>Ga0208789_1001218_pt1 | contig 15801 bp, 11 predicted proteins | sample Methanotroph_Enr_FD_187368 | JGI IMG/M metagenome (GOLD analysis project Ga0208789, IMG submission 187368) | Enriched soil microbial communities from Old Woman Creek wetland in Ohio, USA - Methanotroph_Enrichment_5 (SPAdes) (version 2) | ecosystem: Environmental > Terrestrial > Soil > Wetlands...
ACAAAGGCACCATTAAGCCGCATTCCTATTTCAACTCAGAAATTTATATCTTGTCTAAAGATGAAGGTGGTCGCCATACGCCATTCTTTAACGGTTACCGTCCGCAGTTCTACTTCAGGACAACAGACGTGACTGGGGCTGTTGAGTTGCCGGAAGGTGTTGAAATGGTGATGCCTGGTGATAACATTTCAGTCAAAGTAAAGCTAATTTCACCGATTGCTATGGATGACGGCTTGCGTTTTGCAATCCGTGAAGGTGGTCGTACAGTGGGTGCGGGTGTTGTTGCGTCAATACTTGAATAATAATATTATTTAGTATAACATAGCAGTTTATGTAAGGTTTGTCTGAATAGGTCAGTAGTTCAATTGGTAGAATAGCGGTCTCCAAAACCGCGGGTTGGGGGTTCGAGACCCTCCTGGCCTGCCATTCAGATTAAACATATCAAATCTATTTTCATAGTAAAAAAAACACATGAACACTCAGGTAGAAGCGTCGGCATCGGTTTTTGATGTTGTCAAGCAAGTATTTTCCGTTGTCTTTGTGGTTGCTGGTGTGGCTGCATTCTATTATTTCTCAGAAACTCTGCTCTTATACCGAGTTCTTGGCTTGGTTGTGGTGTTTTTGATTGTGGTGGGTATGATGCTCACTACGGGAGTGGGTCGAAATGTTTGGGGTTTTGTTCTAGAGTCCAAGCAGGAGGTCAGGAAGGTTATCTGGCCGACTCGTGATGAGACTTTTCGTACTACATTGCTAGTGTTTGCAATGGTCTTTATTGTTGGTTTAATTCTCTGGTTGTTGGATATGTTCCTGTTTTGGGGAGTGCGTCTTTTAACTGGTCAAGGAGGGTAACGGGATGGCGCTACGTTGGTATGTCGTGCATGCATACTCAAATTTTGAGAATAAAGTTAAACAAGCATTAGAAGAAAGAATTAAGCGTGAAGGTCTGGATCAGTATTTTGGAAAGATCTTGGTGCCTACAGAAGAAGTTGTAGAAATGCGCATGGGGCAGCAGAGAAAGAGTGAGAGAAAATTCTTTCCCGGCTATGTTTTAGTGCAGATGGACTTGACTGACGAAACTTGGCATTTGGTAAAGGATGTTCCTAAGGTTTTGGGTTTTATAGGCGGAACTTCTGATCGTCCGGCGCCGATTTCAGAAAAAGAAGCGATGGCTATCCTTAATAGGGTGGAGGATGGGGTAAACAAGCCTAGACCCAAAACTATGTTTGAAGTTGGCGAGGTAATTAGGGTTATTGATGGGCCATTTAAAGATTTTAATGGTGTTGTTGAAGAAGTTAATTACGAGAAAAGCAAAATAAAAATATCAGTGCTTATTTTTGGTCGGTCGACATCTGTAGAGCTTGGCTTTGGTCAGGTAGAAAAAAACTAATTGATATAGGTTTTAGTATCTTAAAAATCACCGTCTGAGTAAGGCGGTGATTTTTTGTGTCTAGGGGAGCTGAAAAGCGCTTGTACCCATATTTTGGAGTAAATAATGGCTAAAAAAATAACCGCATACATAAAATTGCAAGTTAAAGCGGGTGAAGCAAATCCAAGTCCACCGGTCGGTCCTGCGTTGGGTCAACGAGGTGTTAACATTATGGAGTTTTGTAAAGCATTTAATGCTAAAACACAGGATACAGAAAAAGGCTTGCCTTTGCCTGTGGTTATTACCGTCTACAGTGATCGCAGTTTTACTTTTATTACCAAGACTCCGCCAGCTTCGATTCTTTTGAAGAAAGCTACAGGCATTAAGAGCGGAAGCAGCAATCCCAATACCAAGAAAGTGGGTACGGTAACCCGTGCGCAATTGGAAGAAATTGCTAAAACAAAAATGGAAGATTTGAATGCGGCAAATCTGGAAGCGGCAGTAAAAACAATTGCAGGCAGTGCGTATAGCATGGGTCTGAAAGTGGAGGGATTATAATGGCTAAATTGTCAAAAAAAGCAAAAATTATCAAAGGGAAAGTTGATAAGACCAAGCAATATTCAATTGCTGAAGCGGTTCAGTTGTTGAAAGAGCTGAGTACTGCAAAGTTCAATGAAGCTATTGACGTTAGTGTTAATCTGGGCGTGGATCCTCGTAAGTCCGATCAGAACGTCCGAGGCGCTACTGTGCTACCGAACGGCACTGGTAAGACGGTTAGGGTTGCTGTTTTTACTCAAGGTCCTAATGCTGATGCAGCCAGAGAAGCAGGGGCTGATATAGTGGGTATGGATGACTTAGGTGACTTAGTCAAAAAAGGCGAAATGAATTTTGATGTGGTAATTGCGTCTCCGGATGCCATGAGAGTGGTTGGTCAGTTGGGTCAGATTTTAGGGCCTCGTGGATTAATGCCTAATCCTAAGGTTGGAACTGTTACCGCCGACGTTGCTACAGCAGTAAAAAATGCAAAATCAGGTCAAGTGCGTTACCGCACAGATAAATCAGGTATTATCCATTGCACACTTGGTAAAGTTACATTCGATGCCGAGGCTATTCAGGGCAATTTGGAAGCGTTGCTTTCAGATTTAAGAAAAATAAAGCCTACCGCTGCTAAAGGAATATATATTAAAAAAGTAACTTTATCTTCAACCATGGGCCCTGGCTTGTGGTTGGATCAAAGCGGTATATCAATCTAACGTTATAAACGACTTTGGGTTGCCGACCCGTTCGGTAACCGTCAAAGACCGCAGGTGTTGTAAAACTTAATATTTCCTGCGTAGACGGAAGCTGGAACCTAAAAGCTGGGGAAAGGGACCGTAAGGGGCATTTATTTTGGATGCTTTTTATTAATTCTGGGGATAAATTCCGGAGGTAAGCCGTGGCACTAAATTTAGACAGCAAAAAAGCTGTCGTTGAAGAAGTCGCTGTATACGCCGCTAAAGCTCATTCTGCAATTGCAGCAGAATATCGTGGATTGACAGTTACGGAGTTGACCGAGCTGCGCAAAACTGCGAGAGAGACAGGTGTTTATCTGCGTGTGGTAAAAAATACATTGGCAAAGCGAGCTGTTGCCGGTACTGAATTTGAATGTATGCAAAGCGGGCTGGTAGGTCCTCTGTTGATTGCGTTTTCAATGGAAGATCCGGGCTCTGCGGCGCGTTTAATCAGTAATTTTGCCAAGACGCACGATAAGTTAATTACCAAGATAGTTGCTATTGGTGGGCAGTCATTTGGGGGCTCTGAGCTTGCTCGATTAGCCAGTCTGCCTACTCGCGATCAAGGTATCGGTCTGTTGATGGCAGTAATGAGAGCGCCTACAGAGAAGCTTGTGCGTACTTTGGCAGCGCTCAGAGATCAGAAAGAAGCGGCATAGTAGAGGTTGTTGTACTGCACGTTTCTACCATCACAACCAGTTTAAAACATATTATTTTAGAGGAACATACAATGGCAATTTCGCAAGAAGATATCTTGGAAGCGGTCTCAAACATGAGCGTTATGGAGATCGTTGATTTGATTTCAGCGATGGAAGAAAAATTCGGCGTATCTGCAGCTGTAGCTGTGGCGGCTGCACCTGCGGCAGCGGCAGCTGCTGTTGAAGAGCAAACTGAATTTGATGTTGTTTTGACATCTTTTGGTGAGAACAAAGTTGCAGTTATTAAAGCTGTGCGTGGTATCACTGGGCTAGGCTTAAAAGAGGCCAAAGATGCCGTTGAAGGCGTTCCAACAACTTTAAAAGAAGGCATTTCTAAAGCAGAAGCTGAAGATGCTCAAAAGCAGCTTGTTGAAGCAGGCGCTACTGTCGAAATTAAATAAATTTTGACTCCATTGCAGAGACGTTGGAATATAACGTCTCTACCAAGTATGGCTGGTGGCAATCTTGTCACCGGCCTTTTACTGTTTGCAACAATTGCACGGTAGAAAATTATCTATGACGAAAAGGTTTGGAAGCGATATGTCCTACTCTTTTACTGAAAAAAAGCGTATTCGAAATAACTTTGGGAAAGGTACTGAGGTACTTGATGTTCCCTATCTTCTGGCAACGCAAATTAATTCATATGCGAGCTTTTTGCAATCAGGTGTTACGGCTGAAAAGCGTGAAGACAGCGGATTGCACGCTGCATTTTCCAGTGTTTTTCCAATTGAAAGCCACTCTGGATATGCAGTGTTGGAGTATGTGAAATATAGATTGGGGGAGCCTGTTTTTGATGTAAGAGAGTGTCAACAAAGAGGAGCGACCTATGCGGCCCCTTTAAGGGTATTGGTCCGCTTGGTCATCTATGATAAAGAAGCATCTGCGAATGCAAAGGTAGTTAAGGATATCCGTGAACAGGAAGTTTACATGGGTGAGTTGCCTTTGATGACGGATAATGGAACGTTCGTTATTAACGGGACGGAGCGGGTAATTGTTTCCCAGTTGCATCGCTCGCCTGGGGTTTTCTTTGATCATGATAAGGGCAAGACTCATTCGTCAGGAAAGCTGTTATTTAATGCGCGGGTTATCCCTTACCGTGGTTCGTGGTTAGATTTTGAATTTGACCATAAAGATTGTGTTTTTGTTCGAATTGATCGACGTAGAAAAATACCTGCAACTATCTTGCTTAGGGGATTGGGCTACGATAATGAAGAAATGATCAAAATTTTCTTCGACATGAATAAATTTACTATTGATGCTCAAAAATGCATTTTCCATATCGTCCCTGAGCGGATGCGTGGCGAAATTGCAGCGTTTGATATTAAGAGCAAGAATGGCCAAGTATTGGTTGAAGAAGGCCGTCGGATTACGGCTAAGCATATCCGTGAAATGATAAAGTCAGGATTAACTGAAGTCGAAGTGCCCAAGGATTACTTGGTCGGTAAGATTCTAGGAAATAACCTGATTGATCACTCTACAGGCGAATTAGTCGCGCATGTGAACGATGAGATTACTTTAGCGATAATAGATCGGTGTGTCGAAAGCGGTATTACTGAACTAAATACCCTGTTTGTCAATGACTTGGATAAAGGTCCGTACATTTCTAATGCTATGAGACTGGACACGACTACCAATAGTCTTGAGGCATTGGTTGAAATATATCGGATGATGCGCCCTGGTGAACCACCGACTAAAGAATCTGCTGAAAATCTGTTCCAAAATCTGTTCTTTACCGATGAAAGATATGATTTATCTACAGTTGGGCGGATGAAGTTTAATCGTCGTTTAGGTCGCCAAGAAACAACAGGGCCTGGTACTTTAACTAAAGACGACATCATTGATGTACTTAAAGAATTAATAGATATTCGTAACGGCAACGGTAATGTTGACGATATTGATCATTTAGGCAACAGACGCGTACGCTCGGTTGGAGAAATGATCGAGAACCAATTCCGCGTAGGTTTGGTTCGGGTTGAAAGAGCGGTTAAAGAACGCTTGACGTTGGCGGATTCAGAAGGCTTGATGCCGCAGGAAATTATTAATGCGAAGCCGGTTTCTGCTGCGGTAAAAGAGTTTTTTGGCTCCAGTCAGCTGTCGCAGTTTATGGATCAAAATAATCCATTATCTCAGGTAACGCATAAGCGCCGTGTATCGGCTTTAGGGCCTGGCGGTTTGGCAAGAGAACGTGCGGGCTTTGAAGTTCGTGACGTACATGCAACGCATTATGGTCGTGTGTGTCCTATTGAGACGCCTGAAGGGCCGAATATCGGTTTGATAAATTCATTGTCGGTTTATGCGCGCACCAATAATTATGGTTTTCTTGAAACGCCTTATAGAAAAGTAGTTGATGGTAAAGTAACCGATCATGTCGATTATTTATCTGCTATTGAAGAAGGCGAGTTTGTTATTGCGCAAGCCAGTGTGGCTGTGGATGCGAACGGAAAACTGATTGAAGGCTTGGTGTCATGTCGTCATAAGGATGAATTTACGTTGGCTATGTCTGATACCGTGCAGTATATGGACGTGTCGTCAAAGCAGATTGTGTCGGTTGCGGCCTCTATTATCCCGTTCCTGGAGCATGACGATGCTAACCGTGCGTTGATGGGGTCAAACATGCAACGTCAAGCTGTTCCTACGCTAAGAGCTGAAAAGCCATTGGTGGGCACTGGCATGGAAAGAACGGTTGCAAAAGACTCGGGCGTAACCGTAGTCGCAGCGCGTGGCGGTAAAATTGAAGCTGTTGACGCAGCCAGAATCGTGGTTCGTGTGAACGATACCGAGACCGAGACAGGTACGCCAGGCGTTGATATTTACAATCTGATCAAATATACCCGGTCAAATCAAAATACTTGTATCAACCAAAAACCATTGGTAAAACCGGGTGACATCGTTAATGCTGGCGATATTATGGCAGACGGTCCGTCGACGGATATTGGCGAGTTAGCGTTAGGGCAAAATATGCTAGTCGCATTTATGCCTTGGAATGGGTACAACTTTGAGGATTCGATTCTGGTTTCGGAACGTGTGGTTAAAGAAGACCGTTTTACTACGATCCATATCGAAGAGAAAACCTGCGTAGCCCGTGACACCAAACATAGTCCGGAAGAAATCACTGCCGATATCCCTAATGTCAGTGAAGAAGCATTGTCCAAGCTTGATGAGTCAGGAATAGTTTATGTCGGCGCGGAAGTTAAAGGCGGCGATATTCTGGTGGGCAAGGTAACGCCTAAAGGCGAAACCCAGCTAACTCCGGAAGAAAAATTATTGCGCGCAATTTTTGGTGAAAAAGCGGCCGATGTTAAGGATACCTCGCTACGTGTGCCTGGAAGTATTGAAGGTACGGTTATCGATGTTCAAGTGTTTACTCGTGATGGTGTTAAGAAAGATAAGCGGGCTCTGGATATTGAGCAGGAAGAAATTAAACGTTATAGAAAAGACCTTGATGATCAACTGAAAATTCTTGAAGAAGATATTTTTGCGCGTGTTGCTAAATTGCTGATTGGAAAGATTGCGCAATCAGGTCCGGGGCAATTGAAAGCAGGTACTGAGATTACTCAAGCCTATCTTAATGGCTTGAAGCATTCGGAGTGGCTAAAAATACGTATGAAGGATGAAGATATCAATCTTCAACTGGAAACTGTTGTTGCTCAGATAGAACAGCAAAGAAAAGACTTCGACGAAAAGTTTGAGGTTAAGCGCAAAAAAATCACTATGGGTGATGATTTGGCTCCAGGCGTTCTGAAGATGGTCAAAGTTTATTTGGCGGTTAAAAGACGTATTCAGCCGGGTGATAAAATGGCGGGTCGTCATGGAAATAAAGGGGTTATTTCTATGATTAGACCGATCGAAGATATGCCTTATACTGCTGATGGAAATCCGGTTGATATTGTTTTGAATCCGTTAGGCGTACCTTCGCGAATGAACGTTGGGCAGGTGCTTGAGACCCATTTAGGGTGGGCAGCAAAAGGATTGGGCATCAAGATAGGTAAAATGCTTGAAGCTAAATATGATGCTGAAAAAGCTAAAGTTACTGCTATCAGAGAATATCTGGACAAAATCTATAACAGCAGTGGTCGTAAAGAGGATTTGACTTCATTTTCCGATCAAGAAATTCTGGAAATGGCGGAAAATCTTGTTAGCGGCGTGCCTATGGCGACTCCTGTATTCGATGGTGCAAGTGAAGAAGATATTCGCACTATGTTGAAGTTGGCTGATTTGCCCGAACATGGGCAGGTGACGCTTTATGACGGCTTAACTGGCGAACCGTTCGAACGTGAAGTTACGGTTGGTTATATGTATATGCTGAAGTTGAACCATTTGGTTGATGACAAGATGCATGCGCGGTCAACAGGGCCTTATAGTTTGGTTACCCAGCAACCATTAGGTGGTAAAGCACAATTTGGTGGTCAGCGTTTTGGAGAAATGGAAGTCTGGGCGCTTGAGGCTTATGGTGCTGCTTATACCTTGCAGGAAATGTTGACAGTTAAGTCAGATGACGTGACCGGTAGAACGCGAATGTATAAAAACATTGTCGATGGTGATCACAAAATGGAAGCCGGTATGCCGGAATCGTTTAATGTTTTGATTAAGGAAATCCGTTCATTGGCTGTTAATATAGAATTGCAGCGAGATTAGTGCGTAGACCAGATTAGCGTAGCGTAACACGACAAACCAGTATCGCACCCGTTGAGTTAGGCGCCTAAAAGTGCGTCTAACTCAACCTACAGCCTGTTCTGGTCAATGCCAGAAAGTATTTAAAGAGGATAAGCTCTTGAAAGATTTAATGAATTTCTTAAAGCGTCAAGGTCGTGCCGATGATTTTGACGGAATTAGCATTGGTTTGGCATCACCGGATATGATCCGTTCCTGGTCATATGGCGAAGTAAAAAAACCGGAAACAATTAACTACCGTACTTTTAAACCTGAGCGCGACGGTTTATTTTGCGCCAAGATTTTTGGCCCGGTCAGTGATTATGAGTGCCTTTGTGGTAAATATAAAAGATTGAAGCATCGCGGCGTTATTTGCGAAAAATGCGGTGTTGAAGTTACTTTATCTAAAGTTCGTCGTGAAAGAATGGGGCATATCGATTTAGCCAGCCCTGTTGCGCATATTTGGTTTTTAAAGTCACTGCCTTCCCGAATAGCGTTGTTGTTGGACATGACGCTGCGCGAAATCGAGCGCGTGTTATATTTCGAATCGTTCGTCGTTTTAGATCCAGGCATGACGCCTTTGGATAAAGGTCAGTTGCTTACCGATGATGATTATTTGGATGCGGTTGAATTGCATGGAGATGATTTTGTCGCAAAAATGGGTGCGGAAGCGATTTACGATTTGCTTAAATCAATTGATTTAAAAGAGCAAGTTGAGATTCTGCGCGAGGAAATAAATTCAACTAACTCAGAAACCAAGATCAAGAAGTACTCAAAACGCCTAAAAGTTATGGATGCGTTATTGAGTTCAAAAAATCGTCCGGAATGGATGATTCTGAAAGTATTGCCAGTGTTGCCGCCTGAATTACGCCCACTGGTTCCTCTGGATGGCGGGCGATTCGCAACTTCTGATTTGAATGATCTTTATCGCCGGGTTATCAACAGAAACAACCGTTTAAATCGGTTATTGGATTTGAATGCGCCGGACATTATTGTTCGTAATGAAAAGCGTATGTTACAGGAATCTGTTGATGCGTTGTTGGATAACGGCCGTCGTGGTCGTGCTATTACCGGTACTAATAGAAGACCGCTTAAATCATTAGCGGACATGATTAAAGGCAAACAAGGGCGTTTTAGACAAAACCTGCTTGGTAAGCGTGTTGATTATTCAGGTCGTTCAGTAATTGTTGTTGGTCCAACGTTAAGATTGCATCAGTGCGGACTGCCTAAAAAAATGGCATTGGAGTTATTCAAGCCATTTATATTCAGCAAATTACAATTTCGAGGTTTGGCTACAACCATTAAAGCTGCAAAGAAAATGGTTGAAAGAGAAGGGGCTGAGGTCTGGGATATACTTGAAGAAGTTATTCGCGAACATCCTATTTTGTTAAACCGTGCGCCTACATTACATAGATTGGGAATACAAGCGTTTGAGCCCACTCTGATTGAAGGTAAAGCGATTCAGTTGCATCCGTTAGTTTGTAGTGCGTTTAATGCGGACTTTGACGGCGATCAGATGGCCGTGCATATTCCTTTGTCTATTGAAGCGCAGCTGGAAGCCAGAACGTTGATGATGGCGACAAATAATATCTTGTCGCCAGCAAACGGCGAGCCTGTTATTAATCCATCTCAAGACGTGGTATTGGGGCTTTATTACATTAGCCGCGAAAAAATTAACGCAAAAGGCGACGGCGGTATATTTGGCAGTGTCGGCGAAATTCATAAAGCGCTGATGGCTAAAACTGTCGAGTTGCAGTCTAAAATTCAGCTGCGCATCACTGAAAAAGTGGTGAATGAAAATGGCGAGACTGAGGATAAAACTCATCGCGTAGAGACTACTGTGGGTCGTGCGCTGATCTGGGAAGTGGTTCCAGATCGTACTCCATATGAGCTGGTTAACTGCGATATGACCAAGAAGAATATTTCGCGGTTGATTAATTACAGTTATCGTTATTTGGGTAATAAAGACACGGTCATACTTGCGGATCAGTTGATGTATCTGGGCTTCAGATATGCAACGATTTCCGGTGTTTCGTTCGGTATTGAAGATATGGTAATTCCGGCTAAAAAAGTCGATATTATTAAGGCTTCTGATGCCGAAGTTAATGAAATTCAAAGTCAATATGCGTCCGGTTTAGTAACTGACGGTGAACGATACAATAAAGTTGTTGATATTTGGTCGCACGCTAATGATCAGATAGCTAAAGTAATGATGGACGGATTGGGTGAGGAGTCTGTAGTTGATGCTACCGGTAAGACGGTAAAACAGAAGTCATTTAATTCTATCTTTATGATGGCCGAGTCAGGCGCTCGGGGTTCTGCTGCACAGATTCGTCAGCTAGCGGGTATGCGTGGATTGATGGCTAAGCCAGACGGTTCTATTATTGAAACGCCTATCACTGCTAATTTTAGAGAAGGCTTGGACGTATTACAGTACTTTATTTCTACGCATGGTGCTCGTAAAGGTTTGGCGGATACGGCGTTAAAGACTGCGAACTCAGGATACTTAACGCGTAGATTGGTCGATGTGGCGCAGGATTTGGTAATTAACGGTGATGATTGCGGTACCTCTAATGGGCTGATCATGACTCCGATTATTGAGGGTGGTGACGTCGTTGAACCATTATCAGAGCGTGTGTTAGGGCGTGTTGCTGTCAATGACATAATGGATCCAGCTGGAGATATTATAGTGGCTCCTAAGGGTACGTTATTGGATGAGCATTGGGTGTCTGTGCTTGAGGCGCATAGTATTGATCAGGTTATGGTTCGTTCGATTATTACCTGTGAAAATAGGCATGGTGTTTGCGCGGCTTGTTACGGGCGCGACTTGGGACGCGGTCATTTAGTGAATATCGGTGAAGCGGTTGGTGTTATTGCAGCACAATCGATCGGTGAGCCAGGTACGCAGTTGACCATGCGAACATTCCATATTGGTGGTGCGGCATCAAGATCTGCTGCAATCAGTAATGTTCAGGTAAAATCTGCGGGTACTGTTCGTCTTAATAATCTGAAGTCGGTAGTGAATCGCGAAGGAAATCTGGTTGCTGTTTCAAGATCCGGTGAAGTGGGTGTGGTTGATGATTACGGTCGAGAAAAAGAACGCTATAAGATCCCATACGGTGCGGTGCTTTCCGTGCAGGAAGGATCCCGAGTTAATGCGGGTGATATAATTGTAAATTGGGATCCACATACGCATCCGGTTATCACAGAGGTTGATGGTGTGGTCGAGCTAATTGATTTTGTCGATGGTGTGACCGTGCAAAAGCAGTCTGACGAAGTTACCGGTTTAAGCTCACTAGTTGTCACTGATCCGAAGCAACGAGGAAGTGCGGGTAAAGAATTAAGGCCAATGGTGAAACTTTTTGATAGCGAAGGAAACGCAATCTATTTGCCTGGTACTGAAATACCCGCGCAATACTTCTTGCCAGCGGGAGCGATCGCTGGAATTAAAGATGGTGGAGAGGTAAAAGTTGGTGATGTTTTAGCGAGAATTCCGCAGGAATCTAGTAAAACAAGGGATATTACCGGTGGTTTGCCGCGTGTTGCAGATTTGTTTGAGGCAAGAAAAACAAAAGATCCTGCAATCCTTGCGGAGACCAGTGGAACTATTTCGTTTGGTAAAGAAACAAAAGGTAAGCAGCGGGTCATAATTACGGATCCTGCTGGTGAACAAATTGAAACTTTGATACCAAAGTGGCGGCATATTACAGTTTTCGAAGGCGAGTATGTCGAAAAGGGTGAAACGATAGCTGAGGGCGAGTTAACACCGCATGATATTCTTAGATTAAGAGGGATTGAGGAGTTAGCAAACTATCTGGTTAAAGAAATTCAGGATGTGTATCGTTTACAGGGGGTAAAAATTAACGATAAACATATTGAGGCTATTATTCGTCAAATGCTTAGAAAGGTCGAGATTACTGCGTCTGGTGATACAAGCTTCCTGAAGGGCGATCAGGTTGAGCGTGCGGCAATGCGAGAAGAAAATGACAAGGTGGAAGCTGAAGGGAAAATTCCAGCAAGTTACAATTCTGTATTGCTTGGGATTACTAAGGCATCGCTAGCGACAGAGTCATTTATTTCGGCGGCATCGTTCCAGGAAACGACTCGCGTTTTAACTGATGCGGCGGTTCGTGGATTAAGCGATGGGTTGCAGGGATTGAAAGAGAATGTCATTGTTGGGCGATTAATTCCAGCAGGGACAGGACTGGCTTATCATGAAAGCAGAAAGAATAGATTTGCTCAGCATGAAATAGTTGAAAGTGAAGCTCCTCTTGCAGTGGATGCTGGGGATGTGGAAGAGGCTCTTAAACAAGCTTTGAATATTTAAGAGTTTACCATATAGCGCATATTATAAATATGTGCTTGACCTGCTGGGCATTAGCAAGTAATATACTCTGCTCAAATGAGCTAACGTGCTTGGGTCGGGTCGAATTGTAGTTGGCCGTCGGTATTTAATGTGTGTGACGGTTCTTTTATTATCTGACAGTTAAATTGTATCTCGGAGTAAACAAAGTTATGGCCACGATCAACCAATTGGTTCGTAAGCCTCGTGCTAAAAAAATAGAAAAAAGTAATGTTCCTGCGTTGGAAGCTTGTCCGCAACGTAGAGGGGTGTGTACTCGTGTTTATACGACAACGCCTAAAAAACCAAACTCGGCGCTTAGAAAAGTGGCTAGGGTTAGATTGACCAATGGATCTGAAGTTAGTAGCTATATTGGCGGTGAAGGGCATAATCTTCAGGAGCATTCCGTGGTTCTGATAAGAGGTGGTCGTGTTAAAGATTTGCCTGGTGTTAGATATCATGTTGTTCGTGGTAGTTTAGATGCTTCAGGTGTGACTAATAGAAAATGTGGTCGCTCTAAATATGGAACAAAACGGCCTAAAGGCTAAACGTTGGTTGGTGAGATAAATGTCTAGAAGAAGAGTCGCTACAAAAAGAGAAATTATTCCGGATCCGAGATTTGGTAGCATAATGCTAACTAAGTTTATGAATATGATTATGGAAAGTGGCAAGAAATCTGTTGCGGAAGGGATTGTCTATGGTGCTTTGGATGTGATTGAAAGCAAGGGGCATGGAGAGCCGTTAGAGGTATTGTCTAAGGCTTTGGAGAATGTTCAGCCTAGGGTTGAGGTTAAGTCTCGTCGTGTTGGTGGTGCAACATACCAGGTGCCTGTTGAGGTTCGTCCTTCAAGGCGTATGGCTTTGGCGATGCGTTGGTTAATAGATGCGTCACGCAAGAGAAATGAAAGAAATATGTCGGCTAAGTTGGCTGGTGAGTTGATGGATGCTTTTGAAAGCAGGGGTTCTGCTGCCAAAAAACGCGAAGATACTCATAGAATGGCGGAAGCAAATAAGGCTTTCTCTCATTATCGCTGGTAGTCAGCGAATTATACTGATGGTTGTATAGTTGTGGCGCGTAAAACTCCAATAGGGTTTTATCGGAATATCGGCATTATGGCTCATATTGATGCGGGTAAAACCACAACTACAGAGCGAATTCTCTATTATACCGGTGTGTCTCACAAGATAGGTGAGGTGCATGATGGCGCTGCTACAATGGATTGGATGGAGCAGGAGCAGGAGCGCGGGATTACGATTACCTCGGCTGCGACTACCTGTTTCTGGGCTGGGATGGAGAATCAGTTTTCGCAGCATCGAATAAATATCATAGATACGCCAGGGCATGTAGACTTTACTATTGAGGTTGAGCGTTCGTTGCGGGTTTTGGATGGGGCTTGTGCGGTTTTTTGTGCTGTTGGTGGTGTTGAGCCTCAGTCCGAAACAGTTTGGCATCAGGCTAGCAGGTATAATGTTCCGAGGTTGGTTTTTGTAAATAAGATGGATCGCTCTGGTGCTGATTTTCTGCGAGTAATTGGGCAGATTAAGATACGGTTAGGTGCTGAGCCTGTTCCAATGCAGTTGCCGATCGGTGCTGAGGATGGTTTTGAGGGGGTTGTTGATCTTGTCAAAATGAAAGCCATATATTGGGATGAGGCTAATATGGGGATGACCTTCAAGGAAAAGGATATTCCTGGTGATATGCTTGAGCTTTGTAATGAGTGGCGAGAGCATATGGTTGAGGCGTCTGCGGAAGCAAATGAGGATCTGCTGGAAAAATACCTTGAAAACGGGTGTTTATCAAATGACGAAATTAGGCTAGGGATTCGCTCTCGGACGATAGCAAATCAAATCGTTCCGGCGTTTTGCGGTTCAGCCTTTAAAAATAAAGGTGTTCAGGCAATGTTGGATGCGATTATTGAGTATATGCCTGCGCCTACCGATGTTGATGCTATAAAAGGTCATGTTGAAGATGATGTGACTGAAGTGGTTCGTCCTGCTGATGATGGCGCGCCTTTTTCAGCGTTGGCTTTTAAAATTGCCGCGGATCCTTTTGTGGGGACATTGACGTTTTTTAGGGTTTATTCCGGTGTGCTGAATTCCGGAGATAGTATTTATAACTCAGTAAAAAAGAAAAAAGAGCGTATTGGTCGTATAGTGCAAATGCATGCCAATAGTCGCGAAGAAGTTAAAGAGGTGTGTGCTGGAGATATAGCAGCTGCAATCGGTCTCAAGGATGTAACGACAGGTGATACACTTTGTGATCTCAAAGAAATTATAGTGCTTGAGAAAATGGAGTTTCCTGATCCGGTGATTTCGGTTGCGGTTGAGCCGAAAACAAAAGCAGATCAAGAGAAGATGGGTATTGCATTGGGTAAGTTGGCTCAAGAAGATCCTTCTTTTAGAGTGCGTACTGATGAAGAATCAGGGCAAATAATTATCTCCGGAATGGGTGAGTTGCACCTTGAGATTGTTGTTGACCGCATGAAAAGAGAGTTTAATGTTGATGCTAATGTGGGTGCTCCGCAAGTTGCATACAGAGAAACTATCAGAAAGGCAGTTGAGCAGGAAGGCAAGTTTATAAGGCAGTCCGGTGGGCGTGGGCAATATGGTCATGTTTGGCTGCGTATTGAGCCGCAAGAAATCGGTGCTGGTTATGAGTTTGTTAATGAGGTTGTTGGTGGGGTAGTTCCAAAAGAATTCATACCTGCTGTAGATAAAGGTATCCAAGAGCAGCTGAAGAGTGGTATTCTAGCTGGCTATCCTGTATTGGATGTAAAGGTGTCCTTATTTGACGGTTCGTATCACGATGTGGATTCGAATGAAATGGCTTTTAAAATTGCTGGCTCCATGTGCTTCAGGGAGGGGGCGAGGAAAGCAGACCCTGTTTTGCTTGAACCGATAATGAAAGTTGAAATTGCTACACCTGAAGAGTATATGGGGGATGTTGTAGGTGATATCAACAGGCGGCGTGGAATAATTCAGGGGATGGAGGATACTCCATCAGGTAAAGCACTTAGCTGCGAAGTGCCGTTGGCGGAAATGTTTGGTTATGCAACTGATTTGCGTTCTGCAACACAGGGGCGGGCTACATACAGTATGCAGTTTGAAAAATATAATGAAACGCCTGCACATATTGCGGAAGCGATTATTAAAAAATCTTCATAAAATTGAATAATTAAAGGTATTAACTCATGGCCAAAGAAAAATTCTCACGTAGTAAGCCACACGTAAATGTCGGCACCATCGGTCACGTCGATCACGGTAAGACTACTTTAACCGCTGCTTTAACCAAAGTAATGGCTGAGCTCCAAGGCGGGGAAGTTAAGGCCTTTGATCAAATTGATAACGCGCCTGAAGAGCGTGCGCGTGGTATTACCATTTCCACTTCGCATGTCGAATATGAATCAGCAACACGTCACTATGCTCATGTTGACTGTCCAGGTCATGCTGATTATGTAAAGAATATGATTACCG
>Ga0208789_1001219_pt1 | contig 15792 bp, 10 predicted proteins | sample Methanotroph_Enr_FD_187368 | JGI IMG/M metagenome (GOLD analysis project Ga0208789, IMG submission 187368) | Enriched soil microbial communities from Old Woman Creek wetland in Ohio, USA - Methanotroph_Enrichment_5 (SPAdes) (version 2) | ecosystem: Environmental > Terrestrial > Soil > Wetlands...
ATTGTCTATTAGTCAGGAAGAGAATTCATCAAATTGGTTTTCCTGTAGGTTTAAGGTCATCGTCTAATGGTATCATAGTAGGCATCATCAACTGAACTATACCGAGAATAATCAGATAAAGCGTTCCGGCTATTAGAAATGCGTAGAAATATCCTTCTTTTCCCTGGGCATCCAGAACAGATCCTAAACTGAAGTCAGCTATAATACCAGCTACAGCGCCAATCATTCCTCCGATTCCAACAACCGAAGCAGTTGCTTTCTTCGGGAATATATCGCTGACAAAAGTAAACACATTTGCCGACCAGGCCTGGTGTCCTGCAGCAGCAATCCCAATCAGAACAATTGCAATCCATTGATTATCAGTCTTTGTGGCAAAAGAAACCGGAAGTATTATAACTCCGCAAAGCAGCATAGTTATTTTACGGGAAAAATTGATACTCCTACCACTCTTGATCAATGCCGAAGAAAGATATCCGCCAAAAACGCTTCCAAAGTCAGCAAGAACATAAATTATGATCAATGGCAATGCCAAAGTTTTGATGTCTATACCGAATTGATCAAAAAGGAATTTACCGCCCCAGAATAGATAGAACCACCAAACAGCATCAAGTATCTTTGTAAGAGCAAATACCCATGTTTGTTTTAATGGAAATACTTTGGCCCATGGAATTTTTTCTGTTGTCTCAGGCTCTGAATCACTTAAGATATATTCAAGTTCGGTTTTAGACAATTTTGGATTTTCCTCAGGTCTCTTATAGATCTTCAGCCACATAAAAAGCCATAATCCGGATAATGCCCCTGTGATAAGAAATGGATATCTCCATCCATCCCCATTTTCGGAAACCAACAACATTACTACGATGGGTGCCATGATAGCACCTAAGCTTGTAGCAGCATTAAATATGCCGGTAGCAAATGCCCGCTCTTTTTTGGGAAACCATTCAGCCACGGTTTTGATACTTGCCGGAAAGTTTCCCGACTCCCCGAAACCAAGTCCGAATCGGGCAAGTACAAATCCTGTTAAAGCAAAACTTTTTGCTATTGTAGCATGCAACATTCCAAAAATACTCCATATTAAAATGGAGAGAGAAAATCCCTTTTTAGTACCTAGCCGGTCGATAAGACTTCCCATGATCAGCAACCCGATAGCATATGCCGCTTTAAAGGACATATTAACCAAAGCATAGTCTTTGTTGGTCCATTCAAATATTTCCATCAGTTTAGGAGCAAGAACTCCTAATAAACTCCGGTCGAAATAGTTAATGGTTAACGCGAAAAAAAGCATTGCTAATATCCGCCAGCGGTAGTTCCCAGTTTTGCTCATCGATAAAGAAATATAAGGTTAAGGTAAGTAAATATACAGGTTATACATTATAGGTTGACGACGATGTATCTCCTCCACGACCGGTCCAGTTGGTGTGGAAGAACTTTCCACGGGGCTGATCGAATCGTTCGTAGGTATGGGCACCAAAATAGTCGCGTTGCGCCTGTAGCAGGTTTGCAGGCAGGAATTCCGTACGGTAGCCATCATAATAATTCAAAGCTGTTGATAAAGACGGGATTGGAATACCATTCATCTGGGCGGTAGCAACCACCTGCCGCCATCCGTTCTGCGACTTTTGAATAGTTTCGTTGAAGAAAGGATCGAGCAAGAGGTTGGCCAGTGCTGGATTCAGGTCGAAAGCATCCTTTATTTTACTTAGGAAAACAGAACGTATAATACATCCACCACGCCACATTAATGCGATGCCTCCATAATTCAAATCCCATTTGTACTCGTCGGCTGCAGCGCGCATAAGACTATAGCCCTGTGCATATGATATAATTTTCGATGCATATAGCGCTTGTTTTAAATAGCCGATAAATTGAACCTTGTCACCGGGAAAAGCAGGTTTTGGACCTACCAGAACTTTAGATGCAGCAATCCGTTCGTCTTTGATAGCCGATAAACAGCGTGAAAATACAGCCTCACCAATCAATGTAAGAGGAATGCCCAGATCAAGGGCCGTAACAGCAGTCCATTTACCGGTACCTTTTTGGCCGGCAGTATCAACAATCTTATTAATAAGAGGTTGGCCGTCAGTATCTTTAACCTCCAGGATATCACGGGTTATTTCAATCAGGTAACTGTCAAGTTCGCTTTCATTCCATTCTTTAAAAACTGTGTGCATTTCATCGGCCGACATGCCCAGCAGATCGCGCATAATCTGGTATGCCTCGCATATAAGCTGCATATCGCCGTATTCAATGCCATTGTGCACCATTTTAACAAAATGGCCGGCACCGTTTTCGCCAACCCAGTCACAGCAAGGAGTTCCGTTATCTACTTTAGCAGAGATAGCCTGAAAAATGGGTTTCACTTCCGGCCATGCTTTTTTGGAACCTCCCGGCATAATTGAAGGTCCTAGCAAAGCGCCTTCCTCTCCACCTGAAACACCGGTTCCGATATAAAGCAGGTTTTTACTTTCGACATAAGCAGTGCGGCGGTTGGTATCAGGAAAATGAGAGTTCCCTCCATCAATAATAATATCACCCGCTTCGAGATGTGGCAAAAGCAACTCGATAAAATCATCCACCGGCTTGCCAGCCTTAACCATCAACATTACCTTTCGTGGTCGCTCGAGGTTTTTAACAAGTTCTTCAATAGAGTGTGTGCCAATGATCTTTTTCCCTTTGCCTCGCCCATTTACAAAATTATCTACTTTATCGGTAGTGCGGTTGAAAACAGCTACAGTAAAGCCCTTGCTTTCCATGTTCAATACAAGGTTTTCTCCCATTACAGCAAGCCCAATTAATCCAATGTCTGCTAATTTATTCATGATCTTTTTTTGTTTCTCGTTAATAGATTTAAGCCTGTGACTATTTTTTTATTTTCAATTCTAAATCCAAGTTTCTCCAAAATATCGGCTGCTCCTCTTTGTGTGTTTGATAGATTAATTACATAAGCTCCGAATTCACGTCGAACGGGATAATTTCCCCTCTGTTGCTCAAATGTACCAGGCGACAGTTGTAAGCGATTATGATCTTCCATAATGGCATAGGTATGCATAACAGCCTCATGGATAATCTGCTGCCTCGATTTCCCTGTTCCATCTATTTCAATTATCGGATCCGAAGCTGCAGGAAGCGAAGGTGGATAAAAATCAACGAGTGGAAGTCCAAAAAACCAACTCAAAGCCTGAACGATCATAGCTGTTCCATTTGCCTTTCCATCCACTGAATAGCCGGCAATATGAGGTGTAGAAATAGTAACCTGGCTGAGCAAGTCCAGATCTATATCCGGTTCGTTCTCCCAAACATCAAGAACAGCGCCCTTTAACCTGCCTGCAGTTAGCGCGGTTCTTAAAGCGATAGTGTTAACAACCTCGCCACGGGAAGAGTTTATAAGCCAGGCACCTTCTCTGATTTTACCGAACAATGTACTGTCGAAGAGATGAAATGTTTTATCTTCACCTTCCCTGATCAGTGGTACATGTAAGGTAATAATATCGCAAGTTTCAAGAATTTCATCGAGCGATACAAACCCGGCAGAACCTTCTTTTCGCGCTCTTGGAGGATCGTTTAGTTTAACTTTCATTCCCAGCAGATTTGCTGCTTTTTGAATTTTCGAACCTACGTTACCTACACCAATTATTCCCAGCGTCATTTCACTAAGACTGAAATGATGATTTTGGGCAAGAGTCAACAAAGCTGATGTAATATATTGTTGTACTGAAGAAGAATTGCAGCCAGGAGCATTCACCCATGTAATATCATTTAACTTACAGTAATCTGCATCAATATGATCGCAACCGATTGTTGCAGTGGCGATAAATTTAACAGCCGTACCTTCAAGTAACGTTGCATCGCACCTGGTACGGGTGCGTATCAGCAAAGCATCGGCATTCATAGCGGATTCCTTTGATATCCGGTTACCTGGCAAATAAGTTACATCTGCATACGGTTCCAGTACCCCTTTGAGGAAAGGGATTTTATCATCGGCAATTATTTTAATTCTGTTCAATTTAATTAAAAGATTATTCGGTTGAACGATTATTGGTAGTTTGGTTTCAGTGTCAGACACCTTTCAGGTGTGCAGACACTGAAATAAGTTGGGTGTGCAGGTACTAAAAGCGGTTTTTCCAGGCCCATAACCCAAGAGCCGGATTGGAAATGAAAAATATTTTTTCCCCATCTACATCATTAAAACCATCTTTAAGTTTTTTGGGATCATACTTTTTCATCATCTCGTTCAGGTCGGCATAACAGAAGTTAACACTCTCAATCTCTTCGCGGGTAAGCTTTCCCGGGCAATAAGTCACTTTAAACCTGTTTTCGTGGGAGCCATGGATAAGATGTGCAGCCGCGCTCAGATTTTCACGAAGTTCGAGGTTATTTTTCACCAGTTCCAGGATTTCAGGAGTAGTGAGATAGCCGTATTTACGGATCAGCCGGTCAATCTCCTTGTCTTCGCCAAATTCTTTTAGGCCAGGAGCCAGAACAATTAATTCCCCGTCATCTGCAAGAGCCATCCTCGTACGGTAAATGCTTTTATTCCCCAGCCAGGTGCTTTTAAACTCGGATGGATCGAGATAAACGACAATTTTATTCAGCGGTTCATCCAGTAATTCAAAATTCACTTTAAGTGATAACTCAGCCGCTTTATCAAAACATTCAACGTCGTTTCCGATAAACAGGCCTTTAACAACCATATCGCCACCTAAAGCTCGTCCGATAACGGTATGCATGTAAATAATAGGAAGATGAGAAGCAAAATGCTCCGAAGCATAATTGAGCACTTTCCTGACCGGGTTGTCAGCCCTTCCCATGATGCGTTCCATACCATAAGCAGCTCCCAGGAAATGACTTTTATTAATACCTTCTTTTCCCCCGGTTCCTACAAATATATTCTTGTTGTAATTTGCCATGCCAATCACTTCGTGCGGAACAACCTGGCCAATGGAGAGGATCAGGTCGAAGTTTCCTTCAACCAATAGTTTATTAACCTGCGCCGGCCAGGCAAAATCAACCTGGTTGTCCGATACCTTACTGACAAATTCTGCCGGCACTTCACCAAGGGTTACGATATCAGTCCGCCAATTATGAACTCTGAAAAGAGAATGCGGGACTTTACCAAACATTTCGCTCAGTTCCGTTTCCGACATGGCTGCATGAGTACCCAAAGCGGGAAGAATATCAGTAACTGCACCGCCATAATACTCCCATACCATTTCTGTCAGCAAGCCTGCCCGTGAATGGAAACGGGTGAAATCAGGAGGTACAACCAGAACTTTCTGCTTCGGACCTAACTTATCCAAAGCTTCGTAAAGCCCTTTTTTAAGTTCCTCTCTACTCAATTCTGTATTTTCAGAACCCTGGTTATAATAGATCATTGTGTTAGTTTAAAGGTTGTTCTGATGCTAACTTTTTATTAAGACCCAAATCCCAAATTCCAAAGACCAAAATCCAAGGGAGAAAAGAGAAAATTATGGATATAAAAGCTTTAGAAATCATGATTCTGGATTTTGTAATTTAAGTCTTGGTCCCGCCTTTGGCGGGAGGGGCTTGGAATTTGGGTCTTGGAATTGGGTCTTATCTCTTCACCCTTGCATTTCCCTGCCAGATGCTCCAAACCATATCTTCATCGGAAGGCTGGGCATAATCGGTTAAAAATGTTGTAGCCAGGGCTCCGCTGGCCCAACCAAACTGCATGCATTGTTCGGACTCCCATTCTTTAAGAATACCATAAAGCAAACCACCTACGAAACCATCGCCACCGCCTATGCGGTCGAGAACTGAAATTTCGCGGGGCTCAATCACATGCCAGTTATCTCCTTCAAGCATTATCGCGCCCCAAAGGTGTTTGTTAGCATGAATCACCTGTCGTAGCGTAGTGGCAAATACGGAAGCATTTGGAAACGCCACTTTTACCCTGCTTATCATTTTTTTAAAGCTATCAATTTTGGAATCAATATCTTTTCCCCCGGCTTCCGGACCTTCAATCCCAAGGCAAAGCTGAAAATCCTCCTCGTTCCCAACAAGGATATCCGATAACGAAGCAATTTCGGTAAAGATATCATGTAATTCATTTTCACGTCCTTTCCAGAAAGAAGCACGATAATTGAGGTCAAAGGAAATACGGGTGCCAGTTTTCCTTGCAGCGCGTGCCAGTTCGAGACAAAAAGTGCTGGTTTCGGGCGAAAGCGCAGCTATTAGGCCCGAAAGATGCATAATCTGAACGCCTTCATTTACAAAAATACGATCAAGGTCAAAATCGTTGACATTCAGTGTGCGGCCTACTTCGCCGGCACGATCGTTCTGAACGCGAGGTCCCCGCGAACCGAAACCGCTGTCTGCAATATTGAACTGGTGCCGGTAACCCCAGGGGTTGGTCTGTGGCACTTCCTTCCCTTCATAAGCCATATGGCGGCTGGCAAGGTTGCTCTTAATAAGCTGGGCTATAGGGCTATCTTTCACAAAAGTTGTCAGCACTTTAACAGGAAGCCCAAGATAAGACGAAATGCTTGCAACGTTAGTTTCAGCACTTGTTGTATGCATCTTGAAAGTATCGCTGCTATGCACCGGTTGCCCGTTAACTGGTGTAATACGCACACCCATGCTGGTTGGAACCAGAAGCGACCATGTAAAGTCTTTTTTTAATTGAATGCCCATGACATTTTGAGAATAAATTGTTGTTATTGAATTGATTTTCTATACACCTCCGAAGGCGCTGTAACCTCCGTCGACAGGAAGAATTATGCCGGTTATAAATTCCGAAAGGTCGGAAAGCAAAAAAAGTGTGGCACCTTGTAAATCTTCAGGTTTTCCATATTTCCCAACGGGTGTATTTGATATGATTTTTAAACCTCGCGGGGTTGGAGCACCGGTTTTTTCATCGGTAAGTAAAAAACGGTTCTGGTTGGTGAGGAAAAACCCGGGAGCAATTGCATTTACGCGAATCCCGGTTTGGGCGAGGTGAACGGCCAGCCACTGGGTAAAATTATTGACTGATGCTTTTGCTGCTGAATAGGCCGGAATCTTTGTCAGGGGCTTGAATGAATTCATCGATGAAATATTCAGGATTACCCCTTTCTGTTTTTGCAGCATATCAGTAGCAAACACCATACTTGGAAGCAGTGTACCGTTGAAGTTAAGTGCAAATACTTTATCGAAGCCATCCATTCCAAGTCCAAAAAAGGATTTTTCCAGATCATTGATGTCGGTAAGCTGTTCGACCTGGGTAGTTGCTTTTGGCGAATTACCACCAGCACCATTTATAAGAATATCAATAGTGCCAAGCTTTTCGTTAATCACTTTTTTGGCTTCAATAAGCGATTGCTTATCGAGAACATTGGCTTCAACTCCTATACAATCGACTTTAAACTTGTCGGACAGTTGTTTGGCTGTATTGAGGGCAGCTTCCTTGTTAATGTCGATAATGGCGGTTCTAATTCCTGATGAAGCCATTGCTTCACAAATTGCATAGCCTATAACCCCGGCTCCACCGGTAATTACAGCTACTTTTCCTCTAAGATCTGAAAAATCAAAAATCATATTGTTTCTGTTCTTATTTAAATTAACTATTTGGTCCAGAGTACATGTTTTAAATTTTAAAATTCTTATAATACTCTATGTTTTCTTTCATGATAATGTCAATCGGGCTGTAGTTTACCTTTTCGACCGGCTTTTTCAGGAACAGGTGGTTGTATAGCGAAAATACGCTTTTATATCCCTGTTCTTCAGGCTTTTGGCAAATAAGAAATTGAATAATTCCTTTTTCAAGATATTCAATATTCTCTTTTAATAAATCGTATCCGACCAGGACAACATTCTGAATTTGATTCTTTTCGAGATACTTTGCTATAAGGTGAGCCCGTGAGTTTGCAATAAACAATCCGGATGGTTTTTGGTCGCTATCGAAAATAGCGTCTAATGCAGTATCGAGATATGAGAGTGATGAAATGTCAATATCAAGTGAATGTATTTCTGTCTGGAGACCAGGTTTCTCTTTAAAATAAGAAAGGAATCCTTTTTCCCTCAAGCCTAAATGGTACACAGGTGCTGAGCTTTTAACCGGCTTTACAATATAAATATGGCTGATTCCATTATGAATGCTATAATTCATCAAGCTCGCAGCCAGGTAACCGCTTTGTACTGAGTTCTGACCAAAATATGCCAGATTTTTACAGTTCTCGATAAATACATCGAAGAAAACATAAGGTAGCTTAAGTTTCTCACACTTGTCGATCACTTTCAATGATGAATCATAGAAGACCGGGGCAAAAATGAACCCACTGGGATTCGAATCTACTATTTCATTGGATTTTTCAATGAAAGAATTCTCGTCACTATAATTAAAAGTAGCTATCTGAAGCTCAAAGTTGAATTTTTTTATTTCACGTGCTGCAGCTTTAATTCCTTCTAAAGGTTTTTCCCAGTAAGCATTGCTTTCGGGGTCTGGTATCAGAACGTTAATAGTGTACTTTGTTTTCGAAGACAAAGATTTGGCAAGCAGATTGGGAGTATATCCCAGTTCCTCAATTATTTTCAGAACCTGTTCACGTGTAGTTTGAGCAACTTCGCCCCGGTTATGTAACACCCGGTCAACTGTTCCAATGGAAACATTGGCATTTCTGGCGATATCTTTTATGCCTGTTTTCAATGGTTCGTCCTTTTCAATTTTGTGCGAATCGTATGGTATTTTGAGTTCCGTTAACGTACACGGCAAATATATAATCATTTTTCGAAATACCGTTAACGTTAACGGTATTTTTTTATGTTTTTTTTGCCTGGGACAAACCAGCTAATTAATCAAAACCTTTTTGCTTATTGAGCCACCATTTTTAGCGATTATGCGTACGACGTAGATTCCTTTTGGCCAGTTATTCGTTTGGATAGACAGAGTGTTTGTAGCAATTTGCCTGGAAAATACGCGCACCCCATTTATTTGATATATATCAGCACGGGTAATTATACCATCAACTATGATTTCCTGCTCAATCGAGGAATATTTTATTAAAATTTCGGGATGCCTTTTCGGAATGGCGACTAACGAAGTAATTGTATTATATTCAAAAGGACCCAGATCGGGAGCTGAGCCAATAAAAGGTAAAGCTACATCTGTACCTTTATCGATCAGTCCCGAGTTATTTACTAATCGGAAAAGCCCTCCCATGTATGGCAATGAACCGTCAGCATTACGTTCAACCTTACTGCTATCAACTGCCACACTTTCGAAATCAGATGTTGAAACGGGTATGCCATTCCAGGTATTGGTTTGAAATATAGTGCCTGATCCAAATGAATTGCTACCCGAACTCAAAGAGATATTATTGGAAAAAATATTTGCTCCCCGCGGGTCGGTGTTATTTGGAAAACTATATCCTCTGCCATCATTATACGAAATGCAATTATAGCAGAATACTCGCCCAATGCCGTTATTCTGGTCAAAACCTTTGTTGCTTGTACTCATAATCTTATGCCCAATGGAAATACAGCGAATTAAAGTTGCACCTCCAGGTGAAGCACCTCCTCCTACTTTAAAGCCATTTCCATTCCCCTGATTAGTTACTACAGTTTCAGTAGTTACGCCAGGATAATCAGAAACATCATACGACTTTTGTCCATTGGTCATCACCCAGCAATCTTCGAAATATATATCGTTTTGCGTTCCATAACAATCATATCCGTCATCGGAATTATTCCACGAACGGCATCTGATAAATTGGTTGCCGACTCCAACAGTTAGTTTACATGCGAACCCATCAGCATTGCCGCCTGGGGTGCTCGATTTATAGTCAAAATTTTCATGGGAATCACAATCTATGATCTCATTATAGCCACCAGTACCTCCGGTGATCTGCAAACCGGTATCACAATTTTTATAGAACCGGCAATTCTGAATCTTATTGTGTGAGCTATTTATATTCATGCCGTTATCACCGGCACGCGTAATATCCAATCCGTTTATATAATAATAATCCTTTGAAATGTATATTCCCCGTTCCGATGATGCATTAGTTCCCGAATATCCGCCATTGTAGAAATCAAGAACAGGGCGCTCATCGCCGGGAAAAGCAATAATAGAGATATATGCTATTGATGTTCCCCCTTTACTTAAACTTATCCTGGAATTCAACATGTAGTGACCACCTCGAATAGACACTGTATCTCCCGCAACAGCTTTCGAAATGGCTGTTGGAATATCGTAAGGCGAAACCAAGGTTCCTGCTCCGGCTGATGTTCCGTTTACAGCGGCTATGTAGTTTTTGGCAGAGATTGAAGTCAATACGAGTACAACTATCACCAGGAGGAGCAAACTCTTTTTCATGTTTTCGATTTTGAATTACAAATAATACAGATTTAATTCTGTTTGTCAAACTTACAGAATAATCGCTTATTGATATCCGGGGTACACAAAAACTGGTAACTATTTCCCAATAATTCCACATGTTTTGCCAGTCAACTGAAGGTTGAGTTCTACCAGGGTGATAGGAGGAGGTATTTAACAACAAATTTAATTTTATTTACCTACAGCGTTTCCCCAAAAAAATCGAAGACACTTTTGTGTTCACCTGATTGTGTATTTCTGAATAAGGGCATTTGTGTCCACTTCCTTACCCAATTCAGTACCCTTTTGCGCCTTAGATAAATCAGTATTAATCAGTTGAATGTTTGCAGTATTTTTACCTTCCAGTTTTAAGAACAATACTGCATTTGTTGGACATTCAAGGCTTTGCATGATAAAATCCTTGCTGTTGTTCAATGTATATACAGTTCCTTTCACCGGCAGAATGTTTACCTTATTGAGGCGGATGTTTTGAGCATCAGTGGAGGTAAATCCGTTTTCAGCCGAGATGGTTATATTATTTAATTCAATATCCTGTATCGGCATTTCGGGCAGTCCGGTAATGGTAACAGCTTGCCCGGCGCCGACGCAATAAATATTGCTGATATTGAATTTTTGAAAACGAGGTGTCATTTCATTTACCGGCTGCGGAATTTGCCCCTGCTTTCCGGAAGTCTCATAATAAGTATCAAATAGAATGGCCTCATTTACAATATCTTTCATATAGATATTATTGATAAAGATATTCTCGACCAAACCGCCTTTTTTGCGACTGCTTTTAAATCGTAGTCCAATGTCGGTACCTATGAAATTACAGTTGCTTACCGAAATATTCTTCATTCCGCCATCGGTATTACTGCCAATAACAAATCCGCCGTGTCCGTGGTAAACCACACAATTGGCAATAACCACATTTTGCAACGCAGGATACTGTTTGTAATTACTGCTTTTGCTTGATTTCATGCAAATGCCGTCATCACCTGCATTCACTGTACAGTTATAGACAAGGATATTTTTACCTCCATTGATATCAATGCCGTCACCGTTCTGGTGCCACCACTCATTTAATACATTAATATTGCGGATTGTCATATCTTCACAAAAAGTCGGATAGAGTACGAATTTGGGTGAATTCTGGAAAGTAGGTCCATCTAACAAAACTTTTTTACATTGATAGAACACAACCATATAGGGTCTCATAAAATCGCGGGCGGGTAAATAATCTTTAGCTGATGCCTTTTTGCCTAGTTTTTTAATGTCTGCCAGAAGCTTTTCACCTTCCATGGCTTCCTTTGTAGGCCAGTACATAGATTTGTCGCCGGATACAACGCCACCCGAAGAAATCAATTTCTTCCATTGCGCTTCCGTGGTTTTTGATTTTTTTACGGGTCTCCAGGTTTCTCCTGAACCATCAATAATTCCGTCACCGGTAATTGCAATGTTTTCAAGACTAAATCCATAAATAGGGGAGGCCACCATATAACTTTTATTCACAGGATTTTGAATGATTGGATAATCATTGTGATCCTTGCTGAATATAATAAGAGCTCCTTTTTCAAGATGTAAATCGATATTGCTTTTAAACTGGATTGGACCTGTTAACCATACACCTGCCGGAACAATTACTCTGCCTCCACCCTGGACTACACAAGCTTCAATAGCTTTGTTAAATGCTTCTGTGTTGAGTATCAACCCATTACCATTAGCTCCAAAGTTGAGGATATTTACCTGGTTGTCAGGAAATACAGGTAAGGTGGGTATTGACATTTGAAAGGGCAAACCGGTTAGAAGTGAAGGCATCGTTGTATCGGTCTGTCCAAATGCTCTGTTTGAGTTTGGTATTACAGCTATAAGTAAGGAAAGAAAGGTGAATATTTTATTAAGTGACAATAACCTGTTTTTCATGGATTTGCGATTTTATCTGTTCTTATACTTTCTCTGTTTGCCTGGTTTAAAAGCGATTTTACTTTTGAAGGATATTATAAGTACAAATTTATAAGAATTTCCCCTTTTCTTTATAGAATCAATCTCTACACAAGCCTATGTATTAATCAAAAAAAGAGACCATCCGGTTTTCAGGATAGTCTCTTTTTAAAATGTCAAACAAATCTTAGTTTTTAATCAGTTTCTGAGTTACTTTATTTCCATCTTTACCAATAAAGGTAATGAAGTACATTCCTTTGCTAAGGGTTGCTGTGTTAATGGCTCGGTTGCTGGAATAATTAAAGTTGCCAACAACTTTTCCCAGGGTAGAAGTAATAATAACCCTGCGTACATCCACCGTTGAGTTGATATTCAACTGATCACGTACCGGGTTGGGATACATCTGGATTTTGCCTGCAAGTGGGTTTATACGGTTATTAACCATTCCGTACATTCCCCAAACATAATTAGCAGTCGTATCAGATTCAAGCGTAAGCTTCCTGTTAGCGCCAGCGTTCCATTCGCCGCCACTCCAGCCTGCATTTATAAAGAATTTGAATTCTTTATCTCCGGCAGGAACTACCATAGTAATGGAATAAATACTATCGCCATCAGCATCTGTCAACATTAAAGCCGGATCTCCACCTGGTGCTACCCATGAAGGGAAAGTCCCTGCAACATAAACCGTGTCAGTAGCACCTAACCCGGCTCCATGCATATCAACATTTAAGGTAAGAGAAACCCTTTTAGTTGAGTCGTTGTTTATAAAGATATCATCGAAATAAAGTTCAATATCTTCGGTCAGGGTCAAAGGATCTTCAAAATCAGGCATAAAAGCTATAACTGGGAAAAGACCGGTTCTTGTTGTGAAATCAAATACGATATCTTCCCATTTACCTATCTGAGTTTGAGGATTCTTCGAAACGGTTTCGAGTGTAGTACCGTCAGAATTGTTTTCAAGTTTAAACCTGATAGGACTAATACGTGGTTTCCATACTTTTACGTGTACATACTTGTTTGTAGTTGCATCAATTGGAGCTGGTAAGGCTGACCAGAAACCGCTCCATGGTTGACCATCAAATGGGCGTACAAATTTCTCAACGTAACTACTGGTATTAATACCACTCTTATCAGGATTCTCTACAAGAGTAAACTTGCCATTGGTTCCCATTTCCATGATATTCAAAGGAATAGGTTCATAGTCTTCCAAAACAATAACAGGAGCACTTCCAACTACAGGATCGTTGTTTAGATAGATATCATCAAAATAAATATTGATATCTTCGGTAAGACCAACAACAGTTGCTGGGAAATCGGGGATTAAAGTTAACCGATTAAGAACGGTTCCTGCATAAGCTGTAAAATCGAATACAAATTCTTCCCACTGACCTGTCTGTGTCTGCTCTGCCATAGGATGAGTATCACCAGAATCTCCAGCGTCAGGGTTTCCTTGTTTTTCCCATTTCACTACAATCGGGCTAATGCGGGTTTTCCACAATTTTATGTGCAGATACTTGTTGGTAGTTACATCAATCGTGGGTAAAAAGTCATGGCTCCAGCCTTGATAAATCGCGCCATCTTGTGCACGTACCATCATACCAACATTCACGCTTGTATTAATTCCTGTTGGGTCTGGATTGGGAACAACGCCTACCTTGCCGGTAGTTCCTTCAGCAAAGACGTTCATCTTGATGCTCTCAAAGTCTTCACCGGCGAAAAGCGCCGAAGGTTCAACTATTGTAGCAGGTGTAACCTTCATGTAGTATAAATTTATGGAAGCATTGCAAAACATATATAAAGTCGCAGCCGGTCCTCTATATGTCAGCGTTGCTTCAGTAATAACCGAGCCTGCAGGCATTTCCATTCTACCAATAAAGCTCTTACCGTCGGTTACGAATAATTTTCTTGTTTCACCAGAATTACCGGTAATACCATGCACCAGGATTGTACTGTTGCCATCTACCGGAAAACTTACATACCTCTGTATAGGCATCATAACGGTCGGCACCAAATCTCCAACTACTGCTCCTGAATATCCAGCACCATTGAATTTAAAGCGGCGATGATAGGTGGTTGTGCCAAAAGTTTTCATGGAAACTTCTACTAACCCCATATTTGTAGGCGTTAATCCTGCAGTAATTGCCAATCCGTTGATTGTCACCGTTGTGCCTGCCGGAACACCAGCATAGTCAGGAAAATTCGTAGAGTCATTTCCAAAATTCCATTCCTGTGCTTGTAACCCAAAGGATAACAGAATGGCGACTGTAATTAATAGTAAAGCTTTTTTCATGGTAATTAATTTTAATTGTGATTAGTATTATTAGAATTATGACTGCAAGATACGCAAAAAAAATTAAAAAATACTGTTCAACTTTTAAAATATTGATTTTTTTCGTCGGTAATCATCGAAAAAATAGCGGTGAAAACCGGTAGCAAGGCAAGAGATACCAGTTAAACCTATGAATACAGTATTGTTCAACGATTTTTCAATAGGATTGAAAATATATTTGAGATGGTATATATACATTTTATCAGATCATAGGTTTTTCAATAAATCCACAATTTTTACCAATTTTTCTCTTACGATAATGTATCCGTCCCGACCGCCACAATCCAAATAGTTCCAGATTTTCAGGGACTTTTTTGTTATATGTTCAGTTTTTATCCCCAATTCAAAATTACTTTCCCACATTCACCGCTTTCCATCACATCAAAACCTTTCTGGAAATCATCAATTTCAAAGCGATGAGTAATTACGGGGGTCAAATCAATGCCTGTAATCAGCATCTGTTCCATTTGGTACCAGGTTTCCCACATTTCGCGGCCGTAAATTCCCTTCAGAGTGAGGGCTTTGAAAATTATTTTATCCCATTTTACAGTGGTGGTATTGGGTAAAATTCCTAGCAGAGCGATCTTTGAACCATTGTACATGTTTTCGATCATGCTTTCAAAGGCTGTTGGTGAACCCGACATTTCGAGGCCGATATCAAAGCCCCGCATGTGTAAATCCTTGATGGCCTGTTCAATGGTTTCACCTTTAAGAGGATTGATACAAAGTGTGGCGCCCATTTTTTTTGCTATTTCCAAACGGTAATCGCTTAAATCGCTGACTACTATATGCCTTGCTCCTGCAAAACGGCAAATAGCTGTTGCCATAGTTCCTATCAATCCTGCCCCTGTAATCAGCACATCTTCACCAATTAACGGAAACGATAAAGCTGTATGGGTTGCATTGCCAAACGGATCCATTATTGATGCCATCTCGTCAGAAATTCTGTCGTCCAGGTGAACAATATTTTGTGCCGGCAATGACAAGAACTCAGCAAACGATCCATCGCGATTTACACCAATCCCTATAGTGTTTTCGCAAACGTGCAGCTTTCCGCGACGGCAGTTGCGGCAATGTCCACAAGCAATATGACCTTCACCGGTTACGCGGTCGCCTATCTGTATATTTTTTACGCCCCGGCCTTTATCAACAACTACACCGGAGTATTCATGCCCAATGGTCATAGGAGTTTTAATCGTTCGTGCCGACCAGT
>Ga0208789_1001220_pt1 | contig 15784 bp, 16 predicted proteins | sample Methanotroph_Enr_FD_187368 | JGI IMG/M metagenome (GOLD analysis project Ga0208789, IMG submission 187368) | Enriched soil microbial communities from Old Woman Creek wetland in Ohio, USA - Methanotroph_Enrichment_5 (SPAdes) (version 2) | ecosystem: Environmental > Terrestrial > Soil > Wetlands...
TTTCGTCAACAACAGGATTTACAGTTATCTTTTTGATCTCAATATCGCCTTGTGGAGTATGAGTGCTCATAGCTACAAGAATCCCTTCATCCAGTTTCTGATAATTACCCATAGTGGCCGAATTCTCCACTACCTGTCCGTTAACCATCACTTTTACTGTTTTCTTTGTCAGAAGGTAGGTATCGGAATCCAGAAAATAGGTTGTTTCTTTACCGCTGGCGTCTGTTAATTTCAATTTCAGACATTCAGTGCCGTCAACATCATCGGTTCCAAGGTATTCCAGTTTGTCTCCGGTTTCTTTGGTTCTAAGAAGTTTATCAAGAACACACAATTCATCCTGTGAGCTTTTCAGTATATCTTCAGTCATTGGTTCCGGTTTGGTTTGACCTTGAAAAGGCATAAAATTCCAGCCGTTTGTATTAGTAATAATAGAATATCCGCTCATTCCCATCACAGTGATATCCGTACGCATAGCCGTGCAATTAACCTGTGTTGCAATGATCGGTATTTCCATTCCCTGCATTTTCATAGCCATTTCCATCTTCATTGTTTTAATTTTTGCCCAGTTATCAAGGCCTCCGATGGCTTCGGCATGCTTTTTTAGAATGTCATCAACATTCTGTGCTTTGGTTGTTACTGCGAGCATCCCGATTACCAGGAAGATTGATAGAAGTTTCAGTGTTTTCATGTTGGAAAAAATTAATTAATTTGTTAATTTATGGTTATGAATTATCAGACGGGATTTACTATGCAGGGTTACAAAAATTATTAGAGAAACGATAGGAATAAGTGTAGCAATTGATTTCCAAATTTTCGGATCTGAAAAACAAAGAATTTAAAATGTAAATATGATGTAAAAATATAAAACAAAATTCATTTTTGCCTTGGTGACAATAAAATAATTCAGGTTTAATGCTAATCTGGCTTTTCGCTTATATTAATTTCATATTTTCGTCAGCACTAATGGTAGCAATCAGGAGCAACTCAGCGGTTAAAAAATCTTTCAAATGAAAAATATCCCATTCATAGCATATTGGATTACAGAAGAATCCGACGGATCCTTTAAAAGTCAGATTATACAAAGATCCACCGGTGATCTTCCGCAAAACGACGTCCTTATCAAAGTATCCTTTTCCTCGCTAAACTACAAAGATGCCCTGTCGGCTACCGGGAATAAAGGCGTTACGCGTCGTTATCCTCATACACCTGGAATTGATGCAAGCGGTATAGTTGTTGAAAGTATTTCAGATAGATTCAAACCAGGCCAAATGGTTATAGTAACCGGTTACGACCTGGGAATGAATACTATGGGAGGATTTGGCGAATATATTAATGTTCCTTCTGAATGGGTGGTTCCTTTGCCGGAAGGTCTAAGCCTGAAAGAAAGCATGCTCCTGGGAACAGCCGGATTCACGGCAGCACTTTCAATTCATCACCTGTTGCGTTGCGGTCAGAAACCTGACGACGGTACTTTACTTGTAACCGGGGCAACCGGAGGAGTTGGAAGTATTTCGGTGGCGATTGCTTCGAAATTGGGATTCAGCGTAACAGCTTCGACCGGCAAAACTGCTAAAGCTGAATATCTTATAAAATTAGGTGCAAAAACAATTATTAGCCGCCCGGAAGTTGACGACCACTCCGGTCGAATGCTGCTGCGCCCTCAATGGGCTTCGGCCATTGATACAGCGGGCGGGAACACCCTTGCAACTATCCTGAAATCACTTAAACCCCATGGCAATGTTGCCAGTTGCGGAAACGTGGCTTCCCCCCTGCTCAATACAAGTGTTTTTCCTTTTATATTGAACGGCGTAAATTTGCTGGGCGTAAATTCGGCTACTACGCCTATGCCTTTGCGGTTAATGATATGGGAAAACCTGGCTAATGAATGGAAACCTGATTTTAAAAATATTTATACCAAAATAGTTGGACTAGATGAAATTCATATAAGCATTGAGAAGATATTGAAGAGTAAAATAACCGGGCGCGTTATTTTGGAACATTCCGGGAAATAATCCTTCCCGGAGACCAACCAAGACGGTATTCTTACGCCCATTTCACTTTCTCCCTTTCTCCCTTTCTCTCACTCCCCCACTCTCCCATTCACCAAATCCTCCAAAAATCCCCTAAAACCCCATTAGTCATGAAAACCCTCATCCTTTTAGCTTCTATTTTCACCGCCGTTTCCCTGCATGCTCAGGACTGGGCAAACTTCGAACGTTACCGCGCTGATAATGAAAAACTTACCGACCCAAAACCAGGCGAAAACCGTATTGTGTTTATGGGTAATTCCATTACCGATGGCTGGATTAATGCAGACCCAGGTTTTTTTGCCGGTAAATCCTACGTTGACCGTGGAATAAGTGGGCAAACCACGCCACAGATGCTGGTCCGATTCAGGGCGGATGTAATTGCTTTGAAACCTGCAGTTGTGGTTATACTAGCCGGGACCAACGATATTGCAGGAAATACAGGACCATCAACGCTCGAAATGATTATGGATAATATTATTTCGATGAGTGAACTTGCAAAAGCAAGCGGCATAAAAGTGGTGCTTAGTTCGGTGTTGCCTGTATATGATTATCCATGGAAACCAGGACTTAATCCTTCGGGGAAGATTATCAGCCTGAATAAGATGATAAAAGACTATGCGGATAAAAGTGGCTGTATATACCTTGATTATTTTACTCCAACGGTTGATGAACGAAATGGCATGAATGCTGCCTATTCTGAAGATGGCGTGCACCCAAACCTAGCCGGATATAAAGTAATGGAACCGCTGGCCGAAAAAGCGATTGCTGAAGCTTTGACTAAGAAATAAACCGGCAACAAATTTAATTTTCCTTCATCGTTCCCGATTGGCACGTTTCCACTTTTGACGCGTTACTAATAATCAACAAATCAATATGTTGCTGTTGTGAAGCATTAATTTGATTTTCCATCTGCATTGAAAAGCAGCAAATTGCATCTAAAATAAAAACTGGAATTCCACTTATCAACACTTCCCCCGGTTGATAACTTTTTTCAGTATTCTACCTAAATAAATTCATCAAAACCGGTCAGCTTCAGGTGAAAACAAAGTTGCTTATTCGCACATATTCAGCATATTACGAATCCATCTACTTATTTAAGAATGTAGTTACTTAATTTAGAGAAATTCTAAATTACCCTTCTACCAAATTTATTACATATATAATTACAACAATTCAATACTTTTGCGCCCTCGAAACCGTCACAAATAAAGTTAAAATATGGATAGCAGTGCTTTAGTGCTTTTCTTTATTGTTGCCGTGGTACTGGTGGGAGGAGCAATGCTTTTCTCCAGTTTTGTACCGCCAACATCCTATAATCCAACAAAATTTGAGCCTTACGAATGCGGTATTGAAACCATAGGAGGTTCCTGGTTGCAATACACCGTAGGTTATTACTTGTTTGCCATTATCTTCCTGATATTCGATGTGGAAACCGTTTTTGTATTCCCATGGGCAGTGGTAATGAAACACGCAGGCATGACAGGCTACGTTGAAATACTTATCTTTTTCTTCATTTTAGGTCTTGGCCTTTTATATGGCTGGAAAAAACACGCATTGAAATGGGAATAACATCAAAAAAAGAATTTGAGAAAAACGACTTCCCGATTCTGGATTCATACGAGGGAGGCAGTATAATACTCACACAGCTTGATGCACTTGTTAATTGGGCCAGGTCCAATTCGGTCTGGCCCTTAACTTTCGGAACACGATGCTGCGCCATCGAATTTATGGCTGTAGGCGCTTCGAGGCACGATATGGCACGTTTCGGTTACGAGGTTGCCCGTGCTACGCCCCGCCAGGCAGATATGATCATTATTTCAGGTTCCATCAATTATAAAATGGCTCCTGTTTTAAAACGTTTATACGATCAGATCGCCGATCCGAAATATGTAATCGCTATGGGAGCCTGCGCGGTATCCGGCGGTCCGTTCTATTACAATTCCTATTCCATTGTAAAAGGCGCCGATCACGTGATTCCTGTAGATATATATGTACCAGGCTGTCCGCCTCGTCCCGAAGCACTTTTGTATGCTTTCCTGCAATTGCAGAAAAAAATCAAGAGAGAGAAAAACTTCAAAAAGCAGCTGAAAAAGTAGTGAACAGTGTATAGTGAACAGTGAAAAGAAGACGGGAAAGTGGAAAAGTGGAAAAGAGAAATTAAAAAACCTGACAGCGTCAGAAGGACCTGTCAGCGTTTGGATAGAACGGGAAATAAGGAATAAGAAAATAAGGAATAAGGGCACAGTATCGCGAGGAGGAACGACGAAGCGAACTTAGCCCTGTCCGAAAATATCAGGCCATGACAAACGAACAACTTATAGAACAACTTACATCTGCAAATCCGGATGCAGTCGTGAAACAAGGCAGCCAGTATCCTGAAATTACTGTTGCCCACGACAAAATGCACGCGTTTATGCAAAATATTAAATCCGACAGCAGCCTGGCATTCGATTACCTGGTTTGCGAATCCGGGGTTGATTATCCCGAATTTATCCAGGTAGTTTACCATCTTGAATCGACCACGCATCAGCATTTCCTGGTTGTAAAAACAAATACCGAAAACAGGGAAACTACTGTTTTGGATACCGTTTCGGATATCTGGCCCACGGCAGAGTTTCATGAAGACGAGATCTTCGACCTGCTTGGAATTAAATTTAATAATCATCCTCATTTGCGCAGGCTCTTCCTCGACGAAACATGGGGATTCCCGCTTCGCAAAGATTTTCATGATGATATTCACGTTGTAGAAAGATAGTTATGGCCGAAATCATTGAAAAAATTGTAACTCTCGATGAGATAAAGACTGACGAGTATTTTGTCAACATGGGTCCGCAACACCCCAGTACACACGGCGTTCTGCGTTTACTTGTCAAACTTGAAGGAGAAATCGTACATAATGTTGAGCCTCATATAGGCTACATCCACAGCGGCATCGAAAAAATGACCGAGGCCCTCTCCTACCCGCAGATCATCCATCTTACCGACCGTATGGATTACTTGTCGGCACATATGAATAACGAAGCCGTTTGCCTTTGTATCGAAAATGCATTACAAGTTGAAGTCCCGGAACGCGTTAAGTATATCAGAACTATTTTTGATGAATTACAACGTCTGGCTTCGCACCAGTTGTGGTGGTGTGCTTCGGGTATGGACCTTGGTGCATTGACAGCATTCTTTTACGGTTTGCGCGACCGTGAAGAAATTCTTGATATTTTTGAAGAAACCTGTGGAGCACGTCTTACTTTAAACTACAGTGTTCCTGGAGGTGTAATGTTTGATATACATCCTAACTTCCAGCGCAGGGTTAAAGCTTTTATTAAAAATTTCAGAAATAAAATACCCGAATACGACAACCTGCTTACCGGAAATATCATTTTCCAAAACCGTACTAAAGGGGTTGGTGTTTTATCAAAAGAAGATGCTATTGCTTTTGGCGTAACGGGACCTACAGGTCGTGCATCAGGATTTAGCTGCGACGTTCGAAAACATCATCCTTACAGTGCCTATCCGTATATTAAATTCGACGAAAAACTGGGTACCGATGGTGATTCGTTTATGCGTTGGAAACTGAGGATGGACGAAATGCGGGAATCACTGAATATTATTGAACAGCTTATCGACAATATTCCTGAAGGAGATTATGCCACTAAAATGAAAGCAGTTATTAAACTTCCCGAAGGCGAATTCTACCAGAGGGTTGAAACAGCACGTGGCGAATTCGGAGTTTATATCGTTAGTGACGGCAAGAAAAATCCTTACCGCGTTAAATTCCGCTCACCCGGATTCTCGAACCTTTTCACTATCAACCATATCGCCAAAGGATGGAAAATTGCTGACCTGGTTGCTATCATGGCCACTTTCGATTTGGTTATTCCTGATATTGACCGTTAAGAAAGAAGTTAATAGTTAATGGAAAATAGAAAATAGTTTTGGGGAAGTTAGCCAGGAGAAGAAGTAAAATAAATAGTAAAAATATGTCAATAGGTTCTCCCCTCGGGGAGATGTCCGCCTCAGGCGGACAGAGGGGTACAAAAAAAGAAGAGTTAATGGTTAATGGAAAATGGAAAATAGTTAGTTCTTTAAATAACTCAAATAATAAGTGAAAATCCGTCGTACAGAGGGGTGTAAAGAAGAAGTTAATAGTTAATGGAAAATAGAAAATAGGAATCATTTTATTAACTAATGTGACCTATGTGCCTATTGTGGTTATAAAAAATTAATTACCAATTGTTTGTAAAGAATCTACTCCCGAACAGGAAAATCCTATCAAGGAAGTAAAACATAAAGAGTTGATTCCCTTAAATAACAGCAAAACTGAATAAGTTAAAAAACTGATAAACCCATTTAAGAATGGCACTCGAAAAATACGATTTTACGCCTATCACTCAATCCATTCACCAGGGATTGATTGAAAACGTTTCCCCATTGCTTACAACCATAATTGAATGGACAATAATCGGAGTTTTATATCTCCTGTTTATTGCCGTATTTGGTCTGTTCCTGGTATATGCCGAACGTAAAGTTTGCGCTGCTTTCCAACAACGACTGGGCCCAATGCGTGTTGGTCCCTGGGGATTATTACAGACCATTGCCGACTTTGTTAAGTTGCTGATGAAAGAGTTGATCACACCAAAGAGTGTTGACAAATTTCTTTATAACCTGGCTCCATTCATTGTAATTATTGTTCCATTCCTTACCATTTCGGTAATTCCATTTGCCCCGGGATTGCAGGCTCTTGATTTCGACATCGGTATATTTTTCGTTACAGCTGTTTCATCAGTAGGTGTAATAGGAGTATTACTTGCCGGATGGGCCAGTAACAATAAATACTCACTTATCGGAGGTATGCGGAGTGGCGCCCAGATTGTAAGTTATGAACTTTCGGTCGGCATGTCTCTCATTACCATGGTTATATTGGCCGGTACCATGCAGGTTTCCGAAATTGTTGAACTTCAGCGCAGCGGATGGTTCCTGTTTAAAGGACACATTCCTGCACTTATTGCTTTCACAATATTCGTAATCGCTGGTACAGCCGAAACCAATCGCGGTCCTTTCGACCTTGCAGAAGCTGAATCAGAACTTACTGCAGGTTTTCACACTGAATATTCAGGGATAAAATTCGCATTCTTCTTCCTGGCTGAATATATCAACCTCTTTATTGTAGCAGCAATGGCTACCATAGTTTTCCTTGGAGGTTGGATGCCATTCCACTTTGGAGACTGGACAGGATTTAACAATGTGATGGACTTTATCCCAGGCCTCATCTGGTTCTTTATGAAAGTGTTTGGAATCATTTTCCTCATCATGTGGTTCAAATGGACATTCCCCCGCTTACGTATTGACCAGATTTTAACTCTTGAATGGAAATACCTTCTACCGATCAACCTGTTTAACATCCTTTTGATGGCAACCATGGTGTTATTGGGCTGGCACTGGTAGAGAGTGAATAGTTAATAGTGAATAGATAATAGTGAAATCAAATATTTGTTGCCTGCAATATTAGATCAGGAAACTTGTAAATAATAAATCGGAACGAATGAAATCATTCTTCAATTATATAGCTGAAATTTTTAGTGGCGTCTGGACATTGCTGACCGGAATGAAAGTTACTGCAAAGTACTTTTTTACTCCCTGGAGAAATGTTACCCAGCAATATCCCGAAAACAGAGACACACTTGTAATGTTCGAGCGTTTCAGGGGCGAAGTGGTGATGACACACAACGAAAACAACGAACACAAATGCACAGGTTGCGGTATCTGCGAAATTAATTGCCCCAATGGATCAATTGAAATTATTTCAAAATCAATTGTAAATGAAGAAGGCAAGAAGAAACGCGTTATCGATCAGCATATTTATCACCTGGCCATGTGTACATTTTGCAATTTGTGTATCAGGTCGTGTCCTTCGGATGCAATTGTAATGGCTCAAACCTTCGAGCATGCACATTGGGATCGTACAACTTTAACTAAAGTACTGAACCAGCCGGGGTCGAAGATCATGGAGGGGATTAAGGAGTAATGAAGAGTGAAGAGTGAATAGTGAATAGTGAATAGTGAATAACGAATAGTGAATAGTGGCGCTCAAAAGACATTTTTGTCAGGCTGAGCAAAGTCGAAGCCAACTCGCACAACAATCGAATGGCCTACTAAATCAGCTAAGAAGCTCAAAACACTCAAACAACAACAATTGAATGACCATTGAATGACCATTGAATGACAACTGAATGACCTCTCAAACATCTCAAATACTAATAAAACTCAACCCTCAACAATTGAATGACCATTGAATGACCATTGAATGACAACTAAATGACCTCTCAAACCTCTCAAATTCTCACAAAACTCATCCCTCAACAATTGAATGACCATTGAATCAAACCAATATCCTAAAAGAGCCTCAATAAATCTAAAATAGCAAAATACAATGAATAGTGAAGTAATGTTTTACCTTCTGGCCGGAATGATCCTGATTTTTTCGGTACTCACGGTTACAAGCCGGAAAATATTGCGGGCAGCAGTTTACCTGTTGTTCGTTCTCATTTCCACTGCTGCCATTTATTTTATGCTCGAATATACCTTCCTTGCTGCTGTTCAGCTTACGGTGTATGCCGGTGGTATTGTAGTGCTGATCATTTTCTCTGTGCTGTTAACCAGCCATATCAGCGAAAAAGCGATTATGGCCGACAGGAAACAGAGTTTACTGTCTGCTTTAGCCGTTGGAGCTGGTGCACTGTTGACACTAATCACTATCATGAAGTTTGCATTCAAGGCTTCTGTTGAACCCGCACAAACTTCGACAGTTACGGATGTAGGTAATGCACTTATATCATACGACCGCAACGGATTTGCACTTCCTTTTGAAGTTATTTCAGTCCTTCTGCTGGCTGCTTTGATAGGCGCAATCATTGTTGCAAGAAAAGAAAAGGACGGAATTATACTTGAAAAAGGAAAGAAATAAATCGTTAATCGTAACACTTCTTCGCTCAGTGTAAAATTGTAGATCGTAGATCGTAAATCAAAACATTTCGCTTACTGAGTAAAATTAATAGAATCACACAAAAATAAAAGCATATATCCCATGACTGGATCCATACCATTGCAAGCTTTCCTGGTAATCAGTACCCTGATGTTTTTTATCGGGATTTATGGGTTTCTTACCCGTAAAAACCTGATAACCATGCTCATGTCAATTGAGCTGATTTTGAATGCTGTTAATATCAACTTTGTAGCATTCAACAGGTATTTATATCCACAGAACCTGCAAGGACATTTTTTCTCACTCATCATCATTGCAATTGCCGCTGCTGAAGCCGCTGTCGCCATAGCGATCATCATCAATATTTACCGTAATTTCAGGTCAATTGATGTTGATAGGGTTGACGAAATGAAATTCTAATTTAACGCATTACTCACTGACATATTAATAAGATATGGTCGATTACACTTATACATTACTCATCCCGCTGATTCCCTTTGTGTTTTTCATCCTCATCGGAATTACCGGGCACAAAATGAAACCCATTGTTTCAGGTCTGATAGGTACTGCCGGGTTAAGCATCACTGCAATACTTTCGTATATCACTGCCATCCAGTATTTCTGGACCGATCACGTGGCTGAAACCGGTTACAAATCGATGAAAGCATTTGAAATTACATGGCTTCATCTCACGGATAACCTTACTATTAAATTGGGGGTATTGCTGGATCCCATTTCTGTGATGATGCTTATAGTTGTTTCAACCGTTTCACTGATGGTGCATATATACAGTATAGGGTATATGAAAGGCGAACGGGGATACCACAGATTCTTTTCATTCCTGTCACTTTTCAGTTTTGCCATGTTGGGATTGGTAATGGCTACTAATATTTTCCAGATGTATATTTTCTGGGAACTTGTTGGAGTTTCATCCTTCCTGCTGATTGGTTTTTATTATGAAAAACCAAGTGCTGTAGCCGCTTCCAAAAAGGCATTTATTGTAACCCGCTTTGCCGACCTCGGCTTCCTGATTGGTATCCTGATGCTTTCATTCAGTACAAAAACATTTGATTTCCAAATACTTAACAGCCTAACCGGCCCGGCAATAACGCAAACCGGAGGAGCCGTCTTTATGGGCATGTCAGTTCTTACGTGGTCAATGATCTTTATTTTTATGGGCGGTGCTGGTAAGTCAGCCATGTTTCCATTGCACATCTGGCTGCCTGATGCCATGGAAGGCCCGACACCTGTTTCGGCACTTATTCATGCTGCTACCATGGTTGTTGCCGGTGTTTTCCTGGTAGCACGACTTTTTCCTGTTTATGCAATCGGAGCTCCTGATGCGCTTACAGTTGTTGCCTGGGTTGGAGGAATTTCGTCGCTTTTTGCGGCTATCATCGCTACAACACAAACGGATATCAAACGTGTTCTCGCCTATTCAACCATGTCGCAGATCGGATATATGATGCTGGCACTTGGAGTTTCAGGTTATGGTGGAGAAGAAGGACTTGGTTTTATGGCCGGTAACTTCCACCTGTTTACTCATGCTATGTTTAAATCCTTGTTATTCCTTGGCGCCGGAGCAATAATCCACGCTGTGCATAGCAATGATATGCGCGACATGGGCGGACTACGTAAATACCTTCCCATCACACATGCTACTTTCCTTATTGCCTGTATTACCATTTCCGGTATCCCTCCATTTTCAGGATTCTTTAGCAAGGACGAAATTATGGCTGCTGCATGGCAACATAACAAGATATTATTCTCTATTGAATACCTTGTTGCCGGGTTAACAGCATTCTATATGTTTCGCCTCTATTACAGTATTTTCTGGGGGAAAGAAACTCATTACCATCACACTCCGATCGAAGCCCCTTATGTAATGACTATTCCTTTGATGGTTCTTGCTTTTGGTGCTATGTTCTCCGGGTTCCTGCCCTTCCACGAATTGGTAACTTCTGATGGAATGCCTTTTGCTTCACATATCGACTGGAGCGTAGCTATTCCTTCGGTGTTGATTGGGTTGTTAGGTATCGGTGCTGCTACCCTTATGTATTTGAAATCAAATGGATTACCTGATAAACTGGCAGGTATTTTTGGTCAAACCTACAAATGGGCCTTCCATAAATTTTACATTGACGAAGTGTATATGTTCGTTACTCATAAAATCATCTTCAACCGTATTTCCGCCCCGGTTGCATGGTTCGACAGGCATATTGTTGATGGGTTTATGAATCTGATCGCACGAACTGTTGAAAATACTTCTAAATTAATTAAAGGCTTCCAGTCGGGACGAGTTCAACAATATGGATATGTGTTTGTTACGGGAGCTATTGCTCTTGTACTGATATTTGTCTTCCTGTGGTAAAATATGAAACTTACTGAAAAAGAATAAAAATTTTAAAAGCAAAAAACTACACATGAATATACTCAGCTTATTTGTTCTGATACCTGTACTCACGGTCTTTGCCATCATGTTCACAAAGAATATGAAGCAAACCCGTGTTGTAAGCGCCATTGGTATGGGAATCCAACTTATCATGGCCGGATTACTCATTTATTTGTACCTCACTGAGCGCCAAGCCGGAAACATGGATGCCATGATCTTTTATTACGACTCGCTTTGGTTTCCGACACTTAATATTCATTACACTATAGGTGTTGACGGAATTTCGGTTGCTATGATTGGTCTTACTGCCATAGTTGTATTTGCCGGTATTTTTGCTTCCTGGAAAGTCGATTATCTGTACAGGGAATTTTTTATATCACTGATCTTACTTTCCTCCGGGGTATTCGGGTTCTTTATTTCACTCGACCTCTTTACCATGTTCCTTTTTTACGAGGTTGCCGTAATCCCAATGTATCTTCTTATCGGGATATGGGGCACAGGCCCGAAAGAATACTCAGCCATGAAACTTACCCTGATGCTTATGGCTGGCTCGGCACTGATACTTGTAGGACTGCTCGGAATTTACTTTTACTCCGCTGCTACAGGAAGCCCGTTAACTTTCAACCTGATGGAAATATCGAAGCATACCATTCCTATTGCAATGCAACGCTTCCTGTTTCCCTTTACATTTGTAGGATTCGGAATTCTTGGCGCTCTCTTTCCTTTCCACACCTGGTCGCCCGACGGTCATGCCTCGGCTCCTACAGCAGTATCCATGCTTCATGCCGGTGTACTGATGAAACTTGGAGGGTACGGCGCTTTCAGGGTTGCTATTTTCCTTATGCCTGAAGCCGCCCACGAACAAGCATGGATTTTCCTTATATTAACCGGTATCAGCGTAGTTTATGGCGCATTTGGTGCTATCTTTCAGAAAGACCTTAAATACATCAATGCGTATTCTTCGGTAAGCCACTGTGGATTAGTGCTTTTCGCGATACTGATGATGAATGAGACAGCTATGAACGGCGCAGTTATCCAGATGATCTCACACGGACTTATGACAGCCCTTTTCTTTGCCCTGATCGGCATGATTTACGGACGTACGCATACACGAATGATCAACGAAATGGGTGGCCTGATGAAAGTAATTCCTTTTCTTGGTGTTGTTTATGTAATTGCAGGTCTTGCTTCGTTAGGCCTTCCAGGCTTAAGTGGTTTTGTAGCTGAAATGACCATTTTCGTTGGTTCCTTCCAGCATACTGACTCTTTCCACAGGATACTAACTATAGCTGCTGCGTCGTCTATTGTAATCACTGCAGTATATATATTAAGAGTTGTAGGAATCCTTCTTTTCGGTCCAATTAAGAACGATCATTACCTTTCCCTGAAAGATGCCGTTTGGTACGAGAGACTTTCGACCTTAACACTCCTTCTTGCAATTGCAGCCATAGGTATGGCACCACTTTGGTTGTCGAATATGATCAACTTCAGTCTTGGACCAATCGTTGAAAAAATCAACGGAGTAGCGACAGTTGCCGGACTTTTTTAATCCATTGTATTAATCACACTTTAGATACTCATTATGAGCATAAACGATTTCATGACAATGCGGCACGAATTAATACTGGTTGCACTGGTATTAATTGTTCTCATTATCGATCTGAACCTGAAGAAGAGTCAGAAACACCGGATCATCCCGATTGCCATTTCACTGTTCTTCATTCATACCGTAGTGGGATTTCTACCGGCACAAACAGGAGTACTTTTCGGCGGGATGTATCACACTGACGGACTTACAATTTTGATGAAAAATATCCTGAACATCGGGGTATTGATAGTCCTGATGCAAAGCGTAACCTGGCTTAAGAAAGAAGAAAACGGCGAAAAAATCAGCGAATTCTATATTCTTTTGCTTTCGACGCTTGTGGGTATGAATTTTATGATTTCCTCAGGCGATTTCCTGATGCTGTATCTTGGGCTTGAGCTTGCAACAATTCCAATGGCAGCGCTGGCAGCTTATACGCATCATCAGACTCGTTCAGCCGAGGCAGGTATAAAACTTATTCTATCGTCTGCACTTTCGTCCGGAATCCTGCTTTTTGGACTCTCGTTGATTTATGGCTCAACAGGATCAATCTATTTTGATACTGTCGGAAATCTGTACTCGAATACGCCCATGCAGGTATTGGCATTTATTTTCTTCTTTAGCGGTATGGCTTTCAAAATTTCACTCGTTCCTTTCCACCTCTGGACAGCTGACGTTTATGAAGGTTCGCCTGTAAATGTAACATCGTATTTTTCAGTGATTTCGAAGGGAGCATCTGTATTTATTCTTATCATGGTCATGTACACCGTATTTCATTCCATTGCTTATCTGTGGAAAGATATTATTTACCTGATTGCCGTTATGACCATGTTTATTGGTAACCTTTTTGCCCTGAGGCAGAAAAACATGAAACGTTTCCTTGCATTCTCCAGTATAGCGCAGGCTGGTTTCATACTGCTTGGTATCCTTGGAGGGAATAAACTCGGAATGACATCAACCGTATATTTTGTACTGGTATATATCTTTTCGAATCTTGGCGCTTTCGGCGTCGTGTCAGCTATTGCTGCTAAGACCGGCAAAGAAAGTATGGACGATTACGATGGATTATACAGTACGAATCCAAAACTTACACTGCTTATGATGCTCAGTGTGTTTTCGCTGGGAGGAATTCCGCCTGTTGCCGGTTTCTTCGGGAAGTTCTTCTTATTCGCATCCGCTGCATCAGGGGGATATTACTGGCTGGTGTTTATTGCTGTTCTCAATGCGACGATATCACTATACTACTATCTGCTTGTAGTAAAAGCAATGTTTATCAATAAAAGTGAAACTCCGATTGCCTTCTTTAAAAGCGATACAATTACACGCGTTGCGTTGGTGATTTGTGCAACCGGTATTTTTGTTATCGGATTCTGGAGCCCTATTTACGAGTTTATCGATAAGTTCACATTTGCTATTGTAAACTAGATGTCGGATGTTAGATGTCGGATGTCGGATGTCGGATGTTAGATGTTAGATGTTAGATGTTGGATGTTTGACTTAGGGTATATTTTCCAAAATCGTAAATCGTAAATCGCAAATCGCAAATTGTAAATCGTAAATCCGAAATTAAAAGAATATTTAGATTAACGCAGCATTAAACCTGAATTTATGCCACTCAAAGCAAAACATATAGTTGAAGAAATTAACGGTGTACGTTGCACAATAGTTGAAAAAGGAGCTGCTTCTGAACGTATTGAGTTCCTGAAAGGCTTGCTCACATTCAATAAATTTGAAGTCCAAGTAGCTGAAGATAAGAAAGAAACTGAGGACTCTCCTACCCTTTTCACCATCGGGGTTACCGACCTGGTTTTTAACCCGGTAATTGCTGTATATGAACTGAGTCTTAAAACACCGGATGACAAGAAAGTTTCTCCTGCATATTGGGATCAGAAAACGGCCGACAGTATTGATGAATACTGGGAATTTGAAGAAAAATAAGAAATTATAAGTCAGCTAAACGCTGGCTTTTTTTTTGTGTCAGACACCCTTCAGGTGTGCAGACACAAAAAAGGCCATCCGAAGACAGCCTTAATTTCAGGGTGGAATATGGGGTTCGAACCCACGACCTCCGGAACCACAATCCGGCGCTCTAACCAGCTGAGCTAATACCACCGTGTTAGAAGCTGCAAAAGTAATCTATAATTTTTGAATTTGAAAGTGTCATTGAATCATTTTTTATAGATTTGCGGCGATTAACCGGTTAATAGTTAATAGAAAATAGAAAATAGTCGTTGCACCAGGAAATTTACGAGGTAATCATCTTATTTCATCCTAAACTTTTACCTTTGAACGCGAAGCATTTCCTGCCTGACTGCGTCAGCAGGCAGGGAACGCCGAAGGCATTTGAATGTTGAACTCATTAAACCATTTTCCATTAACTAATTTCCAATAATCAATTTCTTTAAACCATTTTCCATTAACCATTTTCTATTAACTTATAACTCCTACAACCATGGCAGATGTAATCGATTACAAAATTCACGGTGACGATATGCAGATCGTCGAAATTGAATTGGATCCTTCCGAAGGCGTTCGTGCCGAAGTCGGCGCGATGATGTTTATGGAAGAAGGCATACAGATGGAAACCGGCACAGGCGGTGGTGTTTTTAAAGGCCTCAGACGAATGTTCTCCGGTGATGGATTCTTCATTTGTACCTTTTACAATACATCTTCTGTAAAGCGCAGCGTTTCCTTTGGTGCTCCTTATCCCGGTAAAATAATTCCATTGGATCTACAACAGGTTGGCGGAACTTTTATCTGCCAGAAGGACTCGTTTTTATGCGCTGCCAATGGAATTGATA
>Ga0208789_1001221_pt1 | contig 15771 bp, 11 predicted proteins | sample Methanotroph_Enr_FD_187368 | JGI IMG/M metagenome (GOLD analysis project Ga0208789, IMG submission 187368) | Enriched soil microbial communities from Old Woman Creek wetland in Ohio, USA - Methanotroph_Enrichment_5 (SPAdes) (version 2) | ecosystem: Environmental > Terrestrial > Soil > Wetlands...
CCCGTCTCCCTGATGAACTCCTTCTCGTGCTGCTCCATCCGCATGCTGGTGGTTGGGCCGATGGAGATCATCTGCCACCCATCGCCATCCTTGGCAACGATCGGACCGGCATGGAAGATCGCCAGGCCCTGGAGATCGACCGGCAGTTTCCTGCCCAGTTCCACCAGCCTGCGGTGCGGCATGTCCCGGCAGGTGATCAGATAGCCATCCAGATAGACGATGTCGCCTGCCTTGAGTCCTTCGATATCTTCGTTCTTGATCGGCGTGGTCAATGTCTTGTTCACAGTGCGGCCCCCTTGTGCGAAATGATCTCGTACGACATGTCTTCGTTGATGCGGATCGTGCCCCGCCGATGCGCCCAGCAGCCGATGGAAATGGCGACGCTGATGGTGGACGGGTGTCGCGCTGCGGTTTCGATATGGACACCCATGACCGAGTTTTTGCCCGACATCCCCTGGGGCCCCAGCCCGATCTCGTTGAGTCCCTTTTCCAGCAGCTGCTCCATTGCGGCCCCTTTGGCGTTGTGCTGGCGCGACCCGATGGGGCGGAACAGGGCCCGTTTGGAGAGGTTGGCGGCGACGTCGATCGAGCCGCCGATGCCGATACCCACCAGAAGCGGCGGACAGGCGTTGACGCCGTACGAGGTCATGACGTCGAAGACGTACTCAACGATCCCTTCGTACCCGGCGGCCGGCATGAGGGTCTTTCCCTGCCCGGGAAGGCTGCAGCCGCCGCCCGCCATGTAAACCTCGATCTCTATGCTCTTGGAGTTCGGCACGATGCTCCAGTCGATCCAGGGGATGTGCTCGCCGGTATTGGTGCCGGTGTTCTTCTCTTCGAAGATCTCCACCGCGTTATGGCGCAGCGGTGCGGTCTGAGTCGCCGTGAAGGCGGCCTCGGTCAGGATGTTTTTGACTTCTGCAAGCAGGGGGAATTCAGAGCCGGCCTTGATGTAGTACTGGATCACGCCGGTATCCTGGCAGCAGGGACGATCCAAGGCAGCAGCCTTGGCGAGGTTTTCGAACATGGAGTCGTAGACCACCTTGGCAAGCGGGCTGTCTTCAACCTCACGCAGTTCCTTGAGCTTTCCCATGATGTCGTCGGGAAGGTGCTTTCCGGCATAATCGGTAAACCTGGCCACAATGCTCGTCATGGTCTTTACTGACTCTTCGTTCCTCATGGTGCTCTCCTTTGTTGATGGGTTTGCTACTGGTCGTCGAAAGAAAATCTCACGTCACAATCGATGCCGCACTCGCCGCAGCTACTTCACTGGTGCCGGCATTGGGGCGCATTTTTATCTTCCGATCTAACAAAGCGCTTTATTTGTAGTAGGTAATTGGCTAATGTGTTGCTGCATAGAACACAGATCGTGTGTAATCAGCCCGTCCATGATCCGCGCAGCCCACAACAGGAGTTAGGTTGTCGCGCCGATGATCATCGCTGCACGGGCGCAGGTCAGATCCTGATAGTATCGATATCACCTTTCCGTCAATTGATAATTGGCTACTTCGTGAACACATAGGACACCAATCGTGAACAATCTGCCCCCCCTGGAAGATCTGCGGCTTTTCTGCGCCGTTGCACGCAACAGGAGCTTTATCGCAACCGCATCCGAAATGGGCGCATCTCCTGCTTTTGTCAGCAAAAGGATCGCCCTTCTGGAGGATGTGCTGCAGGTACGCCTGCTGCACAGGACCACCCGGCGCGTGAGCGTGACCGAGGACGGGGAGACGGTGTACCGCTGGGCTCAGCGGATTATTGAAGATGTGGAGCAGATGACGGAGTCAGTTACCACGTCGAAGACAACCCCGCGGGGCTTATTGCGCATCAGCGCGAGTGCAGGCTTCGGGCGCAAGCAGATTGCTCCGGCACTCTCGGCGCTGGCCTTGCGTTATCCCTCGCTACGCATTCAACTGGAACTGCTTACTCGGCCGGTGGATTTGATAGGTGAGGGGTTCGACCTCGATATCAGGATCGGAGGGAGTTCGGAGCCCAATCTCATGGTCAAACGCATTGCTGCCAATGCGCGTGTCTTGTGTGCGGCACCAGCCTATCTGGAACGGCGCGGCATACCGGCGGATGTCTTAGAGCTGGAACAGCACGACTGCATCGTAGTTCGTGAGCGTGACCAGAGCTTCGGAGTGTGGAAACTGCAGGGGCCTCAAGGTATGGAAACGGTCAGGGTTTCCGGGCCGCTATCGTGCAATAACGGTGAGATAGTGCATAAGTGGGGGATCGACGGACACGGGATCATTCTCCGTTCGCTGTGGGACGTTGCTGCTGACTTGAAAGACGGGCGCCTGGTCAGGGTGCTCCCCGAATTCCAACAGGATGCGGATATCTCGGCGGTCTATCCTTTGCGGCTGACCGAATCGGCGAAAGTGCGGGTCTGTATCGAGTTCCTCCAGCAAAGGCTCGGGGACAAGGGCTGAACCGATCTGCCGGGTGCAGGAAGAAAAGATGGAGGCTCGCAATCAAAAATGCTGACCATGGCATTCCCACGCAGGAAATCGCAAACTCCCCTTTCTGACCCTACGCCCTCCCGTGCCTTGCGCGGTGCATGCATCGCCCATGCGGTACACGACGGGATGACCGATACGATCTACGTATTGCTGCCGATATGGCAGACTCAGTTCGCCATTAGTTATGCCATGGCGGGGCTGATGCGCGGCCTGTACTCCGGAGTGATGGCCGGACTACAGATTAAGGCAAGCGGGCTGTCGAAACGATTTGGCAGACGCGCCTTACTGGTAGCGGGAACCTCCCTGACCGGGATCGGCTATCTGGGCGTGAGGCTGGGCGTGATGAAGACGGTATGGCTGACAGAGGCGGCGACGGCCCTGCTCATTCTGCTGATTCTGCGGCTCGGCTTAACCCCGGTGCTGGCCCTGTTGCCTTTGCTCGGTCTGGCGCTGAACGGGACATCATCGGTGCTGTACGGCACGGTGCCGGACTTTGTGACGGGCGACGACCGGGGACACGCCTTTGCCCTATTCTACACCGGAACGATCGGCGGCGGCGCCCTGTCGCCCATCTGGTTCGGTTACCTCAGCGACCGCCTGCATCCCGTTCGCGATGCAGGCGGTCGCTGGCATGCTGCTGCTGGCGCTGCCGCGGGCATGTCCAACGGAAGATTGCAGCGGTCGCTTGCCTGAATGAGTCGGTTCCTAAGATGATTAGGGTTACATCTTAAGCGCCAGACTCAGTGTAGCGGCTATATTGCGCGAGGCTGCACGCACATTCCCCGCAGCATTTTTCAAGGCTACTTCCGCGGTACAGGCCTCACTGAGCACACTGAATACCGCGTCAATGCCGAAGTCATGAACCACCGCAGCATCGGTCGACAGGCAGCCGGCTATACCAATCACCGGCTTGCCACAGCGTTTAGCCAGCCGAGCCACGCCAATGGGCGTCTTACCATGCACGGTCTGGCTGTCGATACGACCTTCACCGGTAATCACCAGATCTGCATCGCTTATGCTCGCCTCCAGCCCGACTGCTGCCATGACGATTTCAATGCCCGGCCGAAGTTCTGCCCCCAAAAAAGCCAACAGCGCCGCCCCCATGCCGCCGGCGGCTCCCGCACCCGGTTCTGAGTCAACCTCTATTCCCAGATCCCGGCTGATGATGCTGGCATAATGCGCCAGGTTCGCGTCGAGAAGGGAGACCACCTCCGGTGGGGCTCCTTTCTGAGGGCCGAAGACGGCACTTGCCCCCTTGGGACCGGTTAAAGGGTTATCGACATCGCAGGCCGCCTCGATCCTGCACTGCTTCAGGCGTGGGTCCAGGTCGCTCACATCGAGGCGGTCCAGGCCCGCCAGAGAGCCTCCCCCGAAACCGAGCTCCCGGTCTTCTCTATCCCTAAACCTTACCCCCAAAGCCTGAAGCATGCCGGCGCCACCATCGTTAGTCGCGCTACCGCCGATACCGATGATGAGGTGGCGCGCTCCCCCAGCAAGCGCTGCCTTTATCAGTTCACCGGTGCCGAAGCTCGTCGTCCTGAGCGGGTCGCGCAGAGAGGGGGGAACCAGGGCGAGCCCGCTGGCCGCAGCCATTTCGATAACTGCGGTTTTCCCATCGCCGGTCACTCCATAAATGGCCCGGACCGGTGCTCCCAAAGGACCGGTTACCTGAAGGAGCACCAGTTTGCCGCCGGTGGCGGCTACCATGGCCGCGACGGTCCCTTCACCGCCGTCGGCCATGGGGAGCAGGAGATAATTCGCATCAGGGAATATCTCGCGAAACCCGGCTTCGATCTCTGTCGCAACTTCCAGGGCCGTCAGGCTTTCCTTGAAGGAGTCAGGGGCAATGACAATTTTCATCGGCACAGGACCTTTTGCTGAATAGCTTTCCACGATCTGGATCGGACACGAGCAGGATCAAATGGAATAGAGCATCCTGTGGCCTCCGGTTTCCGCTCCTTGTGCGGCCGGAAGGTGTTAGGTGGCCTCGGCCTGGATGGCTGCTTTCACCGCCTCCGTGACTTGCTTCGTTGTAGCTTTGCCACCGAGGTCAGGCGTGTGGAGAGATTCATCGCCCGTGACCCGCTCGACGGCGCGCATCAGCCTCGCCGATGCAGCATGTTCACCGAGGTGATCGAGCATCAGGCAGGCGGTCCAGAACGTGCCGATCGGATTGGCGATTCCCTTGCCGGTGATGTCAAAGGCCGACCCGTGAATCGGCTCGAACATGGAGGGAAAGCGGCGCTCCGGATTGAGGTTCGCCGTGGGAGCAATGCCGAGCGAGCCCGCCAGCGCTGCGGCCAAATCGGACAGGATATCCGCGTGCAGGTTCGTCGCCACGATGGTGTCGAGGGTCCCCGGCTTCAACGTCATGCGCATGGTCATGGCATCGACCAGCATCTTGTCCCAAGTCACCTCGGGAAATTCGGCTGCCACCTCGGCAGCGATCTCATCCCACATCACCATCCCGTGGCGTTGCGCATTGGATTTGGTTACCACCGTCAGGAACTTCCGGGGCCTGGACTGGGCCAGCGAGAAGGCAAAACGCATGATGCGGGTCACCCCGGCTCTGGTGAAGATGGCAACCTCGGTGGCTATCTCTTCGGGCAAACCCCGATGGGTGCGGCCGCCTTGACCGGCGTACTCACCCTCCGAGTTTTCCCGCACGATCACCCAGTCCAGATCCTGCGGTTTTATGCCGCCCAGGGGGCTCTTGATGCCGGGTAGGATGCGAGTGGGGCGGACGTTGGCGTACTGGTCGAACGGCTGGCAGATTGCCAGGCGCAGACCCCACAGGGTAACGTGGTCCGGGACGTCAGGTGCCCCGACCGCCCCGAAGTAAATGGCGTCGAAGGGCTTAAGTTGCGTCAGCCCGTCCTCTGGCATCAACCGTCCGTTCGCCTTGTAGTAATCAGATCCCCAGTCAAAGGACTTGACCTCGAGGCGGAAACCACCATCCGCTTGGGCGAGGGTTTCAAGAACCTCCAAACCTGCTGCGATGACTTCCTTGCCGATGCCATCGGCAGGAATAGCTGCTATTTTATGGACTCGCATGTGCACTCCTTGGTTTTTCAAGATAGGTTCGATGCGACTTGATTCTGGACGGTACGCCTACCTCGACTTGCCAGTAACAAGGTAACGACTGCGGAAAGAACCAACAGACCAGCCACGAAGTAGAGGCCGCCGGCAAAACTCCCCGTACGCTGTTTGATCAAGCCGATCATGGATGGTCCGACGAAACCGCCCAGGTTCCCAATCGAGTTGATGGTCGCGATGCCCGCGGCAGCTGCCGGACCCGATAGGAACAAAGTGGGCATGGACCAAAGCGGAGGCTTTGCCGAACTGATGCCGATGTTCACCAAAGTAAGCGTCAGGATGACGCCGATGAGACCCGTGGACCATCCAGCCAGTGCCAACCCTGCGGAGGCTACCAGACAGGCGGCCACCACATGCCAGGAGCGCTCACCGCTGCGATCGGAGTGGCGTGCCCAGAGGAACATGGCCAGTACCGAAACTGTGGGCGGGATCATGTTCAGGAAGCCGACCGTCATGGAGGTGACGCCGAGCTGCTTGATGATCTGGGGCGCCCAGATCCCCAGCGTGTAGAGACCCGCCGAGGTTCCGAAGTAGATGAGGGAGAGCGCCAGCACACGGGGATCGACAAGTGCTCGCCAAGGGGAATGGCTGGCCTGGCCAGACCTGGTGGCAACCTCGGCATCCATGGTTTCCACCAGCCAGGCCTTTTCGTCCGCAGGCAGCCACCTGGCCTTTGCAGGTCGATCGGTCATATAGAAGAAGGTGACCACAGCCATAACCAAGGCAGGGAGCGCTTCCAGGATGAACATCCACTGCCATCCTCTCAGCCCCATCACGCCGTTCATTTGCAGGAGGGCGGCGGAAACAGGCGATCCGAGTGCGGTGGAGATCGGTGCAGCCGCCATGAATAACGCTGTGACACTTGCACGGGAGCGGCCCGGGAACCAGTAACTCAGGTACAGGATGATCCCGGGGAAGAAGCCGGCTTCTGCTGCGCCGAGGAGGAAACGAAGGATGTAGAAGCTGGTGGGCCCTGTTACGAATGCCATGGCGCCCGATATGATCCCCCAAGTGAGCATGACCCTGGCGATCCAAATCCGTGCGCCGACTCTTTCGAGGATCAGGTTTGACGGCACCTCAAAAATAAAGTATCCGAGGAAGAAGATACCCGCGCCAAAGCCGTATACCGACGGCGATAGACCGATGTCCTTGTTCATCGTAAGGGATGCGAACCCGATGTTAACCCGATCGATGAACGCGATGAAGTAAAGGAACATGATGAAGGGAACGATTCGCCAGGTGATCCGTCGCAGTGCTCGGTGCTCGACTGTGCTCGGCATTATAAACCTCCTTTGGTTTAGGTTGATTTCTGCGACTGATAACAAGCCAATGTGTGAACCGCCTGGAAGGATAAAGGCTGCCCCCCTCAAACATTGTTTTGACTCTACCATTGCCTATTAAAAGAATAACTAGCGATTCCGTGGACACAAAAGACACGAATCGTGAACAATCCCCTCCGTTATGCCATGTGGAACGATATCGAATAGTATTGCCAAGGTCTCGAAATCAGACGCCTCGCCCACCGATTGGCAAAAGCAGCACCAAGTTCTAAGCTGTATCGCCCTTTTGGGGCGAGACCGGGCCAGCCGGAGGGTGAATGTGACTGACGTTTGAAAAACGGCATGTTTCTAGGTGGTGCGCAGTGTAGGAGGGAGCAGATGACAGAGTCGGTTACGACGTCAAAACGGGCCCGCGAGTAGTGTGCGAATCTATCGGTATCGGGGCAATGAAGGGAGGGCTAGCGAGGGCTAGCGGCGGGGCTAGCGGGACGACCATGATATCATGCACATCTCCCATGATTGACCAGAGTGGCAGGAACGCATGTTCGCAAAAGCAGGCGTACTACTGCAGACCTGCCGCGTTAGGAATGATCTCTTGCGCGTCCGCCCGGAGTTTTCCCGAGGCCAGTTTGATTAGTCAATATTGTGTTGAACCCGCAGAGGCAAGGGGGCTAAAATCGACTCGGAACCCTTTACGCATCGGCAGAAGGAAAAAATGAATGGCCCAGACCGAGGAGAGCCAGATGTTGAGTCAGACTCAGCGATTGCAGGCGCTGGAACAAGCTCTGAAAGACGGCGCCCCACAAGCCTACCTGAGGCTGAAGATGGGCGGGGGAATCGAGGCTTTCTTGGAGCAGCGCGAGAACGAGATGATGAAGAGCTACTACCAAAAATATGGCGAAGCCTATTACCAGGTTTTGCTGAAAACTGAGGATAGAACTAAGACGTTGCGGGCGCTGAAAACTGTGCAGAGCAAGATATTTGACGATGTCCTCGCGACCTGGACCAGCTTCGGACCCCTGGGCGATTGAGCCGCAGGAAGCTTACGTTGAATCTGTTGTATAAAAGAAATGCAATGTTAGAATGGCCGTGGGAGTCCTATCCTCTGGTCACTGAGGCTATTTCAACTGCCTTTGCGTAATGCCCAATCCCCCACTCCTCCTATGAAATCGGATAGCTGTACCCCGTACTGTCGAATTCAGTCTCGCATCTATTGAGTGTTCTCGTCCTGGGACGGCTGCTGCAAAGGCGGCCTTATCGGTGGGTAGTTCAATCTTTGTAGGGAGGGAGAAAACCATGCGACTAGCTTCGTACAACGTGGAGAACCTGTTCTCGCGCGCCAGCGTGATGAATCTGGACCACTGGGCGGACGGGCAGGAAATTCTTGGCATGTACAGCGAACTCAACGCCTTATTGGGGAAAGTTACCTACAGTCGGTCCGACAGGGAGCAAATGGTGTCGCTTATCGACCAACTCGGGCTGACCCGCAGCGACGAATCCGACTACGTCCTTTTACGCCAGAACCGTGGCCACTTGCTGAAGCGCTCCACCAATGCTCCGCCAGAGGTGGTGGCAAACGGGCGAGGGGAGTGGATCGGGTGGCTGGAATTGAAGAAGGAAATGGTAAACGATGTTGCCATCAAGATGACCGCCAAGGTGATCAAAGACGTGCAGGCTGACATCCTGGCTGTCATAGAAGCGGAAAACAGGATCGCTCTTCGCCAGTTCAACGAGCAACTCCTGGAGCCGATAGACGCAGCCTACGACAGGGTGATGCTCATTGACGGAAACGACGAAAGGGGCATCGATGTCGGCATCCTGTTGAAATCCGGGGCAGAGATCGAATCCATGGTGAGCCATGTCGACGACAGGGATGGCAACTCCCTCATCTTCAGCAGGGATTGTCCGGAATATCTGGTCAAATGCGGAGAAAAGAAGGTCCTCCTCCTCGTCAACCATCTGAAAAGCAAAGGGTATGGCTCGCAGGCGGCGTCGAACGCACGCAGGAAAAAGCAGGCTCAGCGGGTCAGGGATATCTACGAACTCAGGAGGGGACAGGGCATCGATCTGATCGCCGTCGTCGGCGATTTCAACGATACTCCGGACAGCGGCGCCCTCGCGCCCCTGCTTGGCGCTGGCTCGGATCTGAAGGATGTCTTCCTGCACGACAAATTCGATGACGGAGGTCGGCCGGGAACCTACGGGAACTGTGCGAAATCGAACAAGATCGATTACCTCCTCCTCTCTCCGGCCCTGTTCAATCGGGTCACCAAGGGCGGGGTCTGGCGGGAAGGGGTTTGGGGCGGAGAACACGGGACCCTCTTCCCCCACTATGACGAGATCACCGCCAACTATCAGGCGGCTTCCGATCATGCCGCAGTCTGGGCCGAGTTCGATCTGTAGTTGCCGGGCCCTGCTCGCTGTGACGATTCAATAGCCGTTTCCTGAAACCCAACCTGCCGGTCACCGCTGGCAGGAGTCCCGAGGGCAGGTCCTGCAAGACAGGGCTTGCCCTCTTTATTTGCCTGATTCGTGCCTCCTGGGCGCGCCCCCCCTGTCCTTGATCGATCATCGCCCTGGCGTCAGGTTCCCCGCCGCCCCGCATCGCCAGTCGCTGACTCGCAGGTCCCCCATTCCTCCGGCCGGTGGACGAAGTTGTCGGAACCGTTAAACCAGATCATCCGTTTCAGCATCTTTTTCCGTTTCTCACGGGGGAACAAAAACTCCCGCCATTTGAGCTCGGTGTGGATGTCCTGGGTGATATCCCGCAGCCACAGCTTCCCGTCCTTGCTGCTGTAGTCGAAGCAGTACCACTTGCCGTCTTCGTGGGACGGAATCACTCTGCCCACCCGGATCTTGCTGGAGAATTGATTGTTCCCGATATTGTAGAATACCTGCTGGCCACCTCCCAGTACGATCAACACGGTATCGGTCTGGAACGACATGCCGTGGAGCCGCCCCCGTTCGAACATCCGGAGACATAGAGCTCTCTCGTAGCTCCTGACGAGTTCCAGCCTCGAGTTTCTCTTGGTGAGCGTGCCGTCTTCCAGGCAATAGACGTAGCCGTTTTGATGGTCGACCCTATAGATCCTCCGCTTCCCTTTAAGGCTCGCTTGCAACGTGAGGTTTCGGTTCACGTGCTTCGTTACCCCCTCAGATTGGACGATGAAGCGGTCTGGGTAACTACCCCAGCGGCTCATCTGCAACTCGTTGGGATTCTCTATTTGCAGCGTTTCGATGGTCGCCTTTGGGGCCAGCCGTTTCCTCAGTATTTTCGAAGGACAGCGACCCGCGTCGTCTTTGACGATAACGTAGTAATCGGTATCTCTTTCGCTCGATAACTGGACGCCGTCCAAGGAAAAACCATCCTCGACCTCGCACCATTCCCTCAGGTCGAAATTCGCCGTGAATGCGGCACGTTCCACCGACAGTTCGGCGCGCCACACCCGGTCCCCATAGAGATTGTCGCCATTTTTCTCGACAAACAGGAAAGTGCCTTTTGGAGTGGAGTCGAAAGGCGCGGTCTTCGAGAAAACCGGCGAGGTCATCCGGCAGGCGGCCTGCGCTGCAAAATCGATCATGACGTAGGTGTCGGGCCCGTCAGTCAGGAGGATCCTGTGCCCGGCTAGGAAAAAAGGTATCAGAGGTGGCGTCGTGGTCAGATCCACGGCGAGGTCGCCCGAAACCTCCAGCGTCAACGGTTCCCAGTCGATGCGGAAGGCGTCGGCGAACTCAGCCTCGATGGCTCTCCTGTCGGCGCTGTCGGCGATCTCCTGGCGCAGGTAGGCTGCCTTCTCGCTGTTGCCGATCTGCAACGCCTCGCGGTACTCTTCCAGGGCCTGGCCGGGGTCCTGTTCCCGAACCAGTCGGGACAGACGCTCTTCCATGGTCCGCTCCAGTTCACGGCGCTCTTCGACGGGAAGCACCGACATCCGCCTCCTGAGGGAGCCAAGGATATGCCGCACCTCGCTCGCCGGGCACTCCGGGGCCGCGCTTTGCTCGAGCAGGGGAGCGATCTCCACCCGTGCCTGCTCCTGCCCGCGTCGCAGCAGCACGAGGTAATCCTCTTTGAACTCGGGGCAGGAATTGAACCAGGGCTTGAGCTCCTCGAAGGTCTCGAAGCAGCCTGCGTCGTTGCCTGCGGCGAGCGCCGTCTTGACCTTGACGAAGCGCAGCCAAAGATCCTTGGCGCCGCGCTCGCTGGTGCCGTGGAGCCGCTTGTTCTCGTTGAGTACCGAGAAGAAGGGGGAAAGGGAGAGGACCTCGCAGGCCCGCTCGCGAAATTCCGGCTGCCTCATAAGAAAGCTCACGCCGTCGAAGCACTCCGGCCAGCGCTCTTTAAGGACCAGGCGGCGCAGTGACTCCAGTTGCTCGTCGAAGAGCCTGCGTCTTTGCCGCTCCTTTTCCTCGGCGAGCAGCTTCTTTATGGTGCCCCTTTTTTGCTTGTCCCGCTCAAGCAGCGTGGTCAGGAGCGGGATACGACGCTCCGCGCTCGGTTCGTTTTCCACCCTGGCCCAGAGCTCGGCAAGTTGCTCCTCTTCGTTTTTGGCCTCGATTGCCGTGATGACCGCGCGCGCCTGCTGGCAATTGGGGTAGAGGTCCAGGGCCTCGCGGGCTAACTGCCCGGCCTCCGCAACCTCAGCCGATCGCAAAGCGGCCTGGGCCTTTTGCGCGATGGGCCCGGCCTGTGCCGACATGGCGCTTTCGATCTCCTTTTGGAGAGTGTCGAAGCCCGGAAAAAAACCTTCCCTGGCCTCGGCAATCTGCACCAAATCGAAAGCTGCAGAGAGGTTGCCGCCCTTGAAGGCTATGTCCGCGTAGGCGAAAAGGGCCTCGTGGCCAAGTTCGGCCGGATAGAGCTCGTCGAGGATGGCGCGCGCTTCCGGAAAGGAGCCGTTGTGATGGTATGCCACGGCCAGCACCTCCCGGATGCGCCTGTCCTTGAGGACGCTTTTGGGTTGGCTCAGCAGGGAGTCGATACACCGCTGATAGGCGCCGATCTCGTGCAGGAGGATGTCGGCCGTCCGCAGCAGGACCTGCAGTTCCTCGCTGCCGTTGGCCCGGAGCCCGGCCAGTACCTCCTCCGCTGCGAGGTAATCGTACTCCTCCAACAGGGCCTGGGCTCTTTTGAGGGCCTCCTTGGGCGAAAGAGCCGCCCCCGTTTGGCGGCGACCCCTTTCCCGGTTAGCTTTCGGTTTCTCTCTTCCCGGGTAGAGCGGTGCGGCGGTCTCCACCTTATCGAGCGCCTCGCCGGAAAGGGCGGCCAGATCGGCGTGGCAGGCATCTATCGAAGGCAGGACGCGGTGCTTGATCAGGGTGATGTTTGGACTGGCGGGGTGGGGGACCAGGTGAAAGGTGTCGCCGTAGTGCTCGAGGAGTAGGCTCTGGAGCCTGTTCTTGAGCTGGTAGCCGCGCTCCCGGTCGGCATCCGAGAGAGTGAGCCTGGTGGGGTTCACCTTTTTGATCAAAGTGATGATTTCCAGCGAGGATGGCACCTGCTGCGAGCTGAGGAGATCCTCCGAGGCACTGACATAGTTTTCCCATTTCACGATGTATCCCTCCCTTAGTGCTTCATGACAGTGGGTGCCAAATCGTAACCGGAAAATTATCAAACTTTAATTGTATGTCAAGTGATTCTCTTGGTGCGCACACGATACTCAGAACGGAAAAGGCCTCTCAATGTGCTGATTGAGAGGCCTTTTATAGACAGGGGACAGTCGGAGGAGATGAAGAGAGTCGGAGATTTCCAGGGGAGTTGTGTGTGTCCCTGCAGCGGAGGAATCAAATAGCTTTAGGATGCTTTGCGCGCGCCACGTCCGCGAATGGCGAAGGAGAGCTGGGCCAGGCGGCGGTGCGGGAAGCTTGGATCGATGACGGGGATCCCTTTGCTGCAGGTAACGAGCCCTTCGGCCTGGGCCCTGTCGAAGCAGTCGTGGGCCGCGTTCCTGAGGGTATCGAAGAAGAAAAGGGTTGAAAGCATGGAGTTGTAGCAGGAAATCCCGAGCACCTCGTGGGGCTTAAGCCCGCACAGGAATCCTCCGAAAGCCACCAGGGCGACAAACGGTGCGCTCACCAGGGTCGTATAATAGATGAGGGTCGCCCGTGCGCGGATCGCCTGCTTCGTGAGCAGTACTGATTCCCAGAGGTCCTCCTCGTCGTATTGGTAACAGTGATGTTCGCGCACGGCTCCTCCCCACGTTCCTAGAGGGTAACTGCTCAGTTGGTTCCTTTTAGGCAATTGTACAGAACTTTTCGGGAAAGGGACACTTTGACCTGGATTTCAATTTTTAAGGGCTAACCACAGAGGACACTGAGGAAAAACAGAGAGGAGCACAGGGGAAGCCAAGTACGAGGCTAGGTCTTGGACCAAAGAACCCGGTCTGCTTTTCCTCCGTGATACTCTATGCTTTTCGCCCTGTGTCCTCTTGTGGCGAGGTTTTTGACTTGTGATTTTGATGGCAGCTATTGCTGCCTGGTGTGTGGTGGGAATGAAGAAGGCCCTCACAATCTGCTGATCGTGAGGGCCTTCTTTTCATCTATGGTCGAGTCGAGTTTGACACTTAGGGAAGCTCGCTGTCTCCCATCAGGAAGCGGTCGCATTCCCGGGCCGTACCGCGACCTTCGTTCAGGGCCCAGACCACCAGGCTCTGACCGCGGCGGCAGTCGCCGGCTGCGAATACGCCGGGGACGTTGGTGGCGTAGCGGTCGTAGTCGGCCTTCACGTTGCTGCGGCCATCCCGCTCCACTCCGAGGGCCGTCGGCAGCTCTGCCTCAGGGCCCAAGAAGCCCATGGCGAGGAGCACCAGGCTGGCCGGCCGGACCTTTTCGGTCCCCGGCACCGGGGTGGGGACGAACTGGCCGTTGGCGTTCTTCGCCCAGGCTACCTGGACCGTGTGCACCGCTTTGACGTTGCCGTCGGCGTCTCCTTCAAACCGGGTCGCCGTGGTGAGGAAGACCCGCGGGTCGGCGCCGAATTTCGCCGCCGCTTCTTCCTGGCCGTAGTCGACCTTGTGGGTCTTGGGCCACTCCGGCCAGGGGTTGTCCTCGGCGCGGGTATCGGGAGAGCGGGGCATGATTTCCAGCTGGGTCACGGAGTTGCAACCATGGCGCAGCGAGGTGCCGACGCAGTCGGTGCCGGTGTCGCCGCCGCCGATGATGATCACGTCTTTGCCTTGAGCCGAGACGAAGTCGGTCGTCTCTTCGAGGACCGCCTTGGTGTTGGCGGTCAGGAAATCCATGGCGAAGTGTATCCCCTTGAGCGGGCGTCCCTCGAGGGGGAGGTCGCGGGGGACGGTGGCACCGGTGGCCAGGACCACGGCGTCGAACTCGCTGCGCAGTTTCTCCACCGGATAGTCGGCGCCGCCGATGGCCGCGTTGCAGACGAAGGAGATCTGTTCCGCCTCCATGAGCCGGATGCGGCGCAGCACCACTTCACGCTTGTCGAGCTTCATGTTGGGGATGCCGAACATCAAAAGCCCGCCCGGGAGGCTGGCCCGCTCGAACACCGTCACATGGTGCCCGGCCTTGTTGAGCTGGGCTGCCGCCGACAGGCCGGCAGGGCCGGAGCCGACCACCGCCACTTTCTTGCCGGTGCGGAAGGTGGGCGGGTTGGGGGTGATCCACCCCTCTTCCCAGGCACGGTCGATGATGCTCACCTCGATGTTCTTGATGGTGACCGCCGGCTCCTTGGCTCCCAGGGTGCACGACCCCTCGCACGGGGCGGGGCAGACCCGGCCGGTGAATTCGGGGACGTTGTTGGTCCTGAGCAGCCGGGCCAGGGCCTGGCGCCAGAGCCCCCGGTACACCAGGTCGTTGAACTCGGGTATCAGGTTGTTGAGGGGGCAGCCGCAGGCCATGCCGCTCACCAGCGCCCCGGTGTGGCAAAACGGGATGCCGCAGTCCATGCAACGGGCGCCCTGGGTGCGGAGCTTGTCTTCCGGCAGATGCAGGTGGAACTCGTTCCAGTCCTTGAACCGCTCCAGCGGCTCGCGATCGAGGGGGAGTTCGCGAAGGTATTCCATGAATCCGGTTGGTTTTCCCATTGTTCTATCCTATCTGAAGAGTTGCTCTTTTATGGTAACTGCTCAGCACAATCAAAGGCCTAACCACAGAGGACACGGAGGAAATGCTCTTCACAGAGGATCACGGAGGAGATCAAAAGCTTTGAGGGCTTTGGTAGAAACAAGCTGTTGGCTCTGTGTGCCTCTTCTTTGTGTACCTCTGTGACCCTCTGTGGTCAGGGTCTTTATTTAGTGTGCAACGGCGGAGTTCTCTGCGAATGCTGCGGCCAGGGCGTCGTCGCCGCTCAACCCGGCGGCCTCGGCACGTTCCAGGGCCTGGAGCACCCGCTTGTAGTCCATCGGCATGACCTTCACGAAGTGACGGGCAGAGGTGCGCCAGTTCTGCAGGATCGACGCGGCCCGGGAGCTGCCGGTCAGTTCCGCATGCTTCTCGATCATCGCCTTGACGGTTTCAAGATCCTTCTCGCTCGGCTGCTCCAGAGCTGCCATCTCGGTGTTGCAGCGGCTCTTGAAGGTGTTGGTGTCGTCCAGGACATAGGCGATACCGCCGCTCATGCCGGCTGCGAAGTTCCTGCCGGTTTCGCCAAGCACCACCACGGTGCCGCCGGTCATGTACTCGCAGCCATGATCGCCGACCCCTTCCACCACCGCGTTGACTCCGGAGTTACGCACAGCGAAGCGCTCTCCGACGATCCCGCTTATGTAGGCGGTGCCGCTGGTCGCGCCGTACAGGGCGACGTTGCCGGCAATGATGTTCTCCTCGGCCTTGAATCTGGAGCCTTTGGGAGGATAGACCACGATGGTGCCGCCGCTTAGGCCCTTGCCGACGTAGTCGTTGGCGTCCCCGGAGAGTTCCAGGGTCATCCCGTTCGGGATAAAGGCGCCGAAACTCTGGCCGGCGGATCCGTGGAA
>Ga0208789_1001223_pt1 | contig 15750 bp, 12 predicted proteins | sample Methanotroph_Enr_FD_187368 | JGI IMG/M metagenome (GOLD analysis project Ga0208789, IMG submission 187368) | Enriched soil microbial communities from Old Woman Creek wetland in Ohio, USA - Methanotroph_Enrichment_5 (SPAdes) (version 2) | ecosystem: Environmental > Terrestrial > Soil > Wetlands...
TCCAAATCCCAAACCCCAAACAACAATTGAAGAACCAAAATAACTTGTTCAATCCCGTCCGCAAGTCCCCTCTCCATTTTCCGGAGAGGGGATTTAGGGGTGAGGTGCAAAAGCCAAACAGAAATCCCAAGTCGCAAATTCCAAATTCCAAGTCCAAACAACAATTGATTAACTATTGAATGACCATTGTATGACCACGAATGACAATTGAATGACTAATGATTAACTTTAAAGGAGAGTCCCAGGTTGCAAATTCCAAATCCCAAACCCCAAACCCCAAGTCCCAAACAACAATTGAATGACAATTGAATGACTATTGAATGACCATTGTATAACCACGAATCACCACGAATGACAATTGAATGACTAATGATTAACTTTTAAGGATAGAGGATTTATGGGCGAGGTAAAAAAATCCCCGTCTGCAATTGATACACAAACGGGGAGTTGGTTAATTGAAGCGGAAATATTATTGCAAGGGAGTTATAACTTCAAGTACTTCAGGTAGATCCATTCCTAAATCCTTCATGTGTGCAATGGTAGGAACGCCATTTTTATTCCAGCCACGGCGTTCATATACTGCATCCAGCAATTGCTCGTAACGGTCTTCGCGATAGGCACGGGTAGCAGCCATTTTTTCCTGCAATGTCATTTTCGAAGGGTCCTTACCAATAAGGTCAACAAGTTGTCCATCATACCTTTCCTGGCGGCTGAGGTATTCTTCTTCAGTTACAGGTCCTGCAGCACGGTATGGTTGTGCATCATTTTTACGTAAGCCTTTCCCGCAACGTATATCGAAAATACGCTGATAGTTGTAAACCCTTTCGCTCTGGCGGATCAGTTCTTTATTATCGAAATCATTACCAGTAACCGCTTTATAAATGGCTATATAGTTTTCAACATGTCCCGGAACTTTACCCGGCTCGGGATAGGTATGGTTATCTTCCGGTTCCACATCGTTCCATGGTAATTTGCATAGTCCCTGTAATCCAAACCAGGTACGGAACATCGGGAAGTAGTGCAATGCTTCTGCCTTTTTCTCGAAAGTAGGAATCTGGTTGTTTACCATATCCATAAATATAAGCCATGCTTCATCGTGTTGCGGGCCTTTATTGGTCATGGCATAGCCACCTTGCTGGGCCAGCGATTCTTTCGAAACATACTGCGAGTATTCCAGACCTTTGTTTTCCATGCCGATATCCTGCATGAAACCTGCATCGCCCCAGCCTTTGGCAGCAAACAACTCTTTCATTTTATGAACGCCGAGTCCTGCAATTCTACCAAAGCCTTCGCCCCGCGAAATCATATGGAGGAGTTCCATCGCCGAGTCGGCATTTCCAAAATTGAGTTTCATTCCTCCGGTACGTTCTTCGTTCAGGATGCCGTTTTCGTAACATTCCATCACAAAACCCAGGATAGTTCCAAATGAGATGGTACAGATACCGTACGTGTCGCAATAAAAGTTCGTCTCAATGGTAAAATCAGGGTTGAAAATACCGGCAATGGAACCTAATGATGATGTGGACTCATATTCAGGCCCATCGACAATAACTTTCGATCCTTTATAAGGGCCCGAACGAAGTTCATAATTATCAACACCTTTGGCGCAGGCCATGTTGCAACCGATCCAGCAGCCATCGGGCACGCCTTGTGTGAAATAGGATTTCCATACATCGCCTGATATTTTTACCGCGTCGGGATGACTTCCGAATTTGAAATTATTTACCGGAAGCAAATCATAATCATTCATAACCAATGTAAGGTGGGCAGTTCCTTTGCTGCGCATTTCACACTGCTTGTCGTCGAGTTCGCGCATTTCTTTATTAAAGATTTTGCCTCGTTCCATAATGGCCTGCAGGTCAACAACACCGTTACGGTTACCGGTAACGCCTTTAGTATGAGCTACAACGGCTTTGATCTTTTTGTCGCGTAATACCGTTCCAATACCGCCACGCCCGGCTTGTTTCAAACGAACAAGTTTGCGTTTTGAATCAAAGAAACTAAAATTAAGCATGCCGATCAGTGAGTTGTCGGCTGCTGTTCCGGCAGATACCACCGATACATTTAAACGGTCTTTTTCGGTTGTCGCAAGTGTTTCGGTTAAATAATCAGCTAATAAATGACTGTCGTAACTCTCGGTGCTTGCTTCGTAAATTTCAACTACTTCGCGGGTTTCATCAATCAGAACAATTACATCCTTATCGGATTTGCCTTGTAATTCCAGTGAATCGAAGCCCGAAAATTTCATAAAAGGGCCAAAGAAACCTCCAACATTGCTATCGATCGGAATATCAGTTTGTGGCGAAATGGTTACTACCAGCGATTTGCCGGTTCCCGAATACTGGGTTATCCCGCAAATCGGGCCTGTATTAATAACGATTTCATTTTCGGGATCATTCCATTTTGTTTCGGGGCGGGTAGCATCCCAGAGCAGTTTCAGGCCAAAGCCTTTTCCACCGGTAAACTTTTCCTTCATATGTTGCGTAACAGGTCTTTCTTTTATTTCACTGCTGCCAACGTTAATATACAACGTGCGGTTGTTGTACCCTTTTTCGATCGGTGCCCATGTGTACTTGTACGAATACAAGAGTTTGTGGGTGTTTTGAAAATTTTCTAAGCTCATATTTATATGTTTTATTCTGTCCGTTAATCGATTCACAAAAGTATAAAATGGGATTGATCTGCCAAGGAAATTGAAGAAATATTACGATATGAATATGGGCTATAATCGATTAGCGCTGAAACACTTGTTTTTAATACATTTACTAAAATAAGCCGTCGCAGATGCCATGCCTTTCTTTGAATTTTGGTTGATGAAATCACTTTAAATATTCACGGATTGAAAAAATGAAAGGTTTTTCCCTCTCATCTCAAAGAAATGGGATGAACGAATAGAATATTTTTTTACATGAATAAGGACCTATTTTGCAGAGCAGTTTTAGTGCTCTACAGCAAGTGAAGTTTTCCGGCTTTCACTCTTGTTTTTAATGGCTTTGAAAAAATCACTTACAATACGGTTGTGAAAGAAAGAATACAGCCTCCGGTCACGAAACCGCGATTTGCATTTATACCTTGTAAGTTGTGTGATTTCCGTAAATCCTTCAGGTGTGGATCGGAGCATGAACTTTTGTGTCCCTTTGGTGCTTCCATGATCAATATAGCAATATTCGATCTCTTTCAGATTGTTGTCTATCCGCGTTACCTCAAGTGCCACGGCAAGATTTTTAATACCGAGCACATGCAGGTTGAAAAACAAGATCTGACCTTCTTCAATTCCTCCGAAGGATTCGTCACTGTAAAGAAAAATATTCTGCTTTTTGGAATATAATAAACTAAAAGTAACAATATGTCCATCAAATTCATTACTCGGCGATTGGTGTATCAGGTTATTCCAAACCACACTGATATCCTGCCTGATGAATTGCGATTTCTTAAATGTCTGGTAATTGATTGAGTCAGTCGTGTTGTAACACACAGGTTTCATGTCATCGAAAGTTTTCACCCCAAAATGTTTTTGCCTGTTTATGAGTTTGCGAACTTGCTTATATCGTATCCGGTTAAAATCAACTGAATCAATCGGTATCGGAACATTTCCCAACACAAAGCATGAGAAATAAGTAAATAAAAAAATCATTAAGAGTAATACCTGAGAGTTGTGCCTGGTCATGATTTGATTTTAGCGTAGTGAGGGTATGGGTTTCGCATTGTCATGACTGATATGGGTATAATCGATATTTAATGAAATGCTGAAAGCCATTTTGAAATCCGGAAACAAATATATGGCATTTTATGGTAAATCTCTAACTGTCATTTATCTTGATCAGTATGTTCAGCTTCGTACACTTGAAGAGTATTATAATGAATTGCCAGGCCAGGCGAATTGATTTATCTTTTAAAAAGAAATTATTTTTCTCCGAATTGTCACAGGTAACAAGTCTTTGGACTGAAAGTCAATTTTGCTTCATTCTGATTGTAAATAGCTACAATTCATTTCATGCAATTTCCATATTCCCTTTCTAATATAATTAATGGAAAATACGACACATATTGAGTTTTTCTCTAAGTTTGCAGCCATGACTTTTGAACAGATAAAACAGGTATTAAAAACCAAAACTGTCGGAATTGCTGGGTGTGGCGGATTAGGATCCAATTGTGCAGTTGCATTAGCCCGTGTGGGTGTAGGAAGGCTGGTGCTAGCCGATTTCGACCTTGTTCAGGAAGGAAATCTCAATCGTCAGTTTTATTTCTACGACCAGATTGGCATATTGAAAGTGGCTGCACTTAAACAAAACCTGTTTCGCATCAATCCGGATGTACGGGTTAATACTTTTGAAATCCGGCTATGCGAAAGCGATATTATCGAGATATACAATCAATGCGATGTAATAGTGGAAGCCTTCGATAAACCGGAAATGAAATATATGATTTTGGATACCGTTCACAAATATATGCCCGAAAAATACCTTGTAATGGGTGTTGGAATGGCCGGATGGGGCGATAACAACCTGATACACTCCCGTCAAGCGGGCAAACTAATTATCTGCGGTGATGAAATAAATGCTGTAGATACCGAATGCCCCCCTTTAGCCCCGCGTGTTGGAGTGGTTGCTTATATGCAAGCCAATGCTGTGCTCGAAATTTTGCTTGGAGCAAACGAACAGCAGATTCATTCAGGAATATAGAAAATGAAGATAATTCTCAATAATAAAGAAGAATCATTTGCAGGTGATCAGTTCACTATCAATGAACTATTGCAGGTGAAGAATTTTACCTTTAAAATGCTGGTGATTAAGGTAAATGGATTGATTGTAAAAAAAGGCGAGTTTGATTCAACCTGGGTGCATGATGGCGATGACGTAATGGTTTTGCACCTGATTTCGGGTGGCTGAGATAGTGTATTTTATGGCATTGCGTGAATACGTAATGAGTTTCCCTGTCAACATTTTGGTTCCTTTCACAAGGTTAGTTATGGCTTATGTTCCCAGCTTTTATGTATTTAACTACATCTGTGGATATTTACCATTCTAAAAAGATTAATTTCCTGTACCTTTACTCCTGGAAATTAATCCTCATCTGCAACAAGAAATAACAATCATGCCTTTTACTTCTTTAGGTTTGCCGCCCTCGCTATTAAAAGCATTGGCGAGCCAGAATTTCACTCAGCCCTACCCTATTCAAGTAGAGGTGATACCTGCCATACTCAGAAAAAAAGATGTATTAGGCATTGCCCCAACAGGCTCGGGTAAAACGGCCGGTTATGTATTGCCTCTTTTAATGAATTTACAAGGTATTACTGCAACCAGAAGCAGAAATGTCAACATCCTGGTATTGGTGCCGACACGCGAACTGGCAGTGCAGGTACGTGAAGTGTTTCGCGTATTCAGCGTTGCGCTTCCGGTAAAGGTAAAAACACTGGCAGTTTTTGGAGGAGTTTCTATTAATCCTCAAATGATGGCATTGCCTGGTGTTAATGTTTTAATTGCTACTCCGGGCAGGTTATTGGAATTAGTTGAATCAAACGCCGTGCATTTATCAGGTATTGAGACTCTTGTTCTGGATGAAGCCGATAAGATGCTCAATCTTGGTTTCCAGGAAGAAATGACCCGCATCTTTGCACTATTGCCCGAGAAGCGTCAAAACCTTTTGTTCTCCGCAACACTGAGTGAGGATGTCAACAACATTAACCAGATCCTGTTGCACGATCCTTTAGTTATTAAAATTGAATCTGAACCTGAAAACATTGACCTGATCACGCAAGTGGCTTATTTTGTAACCAACGAGAAAAAGGGACCGTTGCTGCGTTATCTGATTAAACACAATGACATGAAGCAGATTCTTGTTTTTACTTCTTCGATATATTCAGCCGACAATGTTGTTGATAAACTGCGTAAAAACGGAATTGATGCCATGGCCATTCACAGCAAAAGGAGCCAGGGGTCGCGAACTGAAGCATTAAGCGAATTTAAATCAGGCAAACTCCGTGTTTTGGTAGCCACCGACCTAATTTCCAGGGGTATTGACATTCAGTTTTTACCCCATGTAATTAATTACGAATTGCCCCGTTCGCCCAAAGAGTTTATTCACCGTATCGGGCGAACCGGCCGTGCGGAATCACCCGGTGAAGCCATTTCCTTTATAACTCCTGCAGACAAGGATCATTTTAAGGTTATCCAAAAAAAAATGGGTAAATGGGTAACTATGATCGATAGTGAAGGTATAAATTTAAAGGGATATTAAAGAAAATCCTCATTGCGGATACTATGGAAACCGGCTTAACCCATATGCTTTTTAGGAGCTGGATGAACGCTTTTAGTAAACTAAAGTTCCCTCGGCAATTACATTCTTACTACAATCGGGCAGTGATGAAAAAACCACAAATGCATCCTCTTGCATCTATAAATTGCACATTTACATAACCATACAGATCGACACCTTTTAAAATATGAAAGAAATAGAAAACATTGATCTGACCTTTTTAAGTCTTGATGATTACCAGGAACTCAAAAAAGCAATGATTGAGTCATACACGAGTATGCCCGAAAGTTATTGGGAAGAGCTTCAAATCAAGACATTGATAAATTGTTTTCCTGAGGGACAGGTTGTTATTAAAGTCAATAACCAGATTGCAGGCTGTGCCTTATCTTTGATTGTCGATTATTCCAAATTTGGCGATCATCATACGTATAATGAAATTACAGGTGATAATACATTTAGCACACATACACCTGACGGTGATATATTGTATGGCATTGATATTTTTATTAAACCTGAATTCCGTGGATTGCGTCTTGGACGAAGGCTTTACGACTACCGTAAAGAATTATGCGAGCACTTAAACCTGAAAGGAATTGCCTGTGGAGGCCGGATTCCCAACTATTACAAGTACGCCGATAAACTATCACCCAAGGCGTATATTGAAAAAGTGAGAAGAAAAGAAATTCATGATCCCGTCTTCAATTTCCAGATATCCAATGACTTTTACCCTTCGAAGGTGCTTAAGAATTATCTCGAAGACGATAAAGCCTCAAACGAATATGCTGTTTTGCTGAAATGGGATAATATATACTATGAAAAGCAAAGTTTAAAAGCAATCGCGACAAAAAAAGTAGTAAGACTGGGGCTTATTCAATGGCAAATGCGACCCTATAAAAATTTGGATGAGCTTATGCAGCAGGCTGGGTATTTTGTTGAATCCGTTTCGAGGTACCGATCGGATTTTGCATTATTTCCGGAGTTTTTTAATGCGCCCCTCATGGCCGAAAATAATCATTTATCTGAACCCGAAGCTATTCGGGAACTCGCCAAACATACTACCACTATTGTTCAAAGATTTTCAGAATTGGCAATATCGAACAATATAAATATTATTTCCGGTAGCATGCCTGAAATTCAACGAGGAAAGCTTTTTAATGCAGGCTATTTGTGTAAAAGGGATGGGACTATCGAAAGGTACGAGAAACTGCACATAACACCTGACGAAACTAAAGTTTGGGGTATGGTTGGAGGAAGTGAAATAAAGGTTTTTGATACCGACTGCGGGAAAATTGGCATATTGATATGTTATGATGTGGAATTTCCCGAGCTAAGCCGGATATTAGCCGAAGATGGAATGGATATCTTATTTATTCCATTTCTTGCCGATACTCAGAATGGATATTCCCGTATCCGCAATTGCGCACAGGCAAGAGCTATCGAAAACGAATGCTACGTGGCTATTGCCGGCAGTGTCGGGAATTTACCGATGGTTCACAATATGGACCTTCAATATGCGCAGTCTATGGTTATTACACCTTGTGATTTTGCATTTCCGGCTAACGGGATTAAAGCCGAAACAACTCCTAATACTGAGATGATATTGATTGCGGATGTCGATATAGATCTTCTCCGGGAACTTAACCAGTTTGGAAGTGTCAGGAATTTAAAAGACCGGCGGAAAGATATCTATGAATTGAAAAAGAAATAATTTCTAAATCATTCATACTTCCAGCAATAACCTGCCTTTTACCAGGTTTTTTTGAGTTCATGGCTTAAAACAAAATTACTTACCAGATTTCTATGCTTTCTAAAAAGAGAGAACATCCAAAAATAAAGTCCCAACTACATCCGCGAAACAAGCATCGGGAGCGGTATGATTTTCAACAATTGATTGAAAGTTCTCCGGAATTAGCGAAGTATGTTAAAGTGAATAATTATGACGATGAGTCTGTCGATTTTTTTAACCCGGAAGCGGTTAAAACCCTGAATAAAGCCCTACTGAAACATTATTACGACATTGAAAACTGGGATATTCCCCAGAATTATTTATGCCCGCCCATTCCGGGAAGAGCTGATTATATTCATTACATAGCTGATTTACTGGGCAGCAAAAACAATGGGAAAATCCCGATAGGTGATAAAATAAAATGTCTCGACATTGGTGTAGGTGCAAATTGCGTTTACCCGATTATTGGTAACAAAGAATATGGATGGTCGTTTGTCGGAACTGACATTGATCCTGTCGCAATTGAATCTGCAAACAAAATAGTTGAATCGAATCCCAGCTTAAAAGGAAAAATTGAATTGAGGTTGCAAACTAATCCAAAAGATATTTTCCGGGGGATTTTCAAAAAATATGAGCTCTTTGATATCACAGTTTGCAATCCTCCATTTCATGCCTCCCTGGCCGAAGCCAAAGCCGGGACAATACGTAAACTCTCAAATCTGACCAAAAAAAATATTACAAGGCCTATCCTGAATTTTGGAGGCCAAAGTAATGAATTATGGTACGAAGGTGGTGAAGAAAAGTTTGCTGAAACCATGATTCGCCAGAGTAAGCAATTCTCCGATTCCTGCTTTTGGTTTTCAACCCTGATCTCAAAAGAATCCAATCTCAGGAGCATTTACGAAGCACTCCGGAAGGTAGAAGCATTGGAGGTAAAAACCATTCCGATGGGCCAGGGTAATAAAACAGGGCGTATTGTTGCATGGACATTTCTTCCCCGGGAGCAACAGTTCATCTGGGCTAAAACAAAATGGAACAGGTAATAAGGTTTTGATAGAATTTTGTTAATTTGTTTACTCCTAATCGTAGCTATATGAATTTACCCTGGTTCAAACGAATAGGAATATTATTTGTCCCGACTTCCTTAACAGGTTGGATTATAGCAATAGGCGCTGTCGCTTATGCCGTTTACATTTTCATCGACATCGACAGCCGATCGCATTCGGTGAGCGACACGCTGATCAATTTTGTCTCCAAACTGTTACTTATCATTGCTGTTTATTCGTTGATCGGATATTTTTCAAGCCAGACCAAAGAAAGGTAAACTGACCTCTTCCATGTTTTTACCTGGGAGAAGGATAAGCAGCATACTTTGCGTTCAAAGTCTGAATGAACTAAAATAGTTAAGGCACCGTAAAAGTGACTGTAGTCGAAAGCTCGTAATAATAATTATATACTACTTTAACAATCCAAACACCCTTGGTAATACCGGAAGGAACTTTGACATTGATTTGGGTATTTGTTGAAGACATAACAGTTGCATATAAATTGCCGAAAGTCACTGATGTAATATTAACTCCACCAAAACCCTCACCATTTAGAATTACTGACGATCCGGCAGTCCCTGAAGATGGATTAATTGAAGTTAACTTAGGTTCGAGAACAGTAAATTTTTCAGGGCTATGCAACACAAGTCCTCCCAAATAAACGTCAATATCATATTGGCCTGCAGTCAAGAATGGAACATTTACTTTTATTTTTTCTGAGGTTATAGAATTAGGGGAAACTGAGGCAGTTCCAAAATTGACATATGTATACTGATTTCCAGCTAACAGGTTTGTACCGTTTATAACAAGTTCAGAACCTGGATAACCTGAGGCAGGCGTAAACCCGGTAACAACTGGCTTAAATATCGAAATAGTTTGACCGGTAAATGCAGTATCAGCACCATTCGAAAGCATAACCAGGTAATTACCTTCGGACATGGTTGAGGGTATTGTAAATGATAAATCAGAATAATAATAGCTGTTCGTTGAAGTGATGGTGGTTGATCCTAAAAATAATTTGTTATAACTCACTGTCGGATTAAAACCGCTGCTATAAAATGTTATCGGTGATCCCGGCGCATACGATGTAACTGTTAAGGGATTAACGACCAATTCATCCATTGTAAAATATCCGCCAGGGACTTCGGTTTTTGTGCCTCCAGATCCAATAAATATTTTAAACCTCTTTTTTAAAAAGCTATTTGGTATTGTTGCAGAAATGTAATCGTATGAAGAATTATTTGAATAAACTTGAACGTCATCAAAATAAAGCGTTGAATTATATAAATTCCAGCCACGAACAGTAATATATGTATTCCAGTTTCCTGAGGTAGGTGAGAAACTAACAGCAGAAGCAGTCAGAGTCAATGCATTATCTAACTGGAAAGTCTGGCCACCCGAAGAAATATAAATAGTAACGGAAGATCCATAATAATTGTAAGGTATTTCCAACGGAACAATAACTTTAAGATATGTAGAGCCCGCTTCCAGAACTGTAGCATTCACGTTATTAAATTTAACTATATTTTCACTGGCTGGAGTACTAAAGCCTTTTCCATACAGAGTAATTGTATCACCTAATTTTGCAGTTGAAGGTGTAATTGTGGTTATTTGGAGTTTCAACAAATCAGTTGAAACTTCTTTTGCATATAAAGTTCCTCTTTCATTTGTAATGTAAGCTTTAGCAAAAACTTTCACACCACTGCCGTAATAATACTGAAGATCACCTAGTTTAATCGTAGTCGAAAATGTATCTTGTACAATCGTACTGCCAAGAGATACTTTATTGTTATAGACATACCCGTTTTCAAAACTTGTACCAACAGTAAACACAAAGCCGTAATCAAGTATTTTATAATCGCCTTTTTCGCTGATGTTAGCAGTCACATGATAGTTTGATGCTGACAATGCAGTTATGGAAGTTGTTTCAAGCTCAGGATCCTTTTTGTCTTTTTCACAGGAGTTTAATAACAGGATAAATACAACCCCAATGAATAGTCTTAATGCAAGATAAGTAGCTTGTTGCTGATTTTGTTTCATTTTCATAATGAATTAAATTGAATATTTTAAGAATGAATTCCGCAATTAAAAAGTATAGCCAATACGTATTCCATTTACAAGCCTTGGGCCAACTTTCCAGCTTGCGCCATCCTGGTCAGGGTAAGATCCTGTATCGGGAAAAGCTTGGTCTTTGGTAACTACAATTTTACCGTATTTTATATATTCAAAGCCGAAACCGATTTCATAACCAAAATAAAAGTCCTTAGCCATATAAAAGTCGAATCCGGTAAGTGCATTAGCCCCGGCTGACCAAAAACCACGTTCTATATAATTAGTATTGTAGTAATAATTTTGTCCGGAATAAATCATTTCATGCGTTTGCCAGGCACCTTTTACGGTTTCTGAATTTTCATTATTCTTTATATCCTCTTTTGAACTCTTGTAACCTAAGCCAACTTCCCACCCTATGTAAGGAGATAATCTGCGGGTACTACTAAAATGTTTTTCTGTTCCAAAATTTACAGCAACCATAAACGATTGTCTTTTATCGGTTGAATTCAGAGGATAAGGCCCATAGAGGTTTTCCATTTTGTCTTCTTCATTTTTATAGCTTAGTGTAAAAGCAAGCCTTAAAGCGATGTCGTTCGGTAAAAATTTCCTGATTTTAATTTGCCCATAGGCATTGTTTAATGTTAAACTCCCATTGAAAGGATTAAAATTCAGTTCGGTTGACCAGCCTTTAAGCAAAGGTTTTATGGTGTCCTGTGCTTTAATGCTGTTGATTGCCAGTACGAAGAAACATGCAAGTGAGAGTGAAATTGAATAGATTTTGTTCATCGGTTGAAAATAAAATGATTTATATTATTTGTATTTATAAAAAGGATTTACTCCTAATTAATTGATTAATATCTGAAAAGACAACCAGCCTGTAAGACAGTGAAGATGCCTGATTTTGCCGGCTAATATACTTATATAATAACTATCTGTAAAATATTTTTGTTTATATTTTTTTATCTGATATTCAGAGTTATAGCAATAATTATATTATTTATTGCGTTAAAATTCTAATATCTTTAGTATAAATAGTTTCTTAAAATGTAAGAGCTCGGGATGTTTTACGAAAAGCAATTCATGCTTTATTGTCCAAACCTGGTTTCAGCAGATCAATTCTAAGCAATTATTCAAGCATTTGTCCGGCCATTCAGGACTCCTTTGCTCATTTGACGAAAAAGCCGTAAATTTGAAGCATTGGTATAAATGAGATTTATAGTTTCATTCCTACGACAATTTGGAGCAACAAAAACGTAGTATTAGCCGACACCTTATCCAACCCGATTATGGAAACTTCCAAAGACCTGAAACTTGCAGTGTTGATTGACGCTGACAATGTTCCTTATGCAAATGTGAAAGAAATGTTTGAGGAAATCGCTAAATATGGGATACCAACATTTAAAAGAATATATGCTGACTGGACAAAGCCAACCGTTTCGGGCTGGAAAAATATTCTTTTGGAAAATGCGATTACACCGGTTCAGCAATACAGCTATTCAACCGGGAAGAACTCATCAGATAGCGCGCTGATCATTGATGCCATGGATATTTTATATACTGGCAAAGTCGATGGCTTCTGTATTGTGTCGAGCGACAGTGACTTTACACGGCTTGCTACAAGACTCCGGGAAGCAGGAATGGTAGTTATAGGAATCGGGGAAAAGAAAACCCTGAACCCGTTTATAAAAGCCTGCGACAAATTTATTTATATCGAAATTTTGAAAGCAGAAGCATTAAGCTCAGCAGAGACCAGCACCCGCAGAGTGTCAAAAAAAGCCGCAAAATCCAAAAATGAACCTTTAAATAAAATTGACCCCGAAATAATCAAATTATTCTCAGTTAGTATAACCGATCTTGCCGACGAAAATGGCTGGACCTTCCTGGGTGAATTAGGCAACCTGATGCTAAAGAAAAAGCCGGATTTTGACCCGCGTAATTATGGTTTCCCAAAATTGCTGCCCCTGATACGAAGCATTAACAAATTTGAAATTGACGAACGCGATTCAGGTAAAAACAATATCAAACATATCTATATCCGGAAGAAGTAACTATACGATGAAAGGGATATTGCCACTTTTAGGATAAGGTTAAGGTTTAGGCTAAGGTTAAGTTCCCTCTAAGTTTTATCTCTCAACCTCTATCTCAACCTCATCAATCCTCAACCTAACTTCTATCAAAGTTAAACTCTGTCTATTTCACCCTGTTCAGCGCATCCTGCTTGATTTTATCGGCTTCGGCACGAGCCTTGCTCATCACCACATCCGATTGTTTCTTTGCTTCGGCCAATATTTTAGCGGCTTTATCCTCACCTTCTTTTTTAACTACCGAAGCGCCTTTTTTAGATGCAATTTCAGCAATATAGCCCTTTTTCTTGCCCTCGGCCATAAGGCGGTTTGCAGATGAATCGGCGGCAGTATGAACTTCATCAGCCACTTTATTTGCCGATTGCATCAGCTTCTGACTTTGTTTTTCGGCTTCGGCAATAATTCTGGCAGCTTCAGCATCGGCTTGGGCAATCAGGTTGGTAGCTTCATCTTTGGCTTTGGTTACAAGTTCTTCCTTTTTCTTTTCAACCACTTCTAGGGCTTGCTTTTTCATATCAGCTGCCAGGTCGGCCATAGCTGATTTGATCCCGGATGTAATCTTAGGATCGGTAGCTGTGCCGCCAATAAGAATAGTAACGGGAACGATATCGCCCAGTTTTACATTAACCCCTTTTTTGGATGCATCCTGTACCAGGCCGTCGAGCACACTGTTAGCCTTATTCCCGAATTCAGCGCGTGGAATATCAAGTGTTAAAACAAAATTCAATACCTGATCTAGGCCGGTAGTACCTGATATATTGGCTTTATAGGATCCCAGTTTGAAATCCATAGGTTTTACAGTGGCTTTTCCATCCACCACATCGAATGAAAGATTGATGTTTTCGAGAGAAGGATTCCTGAGTTTCTCCATTTTTAACAAATCGGCAATTTTGCCCAAGGTATTCAAGTCAACCAATTTAAGAACATCCGAAAGCACCAGTCCGTATGCCGAAACCGATGTTAGATCGGGCATCATATTTCTTTTAAGAGCACCCTTAAATTTCAGGTTTGTACTGATGGCTCCGTTAATTTTACCGGCAATGGGAGCGAATTTCTGAACTGGGTTAAATGCCTGGAATGCCTGTTTTACTTCCAGGTTTTTAACCTGCAGATTCATGTCAACCATTGGCCTGGCAGGATCAAAGGTACTGTAAGACCCTTTTAGCGCCACAGCGCCTCCAAGCATATTTAAATTCAAACCTTCGAGAAGAAGTGTATGATCCTTAACTTTAACTATGCCATTGACATTACTCATAGTATAAGTATCGTAGATCAGTTTTTTAAATGAAGTATTCAGCGTGAGATCCATATCTCCCGGAATTTCAACCACCGTTAATGCCGAAGTATCAGCAGTTGCAGGTGTTGCGGTCCCTGCCATCAGGCTGTTAATATCCATAAAATCCGATGTTGTAGTCAACGAACCTTTCAACACAGCCTGTTTTTTCATCACATAAGGAATGTAATTCTCCAACTTTCCATTGGCAGCCAGGTCGCTTTTTCCAATAGTCATAGCCAGGCCGGTAAGCTGAGCATAGGCTGGGGTAAAGTCAAGGCGAGCTTTACTAATGTTAACAGGCTGTGGGATTTCTTCACCTTCATAAACTAATTGATCAACAGCAGCATAACCTGAAGCCTTAAACTGATCGTAAGCGCCTTTTTCAATGGCCGAAATTTTTCCACTGAAAGCCATGTCGGCATTTATTATACCTGATAATTTAGTTTTATCTCCAAGCGGGTATATTTTTGAAACAGATGAAAGATTTACAGTTCCTTTCACGGTCGCATTGATATCCGGGTCGGAAACAGGTGTGCGCAGTGACAGGGTAATATCAACAGGTGTCTGCATCATACTCAGGTGCATGCGTGGAACATCCACCGTAGTGTGATCCATTACGCCATCAGGATTGGCTATTACAGCCTGGAGATTTATATCCGAAACATTTCCCGGCAGACCGGGATAACTGAACATTCCGTCAGCCACTTTCAGGTTGATGGCAAAGGCTGGGATAGAAACATCGCTGTACAACCCTTTTACAAAACCATCGAATGACATGGTTCCGGAAGTTTTTATATTATCAAAATCCTTTGAATAAATGGCAGGGATAAGCGAAAGAAACGCTTTGAAAGTATTTTCTTTGGCGGCAAATTTTATATCCATTTTATATCCTTCGTCAGGCATGGCAAAGAAACCGTCGGCTGTAATATTCAAATCATTTAACCTCATATTTCCATCCTTAAAAGTGAAAGTCCAGGTTGAAAGATCAGAAGCAAGCAATGTTTTTAATTCCGCTTTGGTTTTGCTCATGTACCGCACACCATCATAATCAACAGTAAGATATTTACAAATAGCATTAATATCCAGAGTAGTGATATCCGCAGTCATATCGCCGCTTAAGGTTCCGGTTAATCCATCCAGCAAAAGCATGGTAGGGATTTCGGCGTCATCGTAAACAAAATGAGCATCGCTGATACTAATCTTATCGAGATACACCTTAAATGCCGAAGGAGCCGAAACTGTATCTGTGGTTCCGGTTGCTTTCATAATATCCCAGTTGACTTTGCCATTGGCCAGAACTTTAAAAAGCAA
>Ga0208789_1001224_pt1 | contig 15739 bp, 16 predicted proteins | sample Methanotroph_Enr_FD_187368 | JGI IMG/M metagenome (GOLD analysis project Ga0208789, IMG submission 187368) | Enriched soil microbial communities from Old Woman Creek wetland in Ohio, USA - Methanotroph_Enrichment_5 (SPAdes) (version 2) | ecosystem: Environmental > Terrestrial > Soil > Wetlands...
TTGACAATAACTCATTGTAGCCGACAACTGATGACCGATTCCAAACATATTCTGATCGATAATCTCCAGTTCTGAAGAGTTGGTGCTGAGGGTTCCACTTATCCCGTATTCAAATCGCTCTTTAATAAGCACCAATACATCCACTGTCTCCGAATCTTTTTCGGAATAAGAAAGAATGATGGCAACATCCTGAATATAGGGCAAATCACGAATGATCTTTTCATTGTCAGCCATTAATTGCGGATTTACTGTTTCTCCGGAATTAAACAGCAGTTGTAGCCTTAGCTTTTGTTCCGTCGTTTTCATATGAACGGCATTTCCGCTCTTTTCTAACCAGCCCGAAGCTTGTCTCAAAGTGTCCTGAAATGTTGGCCCGAAAATATCGAGCTGCTGGATACGAATTTTCCCGATTTTTTTACCATGAAAAGGGGTAAAATAGAGGGCGCTATTTACAGCCATCTGCCCTTTGGCTGGCTGATTTTCTTTTATAATCAGCGAAAATAGATTCCTGGTTATGAAATTGTTTTCATACCTGCTTTTTAGAGTGGATAAAGTGTTTTTGTTCAGGAGTTCAATATTTTTATCCGAAGATTTACGGATAGTATCACCTCCATTACCGGTTAGTATTAGTTTTGTATAGCGGGGTTTAATATAATCGTTATCTATTTCATTTATTGCCAATAGACTATCCGCTAAATCGAAATTATCAGATGGTGAAATATATTGATGTTCAATGAAATAGTCTTGACTGTTGGGGCGTGAGGTGTTGTTTGCTTTGGGTATCAACGCAAAAACAAATTGGCAGGAAACCAATACCACCAACGTGGTAAAAAAACGATATTTAGGTTGTAAGGGTTTCAATCAGATGTGAAATTGCACAGGTTTAAATTTTAAAAGTTGTAAATATCCAATTCGCATCAGCGATAATGCTTTTCGATACAACAGTTTTTTAACTTTAATGAACAAAGATAAAATTTAATGGAAAAATTCGGAACTTATGTACTAATTTGGTCGGAGTAAAAATAGGGCATCAAATTATGAGCATACCGGGAGCCGTGATTTTTGATATGGATGGTGTATTAATTGACAGTGAGCCTGTTCATCGGGAAATTGAGAAAAAGCTTTTCGATAAATTGGGTATTGTTGTACCCGAAGCACTTCACCTAAGTTATATGGGGGCTTCGAATGAATTTATGTACCTGGATCTTAAATCAAGGTTTGGACTTTCGTACCAGATTGGAGAATTGATAGAGATGGATGATTTGTTCCGATGCGATTATTTGATGAATCGTAAAGGAATTCAGCTTGTTGAGGGTGTATCGGGGTTTCTTCAGGCGATTAAGTCTGCGGGATTAAAACTGGCTGTAGCTACCTCTTCATCGCCCGAAATAGTAAAGATATTATTGAGCAAGTGTGAAATAGTATCAATTTTTGATGCAATAGTCACTACTAAAGAGGCCGGAGCAAGTAAACCGTCTCCTGATGTTTATTTACTGGCCGCAAAGAAAATAGGTGTAGGACCGTCCGATTGTATTGTTTTCGAAGATTCACCAAATGGCCTCCTGGCTGCAAAAAGCGCCGGGATGTATTGTGTTGTGGTACAGTCTGATGGTATTCCCGTTCAGATGCTTGCAAAAGCTGATTACCTGATCAGGACATTCAGTGGTTTTAGCCTTGATCGGTTATTAGAAATATCTAATCCAAAGCACTTAACGGGAAAGTGAAAATTACATGGGTATAAAGAAAATTTTATCAGGTGCGGCTTTTGAAGTTGTACACGACCGAAGTTTCAGACTCTTTCTGATCTACCGGTTTTTAATGACTTGTGCTACATTAATGCAGTCTGTAATTGTCGGGTGGCAGTTGTATAACATCACAAAAGATGTTCTCTCTTTGGGAATGATTGGTTTGACCGAGGTTATTCCTCAGGTAAGCATTGCTTTATTTGCCGGGCATTTTGTCGATATTTGGGATCGTAAAAGAATCATCTTTTATACCTCTTTCCTTCTTTTATTAGGTTCTTCCATTTTAACAATTTATAGTATCCCATCTTTCCACCTTCTGCAAATGCTGGGTGTATTACCCATTTTTGTTACCATCTTTATTTCAGGTTTGGTACGTGGAATTTTAATGCCGGCTAATACAGCCTTACTCGGACAATTGGTTCGCCGCGACTTGCTTACTGCTGCTTCAACCTGGAGCAGCACAACATGGCATTTAGCAGCAGTCATGGGCCCGGCTTTAGGTGGTTTGGTTTACGGGTTCTTTGGTATCGTTCCTGCATATACTTTTGTATTTACTTTATACTTGTTGTGTGTGTTTATTCTGCTGTTTATTAAAAGTCCAGGCAAAGTGGCATTAATAGCAGGGGGAGCCGAGGGAATTTTCGACCGGATACAGGAAGGGATATTCTATGTGTTCCGAAACCAGGTTTTATTAAGTGCTTTTGCACTCGATATGTTTGCCGTACTTTTTGGCGGAGCTGTGGCCATGCTCCCTGTTTTCGCCTCTGATATTCTAAAAGTAGGGCCCGAAGGACTGGGATTTTTACGGGCATGCCCGGCTGCAGGGGCGATCATCATGTCTGTTATCCTTACGTTCAGGCCACCTGTTTCACGTTCAGGACCTCAATTGCTCTACAGTGTTTTTGGCTTCGGGATTTGCATGATTGTTTTTGCTGTTTCGAAGAGTTTCGTTCTTTCAGCATTTAGCCTTTTTATGAGCGGCGTTTTTGACAATGTCAGTGTAATTGTCAGGGCGAGTATTCTACAGATCTATACCTCTGACGAGATGAAGGGGAGGGTAGCGGCAGTAAACAGCATCTTTATTGGCTCTTCAAATGAGCTTGGCGCTTTCGAATCAGGAGTTGCAGCACGTTTTATGGGACTTGTTCCGTCAGTCGTTTTTGGTGGCGCAATGACGCTGGCTATTGTTTCGGTAGCTGCCTGGAAATCACCTACATTAAGGAATCTTGCATTAAAAACGATTGAAAAGGCATGATCTTGAGACCTGAATAGAACCATTGAGTACAAAATCGTATGCCTTTAAAAACTAATTATTAATGTTAGTACTTTACCAATCTTCTGCCGTGATATTCTCCTGAAGGAATCAATTGATGTATTTCATCAAAATTTTCCCATGTTACTTTCCCGGCCACGATTATTTTTGGCTGTTCGCCCGCGATTTCAATCATCTTCCGAAGTGTATCACTTCCTTCTTTAGCCGTGGGCTCTCCTCCCGAAGTAAGAATCCGTTCAATCCCAATCGTTTTTAGCTGTCCAACAGCTTTCAATATATCTCGGGTGTCATCAATTGCCTTGTGAAAGGTTACCTGCATAGGCCGGGCTAAATTTACCAGTTCTGCAGTCCTTTCAATATCTATTGTCTGATCGTTGTTCAGCAGCCCGAAAACAACCCCATAGACACCCAGTTGATGACATAGATTAATATCATGACTCATTATCTCAAACTCATCCTTTGAATAACAAAAGTCACCTCCGCGTGGACGGATCATCACCATCGCCGGAATTCTTAATTTTTCGATTACCTGCCTGATCGTTCCATAGGAGGGGGTGGTTCCGCCTACTGAAAGATTCTCACAAAGCTCAATACGTGTAGCGCCTGCAGCTATTACAGTTAACGCCTCCTGAAATGATTCAACACAAACTTCCTTTACCGGATCCATCTTTTGCTCATTTTGATGTAAAAGTATTAAAAATGCGGGTCAAGGGTTTATGAACTAATTTCTTTTTTTGTATGGAAAATTTGAATAGTTTTATCAGATTAATTTTTTTATAGATGGAACGAAGAAATTTTTTTACGCGTTTAGGACTTGGTACTTTTACTATATTTACTGCAATGCCTTTATTATCAAATAGTATGGAAAATACGGATAGCAATACAGATGCCTCTGTCCTGAAAAAAGGGGAGATACAGCACATGGTCCTCTTTGATCTGAGCCATGAAAAAGGATCTGCAATGGCTGAAAAATTTCTCAAAGATGGTCAAACGATTTTAAGTGCTCTGCCGGTTGTTCAGAACTTCCAGGTTTTGAACCAGGTGAGCTTAAAGAACGATTTTACTTACGGTTTCTCAATGGTTTTTGCCGGACAGCCTGATTATACGACGTACAATAATCATCCTGATCATCTTGCATTTGTCGAAAACAGGTGGAAGAAAGAGGTTACACGGTTTTTGGAAATTGATTTTACTTCTCATTAATAACAGGTATTATGGGAATGGAAATTGAGCGCAAATTTTTAGTCAGGAATATGGATTGGCGTAATTTAGGTGTCCCTATCCATTATGCACAGGGGTATCTTGTGGCTGACGGCGAAAGGACTGTAAGAGTCAGGCTGGCGGGTACCAATGGATTTCTGACCATTAAAGGGATATCGGAAGGGTTTAGCCGTAAGGAATTCGAATACCCGGTTCCATATGATGATGCGCTCGAAATGCTCAATATGTGTGTTATTCCCGTGATTGAAAAGTACAGAAGCAGGGTCTTATATGAAGGTAAAATCTGGGAAGTAGATGAATTTGAAGGGGAAAACAAAGGGTTGATCATCGCAGAAATTGAGTTGAAATCGGAAGATGAAACTTTTTCAGTTCCGGCATGGATTGGTGAGGAAGTTACGGGTGATCCCCGTTACTATAATTCCTGGCTGGCCCGAAATCCATTTAAGAACTGGAATGAAATAAAACTATAGTAAATCGAAGTAATTCAGTTTTTTAGAAAATACCGTATAATGTTTAAAAAGTTTTTAACGTTCTTCACCGGGTTTTGCCTCCCATTTTTAGTCCCGGCACAAGGGCATACCACCATATCTGCAAATACGCCCCGAATGGTGATCGGAATTGTGATTGAAGATTTTAATCCCGATTATATCGAACGTTATTGGGAAAAGTTTGGTGATGGCGGTTTTAAAAGACTGTATTCGAGGGGATTTATCTGCGCGAATCATCATTATGATAATTTAATACAGCGTCCTTCGGTGAATATGGCAACGCTTTCTACGGGGACCACCCCTTCGAGGCACGGAATTATCAATGATAATTGGATCGATCGTTTGAAAAAGAAAGAGGTAAATGCCATCAACGATGATTTTTTCATTACTGTCGGGTCAGACTCGAAGGAGGGGGAGCGATCTGCAATGAAATTAATGACTCCTACTCTAGGTGACCAGTTAAAACTGGTAACAAAAGGGAAGTCAAAGGTATTCAGCGTTGCAATGAATGATGTTTCTGCAGTATTGGCAGCAGGCCATGCCGCAAACGGGGCTTACTGGTTTGATAAGACTTCAGGTAAAATGATTTCAAGTTCATATTATGTTGAGACTTTTCCCAAATGGGCATTTGATTATAACGGATTTAAATTGGCTGATTCCTATTTCGCGATGAATTGGACACCCTTCAAGGATCAGATTTCCTATACTGAAAGTATTTCAGATCTGTCCTTGAAAGAAGAGGGATATTTTGCGAAATACAACACCTTTCCTTACGATATGGCGAAACTGAAGAAGGAATCGGGTGGAAGTTATAAAATACTGAAAACAACCCCATGGGGGAATACAATGGTAAAAGATTTTACAATCCAGATGATTCCCAAGGAGCAAATTGGGTACGATCTTGTTCCTGATCTTCTTACGGTCGTATTCTCCTCAATGGATTATGAAAGGTATTCGTTCGGACCTTTTGCCGTCGAGATGCAGGATACATACATGCGCCTGGATAAAGATATTGCTGAATTATTGAAATACGTTGAAGACGGCTATGGGACCGACAATATCCTGGTTTACCTCACTGGTTTAACAAGTGTTTCATATCCTGCTGAATATCTGAAAGAAAAGTATCATATGACTGCCGGGATTTTTAATCCCGAAAGTGCCGTGGCATTGTTGAAATCGTACCTGAATATCAAATATGGTGACTCCAACTGGATTGAACTGTTTACCAATCAGCAGATTTACCTTGACCACGAACTGATCGAAAAGAAGAAGATAAATCTCCGTGAGATGCAGACAAATATTGCATCATTTTTAAACCAGTTTGAGGGGATAGCTTATGCGAAGGCTGCCTGTGAAATTGAAGCGGATAATTTCCCGGGGGGACCATTGGAACCATTCCAGAATAATTATCACATTAAACGATCGGGTGATGTCCTGGTAAAATACGAGGATGGATGGCAGCCAAGAGGCAAGTTTAATCCTGTTGATTATACCGACAATAGCCAGGTTCCATTAGTGTGGTATGGAGCCGGAATCACTAAAGGGACGACGATCCGTAAGACCAGCGCTACCGATATTGTGCCAACCATTGCTGCTTTCCTGGGGATTGCTCCTCCCAACTCAGTTACAGGTAAAGTAATTGATGAATTGATTAAACGCTAATAAAGAATAAACTAATCTTACTTAAAACCGGGCTATTTTGTTCTCCTGTCATGCTCGTTACAAATTTTAGTATATGCGATATATATTATATATTTGTGGAAAAATAGAAGGCATGAGCACAACATCATTCAGAAGAAAAATAATAGATATACCGGAAGACACCTTTCGCAATCTATCAATCATGGCTGCTGCAGAAGGTAAAAACCTGAAATCTTTCATTGAAAACATACTGATTTCAGAAGCAAAAGTCATGAGTGATGAAGATATTTACCAGGAACTTCTAAAAACTGATTTGGAAGGAAAAATGATGGCTTCCGGAGAAGAAACGGGGGAATTTGAAAAATGGCTTGATGTATGAACTTATTGTATTCCAAATCATTCATTAAGGCAGCCTCAAAATTAACCGGGAAATACAAAATCTCCCTGCAGAAAAAAATCAAAGAGGTAAAAGCTGCTGCATCTGTTGAAGAGTTAACCGACTGCAAAAAACTTAAGAATTTTAACAATGCCTATCGCATCAGGATAGGGGACTATCGTGCATTTTTTATTTTGACCATAGTGGACAATACCGTTAATTTAGAATATCTTATCAGTCGGGGGGATGCCTACAACAAAGAATACACTAAGAATTTGAGAGCGAAGGATAAAGGGAAAGAGTGAGACTGGAAATCAGTTTATAACTTATTCAATGGGATTCGATTTACCATACCTGTTATAAGATACAATTTTGTCAATCGGTTTGCGGATTTTTATCCTGGTTCCCCTGGCCGGATAACCCAATGTAATAATAAGCTGAACCCGTTTTGATGATGGGACACCAAGAATTCTTTTAACCTTTACTTCATCGAACCAGCCAATCATACAACTTCCCAGGTCTTCATTGGCTGCTGCCAGGCAAATATGTCCGGCGATAATTCCAATGTCAATCAGCGGGAAGTGCTTCCTTTTGACCCAACTGCCAAAGTTGGAGGTGAGATTTGCTGTTTCTTCGACCAGAATAAGATGCAATGGAGCCTGTTTGGTAAAGTGGTTCATTCCCAGTATTTTTTCAGAAGTGGCATCAGCGATCTTGTTTCGGGTTTCCGGATCATCGACCACAATGATATGCCATGGTTGGGCATTACAGGCTGAAGGAGCAAGCCGGGCACACTCCAGTATTCGCCCGAGTTTATCGGTTTCAACAGGTCGGTTAAGGTAACTCCGGTCGCTTTGACGCTTAAGAACCAGTGATTTAAAGTCCATGGATGTTATTATAAAGTTTGTGTCACTTTAAAAGAACCAGAATGTTAAAGTTAGAGAAGCTTATCCACAAAAATACAAGATAGTTAGGGACTTGTCATTGCGAGGAGGAACGACGAAGCAATCTCATGTTAATGGGCAGATTCCCGGTATAATGTTTTCTGATTGTGCTTCATATATGAGATTGCTTCGCTTCGCTCGCAATGACAATGCCGGAAATGGTTCGTTCGCAATTACAATCCGTTGATGTGTTCGTTACCAATGACAGTTTCTCCCTATTATTTCTTAACCTACAAAGGCGGAACATAAATGCTCCGCCTTTGTAGGTAAAATGCTAATATTTAATTCATTAAATCTAGTTTTACCATGTCCTGAATGTCGAGCATCCCTATTGGAAGACCGTTTTCGGTCACGATAATATTGTCGACCTGGTTGGCATTGAAAATGTCGGCTGCCTGTTGGAGAAAAGCATCACCTTCGATCGAAATTGGGTTGGCGGTCATACATTCTCCTACCGAAGCAGTATGGATATGTTCTCCCAATTTGCGCATCTGGCGGCGCAGGTCTCCATCAGTGAATATACCGGCGAGTTTACCTGTTTTCGTGACTACTGATACTGCACCCATTCCTGAGTCGGTCATTTTAAGAAGTGCATCCAGTACTTTACAGTCGATATCAACAACCGGGTTGGCATCCGAAATGACGCTCTTAACCTGGATGGTCATCAGTCGTGTATGCTGAAAAAACTGATCGGTGCCCAATTTTGTGAGGTGGTTGTCAGCCAGCTTTTTCATTATGCTCCAGGGAAGGGTGATATTGTGTGCCCCAAGTGCAAGTGCATCCTTTACATGTTCGGGATATCTTACCGATGAAAACATCACCTTACAATCGTATTTGTATTCTTTAATGACGTCGACAATTTGTTTCACAAGGGCAAGTGCATCGTGACCCTGATCCTGCATACGGCCTACCAATACACAAACGTAATTTGCCCCGGCAGTTAATGCCATATAGGCTTGCTGAATGTTGTAAACAAGGTGAAGATTAATTAAAAATCCTTCGTCATGAAGTTTTTTACAGGCTTTTACACCTTCAAAATTGACAGGGATTTTGAATACCGTTTTTTTCTTGTCAAGGCCAAGGCTGAGCAAGCGATGTGCTTCATTAATAATTTGTTCTGACGTTTCACCCAATGCTTCAATCATCAACACAGGAACCATTTTTGATAATTTAACGATTGCACCATCGATATCGGTAATACCGTTTTTGTGCATAAATGTAGGTGTAGTGGTAACACCATCAATGATCCCCAGTTTCAGGGCTTCTTCAATTTCAGCCAGGTTAGCTGAGTCAAGAAAAAATTCCATATCAATTATTTGTTTAAATTTATGATCTGTATTTTACTTCAATGTTATGAATGTCGATCAATGGTTTAAGGAACTCGATGACATCACCAATACACATTTGACTGGCTGCATCACATAAAGCGCGCGAAGGGTCGGGATGCACCTCGATAAATAATCCGTCGATCCCGGCTGCAACTCCGGCACGTGCCAAAGTCGGAATGAACTCCCGTGAACCACCCGCAGGATCTGAACTCGGAATTCCGTATTTTCGAATAGAGTGGGTAACATCGAAAACAACTGGATAACCGGTGGTTCGCAAATGATAAAAACTTCGCGGATCAACAATCAGGTCGTTGTAACCAAAAGTATAACCCCTTTCAGTAACAAGAATATTATGATTGCCGGTATGTTCAACTTTTCGGACCGGTTTAATCATGTTCTCAGGAGCCAGGAACTGGCCGTGTTTAAGATTGATCACTTTCCCTGTTTTTGCTGCCTCGACAACCAGTGTTGTCTGCATCACAAGGTAAGCAGGTATTTGGATTACATCTACCACCTGAGCTGTTGCGGCAATCTGCTCCGGGTAATGAATATCGGTAAGAATCGGAACATTAAATTGTTCTTTAATCTTTTGAAGTATTGCCAATCCTTTATCCATTCCGGGTCCGGAATAAAAATCTACCGAACTACGGTTATCTTTCTGGAATGAAGATTTGAAAATTAACGGAAGATCAAGCTTTTGGGATAAACCAACCAGGAATTCAGCGGTATCCATCATTGTTTTCTCATCTTCAACGACACATGGTCCTGCAATCAGGAACAGTTTGTCTGCACCACATTCAACATTTCCTACTTTAACTATATTCCTCATTTCGAGTGTTTTTACATTTTTATTAACAGGCCACGGAGTTTATCTCTCGTGATAATTTTCTCCCAATCCGGACCGCATACATGCTGCCACATAAAAATAAGGGTGAGGCTAACATCAATCATTTTATCGATCTCTTCCGGCGTACATTTAGAAGTTACACCTTTAGGGAGGTTAATATTATTAATGCTCATCATCTCTTTGAACTCTTTCACCCCTTCAGGATAAAATTCTTCAAGCTGATTGAACACTACACAATTGCCGATCCCATGGTGAATTCCCAAAACTGTTGCCAGTCCGTATGAAATAGCGTGGCAAGCCCCAACTTCCGAATAAGTCAACGATAGTCCGCCAAGATAAGAGGCAATCATTAGTTTTTCTTCGTTCTCGGGTGAGCGGCTGTCGTTGCCAAGGAAGATATCCCTGCAAAGACGAAGTGACTCAGCTCCCAATGAATCGCCCATCACAGTTTTGCGATGGCCATTTGCTGCTTCTATATTATGAATATAGCAATCCATTGCCGTATAGAACCGCTGTGGTTCAGGAACTGAAGTAATCAATTCCGGATCGATCACAAGCTGATCTGCAGGAGTAAAGTTGCCTTTGATTCCAAGTTTTTTCAAAGGACCAGTAAGCACAGTGGTCATCGAAACCTCAGCTCCGGTCCCTGATATTGTCGGGACCACGGTACAATGGACCCCTTTATTTTTGATTAAGTCGAGGCCCTGGTAGATTGCAGAAGATCCTTCATTAGTAAACATCAGGCGAATTGCCTTTGCATAATCCATCACACTGCCACCGCCGATTCCAACAACCGAAACAGGTAAACCCTTACGAAGGCTTTTTACCTCGGCAACAATTGCATCAACGGTTTTGGTTTTTGGTTCGTCTGTGATATCAATAATTTTCAGGATGTCCTGGTGATGAACCGGAACCCGTTTTAAGAAATCTTTACCTTCAAAATATTCATCAACAAGGAAAAGAACATATGAATCCTTTTCAATACGTAATTCGCCGAGTACGTCTTCTAATTGGTCAAAGCTATTCCGACCATAAAGGATCCGACCCACTGCTTTTAGATTTCTGAACATACGCTATTTATTTAAGTGCAATTTTAAGTGCCGACCTCATTTTGACAGCCAGTGTATTTAACTCGTCTTCGCTCCATGTTACCATGATCTGTGTCATCATTAACTTCTGCATAATAGCATCTGATTGAGGGACTTCCATATTTCTGTAGTCAGGAGCATTGTTCATCTTCATAATCGGAAGATTATAGATGGATTTCATCTCTTTCAGGTGTCCCCACTGGCGGTGAAAATGGAAATTGTTCCTGTACCAGTACGACGCACTAAGTCCCTCTTTTTGAAATTCATCAAAAGCTTTTACCGCTTTATCAGGATCGGGCAAAAAGAAAGAAAGGAAAGTTGCTGAATCTCCCGCTTCGTCAGGGACATGCCTGAGCCGGATTTCGGGGAATTCCTGTAAAACCTGTTTGAGGACCTTCTGATGAGCCTTTTGTTTTTCGATCATATAGGGCAACTTACGAAGTTGCGCTAAAACTACGGCTGCCCCAAGTTCTGATCCCCGGAAATTATATCCGAGAATGGGATGTTGTTCTGCTCCACGGACATTTCCAATATGGTCGTGACCATGATCAGAGTATTTATGTGCCTTTTCGTATAATTCATCATCATTCGTTGCGACAGCTCCACCTTCACCGGCAGTAATAATTTTGTAGTAGTCGAATGAGAAGGCAGACATTTTACCAAAATTACCCAGCATTTTCCCTTTGTAGCTTCCGCCCAAAGCGGGTGCAGCATCCTCAATCAGAATGAGATTGTATTTTTTGCATACTGCCAGTATCTCATCCATTTTACCCATTGATCCGAAAACCTGGATGAGCATAACAGCTTTTGTCCGCGGGGTAATTGCTTTCTCTATTCCTTCCGGACTTAAACATAAGGTCTCATCAATTTCTGCAAATACGGGAACAGCTCCCGCAACCAGTATTGCCTCAATAGGTGCAATAAATGTATAGGGAGGAACGATCACCTCGTCACCAAATCCTATTCCGCAACTGGCAAGTGATAAAGAATCAGCTGCGGTCCCGCTTGCGCAGAAATGGGTGTGTTTAATCCCAAGGTAAGCGCTGAATTCCTGTTCGAATGTCCTGGCTTTCCAAACTCCATTACGTTGTGTATCATGATTGTATCGAAACAATATTCCTGTTTCGAGCACGTCCATTACTTCTTTTCGTTCTTCATCCCCGAAAAGTTCGGTGCCTGCCATAGTAATTGTATTAAAAATCAATTAATTAAAAAAAGAGCGCAAAAATTATACCAAAGGATGGCGAGAATTTCCGGCAGGAGAATTTATGCTTTTTAGAACATTACTTTCTCCTGTTTCTTTAAAACCCGTAAAATTACACTTAATTTTTGAGAATAAAACCTGAGAAATGGCATTATTAAGAAGGTTGGGTACAAACATTACATCAGTGTAACGGTAATTTTAAAGATCAGAACTTATTCATTTAATGAGTTTCAGATCGTTTTAAAGAAAAAAGACGGCCATACCGGCAACTGCAAGAAATGCACCGGCAATCTCTTTCCAGTTCAGTTTTTCGTGAAATATCAATACCGAAGGAATTAATATAAACACAGGAACTGTCGCGATCAGCGTTGAGGCAATTCCGACTGAAGTGTGCTGAAAGGCTAAAAGACTAAGCGATACGCCAAGAAACGGTCCGAAGAATGAACCAATCAAAAGTGGGGTCATCGCTTTGGTGTTTTTAAGTGAAAATGCGATTGTCCGCCATTCTCTTGCCATGGTGATAATGACTATAAAACCCAAAATTCCTGTTATCGCCCTGATTTGAGACGATGCAAAAGGATCGTAACTCCCCATTCCCAATTTTGAAAAAACTGCACCAACGCCTTGGCCAACAGCTCCGCCAAATGCAAGCAGCAATCCTTTTACCGGATAATTCAATCTTGATTTATTTGTTTCAGATACTGGGCGTTTCAGGATTACGATGGCTATCCCAGATAGTACCAACAGCATTCCTAATCCGTTTAACCATGTAAGTCTTTCATGAAGAATCAATGCTCCGGCAAGGGTTGCAACTGGTGGTGCCAGCGACATAATGAGCATCGATAACTTTGCTGATTGGAAGGAATACGATTTGAAGAGGCAATAATCACCTGCAACAAATCCAATTAGTCCGGATATTGATAACCATTTCCAGGCTTCAGGCGTTGCGTCAGATGGTGTCCATAGACCGCGCATAACCTTTGACCAGATTAAAAACATCCCCATTGCGAAAACCAATCGAGTGATATTGACAGCCAATGAGCCTGCCCGACGTGTTGCCAACGAAAAAGCTAAAGCTGAAGCTGTCCAGCATATTGCGGTGAGTACTCCCGCGATTTCTCCTAAATGACCTATTTGCATGCACTTTGTTGATTGGCCGCAAAAGTAGCGATATCAATTTAAAAATTACCGAATCGAAAAATAATTATTGGTAGAGACAAGGCATGCCTTGTCTCTGCAACTGTTTGATTCCTAATCTCTTTTTTTCTTATCAAGGCTGTTAATGCCCAGCAACCCGTTAATCAACGACACTAATAAGCTGAATATTATGGCTATAAATAAGCTGGAAACTGAAAAGCCGTTGATAAAATGATTGGCGATTAATACAATAATGCCATTGATAACAAGCAGGAACAGACCCAGTGTAATAATTGTAACAGGCAGGGTAAGAATAATCAGGATTGGTTTAACAATTGTATTGAGAAGGGCGAGAATTATGGCAACTATAAATGCTGTATAAAGTGACGATACCACTACTCCTGGCAGGATATATCCTACCACCATGATGGATATTGTGCTGATAATGATTCGGGTGAGCATGTTCATATTGATTTGGATTAAAAGTTTAAGAATTTTTAAATGTAGTCATATTTTTTCCTGTGAACGACTGATTTCTGTTCCTTTTAGAGCCGCTATTCCTGTTCAGTAGCATCTGGTGAATAAAATTAATGGATTGTTTGAAAAAATTTCCCATTTTTGAAGATTAAAATTCAATCTTGATAATATGAGACTTATTATTCAATCAGAGGCTGTTAGCGTTGCAAAATGGTCTGCTGTCTACATTGCCCGGAGAATAAATGAATCTGACAAGTCGGTTTCAAAACCTTTTGTGCTGGGACTTCCTACCGGAAGCACTCCGCTTGGCACCTACAAAGAGTTGATCAGGATTTATAAGGATGGGAAGGTTTCATTCAAAAATGTGGTCACTTTCAATATGGACGAATATGTGGGAATACCCAAAGCACATCCGCAAAGTTATCACTCCTTTATGTGGGATAATTTTTTTAGCCACATCGATATTCTCCCCGAAAATGTCAATATCCTGGATGGGAATGCAACGGATTTAAAAGTGGAATGTGCTGATTATGAAGCGCGCATAAAAGCAGTTGGCGGGATTGATCTGTTCCTGGGTGGTGTTGGTGCTGACGGTCATATTGCTTTCAATGAGCCGGGATCGAGCCTTTCATCACGGACACGGGATAAAGCGTTGAATCAGGATACGATATTGGTTAACAGTCGTTTCTTTGACAATGATGTAAACCAGGTACCTAAATTTGCCCTTACAGTGGGTGTAGGAACGGTCATGGATTCGCGTGAGATCCTTATCCTGGTAACAGGTCACAATAAATCACGCGCTTTACACAAGGCGGTCGAAGGTGGTGTGAATCACATGTGGACAATTTCTGCTCTTCAACTCCATCCTAATGGACTCATTATTTGTGACGAAGCCTCAACAATAGACCTTAAAGTGGGAACTTACCGCTACTTTAGGGATATTGAGAAAGACCATCTTGATCCCGAATCTTTGTGGAGTGACGATAAATACCTGGGATGGTAGGTTCTGGCATTTGGCAACTAGCTATTGGCTACTGGCGGCTGGCGGCTGGTAACTAGCAATTGGCGGCTGGCGGCTGGTAACTAGCAATTGGCGGCTGGCAACTGGTAACTAGCAAAGTGAAAACAGGGAGAATTATAAATGGTGTAGCCTATTGAAAAATTTATAAAAACGGATGCGGAATTTTAAAATCGCATCCGTTTTTAATTTATTCATACGCCTGACCTTCACATATATACTTAAAATGTATTAGCAAGGCCAAACTTTCTATGTTCAGAGACTTGCCAGTTGCAAGCAGCCAGCAGCCAGTAACCTCAAATCTCGTGACCAACCTTTTCTTATATCCTTACTTAACCGAAAATTTATAAACTGTCTTCGAATTGAATGTCTCACCGGGACGAAGTACAGTCGACGGAAAATTAGGATGGTTGGGCGAATCAGGCAAATGCTGCGTTTCGAAACAGAACCCGGTTCTTCGGGCATAAGCCACTCCGCTTTTTCCTATCTGGCTACCATTCAGTGAATTGCCTGTAAAAAATTGAACCGAAGGCTCTGTGGTAAATACCTCCATAAATCGCCCGCTTACCGGTTCCCATGCACTTGAGGCAAATGAAAGTTCCCCTTTTTCCCTTTTATTCAAAATCCACGCGTGGTCATAGCCACCACCATATTTTAACTGGTCGTAATCGGCGTCTATATCTTTACTTACAATCCGTGGTGCTTTAAAATCCATGGGAGTACCCAGGATATTGCGGTAAATACCTGTCGGAATCATTTCATTATTAGCGACTTCAGCTATACTGTCTGCATTTATAAGAACTTCTGTTCCGGTAATCTCTCCCTTTCCTTCACCACTCAGGTTAAAATAGGAATGGTTAGTAACATTTAAAACAGTTGGTTTGTCAGTGGTCGCTTTATAATTGATTTCCAGTTCATTCTTTTCCGTCAGCCTGAAAGTGACATAGAAATC
>Ga0208789_1001226_pt1 | contig 15739 bp, 15 predicted proteins | sample Methanotroph_Enr_FD_187368 | JGI IMG/M metagenome (GOLD analysis project Ga0208789, IMG submission 187368) | Enriched soil microbial communities from Old Woman Creek wetland in Ohio, USA - Methanotroph_Enrichment_5 (SPAdes) (version 2) | ecosystem: Environmental > Terrestrial > Soil > Wetlands...
TATTGCGCCGTTTAAAATCACCGGCAATGTTGAAGAAGCATGGGCGGCGCTGAAAAATGCCCTGATCAGCCAAAGCCGCACCGTAATCACCAACGAAACCGGCGACACGCTGCATGCCGAGGCAACCAGTCTGGTGTTTCGCTTTGTCGATGATATCGATGCGATACTGGATAAGGAGGCCAAGGTAATCCATATCCGTTCCGCATCGCGTGTCGGCTACGGTGATTTCGGCGTCAACCGCAAGCGGATGGAAAACCTTCGTTCGCAACTGCAACAGGCGCATGTGATTGAGTGACGCGGTAAGCCCTCAACGCCCTACATATCGATTGGTGCTGGGGAGAGCGCTACTTTGCCCTGCATTTGGTCGATTACGGCTCCGGCGTCAATGACGGCAGCTGGCAATGGGCTGCCTCAACCGGCTGCGATGCGCAGCCGTATCTCAGGATTTTCAATCCCTGGTTACAGCGACTTAAATTTGACCCGGACTGCCGTTACATTTATCGCCGGCTGCCCGAGTTGCAAGATTTTCCGTCCAAAACCATTCATCAATGGGATAAGAAATATAGCGTTTGCAGTTATCCTGCGCCGATTATCGATCATGGTCGTGAGAGCCAGCCAGCTAAGCAAGACCCGGTTTAAGGGAGCAATCGGAACTAAGTAGCCAGTCTATTCATGCGACTTTTGTGGATGCTGGCCGACTGTCCTTAGCGACACAGTTCCTGCATCAGCCCGTTGAAATGGGGGCAGGATTCAAAGCGGGTAATCTCAATTCGGCAATTGGGCTATCTGTATCCGTAAATGAAACAATCTATTCCCTATTAGTAGCTGTATCTTTACGGGATCTTGAGTTCGAAAGTCCTACTATCAGTCCATCGTTGAAATCATCTTGAAGGACTTAATCGATGGACACTCCATTCCATACCTCATTTTATATCAGTTCAAAGGCTACGAAGCCTTGTAGAGTCGAGCATAAACGCAGAAATATCGGTTGTTTCTTTGTTTTAGCCTTTCTTTTACTTTTACCTTCCTTCGCTTTTGCCGATGAAGCGACACAACAATTAGATTTAAAAAACCATGTTGTCGGTTATTTTGCTGTTGCAATAACAGTCCTGGCCTATGCCATCGCAATGACCGAAGACCTGCACCAATTGAGTAAAGCAAAACCCATGGTATTAGGTTCGGCAATAATCTGGCTTGCCATATTTGTTTTTTATAAAGTGGAATATGGGACAGCAAAAAATGTTGCCGTCGCTTTCCAAAGTAATTTAACGGCTTATGCGGAGTTATTTCTGTTTATTACCGTGTCGATGACGTTTTTAAATGCCATGACCGAGCGGGGTATCTTCGACGCTTTGCGCATTGTATTGGCCAATAGGCAGTACAGTTATCGGCAATTATTTTGGATTACAGGTGTGTTAGCCTTTTTACTGTCTACAGTTATCAGCAGTTTAACTGTGGGCTTATTGATGGGATACATCATATTGGTGATAGGAAAAGGTCATCCTAAATTTGTCGGCTTGGCTGGCTTGAATGCCGTGGTCGCCGCCAATGCCGGCGGTACCGTGAGTCCTTTAGGCGGTATTTCTACCTTTTTTGTTTGGCAACAAAACGCGCTGCATTTCACTGAATTTTTTACTTTAACGCTTCCCTGTATAGTGAATTTTGTAGTGCCTGCATCCATTATGTATTTTTCCGTTAATAAAGAAACGCCTACTTTTTCTAAAGAAACACCGGTCTTAAAGCGCGGCAGCAAGCGGGTTATTTTTATATTTATCCTCACCTTCAGCATTACCGTATTATCGAACGTATTTCTCGATATGCCCGCGATAGCAGGAATGATGCTGGGTTTAGCGATATTGCAATTCTTTGCTTATTATTTAACTAAAACTGAAAGATTGAGTCATTTTTTAATACCTGCAACACAAGAACCTAGCGATTCGAATAAAGGTTTCGATGTTTTCAAGTGTATTGCCGGCGTTGATTGGGATACCTTGTTATTTTTCTACGGCGCGATGATGATTGTCGGCGCACTGAGCTTTTTAGGTTATTTGGATGCCATGGCCCATTATTTATTTACCGAAATCAGTCCCACCGTAGCCAATATTTTGATCGGCTTGTCATCCTCGTCGATTGACAATGGCACACTGATGTTTGCAGTGTTAAATATGCACCCCAACCTTCCAATCGGACAATGGTTATTATTAACCCTGACATTGGGTGTCGGCGGTAGTTTATTAGCGATTGGCTCTGCGCCTGCGTTGCATGTATTGGGATTAATGAAGGGAAATATGAAAGAAGGCGAAGGCTATACCTTTACCCTGCATTTACGTTGGATGCCTGCCATTTTATTAGGTTTTTTCGCCAGCATTGCTACGCTGTTTTTGATAAATGGCGGCAAATTCTAATGTCTGTCCGAAATTGCTTATTAAGTGTTTGCAGTGTTTTGATGCTAAGTAATGTAGCGAGAGCAGACGACGCGCCTATCGGGTTGATTTCCGAACTTTCTGGAAAAGATGCGTCCAGTTGGACTGGACTGCAACCTTATGGGCTGAATCTCGGCGGTTGGGCGGCAGGCGGTATCAATTACAACACCGCCAACCCCAGTGATCGCAGCAACGGCCCGGTGTCCATGACTGACCGAGCAGGGGAGTTTCATTTGTATCAGTTGAATCTATTCTTGGAAAAAGCCGTCGTCAAAGATACAACCTGGGATGTGGGCGGACGTTTCGACTTCATGTTCGGCACGGATACCCGCTATACCCAGGCAACCGGCCATTGGGACATGGGGTTGATCAGCCAACGCGACCTGCGCTTTTACGACATCGCCCTGCCGCAGGCTTACGTGGAAGTCTTTGCACCCATCGGCAACGGCCTGAGCGGAAAGTTCGGCCATTTTTACAGCATCATCGGTTACGAGTCGGTGCCATCGCCACTGAATTTCTTTTCCTCTCACACCTACAGTTTCAAGTCCTCTCCTTTTACCGCGACGGGAGCACTGTTTAGCTATGCGCTAAACGATCAATTGAGCCTCAACCTCGGGGCGGTAACGGGGGCGGACAATTTCGCACGGGATTTAGGCGCCATGAGCCACATGAGCGGGCTGACCTGGACTAATGCCAAGACCGGTACTACCGTTTCCTTTTCGGTGTTGCAGGGAGATGTCTACAAAAGCCAGAGTTCTGAGCTGGTGTATTATTCGGCAATTGCCCAGCAAAACCTCGGGAAATGGCACTACGTACTCCAACACGACCGGGGAACCCAGCAGAATGCCATTGCTCAAGGACAAAATGCCGAGTGGTATTCCATCGTCCAATACCTCACCTATCAGATGACTGATACCTGGGGACTGGGTGTGCGTGGCGAATGGTTTCGGGATAACAACGGGTTCCGCTATTCCGCAGGTGCAGCCAACTATTACGCGATGACGGCCGGTGTGAACTGGAAACCCAATAGCTGGTTGATGGTCCGCCCTGAACTGCGTTACGACTGGAGCCAAGCTCAAATCGCCCCTTTCGACGGCGGGCAACGGACTGACCAAGTTTTACTGGGTGTGGACGCAGTCATTCAGCTTTGACAAGTCCCCTTGATGTAATCATTGCAATTAAGATTAAAGAGGATTCGATGAAAATAAAATGGTTGTTTACCGTATCACTGATTGCCTTTGCCCTGTCGGGATGCCAGAAATCACCTCGTGAATCCGAGTTGTCAGGAGAGGCGCAGGGGACGACTTACCACATCAAACTGGTATTGGACGGTACATCAACATCGTTGGAGGAAGCTCGACGAGAAGTTTCCGCGACGCTGGCCGAAATCGATGCTCAAATGTCCAATTACCGCGAGGATTCCGAAATCTCGCGCATTAATCGGCAGGAGAGAAGCAATTGGTTGCTGGTGTCTAAAGAGATCGCCGAGTTGCTGTCCATTGCTCATACTGTTTATGAGCGCTCGGACGGTTGTTACGATTTGACTGTGAAGCCATTGTTTGACCTGTGGGGATTTTCAAATCACCAAAACCGGGTTCCTGCCCAGGATGAAATAGCCGATCTTCTCCCCACTGTCGGCATGCACCTTTTGGAAGTGGACGTGGTTAATCAGCGCATCAGGAAGAAGAATCCCAAGCTCAAAATCGACTTGTCTTCCATTGCGCAAGGTTACAGCGTGGGCGTGATTGCCCGCCGTCTGGAAGCGCTGGGTATCAAAAATTACCTGGTGGAAATTGGCGGGGAAATGATGGTCAAAGGCCACAAGAGCAACGGCGATAATTGGCGGGTTGCCATCCAAACACCCACGCCATTAACCCGAGAGATAGAGAAGATTATTGACGTCAGGGAGCAACAGGGTATTGCCATCATGACCGCAGGAACTTACCAGCATTTCTTCGAGGAGAACGGGCAAATCTATTCCCATATCCTGAATCCAAAAACCGGACGACCTGTAACTCATCATCTGCGTTCGGTGACGGTGATGCACGACGATCCGGCTTGGGCAGATGCTTGGGATACTGCTCTGCTTTGTGTGGGCGAGGAGGAAGCGGCTCGAATCGCAGAGGCGGAGCAGCTCAAAGTACTGCTTATTTACGATGATGGCAGCAAGCTCACGGAACACATGAGCAAAGCTTTTGCGGCTTCCAAGTGATTTCATACTCTCCACAACGCGTTGAGCGGAGTTATGGATACCTGTTTTTGGGTGTCGCCATTCCTCTGGTATTGACGTTAATCGATTGGCCGTTTCGAGCAATACTCACGCCCAGCAATATCCTGTTAGTGTATTTGCTGGGCGTGTTCTTCGTCGCCATTCGCTTCGGCCTTTGGCCTTCCATCTTGGCGGCGTTAACCAGCGCCGCGGCCTTCGCGTTTTTCTTTGCGCCGCCGATTTTTTCTTTCGCAATAGACGATCCTGAAAATCTGGTCGGATTAGCGGTCATGCTGGTGGTTGGCGCGGTGACCAGCAATTTGGCGGCAAACGTTCGTTACCAGGCTCGCGTAGCCGAACACAGGGAGCTACGGGCATCGGCTCTTTATCGATTGAGCACGGAGCTGGCCGAAGCCCGCTTGGAGACGGAAATTGTCGAAATTGGCGTGCGCCATATTCATGCCGAATTCGGCGGACGAAATACGTTTTTGTTTCCCGATCGCAACGGGCTTGTCCGTTATCCCGGTGAACCGCCCTTGGGCATTTCTTTACAGGGGGCCGACTTGAGCATCGCTCGCCGGGTATTCAGCAACGGGCGGATGGCGGGCCATGGCACCGATATAGCGCCTGGTGAGACTGCCGTATATATTCCGTTGAACGGTTCAACAGGAACTATTGGGGTGTTGGTGCTCGAACCGGTCGATGTATGCCGCATCTCTGTTCCAGAGCAACGCCAACTGCTGGATACTTTCGTTAATTTAATAGTTCATGCTTTGGAAAGGGCTAAGCTGGCGGAACAAGCGAAGAATGCGACCTTGAAAATGCAGGCGGAAACCTTGCGTAATTCGCTGCTCAGCAGTATTTCCCACGATCTTCGAACCCCGCTGGCCACTATCGTCGGCGCCGCCAGCACACTGGAAACAGACGAGGAGCGCTTGACTAAAGACAGTAGAAGAAAGTTAGTCGGCGCGATCAGCGAGGAAGCTCAGCGAATGTCTGACTTGACTACCAAAATCCTGGAAATGGCGCGGCTGGAAGCGGGGGACGTGCAGCTTAATCGCCAGTGGTATGCGCCGGAGGAAATTGTCGGCAGCGCTTTACGGAGGCTCGACAAAAAGCTTAAAACCAGACAGGTCAATACCCATATGGCGGACAACTTGGCGTTGATTCATGTCGATGCGGTATTGCTGCAACAGGTCATGGTTAACTTGTTAGACAACGCCGACAAATATTCGCCGCCAGGATTGCCGATCGACATTTATGTTGAAGCCACACCTCTTGGCCTGTCGATGACCGTAGCGGATCGGGGGCCCGGCATCCCGGAGAACATGCAGCAGAAGATTTTCGACAAGTTCTTCCGCATTCATGCGGAAAGCGCGCAAAGCGGGGTTGGCTTGGGACTGTCCATCTGCCGAGCCATCGTCGAAGCTCATGGCGGTGAAATCCAAGTGACCAACCGTAGCGGCGGCGGTTCGATGTTTCAACTGCATATTCCCATTCTGGAATGTCCTCCCACCATCGCCCCGGAAGAAAAGGAGTGATGCTATGAAAACGACTGCCCCCTTACTTCTACTCATTGAAGACGATCCGCAGTTTCGGCTGTTGCTCCGTACTACGCTGGAAAATCAGGATTATCGGGTGCTGACTGCCGCAACCGGGCGAGACGGTTTGATCGAGGCTCGTAATCAACGGCCGAACCTGCTGATTCTCGACTTGGGGCTGCCGGATATTGACGGTCAAGACGTTATCCGACGACTGCGCATAGGGTCCGAGGTGCCTATCATCGTGCTCTCGGCTCGTGATCAGGAAAGTGATATTACTCAGGCGTTAGATAACGGTGCCGACGATTATCTGACCAAACCGTTCGGTACCGCAGAACTCATGTCCCGCATAAAGGCGCTGCTCAGGCGTGTTGCCAAGCTACCCGGCGGCGCGCAGGAGTATTTCCAGGTCGGCGAGCTGAAAATAGAGCTGACCAAGCGCCGTGTTTTCGTGGGAGAGCGGGAAGTTCACCTGACGCCCATCGAGTTCCGTTTGCTCAGCGTTCTGGTACGCAACGCCGGATTCGTGGTCACTCACAGGCAGTTGCTCGAAAAAGTCTGGGGGGCTTCCTATGTCGAACATAGCCATTACTTGAGAATTTACATGGGACAACTGCGTCACAAGATTGAGTCCGATCCGGCCCGGCCTCGATATTTATTGACTGAAGCCGGTGTGGGGTACCGGCTGAGCACGGAGGAAATCCAGTGATCCGATTTGGCCGTTGTTTTTGTTCCAAGTGCGGAAAGGAGCATTACAGTGCTGGTCGATTAGGAACATCGCGGCAATGCAGTTGCGGAGCCAACGTTCCTCAGGCTGACTTGGACAGGGCCAGACATTATTGGATTTTTCAGGTCGCCACTTCTTTCGGCATTGCCGCTTTCTTTTTCGCATTGGCGTTATTTTTTCGATACTTACCGAACGATCCCTGGGAACGCTTCCTCAGCCCAATGTTGCAAGTGCCTGCGGTTACATCATTTATAGTCAGTTATTGGATTCTTGTTCAGCATAAAAGAACCTGCGACGGCGATGATTTGATGTTTCGCTATTTTATCTGGGGCGTAGGTCTCATGAGCCTCGGTATTGTCGCCGCCTTACTGGTGGCTATGCCGGGCAAATTAATCCGTTGAGTTATGCGATAACGCCTCAGTCAACGCAGCAGCAAGGTCGGTATATTGAAACTTGAATCCCTGCGCCAGCAGTCGTTCGGGCAGAACGCGTTGGCTGCCCAAGACCAGTTGCGACATTTCGCCGAGCAGTATTTTTAACAGCCAAGCCGGAACCGGCAGCAGGGTGGGGCGTTTCAGGCATTGCGCTAATGTCCGGGTGAATTCGGCATTGGTCACAGGGTTCGGCGCTGTCGCATTATAAGCGCCGTGCATCGCTGAATCGGCGATCATGGTCAGCGCGATATTGATCCAGTCCCGGCGGTGGACCCATGACATCCATTGACGCCCGTCGCCCAGGCGTCCGCCCAGCCCTAAGCGAAACGGCGGCAGCATGCGTTGCAGGAAACCGCCGCCTCCGGCGATCACCAAGCCGGTCCTGATCAGGCAAACCCTGACGCCGAATCGCTCGGCCTGTTTTGCGGCTGTTTCCCAATCGGCGCAAAGCTGCTGCGAGAAATCTTCAAAGGGGGATGATTGTTCGGTCAGCACCGTGTCGCCCTGGTCGCCGTAATAGCCGATAGCGGAGCCGCTGATTAATAATTCGGGTTTTACCGTCATGCGATCGATGCAGGTTATCAAGTATTCAGTCAGGCCGATACGGCTATCCCTGATCAGCTGCTTGCGCGACTCGCTCCAGCGGGCGTCGACAATCGGCGCTCCGGCAAGATTGATGATGACCTGGAAGTTGTTTTCCGCTTTAAGTTGAGAGAGACTGTTCAGCGCGTTAACTCCAGTCCCGCATAGCTTGGCGACCTTTTCAGGGCTGCGGCTTAACACCGTAACAGAATGGCCTTGTTCGGTCAGGGTTTTAGTCAGTGCATGGCCTATAAAGCCGGTACCGCCGGTAATCAGTATGTTCATAATCGTATCCTCATAATCATTAAGTGATCTGGAAAACTATTATCGATACCAAAGCAATCGCGCTTGAATAAGCTTGATTTTATACCTACTGCTTATAAATGTGGTTGTTTCAAGCTTTGTAATTTAATGGTATTTGCAGAATGTGGAGCCGCGACTTTAGTCGCGCTGATGGTTGCCGTCACCGCCTGTGTATGATGTCTCATGCGCGGCTAAAGTCGCGCCTTCATTTATAAATAATGACAGTAAAGCTGGCAAGAATCCAGGCTTATGACGTAGGCATTTTCTCCCTAAGCTTTAAAAACCGCTGATACCGCGTCATTGAAATATCGCCGTTTTCCGCCGCCGCTCGCACCGCGCAACCCTTATCGACCAGATGGCGGCAGTTCTTGAACTGGCATTTCTCAATCAGCGGTTGGAATTCACGGTAGCCGTAAGCCAGCTGCTGTTCGGATAAGCCTGCCAGCCCGAAAATCGCAACGCCTGGACTGTCGATTAAATCGCCGCCTTCGGCCATGTGGTACAGCGTCGCCGCCGTGGTGGTATGCCGACCGTGTTTGGTGGTTTCCGAGATGGTATTGGTTTTCAGTTCCTTGTCGGGAATGATCGCGTTGGTCAGCGATGATTTACCGACGCCGGATTGTCCTGCCAAAATGCTGACCTGGTCTTTTAACGCCCGCTTTAGTTCATCCAGTCCCGAGGCCTTGGCGGCGCTGACCCGATACAGCGCGTAGCCCAGGTTGGTATAGTCCAGCAGTTCCTGTTCAATGCTTGCCGATTGTGCCAAATCGGTTTTATTCAGTACCAGCGCCGCATCGATATTGCGGTTTTCGCAAATCGCCAGATACTGGTCGATCAGCAAAAAATCGCAATAAGGCTCGACCGCAAAGACGACAAACACGGTGTCGATATTGGCCGCAACCGGGCGGACCTTGCCGTTTCTGGACGGGCGCATCAACAGCGAGCGCCGGGGCAGGATTTCTTCTATCCGGCCCTGGTCGGGCGAGGATTGCGTCCATAAAACCCGGTCGCCGACTGCGACGGTTTCAAGCCGCCGCAGGGTTTGGCAAAGCACAATCTTATCGTCATATTCAACCGCAATGCCCTGACCTAAATGGGAGATGACCAGTCCTTCAATTAATTCGGCCATTACGTGGGGCGTACTTTGGATTCTAAATTGGCAATACGGATAGCTGCAGGCGGGTGGCTATAATGGAAGGCCGAATACAGTGGGTCGGGTGTCAATGTGCTGGCGTTTTCTTCAAATAGTTTGACTAAAGCGCTGACCAGCTTTTCGGCTTTGGCATGGTTTGAGGCGAAATCATCGGCTTCAAACTCGAATTTGCGTTGAAAATAAGCGCTGATAGGCTGCATAAAAAAGGTAAACGACGATGACACCAGCATGAATAACAACAGGGCGGCGGCATGCGATGGTTGCACTACGCCCAGGCCGTTGTAAAACCATGTCTGGTCGATCAGCCAGCCTAAAATCGCAAAGCTGATCAGGGTCATAACGGCATTGGCAATCAGCATTTTGATCGTGTGCTTGCACTTGAAATGCCCCAGTTCGTGAGCCAGTATCGCTTCCAGTTCTTCATCCTCCAGCGAGTTGATCAAGGTGTCGAAAAACACGATGCGCTTGTTGTTGCCAAGGCCGGTGAAGTAGGCGTTGCCGTGGCCTGAACGCTTGGAGCCGTCCATGATGAAGATGCCGTTACTGTTAAAGCCGCAACGGACAAGCAGGCCCTGAATCCGGTCTTTTAACGAGCCTTCCTCCATCGGGGTGAATTTATTGAATAACGGCGCGATCACGGTAGGGAACAGCCAGCTCATCAACAGCGCGAAGCCCATCAGTATGCCCCAGGCCCATAACCACCACAGCGAGCCGATGCTGTCCATGACCCACAGGATTAAAGCCAGCAACGGCATGCCGATAGCAGTGACCAAAACCAGTTGCAGCAGCTGATCCTTGATGAACTGCTGCGGGGTGCTCTTGTTGAAACCGAATTTTTCTTCAATTACGAATGTTTGGTAGATGCTGGTGGGGATTTCAACCAGAGTCATAACCAGGAAAACGCTGGCGACAGCCGCTAAGCCGGCCATCAACGGGTTTGAAATTATCGATGCCCAAAACTCGAAAGCCAAATTAATGCCGCCGCCAAGGGTCATCACTAACAGCAGGATAACGCCGATGATGCTGTCTATATCGCCCAGCCTGCTTTTTTCCAGTGTGTAGTCGGCGGCTTTCTGGTGAGCTTCCAGCGAGACGGTGTTTTTAAAGGCGTCAGGCACGGCGTCGCGGTGTTTGGCAACGTAACCGGCGTGGCGTTTAGACAGCCAAAACTGGACTGAAAAAGAAAGGGTTAGCGCGATTAAAAAAACGATGGTAAAGCTATTCATAAGCTGGATTCTTCAAAGTTTAAGAGTTAGACGTACAGATTAGCCAATGCTACACTAACCGCCCTCTTATATACAATGGAATCGACAAATGGCGCAGGACCCATCGCATCTTATCTGGATAGACCTTGAAATGACCGGGCTTGATCCTGACAGCGATTTGATCATCGAGATTGCTACGATTGTTACCGATAAAGATTTGAATATTCTGGCCCAAGGCCCGGTGCTGGCCGTGCATCAGTCCGATGCGGCATTGGCGGCGATGGACGAGTGGAACCAGCATCACCATGGGCAATCCGGCCTAACCGAACGGGTCAAGGCTTCCACTACCGATGATGCGGAAGCCGAACGGCAAACGATTGAATTTTTAAAGCAATGGGTACCGGAAAATACCTCGCCGATCTGCGGCAACAGCATCGGCCAGGACAGGCGTTTTTTGTATCGCTATATGCCCAAACTGGAAGCGTATTTTCATTACCGCAATATCGATGTTTCAACGGTTAAAGAGTTGGCAGCCAGATGGGCTCCCGAAGTAAAAGACGGCTTTAAAAAACAGTCCTCGCATCAGGCTTTGGACGACATTATCGAGTCTATCGAAGAGCTGCGTTATTACCGCGAGCACTTCATCAGGTTTTAGCTTATGAATCAATTGATAGCTGTTGCATTAGGGGGATCATGTGGTGCAGTGATCCGGTTTCTAGTATCTTCGGGGCTTTATCAGTGGCTGGGCCGGAGTTTCCCTTATGGCACCCTGATTGTTAATGTTATCGGTTCATTTTTAATCGGGTTGCTTACCGAAGCCCTTTTTATGCAACGTGTTACGATTACGCTGGAGTATAGAGCGGCCATCTTGGTCGGTTTCATTGGTGCGTTTACTACCTTTTCCACTTTTGCGTTAGAAACGTTATATCTGTTAGAGCAGGGCAGTTTAACCAAAGCAGTTTTAAATATAGCGGTCAGTGTGTTGGGCTGTCTGTTTGCTGTATGGGTCGGCTTGCTGTGCGGAAGGTCTTTATTTCTTTATTCGGGTGGTATGATTCACTGGAGTGGCGGCATCATTCCTTACGCGTTGATGATAGTCAATGCTATAGGTGCGTTTTTAATCGGCATTATAGCGACCATTTTGTTACAGAAAGTAGAGCTCCCCATGGAATATCGTGCGGCCATTATGGTGATTATGGTGGGCACTTATTTAACGTTATCCGGCTTATATTTAATTTTGTTTTTGATAGAACAAGGTTATTCGTTTACGTCCCACACCAATTTAATGTTGGGTATTTTTGTTGGTAATGGTTTGAGTTGTCTTTTAGTTATTTGGTTGGGTTTATTAGCGGGTAAACAGATATGACTGCAAAAGAAGTCACAATTGCCAGAATCTATACTCTGGAAGGGCATGACCAGTTAAATCAGGCTTTGGATATTCTGCGTGATGAAGAAAAAATCTTTGGCGTCACTATCATCCGGGGCATTGTCGGATTTGGTGAAAACCGCAAGGTTCATACCTCGTCCCTGCTAACGTTATCACTGGAGTTGCCGTTAATTATAGAGTTTTACGATGAGCCTGAAAAAGTCGAAAAAGCCATAAAGATACTAAAATCCAGACTTGATTTTAAGCATATAGTCAGTTGGACGGCAATGGCCCATTGTGATTTAACTGATTGATTCTTCTAATGATGCAATAAATTGCATCTTTACATTTATTATTCCCACGCTCCAGCGTGGAGATGCAGTCCGCGCCACTCCATCGGCAACACTGGCGGAATGATGCGAAAAATTGCACTCAACACTACATAATTTTCATTTAAAGGTAACCACGCAAACATGTTAGATCCCCGTTTATTCAGAACCGAGCTTGATTTTGTTAAGGAACAATTAGACAGACGTTCATTCGACTTTAATCCAGAGTATTACGCCGAGCTGGAAGCCAGGCGCAAAGATATCCAGGTTAAAACTCAGGAATTGCAGAACGAACGCAACAGCAGCTCGAAAGCCATCGGTATCGCCAAGGCTAAAGGCGAAGACGTGCAGCCGCTGCTGGATCAGGTTCAGCATTTGGGCGACGAACTGAAAGCTGCGGAAACCGAATTGTCCGATATTCAGGCCAAAATGACCGCCTTGATGGAAGGCATCCCCAACATTCTTGATGAGAGCGTGCCGAACGGCAAGAGCGAAGACGACAATCTCGAAATCAGCCGTTGGGGCGAAATTCCGAGTTTCGATTTCGAGCCCAAAGATCATGTCGATTTAGGCGCAAAGATAGGCATGGATTTCGAGCTGGGCGCCAAAATCGCCAGCGCAAGGTTTGTGGTATTAAACGGGCCGCTGGCGCGTTTGCAACGGGCTATCATTCAGCTGATGCTCGACACCCATACCGCCGAACACGGTTATTGCGAAACTTACGTGCCTTTCCTGGTTAATGCCGACAGCTTGCGCGGCACCGGCCAGTTGCCTAAGTTTGAAGCCGACCTGTTCAAGGCCAGCGACGACCCCGGCTTATACCTGATTCCGACCGCCGAAGTGCCGGTCACCAACATCGTCAGGGACGTGATTATCGACGCCAAAGACCTGCCGCTTAAATTCGTCTGCCATAGCCCCTGTTTCCGCAGCGAGGCCGGTGCCTATGGCCGCGACGTAAGAGGCATGATTCGGCAGCATCAATTCGAAAAAGTCGAGATCGTGCAAATCGTAAGACCTGACGATTCCGCCAGGGCGCATGAAGAGCTAACCAACCACGCGGAAGCCGTATTGAAAAAACTGAACCTGCCTTACCGCAGGATGTTGTTATGTGCGGGCGATACCGGCTTTTCATCGAGCAAAACCTACGACCTGGAAGTCTGGCTGCCGGGACAAAACACCTATCGGGAAATATCATCGTGCAGCAACTTCAAAGACTTCCAGGCGCGCCGCCTGCAAGCCCGTTGGCGCAACCCCGAAACCGGCAAACCCGAGTTGGCGCACACCCTGAACGGCTCCGGTCTGGCGGCGGGCAGAACCCTGATCGCAGTCATGGAAAATTATCAGGATGCAGAAGGGCGGATTCACATTCCTGAGGCATTGCGGCCTTATATGGGGGGCTTGGAGGTTATTGGATAGTGAACGGCTTAACCGTCCACCTTCGACAAGATCAGGGCGAACGGTTAAGCTTTGCTACTTGTCAATATTTAAAAATTGAGGCTAGCACCATGAATACAGCAGAAAAGATTTATCAGGGGGTACAGGATTTTCCAGAGCCATTGGCTTTAGAAGTTTTGCATTTTGTCGAGTTTTTAAGGCTTAAAAATCAATCCTCAATAAACCAGGAACTGGAGCAAAAAATTCAGCAGGGAATTAATCAGGCTGACAGCGGTTTGGGGATAACAGTAGACGATGATTATGTTGATAAATTAAACCAACGGGTTCAGCAACGGCTTGATGCTTCCCAGAAAAACTGATGGCGTATCAAGTAAAAATCATGCCTCAAGCTGATGAAGAGCTGGAAAATATTGCTTATTTCATTGCTCTGGATAACCCACAGGCAAGTAAACGATTTGTTGCGGAATTGATAGCGGCGTTTAACAAGATGCTGGGGGATTTTCCAGAAAGTGGCTTGATTTATAAAAATGATATTAGGCAGTTTTCGCATAAGGGTTACACGGCTTTTTATCGGGCAAGTACTTTAAAAAAGCAGGTTGAAATTCTGCATGTTGTGAATTTAGCCAAGCCGTTATCTGCTCGAAATATTCAATTTTAAGGTTGTTAAGTCCGCAGGCTGCGACCAATAAACACACAATGTTGATTACAGTCTGTCGCAGTGTGGCGGATTGTCTGAGAGCGAATCCACTTTTCAGCTTTATACAATCATTAGGTTTGCGATATGAGTTTACATACAAATTTACAGGGGCGACTGAGAAATACGCATTTGCCAAAAAGCCATGGATTGCTACCTGTTTTTGAAACAGTCGTGAACTCAATCCATTCTTTAGAAGAAAAGGGTGATTTAACAACAGGACAAATTATTCTGAAGATTCAAAGGGACTCCCATTTATCACTTTTGGATGATGATTTCCACCCAAGGGATATAGTAGGCTTTATTGTTGAGGACAATGGAATTGGATTTAACGATGCCAATATGCGGTCTTTTGAGACTTTGGACTCTGACCATAAAATAGACAAAGGCTGTAGAGGGGTTGGTCGACTGCTTTGGTTAAAAGCTTTCGATCATATCGAGATAAATAGCTGTTTCCAGGATTCACAAAATAACGTCAGGAATCGGACTATCACTTTCGATGCCAAAAACGGAATCAAGTCAACTCAAGAAGTAGATAATGCCAAGAGTGACATAAAGACTTTTGTTAAATTACTGGGATTTGATAAGAAACTTAGTGCCTCCACGCCTAAAACTATTGATCCTATTGCTCGTGCCTTACTTGAGCATTGTTTATGGTATTTCGTTAGAACTGAAGGCGTCCCTGAAATCAAAGTCCAAGATTTAAACGAGGTTATTAATCTAAACGACTTGTATGACACTTATATGCATGAATCAGCATTTGTAGAGGATATCACAATAAAAGAGCATCGTTTTGATCTAATCCATATCAAGTTTCGAGCTTCTTCTAGTAAAAAACATGGGTTGTCGTTTTGCGCCGCTAGTCGATTAGTAAAAGAAGAGGCGATTAGCGGGAAAATTCCTGGATTGCATGGACGAATTTCAGATAAACATGGAGAATTTATATACAGCTGCTATGTTTCTTCAGTTTATTTAGATGATAGGGTTCGTTCCGAACGCACCTCCTTTAATATTGCTGATACTGAATATATTGATGATATTTTTTCAAGTACTGAAATTTCATTAAAAGAAATTCGTGAACAGGTACTGGCAAGATCTAAAATTTATTTAAATGTATATCTTGAAGATAATATTGCTGCCGGAATAGATCGAATTGATAAGTTTGTTTCGGAAAGAGCTCCTCGCTATCGCCCAATAATTTCACGTATCAATAAAGACGAATTGGGGATTGATCCCAATATTTCTGATAAAGAGCTAGAGTTACATCTCCATAAACATCTTGCTGAAGTTGAGAGGAGTATGCTTGAGCAAGGGCATGAAATCATGGCAAGCTTTAATGGTGATGTTGATGATTACCAAGAGCGGCTAAATCAATACC
>Ga0208789_1001227_pt1 | contig 15705 bp, 10 predicted proteins | sample Methanotroph_Enr_FD_187368 | JGI IMG/M metagenome (GOLD analysis project Ga0208789, IMG submission 187368) | Enriched soil microbial communities from Old Woman Creek wetland in Ohio, USA - Methanotroph_Enrichment_5 (SPAdes) (version 2) | ecosystem: Environmental > Terrestrial > Soil > Wetlands...
AAAGGACAACCGGTAGCAATAATATCAGGTTTAATTTCAAGGGCATCTTCAGTTCGTTCAACATTGATCTCTTTGTTGCCCGGCTCAGAATCTTTAAACATTTGGGCACCGCCTGCTCCACAACATAGTCCGTTAGCTCGTGAACGCTTCATTTCGACTAATTCGGCATCTAGTTTTTGGATTAAATCTCGCGGAGCTTCGTAAATTTTATTGGCTCTTCCTAAATAACAAGGATCGTGAAAAGTAATCCGTTTTCCTTTGAATTGTCCTCCTTCAATGGTCAAACGTCCATCATCTAATAAGGATTTTAGAAACTCTGTATGATGTAATACTTCATACTTTCCTCCTAATTCAGGATACTCATTTTTTAAAGTATTAAAACAATGCGGACAAGCCGTAACAATTTTTTTTACTTCATAACCATTCAGAACTTCAATATTTGTCATGGCCTGCATCTGGAACAAGAACTCATTTCCGGCTCGTTTTGCCGGATCACCAGTACAACTTTCTTCTGTGCCAAGCACTGCAAAAGAGACATTTGCATGATTTAGAATTCGCACAAATGCTTTGGTAATTTTTTTGGCTCTATCGTCAAAACTTCCTGCACAACCTACCCAAAATAAAACTTCTGGTTGTTTACCCTGAGCTAACATTTCGGCCATTGTTGGCACTACTAAACTATCTGACATATTTTTATGTTTATTCGATTATTCGTTGAATTCGGTTAAACGGTTAAACAAATAACCGAATCGACAGTTTGACTACTCGTGTTGGCCGTCGTCAAAAACTTGAATGGTAACCTCTTTATCCACTAAATCGGTAAATTTTCCTCTGTAACGAGTGGCTTTTACCAAGTGATTGTCTATCCAATGGTAGTTTCCACCACGAGGTTTTCCCATTACCATTCCATGATATTTGAAACCGTGTTTTTTCAACCAAATTTCAGTATACTCACGATGCGCTTCCGTTCTTGATGTAAAAAAGAAAATAATGTGACCTTCGTCATACCATTTATTCAATGTTATTAATGCATCCGGATACACTTCAGCGGTTAACATTCTTTCCGGTTCTTCATTAGGAATATCATCACAAACTGTTCCGTCAATATCAATCAAATAATTTTTTACTCCTTCTGGAAGTATTGGGCTTATATGTTGTCCGTTTTCTGTTGCCTCAACTAATTTTTTGTCTAAATCCTCTGTGTTCATTTTACTTTTACTTTTTGTTTCTAATTTATTTTTAAAAAAAATCATTAAAAACACTCCTAACCTCACTTTATAGGAGAATTTTTATTTTAATATTAATTCTCATTTTTCCAATTCAATCGGTCTTGTTGGTTGTATTGCCATGGCGCTCCATTATTTTCTATATTGGTCATCATAGCATTAATCGGCATTGGTGCCGCACTTTGTTCCATTACTAAATAGCGTCGCATATCTAAAATAATTGAAAGCGGACTGATATTTACCGGACATTCCTCTACACATGCGTTACATGACGTGCAAGCCCATAACTCTTCGGCTGTAATATAATCGTTCAATAACGATTTGTTATCTGGCACAAAAACTCCTTTATTGGCGTCAATATTTTTTCCTACTTCTTCCATTCTATCCCTTGTATCCATCATGATTTTACGAGGAGACAGTTTTTTGCCTGTTATATTAGCAGGACATGAGGAAGTACAACGGCCACATTCGGTACACGTATAAGCGTTCAATAATTGTACCCAATTTAAATCCTGAATATCACTTGCCCCAAACTTACTTGGCGCTTCATTTTCATTTGCCGGTGCTGCCGCAAATGGATCGGCATTGGGATCCATCATCATTTTTACTTCATTGGTAACCGATTCTAAATTATCAAATTGCCCTTCTGGATTCAGATTGGCAAAATACGTATTTGGAAATGCCAATAATATATGAAGGTGTTTTGAAAAATATAAATAATTCATAAAAATCAAAATGCCGACTATGTGCAACCACCAGAAAATTTCTGATAGCAGCATTACTAACTCATTCGAATATCCGTTAAATAAAGGTTCAATAAATTGACTTACAGGAAATAAACCTGCTTTAATAAAATGTGAAAAGCCTCCAGGAACGTTTTGCAAATGCAAATCGGAAGCATTCATTAATAAAAATAATGACATCAAAACAACTTCAAAATAAAGTATATAATTGGCATCATTTTTTGGAAATCCAGCCAAATCTTTATTGGCAAATCGCTTCAGTTTTATAATATTTCTTCTTATCCAAAAGGTAAAAACCGAAACTAAAACTAATAGAGCCAATATTTCGAAAGAACCTATCAATACATTATACAAAGTTCCTAAAAAGGCGAAAACTCTGTGAGTGTCGAATAAACCGTCAATAATAATTTCTAATAATTCTATATTGATAATTATAAACCCAACATAAACTATGATGTGAAGCACGCCTGCAAGGGGTCTTTTTACCATTTTTGTTTGCCCAAGAGCAATCATTGCCATGTTTTTCCAACGGTCTTTGGCATTGTCATTTCGGTTTATATCTTTCCCGAGATTTATATTTCTGATGATTTTTTTTATGTTAATGTAAAAATAACCAAATCCGAAAATCAATAATATGGCAAATAATATATTATCTAAATAGCTCATAATTGCTAGTTTTTAATTTTTGAAATAGAATCGTTTTCAGGTGTGATATAAGGTGTTGCTTTTCCTCCGAAAACCGAGATATTTATATACCGTTTTGGATTGTTTTTTATGTCTGCCAGTAATACTTCTAACTCTTTTGAAGCTGAAGTTAGATTTTTATACAAAGCTTCATCTTTAAGCAACTTACCCATAGAGCCTTTGCCTGACTCTAAACCACCCATAATACCGTCAACTTTAGCTAATGTTTTATTCAGATTCCGAACTGTTTTCCCTATATCGGCTTTGTTCAATGAATCAGATATTTTAGAGAAATCATTTGATACTTTATTGAAGTTTGTAACTACTGCTTTTAATTGCCCTCTATTTTCATCCAAAATTGCATTTAAACTCGAAGATGCTTTGTGGAATTCTATAATGGTTTTGCTTAATTCGTCCAAACTAATTTTTAAATGTTCTTGTCCTTTCTTATCCAAAACATTATTTAATCCTATTATTAGATTGTCAGCATTAAACATGAGCTTTTCTAATTTTGCCTGAATAGGAATCATCTTTTTACTTACTGTTGCAGTTAATCCTAATTTTACATTTCCAACGAGTCTATCGCCATCTTTAGCAAGCGTTTTGTCACTGTAATTTGGATAAATTGCAATTTGTTTACCGCCTATAAATCCCGGCTCATAAATAGAAGCTTCACTGGATTTAGAAATTGGAAAATTAGTTTTTAATTGTAATTCTACAAGTAGCATTCCTGTATTTTCATTTAATACAATACTATTTACTTTACCTATAGTCAGACCGTTTAGAGTAACGCCTGCTGAAGGAGTTAACCCCTCTACATTGTCGTATTCAACATAAAAAGTTTTGTATTTATTTAAAAGATCTTTCCCTTTTAAAAAACTGTAGCCCCAGATGAATAATAAAATAGCTGTAATAACTAATATGGCCGTCTTGATTTCTCTTGATATTTTCAAAATTTTAATGTTTTGACAAATTTAATATAAAATAGTTGAACTTGTTAGTATTAATATTTAAGAGCCTCTTGAATACTCATTTTTTTTCCATTTTTAAATGCAATTAAAAATGCGGAATCATACCCTTTTGCTTTTGCTTCCTGTAATTGCTTTTTAACTTCGTTATAATCAGAAGTTTCTCCGTACATATATTTGTATACATTATTTTCAAATAACATGGAGATATTTTTCAACCCTTTGAAGTTTTTAGGCTCTAATTCCACTTTTTTACTACTGGCCGAAAGTTGCACTTTAAATATAGTCCCGGCAACATCCTGATTAATTTCTGTGTTTTTAAGCACGGGTGTTTCCAGAATAAGTTTAGATTTTATAGGTATTGCAGTATCTTTAATTTGTCTGTCAATGTTCTTTTGTGATGGCTTTACGTCATAACTTTCGTTACTTCCATTTCCAAAATACTCTTTTTTGTAACCTACAATAGCATCGGCAATAGATCTGGCAATTTCATTTTGACCTTCTTCAGATTCTAAAATATTTCCTTCTACAGGATTAGATATAAATCCCATTTCTATTAATACTCTTGGCATATAGGCTTTATGAAGAACCATATAAGGTGCTTGCTTAACTCCTCCTCCTCTTACTTTTTTGCCTAAAGCAGAAAATTCTTCTTCAATTTTGCTGGCTAACGAAATACTATTATCTAAGTATTCCTCTTGCATCAAAGTCATTCCTATCATGGTTTCAGGAGAGTTGGGATCGAAACCTTCATATTTTTGTTTGTAGTCTTTTTCTAAAGTAATAACGGAGTTCTCTTTTTTGGCAGCTTCAAGATTTGAAGCCACTTTTGTCATACCCATTACATACGTTTCGGTTCCGTCTGCCAGAGTATTTCTATTAGCATTACAATGTATAGACACAAAAATATTAGCATCAGCCCTGTTAGCAATATTAGCTCTTTCGACCAAATCTATAAAAACATCCGTTTTTCGGGTATAAATCACATCAATACTCTTGTTTTGTTCTAATAATCTGCCTACTTTGAGTACGACCGCTAAAGCAATATTTTTTTCGACATGTCCATTATATACAGCACCAAAGTCTTTTGCTCCATGACCGGCATCCAAAGTTACCTTAAATATATTCGATTGACTATAGGCAGCAAAAGAAATTATCGTTAGAAAAAAAGAAAATGACACTTTAATTTTGTTAAATATATGCATAAATCTAAAAGTTAATTATAATTAAAACCTATGGTTATAAATTTTTTATTTGATTATTTTTGACAAAAAATTATATGTAAGTTTGACACATCAAAAAAGCAAGCCTTAATTTTACAAAAATAGCATTTAAACCTTTGCATACAAACTTATTTAATATCGTTTTATTATCAATTTTCCTAACAATAGGATCAAGCAATCTGTATTCCCAAGATATAAATAAAAAAACTACTGCTGTACCTTCTAAAAAACAAACAGATAGCACAAGTTTAGTTGTTGACAAAACTGGCAAAACCATTTCGCTTGTAAAAAAAGAAACCGATACTATAAAAAAGGACAGCATTAAGCCCAAAAAAGCATTTCTTGACGGAAAAGTAAAGTATAAGGCCAAAAATTATGCCAAAATCGAACAAAAGAAAAAGTTCATAACCTTATATGATAATGCCGAATTATACTACCAAGATGTCGAATTAAAAGCAGGAATCATAGTCATGGATTATGAAAAAAATGAAGTATATGCTGGCCGAATTAAGGATTCTACCGGAACTTATACTCAATATCCAAATTTTAAACAAGGTACAAATGTTGTGGAACCCGATTCAATTCGGTTTAATTTTAAAACAAAAAAAGCTTTAATCTGGAATTCAAGATCTGAACAAGGTGAATTTAAAATAAAGGCTGAGATTACAAAAAAAGAAAATGATTCCGTTTATTTCTTAAAAGGTGCTCGTTTTACAACATCAAAAGATATAGATAATCCGGAATATTATTTTAAGACAAACAAGGTTAAATTTATTCCTGGCAAAAAAGTGGTAACCGGTTTAACCAATATGGTTATAGCTGATGTTCCTACTCCATTAGCTTTGCCTTTTGCTTTTTTTCCAATGGGTAAAGAAACCAGCATTTCCGGAATAATTTTACCAAGCTATAATGATTCCAATACTCGAGGTTTTTCGTTACAAAATGGTGGTTATTATTTTGCCCTAAGTGATAATTATGATTTGACTGCTTCTGGCGATTATTATACGAACGGAAGTTATGGAATGCGTTTTGAATCTTCTTATGCAAAACGGTATAGTTTCCGGGGAAATGTCAACGTTCGATTTGAAAATTTGATTTCCAGCGAAAGAGGATATCCCGATTATTCGAAACAAAAAATTTACAACATCCAGTGGTCGCATTCAAAAGATTCAAAATCGAACCCAAATTCGAGTTTTTCAGCTTCTGTAAATCTTGGAAGCAGTAAATATTTTAAGCAATCTATAAATCAGGCCAATGTTGGTTCGAATCTTAATAACACCTTAAGTTCTTCTATTTCGTATAGTAAAACCTTCAATTCGGTGCCGCAAGTTAGAATGTCATTGACTGCAACGCATTCTCAAAACACCCAAACCGAAGAAATAAATATGACATTACCAACATTGCAATTAAGTGTGGATCGTATCTATCCTTTTGTTGGAAAAGATGGTATAAAAAAGGGTTTTTTTAAGAATATTAATTTGCAATATAATTTAAACGGAAGAAATAGTTTCACGACTAAAGATTCCCTTTTCTTTAAACCCCAAATGTTTAGGGATGCCAAAACAGGAATTCAGCATAGCATTCCTTTAAGTACTAATTTCAAATTATTCAAATATTTCAGTGCTTCAACATCCTTAAATTATGAAGAAGTTTGGTACCTGAAAACTATCAAAAGAAACTATGATGTAGATCAAAGTAAAGTGGTGGACGAAATTGTAAATGGTTTTGATGCCTTTAGAACCTACTCCTTCTCGTCAAGTATAGGAACCACAATATATGGTACGTTTAATTTTGGTGAGAATAAAAAAATAAAATCAATCAGACACGTCATGCGTCCTTCTGTTTCGTATGGCTATACTCCCAGTTTTGACAAGTATTATGACACTTATGCAGCCGATGCAAGCGGAACAATGCTAAAAGATTATTCCCGCTTTGAAGGCGGTATTTTCGGGGCACCCGGAAAATCTAATTCCAATACTTTAGGTTTTGATTTAAGCAATACTTTTGAAGCAAAAGTTCGAGATAAAGATAGCACTAAGACTGAACCTAAAAAAATGATGCTCCTTAATAATTTAAATCTTTCTACAAGTTATAATCTTGATGCCGATGGCGTTACTGCACTGGCATGGTCTCCAATTCGTGTAAGCGGCGGTACACAATTATTCGATAATAAAATGAATGTTAATTTTGGAGCAACATTAGATCCTTATGCCATTGATAATTCCGGCGCCCGAATTGATGTTTTTAATATTAACAATGGGGGAAGTTTGTTTAGGATGACGAGTGCCAATATGACTTTAAATTATTCCCTTTCGAGTAAGGACTCTGATAAAGACAAGAAAGAAAAAAATACTCAAAGTCAAAGAAATGGTGGTCGTGCAGATGATTTATTTGGAACAAATACCGATTTAGGCGACAGCGGAAAAAGTCAGTTTAATGATAGCGGTGAGGAAGATGGTGAAGACAAAATTTCGGAGTTTTTTAACTCAAAATTACCCTGGGACATGACATTAGCCTATTCACTAACTTATGGAAACAATAATAGAGAGAATAAAATTATTGGAAATTCTATAATGATTTCTGCCAATGCCGATTTAACTCCTAAATGGAAAGCGGGCGTCTCTACAGGTTATGATTTTGTGCAAAAAGGGGTGACATTTACACAATTCCGTTTTGAAAGAGATTTATTGAGTTGGAGAATGAGTTTTAATTGGACACCCTTTGGAACCAATGCCAATTGGGGTTTCTTTATAGGAATAAAATCTGGTGTACTAAGCGATATTAAATGGGACAAACGAAGTACAACCAATAGATAATTTCTTTCGGTCATAATCAACAACTTTAAAAAATATTAAACCAATTTTTATGAAAAAAATAATCTTAACAAAAAATTCCCCGGCTCCAATAGGGCCTTACAACCAAGCAGTTCTCAAAGGAAACACTCTTTATACTTCGGGTCAAATTGCAATAAACCCATTGACGGGAGAGTTGGTTACAGACAACATTGAAGCCGAAACCCAACAAGTTATGCAAAATATGAAAGCAGTGCTTGAAGCGGCTGGAATGACTTTTGAAAACGTAGTGAAAACAACCATATTCATCATGAACATGAATGATTTTGGGAACATAAATACGGTTTACGGTTCTTATTTTAACGAAGAAACCGCTCCAGCACGTGAAACGGTTCAAGTGGCATGTTTGCCAAAAAATGTAAATGTGGAAATTTCTATGATTGCAGTGCTATAGCATTTAATAACAACTGCGCTGTTGATTCATTTGTTGCTAATGGCACATTATGAACATCACAAACACGAATTAACATGTTGATATCTGCATCGTGGGCATGACTGGATAATGGGTCTTTAAAAAATAAAACCATTTCAGTTTTACCTTCTGCAACTCTTGCTGCAATTTGGGCATCACCTCCCAATGGTCCGGAAAGCATTTTCATTACTTTGAAACCAGCATTTTCGGCTTTACTTCCTGTTGTTCCAGTAGCAATTAGTTTAATTTTTTCCTGTTGCAAAATGAACTTATTTTTATTCAAAAATTGAACCATATCCGCTTTTTTACCATCGTGAGCAATAATAGCAATTTCCATAATTATAATTTTATTTATTTGCAACATGATAAGTGATAAGCCCGTCTATTGGTCTTCTGAGGACATTTCCCAATTTTAATTCATATTTATCAAAGGTTTGTTGTAATTCATCTTTAAGATAAAATGCTATTGAACCTATAAAATGAACTGGAACCTCTTTGCAATTATCGTATTGTCTTATATAATTTTTTACAAAAGATTTCATTCCTTTGAAGATGATTTTTTTGCAAAATTCATTTTCTTTATTTTGTATCAGAAACTTTGCAAAAGTAGCTAAATAGGCATTTGGATTGGGTTCTTTATATAATTTGTTTTTGATATAATCTGGATCTAAATTGTATTCTTTTTCAAATTCAATAGCCAATTCTTTTGGCATTTTATTAAAATAATATTTTCTTATTAATTCTTTTCCAAAGACATTACCACTACAATCATCCATAATGATATATCCTAGTGATTGCACTTTTTGATGTAATTTTTTTCCATCAAAATAGCTGCAGTTTGATCCCGTACCCAGAATACTTACGATAGCTTTTTCGCCTTTGGCTGTTGTGGCATATACTGCCGCATAAGTGTCTTCCTGAACCGAAATAATGGCGTTAGGAAAATAGACTTGAAAAATTTGCGAAAGCGAAATCTTCATTTTGTCTGTCCCACAACCTGCTCCGTAAAAAAACAAATGGGTTGCATTATTTTTATTTTGTAAGATATCAAAACGATCATTCAAACGATCAATAATTTCATCTCCATTAAGTATTTCTGGATTTAATCCTAAAGTCTGTGTGGTAAACAATATTTTTCCATCTTCATCTATTGCTATCCAATCGGCTTTAGTAGAACCACTATCAACTAGTAATCTCATCTTTAATTTGGGATTTAATGAATTAAGATTTATGAAATTCCACAAATACTAATTCGGAATTTAAATTTGGTTTGGTTTCGTTATTTCTAGCCCCGATTACTTCACATAATTTCCATTTTTATCGGAGTTCAGTGAACTTCGTTTGCAGTGAAAATCCCACGCTTTTTGGCGTGGATTGCAACGGATAGTGGGAAATAGCTTCAAATAAAATCCCGTTAAAATAACATTAACGGGATTATGTAAATATATATATAATTATTTTAAACCTGCAATGTGTACAGACAAATCAATCAATTTACTTGAATATCCATATTCATTATCATACCAAGATATGATTTTGAAGAAAGTGGAATTCAAACCAATTCCAGCATTTGCATCTACAATAGAAGTACGAGGATCTGAAACGAAATCTTGAGATACAACTAAATCTTCAGTATACCCTAGAATACCTTTCATAGTAGTTTCAGAAGCTAATTTTAATGCAGCCATTATTTCTGCATAAGAAGTTTCTTTTGCTAATTTCACGGTCAAATCTACAACAGAAACGTCAGTAGTTGGAACACGCATTGACATACCTGTTAATTTTCCGTTCAATTCTGGTATAACTTGACCAACAGCTTTTGCAGCTCCTGTCGATGATGGGATAATGTTGCAAGATGCAGCACGTCCACCTCTCCAATCTTTTCTAGATGGGCCATCAGTAGTCATTTGAGTTGAAGTTGTTGCATGGACAGTTGTCATCAAACCTTCAACAATACCAAAATTATCATTAATAACTTTAGCTAATGGAGCTAAACAGTTTGTTGTACAAGAAGCATTAGAAACAACAGTATCAGTTGCTAAAGCTTTTGTATGGTTTACTCCCATTACAAACATTGGTGCATCTGGTGATGGTGCAGAAATAATTACTTTTTTAGCACCACCTTTAATGTGTGCACTTGCAGTTTCTTTAGTTGTGAAGAAACCAGTACATTCAGCAACAACATCTACATCTACTTCATTCCATTTTAAATTTGCTGGATCTCTCTCAGCTGTAATTCTGATATGTTTATCGTTTACAAAAAGTTTTCCGTCTTTTACTTCGACTTTTCCAGCAAAGCGACCGTGAACTGAATCATATTTTAAAAGGTAAGCCAAATGATCTACATCTAATAAATCGTTGATTGCCACCACTTCTACATTATCTCTGTTATAAGATTCTCTGAAAACAATTCTTCCGATTCTTCCAAAACCGTTTATTCCTAATTTTACTTTTGACATTTTATTCTATTTTAATTTTCTATTTATTTGTTCATTCTAATATTTAAAGTTCAGTGTTAATTAAATTGTACCACTAAAACTTTAATCCAATTCTATGTTGTCATTATTTCCGAAACTCTCAATAATTCTCTATCTATTTCGGTATGACCTTTTATAGCTTGTTCCAATGGAGTTAAAACTATTTTATCTTTTAACAACCCAACCATGAGATTTGATTTCCCTTCTAGCAATGATTCTACGGCTTTCACCCCTAATCTGCTTGCCAAAACTCTATCAAAACAGGATGGTGCACCACCACGTTGCATGTGTCCAAGTACGGAAACACGGATTTCATATTCCGGAAAATTGGCTTCTACATAATCTTTTAATTCGAAAACATTTTTTCCAATTTTATCACCTTCGGCAATAACCACAATACTCGAAGATTTTCCTGACGCTTTACTTTTCTTGAGCGAATCTAATAATCTATCTAATCCTAAATTTTCTTCCGGAATTAAAATTTCTTCTGCTCCAGCGCCAATTCCAGCATTTAATGCAATATGTCCCGCATCGCGTCCCATAACTTCTACGAAAAAAAGTCTGTTGTGTGAGCTTGCCGTATCTCGTATTTTATCAATTACTTCTACAACAGTATTTAAAGCTGTATCGTATCCTAAAGTATGACTGGTTCCAAAAATATCATTATCTATAGTTCCCGGAATTCCCATCACTGGAAATTTAAATTCTTTATTGAATACTTCTGCACCGGTGAAACTTCCATCCCCGCCTATGACCACAAATGCTTGTATACCTGCACTAATTAGATGATTGTGGGCTTTTTTACGGCCTTCAACGGTCATGAATTCCAAAGAACGTGCTGATTTAAGGATTGTTCCTCCTTTATTAACTATATTATTGACACTTCTTGGTCCCATTTCTTTGAAGTCACCTTCTATCATTCCTTGGTAACCTCTATAAATTCCAACACATTCTATATTGTGATAGGCACAAGTTCTAACTACTGATCGAATAGCTGCATTCATTCCTGGAGAATCTCCGCCAGAGGTAAGGACACCGATTTTTTTTATTGTTTTTGGCATTATTTAAGTATTAAAGTGTAAAATTAACAAACATTCAGCACTTTTAATGCTGTGTTATTAATAAATCGATAAATTGGGTGAAATTCAAACGTTTTCGTTAATAAGTTAATTTATTAACCTGTAAGGCAATCATTAAAAAACGTCATTTCGGAGTTTTTTAATGATTGAAATGAAAAAAATGTGTCGAAATCTGGTTATTTTTAAATAACTTTTCTGTTATCGATACATTTATTTCTGTAAAATAATTGGAATTGACTAAAATCTATAAAAAATTAATTGTGTCTAAAGTGGTAAATTAATGGTTTTTACAACCAAATAAAAATATTTTAATGACCTATTCTTCTTCCGGAATTATAGCTTCATGGTTGTTTTTTAATTCTTCTGTATTTGATTTTTTAGATTTAGAAGGATCAATATTATATGTGGAAGGATCAAATTCCTGCTCCATCTCATCGATTTTGACTTCTCTTTCTAATTTATGATTTTTAAATATTTTATTTACCATTTCTTTAAAAGTGTCAAAATCTACTTCATAAGAAACTCCTAAACCTTGCGTATACCCTATTCCTTCTCCTATATAATTGATGTCATTTTCTCTGTTAAAAAAGCGCAAGTTTAGCGTTCCGTCTTCATTGACTCTATATTGCACTTCGACATCCCCTACTATTGCCGATTCATTAATTCCTCCCACAGGAACCCCTACTTTTCCGTTGATTGTAATCCTTTCATTAATTTTTGATGAAATAGTGGCTACAAATCTTCCATCAGCTTCTTTTCCTATTCTTTTATCAGCCGAAATAAAATTAAATCCTAAATTTAGCTTTTCATTATCCGTTGGTAAAATACCTCCTAATATATTTGTTGCCGTTTCGAATAAACTGGCGGAAAAATCAGATTGGCTAATTCCTTCAGGACTTAAAAATCCTCCAGATGATAATAAATATAACGCTTGGGTTTGTCTAACATCTTTATCATATAACTTGTATTGAATTTCCGATTTCAATACGTTACTGACCGTAGGAAACTCAATATTAAAGTCTGGCTCAGGACTGGCCAAATCTCCTCTAATACCAATAATTACATCAACAGGCACTTTCTTATTAAATGACGAATTTTCTAATAATACTGCAGGATTTGCAGACGTCCTATAGACGGCTTCCATATTTAGCTGTGCTTTCATAGGATTTCCTTCCCAAGAAATGGAACCTCCTTTTTTGACTGCAAATTTCTTATCAATTAATCCACCATATTTAAAATTATAAGTTCCTTCATAGGCTTGAAAATCGCCCCACATATTGAATTTTCCTAAAGTATTAATTTTAAGTAATATGGATCCAAAACCTTTTCCTTTCATTCCATGTCCGGTATTTCGGTCTAAAATAACTTCAACTTCTGCGTTTGGAGTAATATCAAGATCAAACTCTAATTCTAACCCTTTATAAATTCTGGTATTATCAACAATTCCTTTTTTTAAATTGAATTTTTCTTTGGCGCTAACAAAATGAATGAACATATTTTCACTGATACTTTCAGCATTATTAATTGGAATTTTAACAGAAGTTCCTTTCTCGGATTTTGCATCAACTTTAATAAACAAGCTATTTGTTGGTCCCTTTATGGTTGCTGTGCCATCTATAAATGCAGTACCATAATACGCCGCATCTTCGCTGTCTTTTGTGTCCAATGCAAGAAATCTTTTTGAACTTACTGACAAATCTAATTTCCAATCACCAAAATTCTTATGCTGAATACTTCCATTTAAAGTTCCTTTGGTCCCGAATTTTGTATCGGTTAAAGTATTATTCCTAAACAAAAACCTTTCATCAGTCAAATCAACAACTGTTTTATCTTTTAATTCATAATCCACATTCAAATATGGAATAGTCAATCCTGCATTATCCACATAAAGACGCCCATTGATATCCGGTTTTTTAAGGTTCCCATTAATAGTTGAACTTCCCGATACAAAACCTCTAATATTTGATATGACATCTCCACCAAGTGAACTTAAAACAGCCAAATTAAATTTTTCGAATTGTAGTTTCAAATCAAGAACTGTTTCCTTATTTATGATTTCAAAACTTCCGTTAGCAGTGAAAGATTCTAAATTTTCATTTTCGATATTGGAATTTATTGTGAACTTTTTGAGGCTTTCGTTTCCTTCTATATCAAAATTCAAAACCCCTAAATCTGTTTTATTAAGATTCAAATGGTCAATAACTATAGAAGCTGTTGGCTGAAAAACGGCATTATCTTGTTTGAAATTGACATTCCCATTTATGTTTCCTTTAAAAACAAACTGTTCATTTTCAGGCGTGATTTTATACAGATCGACATCTTTAAAGCTTAATTCTATATCCTTATAACTAGTGCCTTTCAGAATTCCCTGTAATGCGATTTCCTGATTTTCATGAGACATTATTATATTGTCAATGTTGAAATTTTTAAATGATTTATCAAAAACAATTTGATTATCTGGTGCTTCCTTTTCATTCAAAAACCATAAATAATCCTTAAATTTCATTTCGGATTTACTTATTCCTACAACATTATTGTTTTCTTTGTTGATGGTATGGTATAAATTTAAATTAAAATAATCCTTGCCATTTGGTCCTCCTTTAAACTCAGAACGAAAAAACAAAGTATCTTTCATAGTGACATTTATCAAACTAAAATCGCGTATTTTATAATACTTTGTTTTTATGCTGTCCAGTTCTATAAAGGCATTATAAAGAGGGTTTTTATTGTCAATTGCGATTCTGATGTTATCAAAAGTGTTATTGGATGCAATAATTTTTGGGGAATTAAAATTAAGTTTGAATTCCTGATTATCCGAATTGATATTCCCCTTTACTATTGTGTTGGAACCAATTGAAATTTCGGGATAAAATATTTCAATAATTTTGCTGTAAACAGTAAAATTAAATTTCAGAAATTGTCCTTTTTTTACCTTGTTTGGTTTGTAATTGGTATATAAACTTCCCAGCGAATTAGTCACTAAATTCTTTAGTTGACTGAATTCATATTTGCCTACAATTTCACCCTGAATAATATCGGGCGAATTTACCGTTATGGTTCGCACTCGATTTTGGTCAAAACTGGAATTTATGGCAAAATCATCAAACGGATAGGTCCCTTTTACATTTTGATAAACGGCCCTATTGATAAATACATCTCCCTGAAGATTTTCTATGGTATTTCCGGAGGCTTGAACCACAACATCTCCTTTGAAGTTGGAAATAGAGTCTTTGACCAACTTTAATTTATTCAAATCAGCATTTTCAACATTGATATGAAAATCATATCGACTGTCTTTTTTACTCAAATCCAATAAACCATCAAAAGTCATTTTCAAATTCGGGTCATTTATCTTAATTTCTCCTTTATAAATAGGCATTTTAAAATTACCGTTTACCGCTATATTGTTATAAGTGTAATTATTAAAATCTATTTGGGAAACATCACCATTTATAGTGGTATTTAAATATTTCTCTGTAAAACCCTTGCCATCAACATCAATATTCAAACTGACTTTTCCTAAATCTTTTCGGTCTAATAAATTGCCAATATCAAAATTTTCTAAAACCACATACCCGGTATAAGACGCATTATCAATGGTATTGATATTGGTCATCGCCAATACAGACTGTATATTTCCTAAAGCCGTATCCATATAAAAATCAGCATCGATGGAAGTCGTCGTAATTTCGGCATTTCCCGTAAGATTAAATTGTCCCAATTTACTTAGCGTGCTCGGTAATTTTTTACCTAAAATATTCGGTAATAAAGTGATAAGGTTATTATAATTGGAAGATACTTTCTGGAAATTTCCTTTCATATAAAAATTCTGTCCTTTTTTTCCAAAAAGATTTCTAAAATTGACATCTCCAATAATTTGAGAATTTTTGTCATCCACTAATTTAAGTTTTGTGACGTAAAAATTATTCAGAGTTCCTTTTATAGTAGACGTTAATTTAAAATGTTGGTTTTTCTCTAATTCATTATAAAAATGATCGATATCATTTGTTCCCAATGAAGCCGATTCTATTTTGATGTTGA
>Ga0208789_1001228_pt1 | contig 15676 bp, 14 predicted proteins | sample Methanotroph_Enr_FD_187368 | JGI IMG/M metagenome (GOLD analysis project Ga0208789, IMG submission 187368) | Enriched soil microbial communities from Old Woman Creek wetland in Ohio, USA - Methanotroph_Enrichment_5 (SPAdes) (version 2) | ecosystem: Environmental > Terrestrial > Soil > Wetlands...
GCGATGGCGATTCAGCACGCGGGCCAGCACAAACATCAAGTCAGAAAGCCGATTCAGGTACTGGCGTGGTGTGTCTTTCAAGGCCTCCTGGCCTTCCAGCGCCACCACCGCGCGCTCGGCGCGGCGGGCCACGGTGCGGCACACGTGGGCCAAGGAGGCGGCGCGGCTGCCGGCGGGCAGGATGAACTCCTGCAGCCGTGGCAGTACTTCGTTGTGTTCGGCCAGTGCGGCGTCCAGCGCCAGCACAGCCTCCGGCTTGAGCAGTTCAAAACCGGGGATGGACAGCTCGCCACCCAGGTTGAACAGCTGATGCTGGATTTCAACCAAAAGTGAGCGCACGCTCTCTGGCATATCTTCACACAGCAACACACCAATATTGGAATTGAGCTCATCCACGTCGCCCATGGCGTGCACGCGCAGGCTGTTTTTGGAGACGCGGGTGTTGTCGCCCAGGCCGGTGGTGCCGTTGTCGCCGGTGCGAGTGGCGATTTGTGTCAGTCGTTGTCCCATGATGGATCTCCTTAATCGCGACTATTGTCACGCCAATCAGACCACCCCGCCGGTCTTCCTGTTTTTGACCTGCACGATCTCGGCCATGATCGACACCGCAATTTCGGCCGGCGTTTGGGCCCCCAGCGCCAGCCCCACCGGACCGTGCAAACGAGCCAACGCGGGCGCACTCAAATCAAAGTGTTCGCCCAGGCGCTGCTTGCGCGCTTCCTGGTTGCGCCGCGAGCCCAAGGCACCGACATAAAAGGCGCTGGATTGCAGCGCTTCGATCAAAGCCATGTCGTCCAGCTTGGGGTCGTGCGTCAGGGCCACGATGGCCGTGTGGGCATCCGGCAGCAGTTCGCGCACCACATCGTCCGGCATGCCTTCCATGCGCTGAATGCCAGGCACACCGGCCACCAGGGTGGCGGCATATTCTTCGCGCGGGTCGCACACCCGCACTTCAAAATCAAGCATGAGCGCCATCTGCGCCACCGCCTGCGACAACTGGCCGGCGCCAATCAGCAGCAGACGCCATTGGGGACCAAACACGGTGCTCAGCGTGGCACCGTCAAACTGCAGGGCCTGGCCGCGCACGGCGCTTGCCAGCTGCACGGCGCCGGTGGCCAGGGTCAGGGTGCGCGCCACCAACTGGTGGTCTGCCGTACGCGCCAGCAGTTGTGCGATCCAGGTGGCGTCCAACACGGGCTCCTGCACCAGGCGCAAGGTGCCGCCGCAGGGCAAGCCGAAACGGGTCGCTTCTTCCTTGCTGACGCCGTAGACGATCAGGCTCGGCCGCTGGTTGTCCGGCGTCACGTCCGGGGCGTTGAAGGCGGCCTTGGTGCGGGCAATCAGATCGTCTTCGACGCAGCCGCCCGAAACCGAGCCACTCACCACGCCGTCGTCACGCACCGCCAACAGGGCGCCCGGTGGCCGCGGCGCACTGCCCCAGGTTTGCACCACGGTCACCAACGTGACGGCATGTCCGGCCGTGCGCCAGGCCAGGGCGTCGCCCAGAACTCTCAGATCAAGACTTTCCATCAAGCTACCTTTTTGCTGTGCGCCCGGTTGCGCAGCGTGAAGAATCCCCGGTACAAAGCCACGCTCACGACCATGCCCCAGGTCATGCCGACAAACATGCCGCCCAGCATGCCCTCCAAATTGCTGATGCCCGCAGCGACTTGCCAGCGCGACAACCACAAGGCGCCGGCGGTCATGCCGACCAGCATCCAGCTGGAGCACATCAGGTTCTGGGCAAAGAGCGAACACAGGTAGCGGCCGCAATCGGGCCGCAGCAGGCGCAGGCTGGGGATCGCCAGCAGGCCACCGGCCAGCATGCCCGTGTGCATGCCGGGCAGGAACTGCAGGTGCAGTTGCAGGCTGTCCGTGAAGCCCAGCGAGACCGACTGCGCGCACAGGCTGTCGAGTCGGGCCGGGCCCGCGTTATAAAAGTCGTACAGCAGCCCCAGCAACATGCCCCCAAATCCCAGCGACAGCATGACGTGAGGCGGTGACAATCCGGCGCGCTGCGGGCGCACCCAGGCTAGGGCGGCGCACCCCAGCGTGACCGCCACCAGCGTGAGGAGAATAACGCCGGGCGGGTGGCTCGTAGCGCCGATCGCCGTTGATTGCTCGACCGACCACAGCGTCACACCCACCAGCAGCACCAGCACGGCGGGGGTCAGGACGGCGGAACCGATGCTGCGGGCCAGCCAGTGGGGAAGCGTCTTCATGAAGATAGTGTTACTCACAACAAATGAAACAGGAGGGCTAGGGAAAACCCCGTATTGGCCTTGGCCTTGTCACCTCAAAATCCAGCGTCATACGCACAAAGGCTTGGAGGATTGTTTGCTTTATGAACAAACCAGTTCAGGCACGAGACTCTAGCGGCCGTTTCAGCGGACTGCCAGACGTATGAACGAAGCGCGCCTGACATGCATGAGTGTCCGTTTTCCGGCACGAAAGCGCCCCCGGCGACTCGCGTACAACTTCACGGGTAATTTTGATGAAAACTTGTCCCATCGGTTCCCCTTCCGCCGCACCGTCGAGTTCCTGGCTGTATTTGCTGGAACGCTTTGACGTCGGCGTCGTCAATCTTGACCTGGAACTGCGGGTGATGGGCATGAACGACTATGCGCGGCGCAGCTTGCCGCTGCAGGACAAGATGCCCTTTGGCAAGATCGTGACCTCGTTTCATCCCGAGGCGGCAAAAGCCAAAGTCAAGTTCCTGTTGGGTCAGGCCGAATGCCCGGTGAACAACGCGCCGCCGATGGCCATGATGATCAATATTCCGGATCGGGTGCTGCTGATCAAAGTGTCCAAGATTGGCGACGCGCAAGGCGCCACCACCGGCTACACGCTGGTGTTCTATGACATCACCGAGGTGGTCAGCCATGAGGCAAAGGCGAGCCCGGCACAGGGCACGCGCGAGGGCGGAGACAAGCGCCAACTGCGCAAGATACCGACCATCAAGCAAAACCGGGTGTTGCTGGTGGATGTGCCGAGTGTCTCCTTCATCCGCTCCGAGGGGCATTACACCTGGGTGCACACCGGGCAGGGCAGCCAGTTCTGCAATCTCAATATTGGCGACCTGGAGAGCCGGCTTGATCCGCAGCTGTTCCTGCGGGTGCACCGCAGCTACATCGTCAACCTGTCGCATGTGGATGAGATCGTGCGGCACGACGGTCGCATGACGCTGCGCATGATGGGGCCCGCGCCGGTCGAGATTCCGGTGTCGCGCGCCAGTGCGCCGTTTCTGATGGAGCAGTTGGGACTGGGCGACCCTGTGGTGCTCAAAACAGCAACATGACCTTGGTCGGCCCCTCACTTGCCGCTCGTTCGTGCAATGCTATTGCCATTCGTGCAACGTGAACGACAGTTGATTGCTTAGCTTCCCCCGTCCGATTGGCTGACGTTAGAGTCGCGCTCCTAAAGGTCAATAAGGCCGTACAGGAGACAAAGTGATTCCACCCTCATTCGCGTACCACGCGCCCCGCTCCATTGGCGAGGCACTCACATTGCTGACAGAACTGGGCGACGACGCCAAGCTTCTGGCCGGCGGCCACAGCCTGCTGCCCATGATGAAACTGCGCTTTGCGCAGCCGGGCACCCTGATCGACATCAACCGCATTCCCGAACTGCGCGGCATCCGCGAAGAAGGCGGCCTGATCCGCATCGGCGCCATGACCAGCGAGAGCGACCTGATCGCCTCCAGCCTTCTGCAGGAGCGCCTGCCTTTGCTGCCCGAGGCGGCCCTGCTCATTGCCGACCCGCAGGTGCGCAACCGCGGCACCATTGGCGGCGACATTGCCCATGGCGATCCCGGCAACGACCACCCCGCGATCGCGATGGCGCTGGACGCCACCTTTGTATTGCAGGGGCCCCAAGGCGAGCGGCAGGTGACGGCGGTGGACTTCTTCCACGGCACCTACATGACGGCGCTGGCCGAAAACGAAATCCTCACCGCCATTCTGGTGGCGCCATTCCAGGCCGGCACCGGTTACGCCTACCAGAAGCTCAAGCGCAAAACGGGCGACTGGGCAACTGCCGGTGCCGCGGTGGTGCTGCGCATGGCCGGTGGCCTGGTGACGCAGGTCAGCATCGGCCTGACCAATGTGGCGCCGACCGCGCTGCGCGCCCGGGACGCGGAAGCCGCCCTGCTGGGCAAGGCGCTCAACGACACCACGCTCAACGCAGTGGCACAGGCGGTGCGTGCGGTGTGCGAACCGGCGGAAGACCTGCGCGGCGACATTGAATACAAGACAGCCATGGCAAGCGAGATGGTCAAGCGGGCGATTCGTGCGGCGGCTGCCCGTTGCCACTGAAACCAGACAAGAACGACAAGGAGACTTTCAATGAGCAAAACACTAGTGTCAATGACCCTCAACGGCCGCCAGGTGGAAGAGGCGGTCGAGCCGCGTACCCTGCTGGTGCACTTTCTGCGCGAGAAGATGAACCTGACCGGCGCCCACATCGGCTGTGAGACCAGCCACTGCGGCGCCTGCACCGTGGACATCGACGGGCAATCCGTCAAGTCCTGCACCCACCTGGCCGTGCAGTGCGATGGCAGCGACGTCAAGACCGTCGAAGGCCTGGCCAATGTCGGTGTGCTGCATGCGGTACAGGAAGGGTTCTACAAGGAGCACGGCTTGCAGTGCGGCTTCTGCACGCCCGGCATGCTGATGCGCGCCTACCGCTTGTTGCAGGACAACCCCAACCCGACCGAAGAACAGGTCCGGGTTGGCATGGCCGGCAACCTGTGCCGCTGCACCGGCTACCAGAACATCGTCAAGGCCGTGCTGCACGCAGCCAACGCATTGCAACAAAACAAGGTCGCCGCGTAAGCGCGCGCCCACAAAGGAGACATGCATGAACGCACCCACAAGTGATCGCGAAAAAGCCCTGATGGGCATGGGCGAGTCCCGCCTGCGCAAGGAAGATGCGCGCTTCATCCAGGGCAAGGGCAACTACGTGGATGACATCAAGCTGCCCGAGATGTTGCACATGGATATCGTGCGCTCGCCGGTGGCCCACGCCCGCATCCTGCGCATCAACAAGGAAGAGGCGCTGAAGGTACCGGGCGTCATCGCCGTGCTGACCGCCGAAGACCTCAAGCCCCTCAAGCTGCACTGGATGCCCACGCTGGCGGGCGACGTCGCGGCCGTGCTGGCGGACGGCAAGGTCCATTTCCAGATGCAGGAAGTGGCGGTGGTAATCGCCACCGACCGCTATGCCGCCGCCGATGGGGTGGAAGCGGTGGAAGTCGAATATGAAGAGTTGCCGGTGGTGATTGACCCGTTTGAGGCCCTCAAACCTGGCGCCCCCGTGATCCGGGAAGACCTGGCCGGCAAGACCGAGGGCGCGCATGGCAAGCGCTACCACCACAACCACATCTTCACCTGGGATGCCGGTGACAAGGAAGCCACCGATGCGGCCTTTGCCAGCGCACCGATCACGGTGAAGCAGGACATGCATTACCCGCGCGTGCACCCTTGCCCGCTGGAGACCTGCGGCGCCGTCGCCTCGTTCGACCCCATCCGTGGTGAACTCACCACCTGGATCACCAGCCAGGCACCGCACGTGGTGCGTACCGTGGTGTCGATGTTGTCGGGCATTCCAGAGTCCAAGGTCCGCATCATCTCGCCCGACATCGGCGGCGGCTTTGGCAACAAGGTCGGCATCTACCCCGGCTATGTGTGCGCCATCGTCTCGTCCATCGTGCTGGGCAAGCCGGTCAAGTGGATCGAAGACCGGATCGAAAACCTCTCCAGCACGGCCTTTGCCCGCGACTACCACATGACCGGCGAACTCGCCGCCACCGCCGACGGCAAGATCCTGGCGCTGCGCACCAACGTCATCGCGGACCACGGTGCCTTTGATGCCTGTGCCGATCCGACCAAGTTCCCGGCCGGCATGTTCCACATCGTCTCCGGCAGCTACGACATCCCCACCGCCTATTGCCGCGTCGATGGCGTCTACACCAACAAGGCGCCCGGCGGCGTGGCGTACCGCTGCTCGTTCCGCGTGACTGAGGCCGTGTACCTGGTCGAGCGCATGGTCGATGTGCTGGCGCAGAAGCTGGGCATGGACAAGGCTGAGATTCGCTCGAAAAACTTCATCAAGCGCGAGCAGTTTCCCTACACCTCGGCCTTCGGTTTCGAGTACGACTCGGGCGACTACCAGACCGCGCTCGACAAGGTGCTCAACGCCGTCGACTACAAGGGCTTGCGCGCCGAGCAGGCGGCCAAGCGCGCCGACCCGAATTGCCCGACGCTGATGGGCATTGGCCTGGTCACCTTCACCGAAGTGGTGGGGGCCGGCCCGAGCAAGATCTGCGACATCCTGGGCGTAGGCATGTTCGATTCGTGCGAGATCCGGGTGCACCCCACCGGCTCCGCCATCGCCCGCATGGGCACGATCTCGCAAGGTCAGGGTCACCAGACCACCTATGCGCAGATCATCGCCACCGAGCTGGGCATCCCCAGCGAGGTGATCCAGGTCGAAGAGGGAGACACCAGCACGGCACCGTACGGACTGGGCACCTACGGCTCACGCTCCACACCGGTGGCGGGTGCGGCCATTGCCATGGCCGCGCGCAAGATCCACGCGAAGGCCAAGAAGATCGCCTCCCACCTGCTGGAAGTGAGCGAGGCCGATCTGGAATGGGAAATCGACCGCTTCAAGCTGCGCGGCAACGACGCCAAGTTCAAGACCATGAAGGACATCGCCTGGGCCGCCTACAACCAACCGCCCGCAGGGCTGGAGCCGGGGCTGGAGGCGGTGCATTACTACGACCCCCCCAATTTCACATTCCCGTTTGGGGCTTACTTGTGCGTGGTGGACATCGACAAGGGAACGGGCGAGACCAAGATCCGTCGCTTCTATGCGCTGGACGACTGCGGCACCCGCATCAACCCGATGATCATCGAAGGCCAGATTCATGGCGGTTTGACCGAAGGTTTTGCCGTAGCGATGGGGCAGTTGCTGTCGTTTGACAAGCAGGGCAACATCCAGGGCAATACGCTGATGGATTACTTCCTGCCCACGGCCGTGGAAACGCCCAAATGGGAAACCGACTACACCGTGACCCCGTCACCGCACCACCCACTGGGTGCCAAAGGCGTGGCCGAGTCGCCGCACGTGGGCAGCATTCCGACGTTTACCAGCGCCATGGTGGATGCCTTTGCCCACCTGGGCGTGACCCACTTCAACATGCCGCACACGGCCTACCGCGTGTGGCAACAACTCAAAGCTGTCGGCATCGCCAGCTGAGATCCGATTGACCAGGGCGGGTGCATTGCGGTGCACCCGCCCTCTTGTATTTTTAGAAAGTTTCCATGGAAGTTGTCCTCAATAAACAGTACCCGGTTGCGGCCGGCCTTGATGCCAGCTGGGCTGTGCTCTCCAATATGCATGAGCTCGCCACCTGCATGCCGGGCGCGCAAATCACTGAAGACATTAATGCGACCCACTACAAGGGAAGTGTCCGGGTCAAGGTGGGGCCAGCGGTCGCCGCCTTTGCCGGCACCATTGAAATTCTGACGCTTGATCCGGTGACGCGCACGCTGAAGATGATGGGCAAGGGTGCCGACAAGAGTGGGTCTTCCGCCTCCATGGAGTTGACGGCCAAATTGGTGGCAGCAGAAGACGGCAAGAGCACCCTGGAGGGCCATGCCGAGGTCATCGTCAACGGCAAGTTTGCCCAGTTTGGCGGCCGCATGATGACGTCTGTGTCCGACATGATTCTGATGCAGTTCGCCGAGGTCTTTTCACAAAAGGCGCAGGCACTGCAAGGGGCTGCCGCGCCAGTGGCCGGCGCAGCACCGGTGGCAGCACCCAGTGCGCCAGTCGTTGCCAAAGAATTCAACGCGCTGGCCTTCATCTGGGCCATGATCCGCAAATTCTTTGCCGACCTGTTTCGCCGCAAATCCTGAGCTCTTCCTGCACCATGCCTCTACCTGATGCGTTAACCACACCCGAGGGGTTGCGCGAGCGCCTGTTCAAGGCCGGCTACATTGCCGACGAGGAACTGGCCAGCCTGATCTGGATGGGGCTCACGCTGGAACGTCCACTCTTGCTGGAGGGCGAGGCCGGCGTCGGCAAAACCGCCATTGCCGGTGCCTGCGCGCGCGCACTGGGCCGGCCCTTGTTGCGCCTGCAGTGTTATGAAGGGCTGGACCTGAGCCAGGCGGTTTATGAGTGGAACTACAGTCGCCAGTTGCTGGAGATCCGGTTGGCCGAGGCCGGTCAAGGCGACCGTGCTGCGCTGCGCGACAACCTTTTTTCAGAAGCTTTTTTGCTGGAGCGCCCTTTGTTGCAGGCAATCCGTTCACCAGAGCCCTGCGTCTTGCTGATCGATGAAATCGACCGCGCTGACGAAGCCTTTGAGGCCTTCCTGCTGGAGATGCTGTCCGAGTACCAAGTGACCGTTCCGGAGATTGGCACGCTTACGGCACGTAGCAAGCCGCTGGTCATCCTGACCAGCAACGGCACACGTGATCTGTCGGACGCACTGCGTCGGCGCTGCCTGTTTCACTATGTTGATTTCCCAACGCTGGCGCGCGAGACGCAAATTGTGCGAACCCTGGTGCCCGAGGCGGCCACCCGGCTGGTCGAGGAGGCCGTGGCCTTTGTCCAGCGACTGCGCAAGGAAGACCTGGACAAAACGCCCGGTGTGGCGGAGACGCTGGATTGGGTGCGCGTCCTGTTTCACCTGGGCCATGGCGAGCTCCCGGTGGATCACCTGTTGCTGGTGCCCACGTTGGCCGCATTGCTCAAGACCCGCAACGACCGCTGGCAGGTGACCCCCGAGCGTGTGGGCAAGCTGATCGATGGTCCGCGCATTGCGCAGGACGTGGGTGTCGCTGGCGCCATGAAGTAAGGGGTTCAAGACGATGAAGGCCAACGATCCGCGGGCCATTGACCCGAGACAGCGTCTCGCTGAGTTCGCGCACTACCTGCGCGAACACGGTTTTGCGCTGGGTTATGCCGAGGTCGAATTGATGGCCCGTGCGGCTGCCGCCTTGCCACTGACGCAGTGGGCCCGGATCGAGGCCCTGTGGCGCGGCATTGCCGCGGGCAGTCACAAGCAGTGGCTGAAGTACCCGGAATTGCACCAGGCATTCTGGTTTCCGCACAAGGTCCGGGCGTCGACGCGCAGCTCGGGATTGACGCGGCGTGGGCGCACGCTGCCAGAACTGGTCCAGCAAATGCACGGCGAGATGGGCAATACGCCACCGGGCGAGGTCAAGCCCACGGTGGACATGGCCGACCAGCCGGGCGAGGGCGACGTCGAGGCCAGTGATGCGCCGCCGCGCGCGCAAGGCGGCGCGAGCCGAACTGCACCCCTGGACCAACGCGATTTCGCCGACTGGATGCCGGCTGACATGGATCGTTTCGAGCCTCTGGTGGAAGCGCTCAAGCGCCGCCTGCGGGCCCAGTTGCTGCGGCGCCTGCAAAGCCATCGCGACAGCGGCGTCATTCATTTGCGACGGTCTTTGCGCTCAGCACTGGCGACCGGCGGTGAGTTGGTGAAGTTGCACCATGTGCGCCGCCAGCGGCGCCAACCACGCGTAGTGGTGCTGGTGGACGTAAGCCGGTCCATGGAAATGCACGCGCAGTTTTATCTGCGGCTGACGCGCGCGTTTGTTGAAGTCATGGATGCGCGGGCCTTTGTGTTTCATACCCGATTGGCTGAGGTTACGCCGCTGATGAAGCGGCGCAGCGAGCGCGTGCAGGAAAAGGTCAATGCGGTGACTTTCGGCTTTGGTGGTGGCACCCGCATTGCCAGTTGCCTGCACGAGGCGCTGCATCAGCACCTGGGGCGGGCCGTGGCACGCGGGGACCTGTTCATGGTGTTCAGCGATGGTTTTGACACCGACGAGCCGGAAGCCCTGGCCGAGGTGCTGGCACAGGTGCGCGCCCGCGGCGCCCGCGTGTACTGGTTGCATCCGACGGTAGAAGTACCCCAGTCGGCGGCGATGGCACTGGCGGCGCCCCATGTCACGCGCTTCATGCCGGCGCACAATCTGGCCAGCCTGTCACGACTGCCCGAGCTGCTGGCCTGAACACTCTTTCAACGACGCTCACAACTTCAGGAAATACGACGATGGGATGCTTGCTAAAACAGGGGGGAGGTCTCTTCGCCCGTCTGCGGATTGGTGCGGTACTGCTGGCCGCCGGAGAGGGCGCGCGCATGGGGGGCGTGGCCAAGTCGCTGATCCGCTTGCAGGGCGTGCCACTGATCAATCGTCAGCTCATTGCGCTCAGCGGCGCCGGGGTGGACGAAGTTGTCGTGGTCACGGGTCATGAGCGGGAAGCCGTGGAGGCCCAGGTGCAAAGTTTCCCCGTCACACTGGCCTACAACCCGGCCTATGCCGAAGGCCAGCAGGGCTCGGTGCGGGTGGGTCTGGCGGCCCTCAATGGCAACTTTGACGCGGTGTTCATTGTGCTGGCTGACCAGCCCTTGATCGGATCAGGGGATTTGACGGAGTTGGTTGCGGCGTTCAAGAAACGCCCTGCCGGCAACGTGGTGGTGCCGGTGGTCAACGGCCAGCGCGGCAACCCGATCCTGCTGGATGCGGACGCGCGGGCGCAGATTCTTGCGAGTGACACCAACCTGGGCTGTCGTCACCTGATTGAGCGCCAACCGGAACTGGTGCATGTGCATGAAACCAGCAACACGCGCTTTGTCACGGATCTCGATACGCTGGATGACGTGCAGCAACTGGCGCTGCGCACCGGCTGGAAGCTTGAATTGCCGACCAGCGCGGTGACGGCGTGAGCCCGGGGGTGGCTGGCGGCGCCATGCAGCAGCACTGGCCGGTGCCGATGGCCGTGCACCGTTTTGGCGGCGCCGCGGAAGTCAATCCTGTGCTGGTGCGCGTGTTCAATGCCCTGCGTGCGACAGATCCGATAGCGGCAGCGGCAGCGGATAGCTTCTATGCCAGCGCCGATGATTTACTCAAACGAGTGGACCTCCCAGAATTCAGTGCCTTGCTGCAATTCATTGCCACCTCGTTGCAGGCCACGGCACAGCAGGCGAATGCCGGCGTCTGGCCAGAGGGGCGCCACGGACTCACACTGGAGTTGACCGGTGTCTGGTTTCAGATCCAGAATGGCGCCGCCTTTCACGATGTGCACACCCATGGCAATTGTTCCTGGTCCGGGGTGTATTACTTGCAGCTTGATCCGCCAGCGCAACGTGTGGCGCATCCGCAGTTTGGCGCGCTCAACGGGGCCACCCGTTTTTACAGCCCGATGTTTCCCTTGCTCGGTGGTGCGCACATCGACATGGGCAACGCCTGGTTGCAGCAGGCCACGCTGGACGTCGCCCCGCATGAGGGGGATCTGGTGCTGTTCCCGTCGTTCCTGCCCCACAAGGCGATGCCCTATGCCGGAGAGCGAGACCGCATCATCGTCTCGTTCAATGCACAGATCCGCGCACCGGGGGGTGATCAGCTCTTTCGCTACGCGGGAACCTGACGTGTTGCCGGTAGCCGGCAAGCACTTTTCCGAAGCCGTCATCCAGAAACCGGACAGTTCGGGATAATGTGTCAATAATCCCGGAGATCCCCGATGAACGCACCCACCCCAATCTCTCACCTTGTGCCTGACATTCACCAGCGCGAGGTGCCCCCGGCACTGATTCAGGCCTTGAAGGATCGCTTCGCCGACCGCTGTTCCACCGCCCTGGTGGTGCGTGAACAGCACGGGCGCGACGAGTCATCTTTTGAAGCGCCACCGCCAGCGGCCGTGGTGTTTGCCGAAAGCACGCAAGACGTAGCGGACGCGGTCAAGCTAGCCAGTGACTACAGCGTCCCCGTGATTCCTTTTGGCGTCGGCACCTCACTCGAAGGCCATTTGCTGGCCGTGCAGGGCGGCATCAGCCTTGACGTCAGCCGCATGAACCAGATGCTGTCGATCAACGCCGAAGACCTGACGGTCACGGTGCAGCCCGGCGTGACGCGCAAGCAGCTCAATGAAGCGGTCAAAAGCACCGGCTTGTTCTTCCCGATCGACCCCGGCGCTGACGCCACCCTGGGCGGCATGTGCGCCACCCGCGCCAGCGGCACCAACGCCGTGCGCTATGGCACCATGCGCGAGAACGTGCTGGCGCTGGAAGTGGTGACCGCCAGCGGCGACATCATCCGCACCGGTACCCGCGCCAAGAAAAGCAGCGCCGGCTACGACCTGACGCGCCTGATGGTGGGCAGCGAGGGCACGCTGGGCGTGATCACCGAGGTGACGGTCCGGCTCTACCCCCTGCCCGAGGCCATTTCAGCCGCCATCTGTTCGTTCCCGAGCATTGAGGCGGCGGTACGCACCACCATCCAGATCATCCAGATGGGCATTCCGATTGCGCGCGTCGAACTGATTGACGCCAACACCGTGCGCATGGTCAACGCCTACGCCAAGCTGGGGCTGCGCGAAGAGCCCTTGCTGCTGATGGAGTTCCACGGCTCGCCGGCTGGCGTGAAAGAGCAGGCCGAGCTGGTGCAGGAAATCGCGAGCGAGTTTGGCGGCAATGCCTTTGAATGGGCCACCACACCGGAAGAGCGCACGCGGCTGTGGACCGCCCGCCACAACGCCTACTTTGCCGCCATCCAGTCCAAGCCCGGTTGCCGCGCTATTTCCACCGACACTTGCGTCCCGATTTCCCGGCTGGCCGACTGCCTGCTGGACTCGGTGGCCGAGGCCGACGCGAGTGGAATCCCCTACTTTCTGGTCGGCCACGTCGGCGACGGCAACTTCCACTTTGGCTATCTGATCGACCCCAGCCAACCCGAAGAACGCAACATCGCCGAAAAGCTGAACCACGCCCTGGTGTCACGCGCCTTGGCGCTGGACGGCACCTGCACCGGCGAACACGGCGTGGGCTTGCACAAGATGGATTTTCTGGTGACCGAGACCGGCGTGGGCGGCGTGGACATGATGCGCAGCATCAAAAAAGCGCTGGATCCGAAGAACATCATGAATCCGGGCAAGATCTTTGAACTATGAATTTGATAGCTTCTAGCGCTTATGACATGAGGGCTAGAGGCCAATTACCCAGTAAGAGCGTCATGCCGACCCGGTATTGACGTGCCAAAGACAAAAGGGTTAGCACGCGATAACGTGCTAACCCTTGTCTTTACTGGTGCGGCTGGCAGGAATTGAACCCACGACCCCTTGGTTCGTAGCCAAGTACTCTATCCAACTGAGCTACAGCCGCGAAAGCGTGAATTGTAGCACGCCAAAAATCATCCCGAATGACGTGAACCGGCTCAGGACACTGCCTGCAACATACCCATCTCAGCATTGCTCATCAAGGCTTCCATGTTCATCACAATCAGCATGCGCTCGCCAATGTTGGCCAGGCCGGTAATGAAGCGGGAGTCAACGGCGGTTTCAAACTGGGGCGCCGCCTTGATGGCCTGCGAAGTCAGGGTGACCACATCCGACACCGAGTCCACCACGGCGCCAATGACGGTGCCACGCACATTCAAAATGATGACCACTGTAAATTCGTTGTACTCGACCTTGTCGATATTGAGCTTGAGACGCAGATCCACAATCGGCACGATAACCCCGCGCAGATTGACCACCCCCTTGATAAACGAGGGCGCATTGACCATGCGGGTGGGTTCTTCATAGGAGCGGATTTCCTGCACGCGCAAAATATCGATCGCGTATTCTTCGCCACCGAGCCGCAACGTGAGATATTGACCGCCATCGACCACGGTTTTCGCAGCAGGAGTGCCCGATTGAAAGGCGTTGGAGGTTTTCTTCTGCATCGTTTCCATGGCTTTGCTTTCTTTGTTTCGGGTAGGTCGGTAGAGCATGATACACGGGCAAGGCAAGCCCAGAATGGCGCATCGACCCACGCGGCGTAATCCTTCTAGAAGGAGATAAATCATGAACACGCTCAGCGGCCTTGACGCCTCGTTTCTTTACCTTGAGACACCCGAAATGCCGATGCACGTGGGTTCGTTTTGTCTCTATGAACTGCCAGCGGACTTCAAAGGCAGCCTGCTCAAAGCACTCCGGGCGCATATCGCACCGCGCCTGCATCTGGCGACCATCTTCAACCATAGACTCGCTTTCATGCCACTGGATCTGGGACATCCAATGTGGGTTGCGGTTGAAGAGCTTGACCTTGACTTTCATATTCGACCGGTCAAAGGGAAAACTCTGACGCTGTGCCAGGCGGAGGCGGTCTGCGCTGAACTGCACACTCAACTGATGGATCGCGAGCACCCCTTGTGGGAATTCCATGTGTTTGAGCGCATCAAACGCCCGGACGGCAGCCTGTGCGCGGGCGTGTATTCCAAGGTCCACCATGCTGCGCTGGACGGGAAGGCAGGCACCGCGCTGACCCGTGCCATCATGGACACCAGTGCCATGCCTCGGGCAATACCACCGCCGGACAAGGGACGCAACGACGCCGAGCAACACGAACTCAAGATGGGTGAAATGATTGGCGCGGTGTTTTCCAATTCGCTGGCGCAATATGTCAAGTTGATCAAAGCCATTCCTCCAGCGGTGCGCGCCATCGGCAACACAGTGGTCAAGCAGTCGTTCAGTGGCTCTGGCGAGAGAAAGCGGCTCCCATCACCACTGCGTCTCGCCCCCATGACCGATTTCAACGTGGCAGTCACACGAGAACGCAGCTTTGGCACGGTCAGCCTGCCCTTTGCCGATTGCCGCGCCATGGCCAAAGCGGTGGGCGGATCGTTCAACGATATTGTTTTGTGGATATGCGCCACGGCGCTGCGGACTTACTTCAGTCAACATGGCGGCATCCCGAAGAAATCATTGCTGGCCGCCATGCCGATCAGCCTGCGCGCAGATGGCAATCAAGACTTCAATACCCAGGCGTCGATGACGGTGGTGGAACTCGGCACGCAATATGCCAACCCGATGAAGCGCTTGAAGGCCATCATGACCTCGACAGCCAAGGTCAAAACTGCGATGGTTGATCTGAAAGGGCTTCTCCCCACCGATTACCCGTCCTTGCTCGCGCCCTGGATCGTCGGCGGCATTGCGAAGGCGGCTTTCAAAGCCTACAGTGCCAGCGGTCTGTCGCACCGCTTGCCGATGCTGGCCAATCTGGTCATCAGCAATGTGCCCGGCCCGCAAGTGCCCTTGTACATGGCGGGCGCCAAAATGCTCACCTTCCATCCGATGTCGATTGTGGTCCATGGTGTCGCGCTCAACATCACGATCCAGACCTACGCCGGCTCCGTGGATTTTGGCCTGATTGCCGACAAACAGGCGCTGCCCCAGATGCACGAATTGACTCACGCGTTACAAGAAGCGTTTGAAGCGGGACGAGAGCTGCTGATGCCAACCGCAAAGGCCACCCAGACGATTCAAAACAAGAGATCACGCGCCAAATCGATACCCGTCTAAATTATCTATCCCAAAGAATGCTAGCCTTCAACCATGGCAACCAAGCAAAAACGCGAGACTTCTGTTAGCGGCAACGCGCCTGCGCCTAGCGCCTGGCTGATGGCGCTGGAATTCCGGGCTTTTTGGGAACTGGGGGCCGTGATTCCCGCCTGGCCCTTTTTGCGCCAGGCGCCAACCGGCGACGGTCACTCGGTGATTGTGTTTCCTGGCCTGTCAGCCAGTGACGCGTCCACCCTGCCGATGCGCAGCTTTCTTGAAAACCTGGGGCACGATGTTTCTGGCTGGAACCAGGGCT
>Ga0208789_1001229_pt1 | contig 15659 bp, 9 predicted proteins | sample Methanotroph_Enr_FD_187368 | JGI IMG/M metagenome (GOLD analysis project Ga0208789, IMG submission 187368) | Enriched soil microbial communities from Old Woman Creek wetland in Ohio, USA - Methanotroph_Enrichment_5 (SPAdes) (version 2) | ecosystem: Environmental > Terrestrial > Soil > Wetlands...
AGGTCTTCTTCAAGTGATGCGGCCAGTTCCTGAAACCGAACTTTTCCCAGTTGCTTTTGCCCGTTTTGGACATATAAACTGGCTAATAAAATACTCTGATAATCGACTGGCCAATTGCGGAGCCCCATGATTAACTCTGCTTTTTTCAGTACTTCAAATGCTTTTGCGTTCTGTTTTTCTTCGGTCAGTTGCTGGGCGAGGCGGTAAAATGCATTCCTGATTTGCATGGTGGCAAACATCCGTCGGTGGTGCCAGTCAAAATTAATCGATGGATTTGCCAGGTTGTCCCAGTTGCATTTTTGCATCAGGTTGGTGTAAAGGGTTGCAGTTTCAATTTTGCCAATGTCTAGAATTGAGTTGCTGTCGGTTTTCTGGTCGGTGAGTCGGTAAACCAAACCATCGAAAATGAGGTTGTTTTTCAAACCATGCTCTTCAGGGTCGGCCCATGATGTAAAGCAAATTGGGCGCTTCCCCTTATTCGATGAAATAATATCCCAAAAAGCAAGGTCATTCTTGGTAATGGCTCTTTTGTTGAATTCAAAATGGATTGGTTCCTGATTTGGAATCTCCAGCCTTGCCTTTTTAACCGGAATATAACTGATCTGCTCACCGTTTTCCATGGCCAGTTTAGTCTTCGATGAATCGCTGGCTACGAATCCAAGCACATCGGTTAGCGATTGCTCAGTTTCTATTTTAGGAACAACATACACATAGTCAATTTGCCCCGATTGGTATTTTTCGAGCGGGATCGTCATTTCCAACGGTTCGTTCTGGTAGATTTTTCGTTGCAATTGTCCAAGATACCATTCGGCCGACAAATAGGGCATAACCACTACGCGAACATCGCGGCGAATTCCTTCCACTTCCTGGCAGTACCATAACGGATACGTATCGTTATCGGCATGAGTGAACAAAATAGCATTTGATTTGCACGATTCAAGGTAATTCTTAGCCAAGTCACGGGCCGAATATCTTTCGGAGCGGTCGTGGTCGTCGTAATTCTGGGCAAGCAACAAGATTGGCGAAGCAAGCAGGCATAATGCCATAGAGATGAAGATTGCCAATTGTTCCTTCATTATTTTCTGAAGTTGGCTGAACAGAAACAAAGCGCCAAATCCAATCCAGACGCAGAAAACATAGAATGAGCCTACATAAACATAGTCGCGTTCCCGGGGCGTGTTTGGAACTTCGTTCAGATAAACTACCAGCGCAAAGCTCATCAGGGAAAAAAGCAAGCCTGTGACCAGAAAGTTGTGCCGGTCGTTTCGGTATTGAAAGACCAATCCTAGAATGCCCAAAATAAGCGGAAGAAAATAATACGAATTTCGGCCTTTGTTTTCCTTTGCCGCAGTTGGCAGGTTTTCCTGTGGTCCGGCTATCTGTTTGTCGACCAGCGAAATTCCAGACTGCCAGTTTCCGTTCAGTAATCCGCCGGTTCCCTGAATGTCGTTTTGGCGGCCAACAAAATTCCACATGAAATATCGGATATACATGTAGCCAAGTTGGTAATTCAGAAAAAAAGACAAATTCTCCTGAAAAGTGGGCAGAATTACTTCGGTTTGTTTTCCTTCTTCGTCGGTTGTCATTAGCCTGCGCCCTTTGAAATTGAACTGTTTTTTGTATGCTTCGATGTGTTCCGGATCGGTGCTGTGCATTCGTGGGAAAAAGCCAATTGTATTTTTATCGTATTCCACTTCCGGATTTAGCTTGCTTTTGATGTACTTCCCATCTTTGACAATCCAGGTTTCGCGCTCTTTGTAGCCGGTAGCTACCGAAGCGAAATTTTCGCCGAACAATATGGGGCGTGTGCCATATTGTTCACGGTTCAGGTAATTCAAAAGGCTGAATGTCGTTTCAGGATCGCCCTGATTGACCGGAACATTTGCCGACGCCCTGACGATGGTTGCCACATAGGATGTATATCCAACCAGCAAGAATGTCAGGCACAACAAGGCGAGGTTGAGTTTTGGTAACTGTTTCCGGTGGCTGTAAATAATTCCTCCTGAAAGGGCGGCGATGAGCAGTACAACATAGGTAATTAATCCGGAATGAATCGGAAAATGCAGGCTGTTCACGAAAAAGAGTTCCAGATTTTTGGATACATCGAGCAACCCTGGAATGAAAACCTGAAGCAAAGCAACAACCCCGATTCCACTGATGAGGATGGCTGCTATTAATCCTTTCAGTGAATAGTTGTATTTTCGGAAGTAAATGATTAGTCCAACCGAAGGAATGACCAATAAATTAAGTAGATGCGCTCCAATGGAAAGGCCAATAAGAAAAAAAATCAGTACAATCCATCGGGAAGAATCGGGATTGTCGGCTTCGCGTTCCCATCGTGTAGCCGCCCAAAGCACAACTGCACTAAAAAGTGATGACAAAGCGTAAACTTCAGCTTCGACGGCCGAGAACCAAAACGAATCGGTGAAGGCAAACGACAAAGCCCCAACAACAGCGGCTCCAAATTTCAGGAATAAAGGAAATTGTTTGCTTTGTTTTTGTTCCAATTTTGTAATGAGCCAAACGATGGTCCAAAACAGGAATAGGATTGTTGCTGCACTCGAAACCGCCGAAACTAAATTGATGGTATAAGCTACATGTTGTGGATTCCCAAGGCTAAAAAGGGAAAAAACCCGCCCGAGAAGCATAAATAGCGGAGCTCCGGGCGAGTGGTTGATCTCGAGTTTGTAGGCCGAGGTTAAAAATTCGCCGCAATCCCAAAGGCTGAGCGTTGGTTCGAGAGTTAAAACATAAATTAAGAGCGAAAGGGCAAAAACGCCCCATCCGGTCAGGTTGTTTATCTTTTGCTGATTCATATGGATACTTTTTCATTCAGTACACACCGAAATGAAAAAGTTCAACATAGTGGGCTGTTTTATCCCTGACAGGGTTCAAAACCCTGTCAGGGATAAGGAATCTTATTTCAGAAATTCAGCAGGTATTCCTTTAATTTTTTCAATTTCAATTTTCCGGATGAAAAACTCGCCGCCTTCTGATTGTATCTGGATTTTTCCTTTGGTGAGCGGAACTTTCAATCCGTTTTCAACTTTGCTGCAATTGGTGTTGATCATTACCACTTGTCCGTTATCAACATGAACAGAAGTTTGTCCGAAGCAATACAAATCTACCGTATTCCATTCTCCTAATGGTTTTTCGGCATCCTTTGCTTTTTTGATAGAGCGACCATTGTCTTTTTCGCTAAATGAAGTTGACTGACCTTCCGGCGAATAAATGTAATTTTTACCATCGTCACTTTTTACGACTTTGGTTTCGCAATAGGTATTGGCCATCAGGTATGTGTCTCCCATACTTTCGTGCATCAGTTGGTGTTCGATGGTTGCCATCCAGGTGCCAAAAGCTACGCCAAACGGTCCAAAGCTATGGTAAAGTAAACCGCTGTTGCGTTTGCCGTATACCTTTTCTCCCCATTTGTATTCAAGGTGAAGATGATAATTTTCGTATTCGGCCTTGGTGGCCAGCGAGGCAAAAATATCTCCGGAAATATGGATAACTTTTTGTCCATCCATTTCGACGATGCTGTAAGTTGAGGCAGGAGTAGCTTTTTTAGCAAGGTCTTCGAATCCGGTAATTGGGCTGCCGAGGAATATATCCCAGTTTTTCAGATTCTTCCCGTTGAAAAGTGATTTCTGGGAATAAGCAGTGATTGATAAAAGACAGAGAGCTAAAACAATGTTTAGGTTTTTCATGATTGTTGGTTTAGGTTAAATTGAGCAAAAAAAAACTGCCCCATAAAGATAGGGCAGTCTATTGGAATAATAAAATGTAATTTTTTAGTTCGAATGCGATGTAATTAACTGCTGAGCTCTGTCTAAAATTGCAGTGTCATCAAGTAGAACGACGCCGCCGTCTGGTCCCGGTTCAATGTGCAATCCAACAGATTTACCTTTCACATAGTTTGCGCCTCCAAAATAATTCCTGACGGTTTCAACTTCAATACCAAATTCCTGCGCAATTTGATGGATTGAACCGGCAGGTAAACTGTCTTTGATGTGACGTAGCTCGTTAAAAGTGATTTTTCTTTCCATGACATTTAGTTTTTATGGTTGTACACTCTTTTTACTTTCAAACACAGTTTAAAGTTAGAATTAATATAGAAATAACAATGAGGTAACCCTCATGTTTTAGTGGCAGGTTTTGGATAATTGACTTTAGAGATACTACTTAATAATTTGATATAGATATGCTATGTATTGGTAATTAAGTGTTTTGGAATAATAATCGGTTGCAATTCGATGAAAGTTCGATTAAAAAATTAACAATTTTTAATAGTTAATTGAGCCCTTTCTTAATTGCATCATAAACGGCCTGATGCATCGCAGGACGAATTTTCAAATCAGAAATAGCTGAATGACTACGACTTGGATAAACCCGATTCGAGAGAAAAATAAACAGAAGTTGGTTTTCAGGATCCATCCAGGTGAAGGTGCCTGTAAATCCGGTGTGTCCGTAACTCTCAGGACTTGTATCTGGTGCCGGAAATCTATTCTTTTCGCCACCTATGCCTGGTTCCGGCTTGTCGAACCCTAGTGCGCGGCGGTTGTTGCTTTGCGGAAATTGAACTTTTGTAAATTCTTTGATTGTGGTTGGTGAGATATACTGTTTACCCCCATAATAGCCTAACTGAAGATACATTTGCATCACTTTTGCCAGGTCATTGGCATTACTAAAGAGCCCGGCATTACCTGAAACCCCGCCCAACACTGCGGCCATTTCATCGTGTACATATCCTTGCAAAAGTTCTTTTCTGAATGTTTGATCGTCCTCTGTTGGAGCTATTTGCAGAATTGGGTAGCGCTCATAAGGTTTGAAGCCGGTTGAGCCTGCTCCCAAAGGTTTGTAAAATTCCTGATTTAAATATCTCTGAAAGGATTGTCCGGTGAGCCTTTCTGTCACAAAACGAAAAAGTCCCATTCCAAGGTCAGAATAAACATATTCCTTTTTCGGAAGAAGTGGTGATTTGACAATGTCGTTGATTACTTGATCTTTGAAGTCATTTTTTACATACCTGTTATTCGAGATGCGCACCTGAAATTGTTCGGATGGCCGATCTTTGAAAACCCCTTTTCGAACGGTAGATTTGGTTCCGGGTTCGAGATAGAATGGAATGAATGGTTGTAAACGAGCCTGGTGTGTTAAAACATCACGGACAGTCATTTCTGCTTTATTGGTATTCTTAAATTCAATAAAATAGTCTGAGAAAGGTGCATCCAGATTGATCTTTTTCTCATCGTATAATTTCATGATCGCCGGAAGTGGAGCTGATATTTTTGTGACCGAAGCCAGGTCGTAAAGTACATCGTTTTGCACCGGTAATGTTTTGTCGTATGTCAGGAAACCAAAGCTTTTATTCAAGATAACTTTTCCTTCTTTGGCAATTAGAACCTGGCATCCAGGGAATGCTTTGGCTTCAATCCCGCGTTCAGCAATAGAATCAATCAAATGCAGTAGATATTCAGAGTCGATGTTTACTTCTTCCGGAAGTGTGTATTTTAATCGTTGAATATTTTTGATATCAATCCCTGATTGGATCGGATAAATACCGTTCACAGTTACAGGTAACTTTCCGTTGGCATCGGTTGCACCAAAAATCAGTTGAGCAGCCAGTTCCTCTGAATCTTTGTTGTCCTGAAAGGCCACAATTAAACTTTGTGCATTTTTGATTTGTGGAAAATTTGAAAGGGCGTACGGATTACCAAAACAAGCAAAAATGGTACGTTGATTATCCAGTCCTTCGGTTAAGCGAATTTGCTGATCGGTTATGCCAAAACGCCTTGATGGATATAGTCCCAAACCGTGAATACTTGCGATAATCAGGTTGTATGACTTCAGTTGGTTCAATAGTTTGGAAATTTCAGCTTCTGAAGGGTTTTTGAATACGTTAAAATGATCGACCGAAGTGTAATTGCTGAGCATTTTCTGAAAAGGGACTATTTCTTCTGATCCAATGGCCAAACTTGCAATCTTTAAAGTGTCAATTCTTTGGATTGGAAGGATGTTGTTCTTGTTTTCAACTACTGTCAGCGATTTTTCAATAAGTTGTCTTTTAGTCAGAAGATACTTGTTTTGGTTTAAATTGCTGACAAGATCTTTGGTTTCTACAAGCTTTTGAAGGTCAAGACCAAGCCACTTTTTTACAGCCAAAATTTTCCGGCATTTCGAATCAATCTCGTCTTTTGTAATTACTCCTGATTTTACGGCAAGTTTAACTGCTAAAATGGCCCGTTCCAGATTTGGAACAATTTCGACCATATCGTTGCCGGCTTTTAGTGCCTGAACCACCAATTCTCCGGAAGAAGCTTTCCCAACTCCACTCATGTTCATGGCATCGGTTATAATCAGTCCTTCAAAACCTAAATCTTTTTTTAATTTAGTTTTGATAATTCTTGAAGACAGTGTCGCCGGAATTTTCGCGTTTGGTTCGAGGGCAGGAACTTGCAAATGACCTGTCATTACTGCTCCAATTCCTTTATTGATGAGATACGAAAATGGAAACAATTCGAGTGAATCGAGTTCGCTTTTGCTTTGATTGACGACAGGAAGACGAAAATGAGAGTCAGTCTCAGTGTCTCCATGTCCCGGAAAATGTTTGGCCGTAGCTAATACCCCGGCATTTTGCATTCCGCTTGCATATAGCCACGACTTTCGGGCTACCTTTATTTTATCTTCACCAAACGAGCGGTAATTGATGACAGGATTGGAGGGATTAGTATTAATATCACATACTGGAGCCATGTTCATGTGGATGCCAAGTCTTCGGCATTGCTCTCCGATTTCGAAGCCCATCCGATAAATCAATGTATCATCGGCTATGGCTCCCAAAGCCATTTGTACAGGATAATTAAGTGTTGAATCCAGCCGGAATCCAAGTCCGGTTTCTCCATCAATGGCAACAAGCAATGGTACATTTGATGCTTTCTGGAAATTATTACAAATTTTGGCTTGAGTCGGTGGGTAGCCTTGCATAAATATCACGCCACCTATCTGAAATTGAATTATTTGTTTGATTAGTTCCTCTGTTTTTTGATTTTTGTTGTTTGAATAGGCTTGAATCATAAAAAGTTGTCCAATTTTTTGGTCAAGCGTTAACTTATTCATTAATGAATCGACCCATTGGTCGTTTGAATATTTGAGGAACTTGGGATTTTCTTTTGCTAACGTTGTTCCAACTAAAAAAAACGTCAGGTATAATAAGATTGTAAATTTTCTCATCCGTTGTAAAATCTTTCGGCAAAGTTAAAAAACAATGAAAGCCATACTGCCGGTTAAATAAGTACTGCAACGAAATATTAAATGTTAATTTATTAATATTTGCAATTTTCGTTGTTTCTATTTATAAATTATTGAAAATATGTTTGTTAGTGATCAGATCCTTATCTTTTTCTGATTTTTTTTGTCAATTCAATACTTTGATGTAGTGATTTCAATACTTTATCTAAGAAATGTTAAAAAATGTAAAAATCATTTATTATTTTTGGCATACTAAGTCTGTTTATCTGAACGTTATTATAATAAACCTATTTGATTGAAGAATCTTTTCCACATATTGATTTTATTCCTGTCTCTTGGGTATTTGTTTTCTTGTGAGGATGAAAAGTATATTTCTTCAGCAAATGTCAAACTGCGTTTTTCAGTTGATACAGTCATGTTTGACACGGTTTTTACGACCATAGGTTCTACCACACAACATTTAAAGATTTATAATCCTTACGATCAAAAAGTACTGATCTCATCCATAAAACTTGCGAAAGCAGAGACCTCAAGCTTTAGATTGAATATCAATGGAGTTTCGTCTAATGAAGTTAAAAATCTGGAGATCGCTCCGTTTGATAGTTTGTATATATTTGTTGAAGTGACTGTGGACCCCAATGGACAGAACCTTCCACTGGTGGTAAAGGATTCCATTGAATTTGTTACAAATACCAACCGACAGGATGTTGACTTGGTCGCCTGGGGTCAGGATTTCGAACTAATTAAAAAAGAAATTCTGAAGAGTACAACCTGGACCAGTGAGAAACCTTATCTAGTTTACAATTATGCATATGTTGACAGTAATGCCACTTTAACGATTAACCCAGGAACCAAGGTCTATTTTCATAAAGATGCCGGATTATTTGTGAAAGGCAAGGTGATCGCTAAAGGAACTGTTGAAAATCCGATTAGATTTCAAAGCGATCGGCTCGAAAGTGTCTACGACAATGTTCCTGATCAATGGAATGGAGTTTTGTTGTATTCGGGTAGTGTAAACAACGAATTTTCTAATGTAGAAATTAAAAATGCCAATATTGGGCTTCAGGTTGGTAACATTGAAGATAAAGGTTCGGCAAAAGTGAAACTTAGCAATGTGAAAATTCAAAATATGGCTTATGCCGGAATTTTTGCCATGAAGTCTGATATTCAGGCGACTAATTGTTTAATTACCAATTGTGGATTTTATGCAGTTGCCTTATTAATCAGTGGAAGCTATGAATTTAACCATTCAACCATTGCCAATTATTGGGGAGGATATGGTTTTAAAGCACGAAGTACGCCAGCTGTCTTTATTTCAAATATTTTAAATATATCAAAGGATAAGCCTGACTATATTGGCAATATCGAGAAGGCCAGCTTCGGAAATTGCATTATTACCGGAAATGCAACTGATCGTAATGAACTTGTTTTAAGAAAAAGTTCAGAGGGAGTTTATAATTATATGTTTGACCGATGCATTCTTCAGGTTGCTGATACTTTTAAAACAAGCAGTACTGACCACTTCGTAAATATTTTGAAAGGAGTAGATCCAAAATTTGTAGATCCATATAAAAAATTCAATTTTGAATTGGATACCCTAAGCAAGGCTAAAGATGTTGCAAATAAGACGATCAGCAAACTTTATCCGTCTGATCTAAAGGGACGTGATCGTTTTCTTGACAACGGACCAGACATTGGTGCCATGGAACGTCAGGAAAAGAAGGCAAAATAGTAGTAAAAGACAGACAAGGCTCCTATCCATATTTGTGTTTCCCCAATCTTAAATAACATCGAAACAATTCCTTTTCTAATGTTTTGGAGTATTCGATATTTTTCATAACATGAAATTTCTTCTGATTGTCTATAGCTTGTGTTTGTTGTTGCTACATTTGGGTATATCTGGGCAGAGTAGCGTGGCAGGAAAAGAATACACCTTCATGTTTTACAATACCGAAAACTTCTTTGATACCGAAAATGATTCATTAACTAATGATGAAGAATTTACTCCTGATGCCGATAGACGCTGGAATCCAGCACGATTACATTCTAAGGCTGAGCGTTTGGCAAAAGTTATTCTGGCTGCCGGAAAGTGGAATGCACCAATAGTTATTGGTTTATGTGAAGTTGAAGACCTGAAAGTCCTTGAATTACTGACCAGAAATGAGCCATTGGCTAAATTTCATTATAAAATTGTGCATAAAGACTCTCCTGACACTAGAGGAATTGATGTTGCACTACTTTATCTGCCTGAGTTTTATCGGCCTTTCGACTATCAGGCGATCCCAGTTGTCGATCCAAAGGATAAATCTTTTAAAACCAGGGATATTTTGCAAGTAAATGGTGTTTTGAATGGATGTGATACCGTGCACATTTTTGTAAATCATTGGCCTTCTCGGTATGGTGGAATAATGGAAACGTTAAGGTATCGCAATCTTGCTGCCGAAACCCTTAGGAAATCGATTCAAAATCTGTTTGCCAGATACCCAAAAGCCAAAATAATATGTATGGGCGATTTTAATGATACACCAACCGATGATAGTTTAGCGAAGATTCTTGGCGCAAAAGAATCAGATAATCCGGAGTTAAATGGTGAATTGATTAATCTTTCTGCCGGATGGATTTCCAATGAAATTCAAACAATAAAAAGCAAATATAGCTGGGAGGTATTTGATCAATTCATTGTCTCCGATTGCTTTTTAGAGGAAAACAGATGCTTTAAGTTTCGAAACGCTGAAATATTTAAAGCAGGATTCCTTCTTGAAACTGATGCCGCTTTTGGTGGCGTTAAGCCAAAGCGAACTTATGTTGGCTTCAAATATCAGGAAAGCTTTTCAGATCACCTTCCTATATTACTTCGTGTCGGATTGCTGAATCATTGATTTGAAACGGGCGTCAGTCCCATTTCTGAAGCTATTTTAATCATATATTGAAAAGCCTGATCGTGATCGTTTTGAATAATTCCATCCAGAATTGCATCTTTTATTGCATTTTTGATTAGTCCAACCTCACGGCATGGACTGAGCCCGTAGACTTCCATGATGGTTTCACCTGTCACTGGAGGTTGGAAATTGCGGATGTGATCCTTTTCCTCCAGATCTTTTAGTTTTTGCCGAACAAGCTGGAAGTTACTGTAATATTTCTTTACCTTTTCCTGATTCTTAGACGTGATGTCGGCTTCGCATAGAGTCATCAGATCATCAATATCGTCGCCTGCTTCAAACAAAAGCCTTCGGATGGCCGAATCTGTTACTTCTTCTTCTGAAAGCACTATGGGTCGCATATGAAGCTCAACTATCTTCTGAACGTACTTCATTTTTTCGTTCAATGGGAATTTCATTTTTTTAAATAAGGTTGGCACCATTTTCGCCCCCACAAAATTATGTGAATGGAATGTCCAGCCAAGCTGGGACGAATACTTTTTCGTAGCAGGTTTGGCAATGTCATGCAACAAAGCCGACCATCGCAACCAAAGATTGTTGGTATTAGGTGCAATACGGTCTAGCACTTCCAACGTATGGAAAAAATTGTCTTTATGACCAATGCCATTCACTTCTTCGCGTCCTTTCATCCGGTGTAGTTCAGGAAAAATGATCTCAAGTAATCCTGTTTTATCCAATAATTTAAACCCAACTGAAGGTTTTGAAGAGAGGATAATTTTATTCAGTTCTTCGCCTATACGTTCTTTCGAAATGATGTGGATACGCTTTTTATTTAGCGAGATTGCTTCCAATGTCTTTACTTCGATGGTGAATCCCAACTGCGATGCAAACCGGATTGCCCGCATCATTCGTAATGGATCGTCTGAAAAAGTAATTCCGGGTTCTAAAGGCGTTCGTAAGATTTTATTTTCAATATCCTGAATTCCGCCGAAAGGATCGATAAGTTCTCCAAATCGGTTACTGTTTAGGCAAATGGCCAAAGCATTAATGGTGAAATCACGGCGGTTCTGGTCTTCTTCAAGAGTTCCGTCTTCAACAATTGGTTTCCGGGAGTCCTCATTGTATGATTCTTTCCGGGCTCCGACAAATTCCACTTCGAGCGATTGGTATTTCAGCATGGCCGTACCAAAAGTTTTAAATACACTAACCTGAATATTTGGGCCCAATTTTTTTGCAACCATTTCGGCGAGTTGAATGCCGCTTCCGATAGTAACCACATCAATGTCAGGCGACGGTCGGTTCAGAATCAAATCTCTGACAAAGCCACCAATAACGTAGGTTTCCTGATTTATTTGGTCAGCTAATTCTGAAATAACTTGAAATATTGGATGTTGAAGATGTTGCTTCATGAAATCAATTCCCTTTAAAACGTATCAAGATAATTATATATGACAATTTGTATTTTAATAGTGACAAAATTACAATTAATTGCAGTTTAGAGTGACAAACCAAGATTTAAATTTATTGGCATATGAATTGATATGAATATATCAAAGAATGTGTATATTTGTATAATTAAAATTCATTACCATGTTAGAACATTTAACAAAAGAGACTTTCAAAGAAAAAGTATTCAACTTTGATCTCAATAAAGAATGGAAATTTGAAGGAAAAACTCCTTGTATGATTGATTTCTATGCTGATTGGTGCGGTCCATGTAAAATGGTTGCTCCAGTTCTTGAAGAACTTCAAAAAGAATATGGAGAAAATCTTGTAATTTATAAAGTAAATACGGAGGACGAACGGGAATTGTCAGCCTTGTTTGGTATTCAAAGTATTCCGTCATTATTGTTTGTTCCAGTTGAGGGTCAACCTCAGATGGCAATGGGAGCTTTGCCCAAATCAACGTTTGAAAAGGCCATTGCAGATGTGTTGAATGTAAAAAAACCAAAAATCAATTAAGCTTTTAAGGTAGCAATTCAAGAATTCTCTCAAGGTGTATCCCTCGGGATCCTTTAATTAGTATAAGTTTATTTTCAATAGGTTGTGTTTTTAGGTAGTTTGAAAGAAGTTCGACTTGATCGAACTTCTTTTTTTGTGTCCGGTCGATTGTGTTTTTAAATTGAGGTCCAACAAGAAATACTTCCGAAAAAGTTTGATCCTCGATAAAGTCGGTAATTTTTTGGTGTTCTTCAGCTGAAGCATCGCCCAACTCAAGCATATCACCTAAAATGATGCATTTGTTTTCATGGCGAATGGCTGCAAAATTGGAGAGTGCAGCCATCATGCTTGTTGGGTTTGCATTGTATGCATCCATGATGATGGCATTTTTCGTTTTTTGAATCAACTGCGACCGGTTGTTTGATGGGGAATATTCAGCGATAGCATTTTGTATTAACAAAGGATCAACTTCGAAGTATTTACCAATGCAGGCTGCGGCCAAAAGGTTTTCGAAATTGTAATCGCCAATCAGTTTCGATTTCAGGTAAAGCCAACCTTTCGAAAAAAGCGCTTTAACTACCAAATAATTGTCAGTACTTGCCAGATCTCCAGCCATGAAGTATTCTGTCGATTTTCCATAGCTTATCTGTTCAATACCTTTAGCCTGTTGCGTTAATAGAGAATTGTCGGCATTCACAAAGCATTTACCGCCTTCATTCCTGATGAAATCATACAATTCTGACTTGGTTTTTATAACACCTTCAAACGAACCAAAACCTTCCAGATGCGCTTTCCCAATATTTGTGATGAGACCGAAATCGGGATTAGCGATCTCGCAGAGAATGTTGATTTCACCTGGATGATTGGCACCCATTTCAACCACTCCAAACTCAGTTTTTTCATTCATTGAAAGAATAGTCAATGGGACACCAATGTGGTTGTTCAGATTGCCTTTGGTGGAATCCACTCTGAATTTCTTCGATAGGACGGCTGTGATAAGCTCTTTTGTTGTTGTTTTGCCGTTGGTTCCGGTAATCGCCAGAATTGGTAATCCCAATTGGTTCCGGTGATGTTGGGCTAGTTGTTGCAAACTTAGTAATACATCATTAACCACGATCATCCTGTCATTTGTTGCAAATTCAGGCTCGTCAATTACAGCGTATGCTGCTCCTTTTGATAAAGCCTCGCCAGCAAAGGTATTGCCATTGAAGTTGTCACCTTTTAAAGCAAAAAAAATACTGTTTGCAGGTATGTTTCTTGAATCAGTAGTTACAGTCGGGTATTCCCGGAAGATAGTGTATAAACTGGCGATTTCCATAGCTGGTTTTTAAAAAAGAAAACCCCACTTTTTCAAATGAGGTTTTATGTCGAATAAATTAAGTTCCATTAAAATCCGTCAGGACTTCCAACCCGGGTCATTGCACAACGGAATCCCAAATCGCTTGCAGATTCTGTTTCCGGGCGATATCTACGAGCGCCTGGGCTTAACCAATAAGGTCTGTCTTTCCAGCTTCCTCCTTTGTAAATTCTGGAATGATCTGAAATCAGTGATGAGAACTGACCTTCTTTGGTTGACTGAATGTACATGTTATTGGTTTTTGTTTTGTCTTTTTGTGCATTCCAGTCTTCACCTTCGATAACCTGAGAACTATAGTCACCATCTTTAAAGTTACGGTAATCGGCAATGGTATCTTTCACCAATTCGCCAAATTCATTGCGAACCAATTTGCCATCAGCATCTGTTTTGTATTTGGTAAAAGTATTTCCACGGAAAGGTTGAAATTCTGCAACATCGTTAGACGATAATGGGCGATACACATCGGCTACCCACTCATTCACATTGCCGGCCATACAGTATAGGCCGTAATCATTAGGATCGTATGAAGTAACAGGTGCTGTAATGTCAGCATTGTCATTCAATGCTCCAGCCATACCCATTAAGTCACCTCGGCCACGGGTAAAGTTGGCCATCATGCGGCCTCTGGTTTTCTTATTATCGTCACGCAAATAAGTTCCGTTCCAAGGATAAAGTTTTCGGTTTGCCAGCAGTTCGTCTTCGGTATTCCCAACCAATCCAAGCGCTGCATATTCCCATTCAGCTTCGGTAGGAAGGCGATAATTTGGAAGCAGCAAACCGTCTTCCCAGCGAACTTTCCGGTTGGTTCCGGCAGCATCCTTTAATGGTTTTTTACCTTCGGTACCTTGGTATAAACCGGCAAGGTATGATTCAGTCGTAAATACATTTTGACCACTTTGCGTGTTGTCAGTTGTAATTATTCCTTTGTCTTGCAATATTTTTTCATTTACACGGTCTGTCCTCCATTTGCAATAGGCATCAGCTTGTTTCCATGAAACTCCCACAACAGGATAATTTCCGTAGGCAGGATGACGAAGGTAATTGGTAATGTAGGGTTCATTAAAAGCTAACTCTTCTCTCCAGACTAATGTGTCGGGAAGTGCTGATCCGTACTTTTCAGGATTGGAAGGATAAACCCTTCTCAACCAAAATAAATATTCTCGATAATCAAGATTGGATACCTCGGTTTCATCCATATAAAAGGAAGCAACTGTAACTCGCCTTGGAGTATTATTCCAATCGTACATCACGTCTTGTTCAACACGACCCATAGTGAATGTTCCACCCTGAATGAATTTCAATCCTGGGCCTGTTTCCTGTTCGTAATTGTCATCAGACTGAAAACCACCATTTTTAGGATCTCCAAATTCCCAACCGGTTGCATGGGAACTACCTGAACTTCCTTTGCCTTTTCCAATCAATCCGCATCCGGCCATTAGGGCAGCCAGACCAAATAATATTATGGATCTAAATTTCATGTGTTTATGATTTGTTTTTAAATGCCACATGTAACTCGCCGGATAAAGTCTTCATGGTGCATGAGTAACTTCTGGTACTGGCTCGTTTCATCGTAAATTTTCTTTTCTGTTATTTAAATAAAAGACTTACAAATATAACTAAATTGTTGAATTGATATTGTTCATGTATTCAATCTTTTTTTTTACAATTGTTGTTCTTACTGCATATCTTTGCCTGTGATATTTAAGGCAGGTAATGTTTTGTTTATCATTAGTACATAATGTTATAATATTTGCAGTGGCTGATCGTTTGATATAGAAACAAATAAATATAGAATGCTAAGATTATTACTTTTTTGTGGACTTCTTATCGTTAATTTCAATAGTTGGTCAACTGATTTTCATCGTAAAATTAATTGGACCCAAAAATCACAAAATGTTGGTTCGTCTGTAAATGCTTTGTTAGATTTTGAAGGTAGTGTAATTGTTGATCGGTCACGATTGCCATACTGGGTTGGAAGTTTTAACTTAAATGCACCTAATTCTGAAGTTTTTGTTACTGATGAGATTTTTGAACCAATTGCAGATTCCCAGATTACGCTCAACGATTCTGTTGGAAGCGAATTAAGGTATAACACTGAGATCGGTACAACCTCTGGCCATTCAGTACTTCGGCTTACGATTTTTCCTTTTGTCAGGAGAAATAACCAAATAGAGAAATTGGTTGAGTTCACGGTTTCGGTCAAGGAGAATCCCAATCTTTTGAAATCGGCATCT
>Ga0208789_1001235_pt1 | contig 15575 bp, 18 predicted proteins | sample Methanotroph_Enr_FD_187368 | JGI IMG/M metagenome (GOLD analysis project Ga0208789, IMG submission 187368) | Enriched soil microbial communities from Old Woman Creek wetland in Ohio, USA - Methanotroph_Enrichment_5 (SPAdes) (version 2) | ecosystem: Environmental > Terrestrial > Soil > Wetlands...
GGTTTCTGTAAAAGCTTCCGTTGGCAATTGGACGATTTCTTTTACAAATCCTTTGCTGCTTTCCTCCAACTCTTTTTTGGCACGGATACTCGAAATGGAAAATGCAGAAACTTTGGGTTCTCCTGAATGGTTTTGGGTTTTAGTCCCGATAGCTATCGGGATTGGGTTTTGAGTTGTATCTGAATTGTCTGGTAAAGTATTTTCTACTTCAACCTTGGGTAGCTCTGGAACATTTAAAATTGGATCGTTCTCATTGCTAATTGAAGTTTTAACTTCAGCAATCGAATAATCATTTTTTCTAAAATAAGTTGGGGGAATTATAAATTTGTCAACTTTTTTTTTTCTCCATCATAAGTGATAGAGGCTAATTGCATCAGACAAAGCTCGACAAGCAATCGCTGGTTTTGACTTACTTTATATTTCAAATCACAATCGTTGGCAATCTCAATTCCTTTCAACAAAAAATCCTGACTGCATTTTTGTGCCTGCAAGCCATACATTTTTTGGGCTTGTTCGCCCACTTCCAGCAAAGACAAAGTTGAAGGGGTTTTAGAAACCAATAAATCTCTAAAGTGTGTTGCCAAACCAGATACAAAATGATGACCATCGAATCCTTTGGCCAAAATATCGTTGAAAGCGATTAATAATTCCGGGATTTTGTTTTCCAAAATCAAATCGGTGACCGTGATGTAGGTTTCATAATCCAGTACGTTCAGATTCTCGGTAACGGCTTGACGGGTTAAATTGGTTCCGCAATAAGAAACCACTCGGTCAAAAATAGACAAAGCATCACGCATAGCGCCATCTGCTTTTTGCGCAATAATATGCAAAGCATCATCTTCAAAATTTACACCTTGACTGGTAGCTACTTCGGCAAGATGCTCTTTGGCATCTTTTACGGTAATTCTTTTGAAATCAAATATCTGACAACGAGAAAGTATCGTTGGAATAATTTTATGTTTTTCGGTCGTTGCCAAAATAAAAATGGCGTGTTTTGGCGGTTCTTCCAGCGTTTTAAGGAACGCATTAAAAGCTGCCGAAGACAACATATGGACTTCATCAATAATATAAACCTTGTATTGTCCCGTTTGTGGAGGGATACGAACCTGGTCAATCAAATTCCTGATATCATCTACAGAGTTATTCGAAGCGGCATCCAATTCGAAAACATTGAAAGCAAAATCTTCATTCGGATCATCATAACCCGGCTGATTGATTTTTCGAGCCAATATACGAGCACAAGTCGTTTTACCAACACCACGAGGTCCGGTAAACAATAGGGCAGAGGCAAGGTGATTGCTTTCTATGGCATTCAATAAAGTATTGGTAATGGCTTTTTGCCCTACAACATCATTGAATGTTTGCGGACGATATTTACGAGCCGATACGACAAATTGTTCCATAAATTTTGATTGGAGCACAAATATAGGGAATGGGATTATATTATGAAAACGATAATTCGTTAATTCTTTCTATTTTTGAAATTAAAAACAAAACTGTTCTCTCTAATTTTCAGGCCAAGATTGTTCTTGATGAATCCAAAAACTTCAAACCCAAAAGAGGCTGTTTTGGCACACCTTTTTGTTGAATCAATACTTTAAATTTCATTCCCATATCCACCAAAAGCCTATAATTCATAAGTGCTTCCTGGGCTGCCAGTTGCAAATTATGCTGATTCTTTAATAAAGCGATATTTTGATATTCTTTTATGCCAAGAGCCAATAAAAAATTCGCTTGTTCCACCATTCCACTGCATTCCATTCCGGATTGCGCACCCCAATGGCATAAAGCAGAAAAATTGGTATGCGTTGTAATATCTTGTTCCCCTATATATTGATATGGATTGTCGTTTTTATGATGTTTATTAAAGCACAATAGCGTGCCGCAACTCCTGCGGTTGCTATATAATTCATACGACAAGGAGCCATAATCAATGGTAATCATATAACCTTTGTGTAAAGATTGCGAAACTTCTTTTATCCAAGATAAGGCTTCCAGATTTATTTCCGTTCGGAATCCTTTTGGCAACTCTATATTCAATGTGTCAAAATAATCGGTGAGTTCTTTTTTTGCAGGTTCGAAAACTTCGATAAACCCATTTTGGTAGTCTACAAAAACTTCCATGAGTTGATCTTCCATGATTACCTGATGTACCGAAAAATTATCGACCAATTCATTGGATAAAACACACCCATTGATTTTTGGAATATCTTGAATTGAATCGTGCCAGCTTACTTTTTCGAGTAAATGTTTTTTTTCTATTTCTCGCATGCGGGCACTTTTTTCGATGATGCAATAGTTTAAGTTATCATATAAATAGGGATTATTCTTGAGATAATCCAAGATATCATGACACAACAGACCGGTTCCGGCACCATATTCAACAATTTTAAAGGGCTTTTTTTCTAAAATTTGCCACATTTCCTCTATTTGACGGCCTATCATAGCTCCAAAATCGGCAGAAAGATTAGGACTGGTGTAAAAATCCCCGTTGGCGCCAATTTTGTCCCACACAGAATTATAATATCCTAATTCTGGATAGTATAAAGCCATTTCCATAAAATCCCGAAAAGATAATGGTCCCTCTTTATTGATTCGTTCTATTATTATTTCGGAAAGCAACATCGGATTTATTATTAAATCTGGTTTTGAAGTTTATTTTTCTTTTTCATAAAAAAATAAAAGAGAAAGTACAAAACAGACTAAGTTCTGCATTGCTCATCACTGCCTTCGATACATAACTTAGCTAAAACATTTGCGGCTTCGCTATCCGAATTTGCAGAAAACCCCGCTACAAAAACCCCTTTTTTACCTGAACTGGATTTAATACCATAGACCACTGCTTCATCGCTTGGATCGGTATCACCTTCATAACGGTAAACATGCATAATTTCATATTTATGCGGATTTTTTTTGATATCTTCCTCATGAAGATTAAAATCATAAGTGAAACCATTTTCGTTCAAATCGTCTAAGGCTTCGGATACGGTGGCATAATGATATATTCGTTTCATGATTAGTAGAAGATTAATTGTTATAGATAAAGATAACAATTTTATTATTAGGTCTTTGTAAAAGTGATGTTAAAGTAAATAATCAAACATTGACATACATGAAAAAATGTTGTAAATTTGCACCACAGACCGCCTTATCGTTCCCGATTCATCGGGAGAGGAAAGTCCGGACACCATAGGGAAGCATAGCGGGTAACGCCCGTCGGTTCGAGTAATCGGATTAGGACAAGTGCAACAGAAAGTATGTACAGGTAATGCTGTAGTGAAACCAGGTAAACTCTATGCGGTGAAATATCAAGTATATCAGCATTTAAGGGCTTCTCGTCCGTTGCTGAAGGGTAGATAGCTTGATCCCGATAGTAATATCGGGACTAGATAAATGATAAGGATCCCGATTCATCGGGATACAGAATCCGGCTTATAGGTCTGTTTTTTTTTATTTTATTTTTTGATATTAATTTTATAAATTTGAAATAAAAAAACATTATGGACATTCAAACTTCAAAAATCGAATTGGTAAAATTGATATTAAATATCGAAAACACTGAATTTATCCAAAAAGTTAGTGATTTCATAAAAAATGAAAAATCCGATTTTTGGAATGATTTAAGTCATGCCGAACAAGATGAAATTAAAAAAGGGATTGAAGATTTAGATAAAGGAAATAGAATTGAATATTCAGACTTTTTGAAAAAGATTTCTTGATGAACGTATATTTATCAGAACAAGCCGAAATTAAACTTTTACAACTTAATAATTATTTACTTGAGAACTGGAATGTGATAGTTAGAAATGAGTTTATTGATAAACTTACCAAAAAGATAAATCAAATAGCTTCACAGCCAGAAAGTTGTCCGAAATCCAAAGATTTCGAAGGATTATTCAAATGTGTTGTCACTAAACAAACCACATTTTATTACAGGATTTTATTTGATAAAAATGAAATCGAGATTATTACTTTATTTGACACTCGACAAAATCCTGATAAATTAAATCAAGAAATTTAGAATTTTAGCGAAAAACAGTTACTCTTCTTCTGTATTATCAATCAAACTTTCCTGATCAATTTCTTCTTCGGTTGTAATTCCAATTTCAAAAAAACTAAAAATAGAACCGCCATAACTCTTTTTGAAAGAAAAGTGAATCATGTGATCCAGTTTTGTGTATTTAGAATGTTCAATTACCATCATTCCGTCTTCCTGAAGCATGTTCTTTTCGAAAACAAGCATTACAATTTTCTCAAATGTAGCCTGGTCTAAAGCATAAGGAGGATCTGCAAAAATAATATCGTAAATGGCATTATTACGTTCCAAAAACTTGAAAACATCACTTTTGATTGCGGCAATATTAAAATCATATTCCTCTGCCACTTGCTTGATGAATTTCACGCAACCAAAATCGGCATCAACCGAAGTGATTGGTGTGCTTCCGCGCGAGGCAAATTCGAAACTGATATTTCCGGTTCCTGCGAATAAATCCAGTATTTTCAAGCCTTCAAAACTGAAATGGTTGTTCAAAACATTGAATAATGCTTCTTTAGACATGTCGGTTGTGGGACGTACAGGAAGTCCTTTAGGCGGAAAAATGCGTCTTCCTTTGTATTTTCCAGAAATGATTCTCATGAGTTGAATAAAATAAAATGTTTCTGGTTTTGAGCAGTGGTAAAGGCATTGTTTTTTTGCAAATCGGCAACATCAAATAGGGATACATTCCGAATGTATTTGAAAGCTATTTTATAAAAATTGTCCTCTTCGGCAATGGTTCCTAATAATTCCAGTTTAAAACTTTCGGGATTCATATTCAATTGTTCGGCAGTAAAAAGTAAATAGTAAATAAAATCTTCCGGTGTTTGGTAATCAAAAGAATTGAACAACAGCAATTTCTGATTTTGAACAACGATAATTTCAAAATGACCCGGATTAAAATTCACAATCATTTTCTTGTCATCATTATTTTTCGAGGCATCCAAAAGCTTTGTGACCAGAACACTATTGGCATGTTTGTAATCGAAAGAGCCAAATTGGTCAATAAAAAAATTATTGATGTTCACATAAGGAATGTACACCGCATTCATTTGGTAGTTTGAAATTTCATCAAAAGCAAAAAAATCGGTGTCAAAAACCTTGGTATTGTATTGCAGATAACTTCCCAAAAAGTTCTCGTCAAAAAGAGCGGTAGGAACAAATGTGGAAAGATTATTATTGTGTATCACCAAGATTTCATCATAGGAATCCTTCAATTCCGGGTTGTCCCGAAAAGCTTCGGCAAACAAATCTTCAATTTTTGTGGCTTTGTGAAAGGTATCAAAAACAACTTCTTTTACGGATATTATCGTATGATTCAGGGTGTCAAAAACACAAAAAGAAAGTCCGGACAAGGAAACCTGAATGGAGAGTTTTTTGTATTTCTTATCGGTAATGTTAGTGTTAATTGACATAGTTGCAAACTTACAAATTAAAAATTCAATAGCAATATCAAAAAATCAATTTCAATTGCAATATCAATTTCAAAAATCAAGTACTACAATTGAAAATTGCCATTGCCATTGTCATTGCCATTGAAAAAACATTCCTTACTTTGCAATCAAATAACACCAAATGAATTCCTCCTTGTTTTATAGTCTTTTACAGAAAAAATTTCCTTTCAAACCCACTTACAAGCAGGATATTTTTTTTCAAAAAATCGCTATTTTTTTGACCGAAACCGATAATAACACAATTTTTGTTCTAAAAGGATATGCAGGAACGGGAAAAACGACCGTGATTTCGACCATCGTCAATAATTTACTCGACATCAACAAGAAATATGTTTTGCTGGCACCAACGGGTCGTGCGGCCAAGGTTATCGCCAATTATTCGAACAAACCCGCTTTTACGATTCACAAAAAAATCTATTTCCCCAAGAAATCTTCCGGCGGTGGTGTTTCCTTTACGCTACAGCAAAACAAACATACGAACACGATTTTTATAGTTGACGAGGCTTCGATGATTTCGGATACGAATTCCGATTCTAAGCTGTACGAAAGTAGTTCTTTGCTCGACGATTTGATTTCCTATGTGTATTCCGGAACCAATTGCAAGATGATTTTGCTGGGAGACACAGCGCAATTACCTCCAGTGAATCTGGATATCAGTCCCGCTTTGGACATTCAAACTTTGGGTTTGAATTACAATAAAGAAGTCGAACATATTGAGTTGGATGAAGTCATGCGTCAGGAAGAAAATTCCGGGATTTTGTATAACGCCACGGAACTTCGGGAATTGTTGAAGGATTCTTTTATCGATGAATTCAAATTCGATCTCAAGAAATTCAAAGATATTGTGCGTCTGACCGATGGTTACGACATTCAGGATGCCATCAATTCGGCTTACAGTAATTACAGCATCGAAGACACTGCTTTTATTGTTCGTTCCAACAAAAGAGCGAATCAATACAATGAGCAAATTCGCTCGAAAATATTGGACAAGGAAAACGAATTGTCCACGGGAGACTTTTTGATGGTTGTGAAAAACAATTATTTCTGGTTAAAAGACTCCGATGAAGCTGGTTTTATTGCCAATGGCGACATCATAGAAGTTTTGGAAATATTCAATATCAAGGAATTGTATGGTTTTAATTTTGCCAAAGTAAAAATACGAATGGTCGATTATCCCAACCAGATTCCGTTTGAAACCGTTCTTTTATTGGATACTATAAAAAGTGAATCGCCGTCCTTGACTTATGAAGAATCGAACAGATTGTATCAGGAAGTGCTGAAGGATTATGAAGGCGAAACCAAGTTCAAACAATTCCAGAAAGTGAAAGCCAACGAATATTTCAACGGCCTGCAAGTCAAGTTTTCGTATGCGATTACCTGTCATAAATCACAAGGAGGGCAGTGGAATACCGTTTTCATCGAGCAGCCCTATTTGCCTGAAGGAATCAATAGAGATTACATTCGGTGGTTGTATACTGCGATGACTAGAGCCAAAAATAAATTATATTTGATAGGTTTTAAGGATGAGAATTTTGTGGAGTAATTTCTTATAAATTCAGCCACGAATTCACGATTTTTTTTAAATTTTAAAAAAAACAGAGGTAATTTGTGATAGGTTCGTTGAGTATGACTTCGGTGAAGATTGTGTAGATTGGTGTTGCGGAAAAATCTTATATTTGATGTAAATAATTTAAAACTTATTATTATGAATAAAAAAATTCAAATATTTTTATTGATTTTATCATTAATTATAGCTACATCTTGTAAAAAGGAAAAAACTGAAAGAGAATTAAAAATTACGAAAATAAATGCAAAATCAGATGATATTTTTAGTACTGCTATAATTCTTATCAATGATAGTGGTTATAAGATTAATATTGATAGCGTAAAAAATGAATATAATAAAGTAAAATTGGATAGTGCCGAATTAGGAGTTAATTATGCATTAAATTTTAAAAACTATGCAATGGAGTTGCAATTCAAAAAAATTAATGCAAGTATTGCAAGAGATAAAATCAATCAAAAGCAAATTGATATTGAAAATAAAAAATGGAATAATAGCAAAGCAGGAAAAATTCAGAGAAAGCATCCTAATTGGACAAATGAGGAATGTATAAATCTTGCAAATAGACAAGTTTGGATTGGAATGACTATTGAAATGTTAAAATATTCAAGAGGAAAACCAAACCACGCAAATCCATCTAATTATGGAAACGGAACGGAATGGCAATGGTGTTGGGACGATTATACACCATCTTGTTTTTATGGAAAAGATAATGGAGTAATAACTTCTTATAATTAAATCTAAAAATTAATTAGAAATGAATGAAATTCCATACAAAGAAATCTTATTATTATTTTTAGGTTTTTTGAGCACTTTTTTAATTTGGAAGATTCAATATCAAAAAGAAAAAATAAAAAACATTGAAAATTTAGTTTCTTCGTGGCAAAATAAACATACAAAATGAAAATAACAGCAGTCATTCCCGCAACGATACGCTTTTTCTAATTAAAATTTATGAAACAATTACCTTCCAATAATTCAGATTTTATCCTTTACACCTCTGCTGATGGAGAAGTTAGAGTCGATGTTTTTGTGAATGACGAAACCGTTTGGTTGACTCAAAAGACTATCGCAAATCTTTTTGATGTTGATAGGTCCGTAATTACAAAACATCTAAAAAACATTTTCGATAGTAGTGAATTAGAAGAAAATTCAGTATGTGCAAAAATTGCACATACTGCAGAAGATGGTAAATCATATCAGACAAAATTCTATAATCTGGATGTTATTATTTCAGTTGGTTATCGAGTAAATTCAAAACAAGCCACTCAATTTAGAATCTGGGCAACCAAGACTTTAAAAGAATTTATTATAAAAGGCTTTGTTTTAGATGATAAGCGACTAAAACAAGGAGGTCAGGTTTTTGGGAAGGATTATTTCGAAGAATTATTAGAAAGGATCAGGGAAATCCGAGCATCGGAAAGACGATTCTATCAAAAAATAACCGACATCTATTCGCAATGCAGCGTTGATTATGATGCCAAATCAGAATTAACAGCCAATTTTTATAAAACCGTACAAAATAAATTGCATTGGGCAATTACAGGAAATACCGCAGCAGAAATAATAGATAAAAGAGCCGATGTTGCAAAACCAAATATGGGGTTAACCACTTGGAAAAATTCGCCAGACGGAAAAATTCTAAAATCGGATGCTGAAATTGCCAAGAATTATTTATCCGAGAAAGAAATTCGAGAATTGAATAGATTAGTCGAATTGTATTTGAATTTTGCCGAACTTCAAGCCGAAAGAAATATTCCAACGAAAATGAAAGATTGGGTTGAAATTTTAGATTCATTTTTAAAATTGAACCGTTATGAATTACTGAATAATTTGGGTACTATTTCTCATAATCAAGCAATGTCGAAAGCTGAAAATGAGTATGAAAAATTTAGGGTAATTCAGGACCAAAAATTTATTTCAGATTTTGATAAAGAGATTAAAAACATAAAAAAGAAATGAAAATAATAGCAGTCATTCCCGCACGTTACGCTTCGACACGATTTCCCGCCAAACTGATGCAGGATTTGGGAGGTAAAACCGTGATTTTAAGAACTTACGAAGCAGCGCAACAATCCCATCTTTTTGACGATGTTTTTGTGGTTACGGATTCGGATTTGATTTATAACGAAATTGTTTCCCATAACGGAAAAGCCATTAGAAGCATCAAGGAACACGAATCAGGAAGTGACCGCATTGCCGAAGCCATCGAAAATCTGGAGGTGGATATTGTGGTCAATGTGCAAGGCGACGAACCTTTTATTAATACAGTTGCTTTGGAAAAACTGATTGCAGTTTATAAAAACGACACCGAAAAGAAAGTCGATTTAGCTTCCTTGATGTGTGAAATTACAGATGAAGCCGAAATCAACAATCCCAACAATGTGAAAGTGGTGGTGGATCAAAACGGATTTGCACTGTACTTTTCGCGTTCGGTGATTCCGTATCCAAGAGATAAAAATGTGGGTGTGCGCTATATGCAGCACATTGGCATTTATGCTTTTAGAAAACAAGCCTTATTGGATTTCTATAATTTGCCTATGAAATCTTTGGAAGCATCCGAAAAACTGGAACAGTTGCGTTATCTGGAATTTGGAAAACGCATCAAAATGGTCGAAACCACGGATAAGAGCATTGGCATTGACACGCCTGAAGATTTAGAAAAGGCGAGGAGGATGTTGTAAATCAGTCGTTGTTTTCAAGGTCAAAATACCCTTTGGCTTTTATTTTGGTAGAGAAAAAATTCAAAAATAATATTACAAAAAATAAAAACAATATGGCCTGTGTGCTTACTAATACTTTTCCGAAAGTAGTTACAGGGTAAAAATCGCCATATCCTATGGACGATGATGTAATTGTACTGAAATAAACCGCATCAAACCAATGATTAAATGGTTTATTCAAATAACTATCGCAGGAATATAAAACACCAAAAGCAAATATAATTTCCAAATAATTAAGGAAAAGCAAGAGCATGGATCTTTTATAAGAACGCGGTTTTGAAAACGAATCGGAAGCGAAAATCAAGGTAGGAATGTACAAAACGGTTTCCAGCAATACATACACCATTATCCCAATAACGAAACTATTATTTTGCCATTGATTCATTAAAATCAATAATGGAAAGGCAACTTTGAGCAAAATATAAAAATCCAAGGCGATATCCTGATATTCATATCCTTTTTTACAAGCCAAATATTTGATATAAATTCCGGGAAAAAACAATTGTGAGGAGGAGAGAAATAAACGAAAAATTTTTTCTATTCCGTTATCATCCTGATGGTCGTTATTCCAAATGGATTTAATGTTTTGTAAGCGTCTTTGAAAAGGATTTAATTTTGGTTTCGGAATCTTCGAGACATTTCCCAACAAGAGTTTTTTTATGATTTCTTTCATATAATTGTGGTCTTGAAAAGCTAATCTAATTTACAAAATAATCGGTTCCCTTTATAAAAAATAAAAAACGGATTTCAGGTTATTTTTTCAATAATAATCAATTCATTATGACGTTCGATTCTCGGCATGGTCCTAATTTTAAATTGATCAACATAAAATTCAGATACATATTTTTCATTTCTCAGATTCTGTTTTTCATTCAAAATCATCGTATTAAAAAGTATCACTCCTTCATTTCTTATAAGGGCACAAGTGTGATTCATAAAATAGGTTTCGAATAAGAAATCGGGCATTTTCGTGTCTTGAAAAATATCAATTATCACCAAATCATATTTACATTTGGTTTTCAAAACAAATGCGAACGCATCATCGATTATGATTTCCAAGTTTGGTATTTCATTCAGCTTAAAATAGGTATTGGCAATGGTTATCACTTTTGAATCAATTTCAACACCTGTAATTTTTCCTTTAAACTGGATGTCATCGACCAAAGTTTTTATGACGCTTCCTCCGGCAACACCAAGAACGAGAATATCCTGCATGGTTCTTATTTTTTCAAAACCAATGTTCTTCAATCCTTTTTTTAAAATGCGTTGTAAACTACCGTAGGAATAATTTGTATTGGTACTGTCCAAAACCAATTCACCATTTGACCATGTTACTTCTAATGAATGACTGATATTCGATTTTTGTTTGAAAATAGTAAGCGGGATAATAAAACTAAGCAGTTTTTGGAACATCAGAAATTATTTTCCCCAAAAATAAGGGATAAATAAGTATATTGTGCAAAATATGTCAGGAATGAAGAAACAAATTTACAAATTGATATTTTTTAGATTGATGGGTTGGAAAATAGTGGGAACTATTGACGAAAATATCAAGAAATGTGTTTTGATGGTACTGCCTCACACGAGCTGGCATGATTTTTATCTGGGAATATTTACCCGTGGCATAACTGGTATAGAGATGAATTTTATTGCAAAAAAGGAATTGTTTCGTTTCCCTTTTGGATATTATTTCCGTTGGATGGGTGGTGCGCCACTAGATCGAGAAGGGAATTTGAATAAAGTTGATGCCATAGCTAATTTGTTTAAAAATCATGACGAATTCAGACTTGCCATCGCACCCGAAGGAACCAGAAAAAAAGTGAACGAACTAAAAACAGGTTTTTATTATATCGCTTTAAAAGCTGACGTGCCCATTATTCCAATCGCTTTTGATTTTGGAAAAAAAGAAGTCAATCTTGGGCTTCCGTTATTTCCAACGGGAAATATTGAAACCGATATGGCCCTTTTGAAAAAACATTTTATAGGAGTTAAAGGTAAAATTCCTGAACTGGGATATAAATCATAATTTTTTGTTATAAGCTTATTTATAGTGAACAGATACGGATTTTTATTCCATTCCAAAAAATAATTAAAACAGGTTGAATAACTAACTCGGTTGATAAACCTTAAAAGTTCCATTTTTATAAAATAATACAATTTTTTCTATTTCACCTGAAACGGGCTCGTTTACCGTCTTTTTTGTTTCCACTTTAACGGCATTTTGTATTTCCGAAAATAAATTCTCAGGAATTTGAGAATTATTTGAAGGAGTAGGGCTACTTGGTTTTATAACTTCCGCTAAAACAGTTTCACTTTTATCCGTGTTTTTCGGAAAAGTCCCTTTGCCGTTTAAAATCCAATACAGATCGACATCGGGAAAAACATCCAGAATTTTAAGAATAAAATCCAAGCTTGGTTTGTTTCTGCCGGAAAGCAGGTGAGACAAACTGGAGCGTTGCACCCCAATTTTGTCAGCAAATGAAGAGGCATTCAGGCTGTAATAATCCAGTATGATTTCCAATCTTTTTATGAAATCTTCCGTGTTTACCATTGTGAATTCTATTAAAAAGTATTTGATTTACAAATGTAATCAAAAAGAATGAAAGTACCAAAATTACAACTGTAAATAGCAATAATTTACGGGATTAATGAAAAGTAATACATTAATTATTGAGTTATAAATCACTAATAAACAGCAATATGAATAACTATAATCATTAAGTAAACATTTGTCAATTACAGATCCAATAAATGTACTATTAGAACCTGTAAATCTGTTTACAGATATAAAATTTGAATGATTATTGCAGTTTACAAATGTAAATATAAAGATGTTTACTTTTGTAAATCAAAAATTATGTTATGGATTTAGAACAATTATTCAATCAATATAAAGTACAATCGATACAAGGTCGTTATATCACTTTGGAGAATATCGAACCTATATTGATTCAATTTAACACCAAGGATCAATTAAAAATTATTGGAAAATCAGTACTCGAAAAACCGATTTATTCCTTCCAAATTGGAAATGGGGAAACCCGAATTCTGCTTTGGTCCCAAATGCATGGAAATGAAAGTACGACCACAAAAGCACTTTTTGACTTTTTGAATGTAGTAAATGGTGATTCCGCATTGGCAAAACAATTTCTTGACAGGTTTACTTTTTATTGTATTCCCATGTTAAATCCCGACGGAGCGAAACTTTATACCCGTGAAAACGCCAATAAGGTAGATTTAAATAGAGATTCTCAAGACTTATCGCAGCCTGAAAGTAAAGTATTGCGCGAAGCTTTCGAACGGTTTAAGCCTCATTATTGTTATAATCTGCACGACCAACGTACCATTTTTGGAGCGGGAAGCCAAGGGAAACCAGCTACTTTATCCTTTTTGGCGCCAGCTTATAATGAGAAAAGAGAAATAAATGAATCCCGTTTAAAAGCAATCAATCTGATTGCCGGAATAAATGATGTTTTACAACAGTATATTCCTAATCAGGTTGGGCGTTTTGACGATTCGTTTAATATAAATTGTATTGGAGATACTTTTCAATCATTAGGAGTTCCTACATTATTATTTGAAGCAGGGCATTTTGCTAATGATTATCAAAGAGAAGAAACTCGGAAATATGTTTTCTTTGCGTTAATTTCAAGTTTCGCTATACTCTCCGAAAACGATGTAGTTAGCAATGGAATTAATAAATATTTAAACATTTCACAAAATAAAGTCGTTTTTTATGATTTTATATATAAAAATATCAAAATAAATTATGATGGTATCGAAATAATCACGAATTTTGCTGCACAATACAAAGAAGAACTGATAGAAAATCAGATTTGTTTTAATGCTTATATCGTTCAGATAGGCAAATTAGAGAATTATTTTGGTCACATAGAATACGATGCGAATAAAGCATTATATCAAGATAATTATGATAATTTCCCAAAATTAAATCAAAAAGCTGACTTTTATTTAGTTGACAACATCAAATTTGTTAATGGATTGATGATAAAATAAAAATCATTTCATTTTGTTGTTTTTTTTATGTTTTGCAAAGAGAATTAATAATTTTAATTTAAGTATTATGAGTAAATTTCGTTTGGATGAAGTAGATCATCAGATTTTAGATATGTTGATAGACAACACAAGGATTCCGTTTACAGATATAGCAAAAAAATTATTGATTTCTGCAGGAACGGTCCATGTAAGAGTTAAAAAAATGGAGGATGCCGGAATCATAATTGGTTCTTCATTGGTACTTAATTATGATAAATTAGGGTATTCTTTTATCGCATACGTTGGTGTTTTTCTTAACAATACATCCCAGACAAAATTTGTTTTGGAGCGTATCAATGAGATTCCATTTGTAACGGTAGCATCCGTAACTACAGGAAAATTTAATATTTTTTGTAAAATAAGAGCCAAAGACACTAAACATGCCAAGGATGTAATCTTTATGATTGATGATATTGATGGCGTTTACAGAACCGAAACGATGATTTCCTTAGAGGAAAGTATAAATGACAAAAAGCGTTTGATGCATACTATTTTTAAAAACATGTAATTCTCTTGAATGCTATTTCCAATATATGACCTCAAGTAAATTCTTGAGGTTTTTTTTTATAAATTAACTTAAACCAACTAAAACAGAATATGTATACGCTACCAAAAATTGAACGTTTCAACCAAGAGGTACTTTCTAAATATCATATTTATAATAGTGTTTTTATTACGTTACCTTTTCATTCAATAGATAATACAGGGGTTTTACTTCCTTTATTTACCGATGTTTGTGAAAATGGTTTCAAAAAACTGGAAACCCCTAAAGAAATTGTGGATTATTTTACCGAAAAATACTTGCATAGCGCTTTAGAAACCGATAAAATAGATTTAATGTTTCATTTTATTCAATATATCGAACGTCAAATTGTTTTGTTTGATGCCATCGAAGATGCTGCCTTCCCTGTTGTACATAATATGGAAGGAAGAGGTTCGTTGCGTGATATTAAAGAAAAAGCGGATGCCAAAAACAAAAAAGAGGAACTAATTGATTTTTTAGAAAATTTCAATGTCAGAACTGTTCTGACAGCGCATCCAACACAGTTTTATCCAGGGGCAGTACTCGGAATTATCAATGATTTGACTGATGCAATCCGTAAAAATAATTTACTTGAAATTAAACAATTGTTGGCTCAATTAGGGAAAACTCCTTTTATTCAAACTGAAAAACCGAATCCCTTTGATGAAGCCGTAAGTTTGATTTGGTATCTTGAAAATGTGTTTTATGAAACTTCCGGCGAAATGGTGCACTACCTTCAAAAGAATATTTTTAACGGACACTCCATTCAAAATCCATTAATAAAACTGGGGTTTTGGCCTGGTGGTGATCGAGACGGAAATCCATTTGTAACAACAGAAATCACATTAAAGGTAGCGGAACGTTTACGAACTTCGATTTTGAAATGTTATTACATTGAAATGAGAGACTTGAAGCGAAAGCTAACCTTCTATGAAGTAGATGTTTTGGTAGCTGAACTTGAACAAAAACTGTATCGTTCTGTTTTTTATTCAAAAGGGGAAATTTATATTACTTTAGATGAATTTAAAACACAACTGAATAAAATAAGAGCCATAATTATTGAGCGCCACCAATCCTTATATTTAGACGAATTGGAGGCACTTCTTATCAAAGTAAATTTATTCGGATTTCATTTTGCTTCTCTGGACATCCGTCAAAATAGTAAAATACATGACTCTGTATTTAGAGATATCGTTGACTATCACTTGAATTCAAATTC
>Ga0208789_1001238_pt1 | contig 15563 bp, 12 predicted proteins | sample Methanotroph_Enr_FD_187368 | JGI IMG/M metagenome (GOLD analysis project Ga0208789, IMG submission 187368) | Enriched soil microbial communities from Old Woman Creek wetland in Ohio, USA - Methanotroph_Enrichment_5 (SPAdes) (version 2) | ecosystem: Environmental > Terrestrial > Soil > Wetlands...
TACACCTTCACGGTGGCCATCTACACGGCAGGCACTGCCATGCCGGAGACCATGCACCGCGCGCCGATCGCGGTGGTGGACGAGGATGACTCGGTTCTGTCGGCACGCATCGCGGCAGCGTTTTATCCGCCGCAATTTACCCTGCCAACGCGCATCACATTGTCCGAGGTTGATCCGGGTCTGGACTCGGGCCGCTATACCTTTGTGCTCAACATACCGCCCAACTTCCAGCGTGACGTGCTGGGGGGCCATGCGCCGCAACTGCAACTCAACATTGACGCCACGCGCATGAGCCAGGCATTTGCAGGCAACGGCGCCATCCAGCAGATTGTGATGGGCGAAGTCAACGAATTCGTGCAGGGCTACCGGGGTACGACCCCGATGCCGGTCGAGCTGGCTACGCGTGCACGCTTCAATCCGGCGCTGCAGCCATCCTGGTTTGGCTCCCTGATGGAAGTGATCAACAACATCACCATGCTGTCCATTATCCTGACCGGTGCCGCGCTAATCCGCGAGCGCGAGCACGGCACCGTCGAGCATTTGCTGGTGATGCCGGTGACACCCCTTGAGATCATGCTGGCCAAGGTGTGGTCCATGGCCCTGGTGGTGTTGCTGGCCGCGGTGGTGTCACTCACTGTGGTGATTCGGGGTGTGCTGAAGGTGCCCATTGAGGGTTCGATTGCGCTGTTCCTGACCGGCGCCACCTTGCACCTGTTTGCGACCACGTCCATGGGCATCTTCATGGCCACGCTGGCACGAAGCATGCCGCAGTTTGGCCTGCTGATGATGCTGACCATGATGCCGCTGCAAATGCTGTCGGGGGGTATTACCCCGCGCGAGAGCATGCCGGTGTGGGTGCAGCAGGTGATGTCGCTGGCGCCCACAACGCACTTTACCGAGCTGAGTCAGGCCATTCTCTACCGGGGAGCAGGGCTGGGTGTGGTGTGGACTTCATTTGTAGCACTGCTCCTGATTGGCTCAGCGCTGTTTGCGCTGTCCCTGGCGCGCTTTCGCAAGACGATTTCCCAAATGACCTAAGGCAATGTCAGACATTCAGGCGTGGACCATGGAGCGTTAGCATCGGGCAGCCAACCGACCGATGGGCGGCGGTGTCTGTGTCAAATTCCTGGCAATCATCTCAAAGACCAAAGCCCCCGCAGCTGACCAATAGCAGGCAGCCACCTTGACGGCAACCTGGAGCGCTATCCCTCTTGTCCGTTAGTCACTTCATTTGCCGAAAAACCAACCAAGAACACTTCTGGTAAGAAGTGCCCCTGCCGCGATCAAACGCTTGGTGAGCTAATGTCTCCTGGCGGGTGGCCAAGGAGTGATCGTCGGCAGAGTTGATGATGACATTAGAGTGGCGCCATTTCCATCTGTCCAATACTGTTTACATATTCATTTATCTTGAAAACAGATGGATTGACTAGAATGAATATTTAACCTGACTACTACGCCACATGGAACTTCGCCAACTGCGGTATTTCGTTGCCATCGCCGACAGCGGTTCATTCTCGAAAGCTGCGGAGCGGGTTTTTGTTGCTCAATCGGCACTGAGCCACCAGGTTGCACAACTGGAAAGCGAACTCGGGACAAGCTTGTTCCATCGATCCCGCCGGGGCGTCGAGTTAACCGAGGCAGGTAACCGATTTTTCCCGCACGCCGTTTCCATACTGCGTCAGTCCGAGGAGGCTATCGTCAGTGCGCGGAGCGGGACAGGCGAGCCCAGTGGCAAGGTGGTCTTCGGGATACCGCACAGTGTTTCCAATGCCTTGGCCCTGCCGCTGTTGCGGGAAGTCCGCCAGCAATTCCCGAAAATTCAGCTCGAACTGACAGAGGAACTCACGGGCAACCTCACCAAGCAGCTCAGAACCGGGCAAATCAACCTCGCGATCTTGTTCGATAACGGGCAATTGTCGGAGTTCTCGTCTACACCAGTGTTGAGTGAACAGATGTATCTGATCGAGCCCGCTCAGGGGATTCAAGGTCGGGAATCGACCATTACGTTCAAGCAAGTGTTGTCGATGCCCTTGATTTTGCCTGCGAGTCCACACGGCGTCCGCCCCATCATCGAAGACGCCGCATCACGAGCAGGGTATGCATCGCCCCAGGTATTCGCTGATATCAGTTCCATTAGCATTCTGCGCACCACGTTGCTCGCCGGATTGGGTCGTACCCTGTTGCCCGTGATGCCGCTTTGGCAAGAGATTGAAGCGGGTCTTTTGACTGCAACTGCGGTAGTGGACCCGCCGCTCGAAAGGGTGCTGGCGCTCTGCGCGTCCGGCCACATCCCGTGCTCATCGGCATCGCAAGCCGTAGAGCGTTTGACCCGGGTACTGGTTCGCAAGCTTTGCGCTTCTGAACGCTGGCTTGGTGCGAAATCCATCCCAGACACGATCTAATTGGTCTAACTTAGATTTTTATTTTGGAGCTGTTATTTCTTGGCGTGCACTCCACCAAGGTGGTATGTCCGGACTGTCAATCTGTATCTCTGATCTCGGATCTCGGAAATCGAATATCTGCTTGCCTCCCAAACGGACGCTTAACTTTATTCACGCTGTACCCGCACGGTGCGTTGCAGGTATTGACGACCGTCGCATGAGAGTGAAAGAACTCACTTGTACACGGCGACCGATTTGAAGTTGGCGGTTCAACTGTGGCCGATGGAGGTTCGATTTACATAAAATCAGCGAGATGTCGCTGTGCACTGTGATCGTGTGTAACAGAATCTGCCAGACCGTGTCCTTTTTCATGAAACCATTTTGATGCCAGGTAGACGAACCGAGTGACTCAATCAATAACCCTGGAAGCACTCCAGTCCCAATACGGCCCGCGTTATCGCTGGATTCTGCTGCTGACGGTGATGATTGGCACCGTGGCGTCAATCATGTCCTCAACCATCATCAATGTGGCGGTGCCCGACATGAGTCGCTACTTTGTGCTGGGGCAGGATCGCCTGCAGTGGGTTTCATCAGGATTCATGGTCGCCATGACCATTTCGATGCTGACGACGCCTTGGTTACTGTCGCGCTTTGGTTATCGCAGGACCTACTCAAGCGCGATATTGTTGTTGTTTGTTGGAGGAATGGCCGGCGGACTGTCCACAAATTTCGACTTGGTATTGATGGCTCGTGTAGCCGAGGGCCTGGCCTCTGGTGTAGTGCAGCCCATCCCAGCCATCATCATCCTGCGTGCATTCTCGGCCGATGAGCAAGGACGGGCCAGTGGCTTCTTTGGGATGGGTGTGGTGTTGGCCCCGGCCATTGGCCCCAGCATCGGTGGGTTGCTGGTCGACTGGTTTAGCTGGCGTGCCACCTTCTTCATGGTGGTGCCGTTTTGTATAGCTTCCTTGTACATGGCCCAACGATTCATTCCCGTAGCCAACATGGGACAGGAGTCATCCAGCGAAGGCAAGGCGACTTTGGACTGGTTCGGCCTGCTATTGGCGACGACAGCCACACTTTGCCTGCTCAATGGTCTTGTCGCACTGCAAAGCGGACCGGTTGCCAGATCAGCCGTCTTGTTTGGCGTATCGCTAGTGGCGTTGCTATCTTTTGTGAAATGGCAGCATCACCTGAGCCATGTCCATAGAGGTCTTCACCAGCAGGCACCGCTGATGAACCTGGCGCTCTTTGGTCACCGCCAGTTCGCAATGGGAAGCATCGTTTCGTTCATCTACGGAACGGCTTTATTCGGTTCAACCTATTTGCTGCCGGTTTACCTGCAAATGGGCCTTGGAATGTCCGCCTCGTATGTCGGAACTTTGATGATGCCTGCGGGATTGGTATTGGCTATCACCATCCCTATAGTGGGCCGGCTGGCTGACAAGCGTCCCACACATGTTCTGGTCAGCATCGGACTAACGCTATTGGCTTTGGGGTTTGGTTTGATGGTGACCGTGGGCCTGCAGACCGCAGTTTGGATCATCGCGCTTTGGGTGATTGTGGGTCGTATCGGACTCGGGTTCATTCTGCCCTCACTCAACTTGGGCTCTATGAGGGGACTGTCAAAAAATCTGATTGCACAGGGCTCCAGTGTCATTAGCTTCGTGCGGATGGTGGGAGGTGCCTTCGGCGTGAGTTTGAGCGCCCTGGTGCTGGAATGGCGGCTGGAGGCTCACGGCCAATTGCTTTCGCATCCCAACACCAATCCGGATCGGCTGACGGCATTCAACGAATCATTTCTCATGCTTGCTTTACTTTGCGGACTTGCGGTTGTCGCGGCATGGCAATTGCGCGAAAAAACTCGACCGATCAAGACAAGAGAAATGCGTTGAGTCCTTGGTACGACGCTGGATGAGCGCCATGTTTGATCATGTCGTCCGAAATTCAGCTTGCCGCAGCCAATGCAAAACCGTTATCCGCACTCGCCAACCGCCAACCAATGGCTCAATGGCTCAATGCGCCCGTGTCAATCCCGCAGCGTCGGGAAAAACTTCATCCTCTCTCTTGCGAACAGCCATGTCATCCTCCACAATAGTCAATAAATGGCAGCGCTATAGGAAGCGTCGAATTTGACTCACTCTCTCAAACGGGATGCGCATCGCTGCGCTCACCAATGTCGCCGACGATTCCCGGACCATGCGATGGAACGGGCTTACTCAACAGTGGCCGTAAACACTGCGAGCTCACACCAATGCTGTGTCGGTCATGTCGACGCTGCCATTCGCCTTTTTAGCGCAAATCGGTGTAGTTTCACACGACCGATTTGCAACCGGCGCACAACATCGGCAGTGAGGACCCGCTTGAGGGACTGGTTAAAGAACCGGTTCGCCAAGCGCCTGCGGCGCGTGGCGTTTCAACAGCCGGCCGACACGAGCCTGCACCCGGGCTTCACCGGTCTCACTAACGTCTGCGCTATAGGCCAGCGCGCCATTAACGAAGACTTTTTCAATGCCTTCAGATAGCGCAATCGGGTTTTCGTAAGTCGCCACATCGCGAACCCTGGCCGGGTCCAGCACTACCACGTCGGCGTACCAGCCCACCTGCAACTGCCCGCGCTGATGCAGCCGGAAATTGCGGGCCGACAAGCCGGTCATTTTGTAGATGGCTGTTTCCAGAGAAAAAAGCTGTTGCTCGCGCCAGTAGCGCGCCAGCACGCGCGGAAATGCGCCCCACAGCCGCGGATGCGGATGCTGGTCGTGCGGCAAACCGTCCGAGCCAATCATGCTCAAGGGGTGGGCAATGACGCGTTTCACGTCGTCCTCGTGCATCTGAAAATAGCAGGCTCCGCCTGGCTGCAGCCGGCGGCAGACGGCCTTCTGGTCAACGCCCCACTCGGCGGCAATGGCGGCCAGGGTGCGGCCCGTCATTTCAGGATGCGGCGTGGACCAGCTCACGAGCACATCAATCACGCCATCAACGAGGTCCTCACGCAGCACGGTGGAGCCTGCCACGTAGGGGTAGACGTCCATGGCCACAGACTGGCGGCTGGCAAGCGACTCAATCAGCGGCAGGGTTTCCTGCGTGCGACCCCAGTTGGCCGGGCCGGCACATTTATGGTGCGAAATGATCAGCGGCACGCCGGCACGAAAGGCGGTGTCGCCTGCCTCATGCATCGCTTCGATGATGGCCTGCATTTCACTGCGCAGATGAGTGCTGTAGACGCCGCCAAAGCGGGAAACCACCTGGGCCAAGCGCACCACCTCTTCCGCAGGCGCGGCAAAAGCCTGTTCATAAAAAAGGCCCGACGACAGGCCGCTTGCACCGCCCTCCATGCATTGCTTGAGCAGCACACACATGGCGTCGAGCTCGCTTGCGCTGGCCGGGCGGGTCAGGTCGCCCACGCAGGCAAAGCGCAAGGTGGTGTGGCCAATCAGCACCGCCACATTGACCGCTGGCTGTGCCGCTGCCACGGCGCGCGCATAGCTCTCCACCGAATCAAACCGGAATGAATCGGCGCCGAGCAGATTCAGCGGCGGCTCGGCCTTCTTCACCACAAAAGGCGCCAGCGAAATGCCGCAATTGCCGGTGATGACGGTGGTAATGCCCTGAGAGACCTTGGGCAGCATGTCGGGGTGCTTGAGCACGATCGCATCGTCGTGTGTGTGCACATCGATGAAGCCGGGGGTGATGGCCAGGCCGCTGCAATCGATGCAGTTCACCTCGACAAGCCTCAGATCCCCAGGCAGCTGACGGCGCACATCCTTGCCTACCGCCGAAATCCGGTCACCCACCAGCAGCACATCGCCGATCCAGCCGCCGGCAGCTGTGCCATCAATCACTAGACCATTCTCCAGCAAGGTAGCGCGCGTCATTTGAGTTTTCTTTCGTTGAGTTTGAGTTTGCCTTCATTGACTGCGGCTGCCGTGTCCCAATCGAGCCTGGCGTAGTGCCGCATGTCCACACCGCGCGTGCTGAGCACTTCGCGCACGCCACCCAGACGCTTGACGGCCAGATCCCCCAGACGCTGCGCCACCAGCACCGTGACGATTTCAATCACGGTGAGGTGCACCAGATAGGCCTCGGTGCCCACATGCATGACTGGATCTTCCGGCACGTGAATGCCCAGCACAATGTCGGCGTGCTTGGCCAGTTCGGTCCCCTGCTGGGTCAGAGCAATTACCGTAGCGCCTTGCGAGTGCGCTACGTCCACCGCCTCGATCAGCGAGGGCATGCCGCCCACGTGCGAAATCGCAAACACCACGCCCCGGGTGCCCATGGTCGCCGCCGACACCAGCTGCAAATGAATATCCAGATAAGCATTGGAAACCAGCCCCAGCCGGAACAGCCGGGCTTGCATGTCGGACGCCATGAAGCTGGAAGTCACGCCCACGCTGTAACAGTCCACGCGGCTGGCGCGAACGATGGCGTCGGCCGCCGCTTCCACCGCCGCCACACCGAGCTGCGACTGCACACCGCTGACCGCAGTGGCAGCGCCCCTGATGACTTTGGAGATGACTTCCTGGGTGCCGTCATGGAGTTGCACCCGGCGATGCAGGGGCGAACCGCTGACGGCCATTTCCTGCGCCAGCGCCAGTTTGAACTCGCGCAGGCCCGGGTAGCCCAGGTCACGGCAGGTGCGCATGACGGTGGGCACCGAACTGCCCGCCCGGTGCGCCAACTGCTCAAAACTCTCATCCAGCACACGCTGTGGGTCCTGCAGGATCATGGCAAGCACGCTACGCCTGGAGGTCGGCGCGTCTTCCATGGTCTCGGCAATTCTTGCAAGAACTTTTGAAGTCATGAAGGGGTCATGTGGTGAATTGGATTGACGTAAGCGAAGACGGGTCACGAAAAATCAGAAACAGGTCACCAGGGCATCGCAAACCACATAGTTTTCATCAACCACGGGCATCCAGCGCCATTTGTCAAACGTGGTGCAGGGGTGCGATATTCCCAGTGCCACCAGATCGCCGACCTGCAGCGCCGCATGCTCGGGGCCGGTGCCCCGCAAATAGGCATGCTGGTCGTTCAGGCCGCCGATCTTCCAGTCTGCGGGCGCATCCGTGATGGCACGGTCGCCGGGTTTGAAAAAGCCGAGCGGGATGGGCAAATCAAGGTCGTAGGAAATGTCGCGCTTGCCCACCGCGAGGATCACCAGGCCGGGCTCGGGGCAGGACTGCACAGATGCCCAGACCTCCAGCGCCGCCTGCAATCCGCCGCTGCAGTGCAGACGCGAATTGACCGCATTGACCATACGTTTGTAAAACCCGTGGTCGTGCGTCACGTAGCAACCTGACCGCAAGATGCCGCGCACAGGCCGGGAGAGTTCAGGTCTGAGCCGGCTCGCCACCAGGTCGAAAATCGCCGAGCCGCCAGCCGTGACAAGCACCTCTTCATTGTCAAAAAAATTCTGCTGGTCACAGGCGACGGCGATGTCGCAAACGCGCTGCATCAGCACCGCGGCATACGCCTCGTCCACCGCTGATTGCCCGGTCGCGCCCAGGCCTTCGTAGCACTCGATGCCGACCAGACGGCATGCCGGGCTGTCATGGAGGCGGCGCGCCAGCGTCAACGCATCTTGCTGACTGCGACAGCCGGTACGGCCGCCCTCAACCCCGATTTCCAGCAAGACCTCAAAAGGACGCACATGTGCCTGGGACGCTTTTGGCGACAGGTACCAGGCTTCAATCAGCGCCAGCTGCGCCAAAGAGTCCACCAGGAAAGCAATTCGCAGCCCGTCGTATTCGCGCTGCATGTCCTGAATGCCGGCCAGATCAATTGCAGCGTACACCTGGTTGGCAATCATGCAGCGGCGCGCACCCACCGACACCCCGGCGCGTACCTGAGCCACGGTGGCAAAGGTCAGGCCCCAGGCCCCCTCGTCGAGCTGGCGCTTGAGCAGTTGAGGCGACATGGTGGTTTTGCCGTGCGGGGCCATGTCAAGTCCATGATCGGCAGCAAAGCGCTGCATCCACGACAGGTTGTGCTGCAGGGCTTGCTGCTTGACGAGCGCCAGCGGCAGCGGCAGATCACCGTCCAGCACACGCCAGTTCTGGGCGGCAATTTGCGAGCGGCGCAAGGGCGGGCTGGTGTGCGGAAAGCCCTTGAAAGAGTGGTCAATCTGCGGGTCGAGGATGTCTTGCAAAGTGCTCATGGATGATCCTTCTTTATGGGTCTGTCTGTCTATTACGCCGTCACCAGCGCGATGTCATCGCGGATGCAAGCCTTGAAACGGCCCTGCCCCATATCCCGTAACTCGGGACGGGCACTGGCGCAGGCGTCGATCACGTGGGGGCAGCGGGTACGAAACACGCAGCCGGAGGGCGGGTTGACGGGGCTGGGAATGTCACCTTTGAGCGCAATGTGCACGCTTTTTTGCTCGGGGTCGGGCTTGGGCGAGGCGGCCAGCAGGGCTTGGCTGTAGGGGTGCAAAGGCCGGGAAAACAGCTCGGCCGTGGGCGCCACCTCCATCACGCGGCCCAGGTACAGCACGACCACCCGGTCGCACAAATATTCCACCACGTCGAGGTCGTGCGAGATGAACAGCATGGTTAGCGACAGGCGGTCGCGCAGGTCGCACAACAGGTTGACCACCTGCGCCTGTATCGACACATCCAGTGCGGACAAGGGTTCGTCAGCCACGATGAACTCTGGCTCAACCGCAAGGGCTCGGGCGACGCCAATGCGCTGGCGCTGGCCGCCGGAAAACTCATGCGGATAGCGGCTGGCATGCTCGGCGCGCAGGCCAACCAGTTCCAGCAATTCGACAATGCGTTGATTCCTGGCCACCTTGCCTTTGGCCAGGCCGTGCACCTGCAAGGCCTCCCCCAGAATGTCCTTCACGCGCATTTTCGGATTCAGGCTGGCGTAGGGGTCCTGAAAAATCATCTGCAGCTTGCTGCGCAGGGCGCGCATGCGGGAACTTGACGCCGACCCGAGGTCTTCTCCCCGGTACAGCACCTGGCCCGAGGTGCTCTCAATCAGCCGCAGCAGGGTGCGGCCAATGGTGCTTTTGCCAGAACCCGATTCACCCACCAGCCCCAGTGTTTCACCGGGCTGGATGGAAAAGGAAACATCATCTACCGCCCGCACCGGCTTGGCAGGCGCGCCAAAGTAGCGGTGCAGGTTCTTAACTTCAATTAGTGGCGCGCTCATGCGGTCTCCGTCACAAGAGGGGCAGCTTCAGACACCAGAATGCAGCGCGCGACACGCTGCGGCCCGGCACTTTCCAATGCGGGCATGGCTTCCTTGCACGCCGCCAGGGCATGGTCGCAGCGCGGCTCAAACGCACAACCTGGCGGCGGTGCCAGCGGGCTGGAGACCTGGCCTCGAATGGCGTACAGGCGGCGCTTGCCGCGCGTTTCTCCATTGGCCAGTTCACGCTTGCGCTGCTGTGCGGGCAGGCAGGCCAGCAGGCCCTGCGTGTAGGGATGCTGAGGCGAGGCAAACAGCGCCCTCACAGGGGCCGCCTCGACAATGCGGCCCGCATACATTACCGCTACATCATCGGCGTGGTGGGCCACCACCCCCAGGTTGTGCGTGATGAAAAGGATGCTCATGCCGGTCTCTCGCTGCAGGCGGCGCATCAGCTCCAAAATCTGCGCCTGGATGGTGACATCCAGCGCGGTGGTGGGTTCGTCGGCAATCAGCAAGGTCGGGTTGCAGGCCATGGCCAGCGCAATCATCACGCGCTGGCGCATGCCGCCAGACAGCTGGTGCGGGTATTCATGCAGGCGCTGCGCGGCGGCCGGTATTTCCACCAGTTCAAGCATGCGCAGGGCGTGAGCCAGGGCCGCCGCGCGGTCCAGCCCCATGTGCAGGCGCACCGACTCCGCAATCTGTTCACCCACCGTGAAGACGGGGTTCAGGCTGGTCATCGGCTCCTGGAAAATCATCGCAATCTCATTGCCGCGTATGCGGCGCATGGCGGGCTCGGGCAAGGCCAGCAAGTTCAGCGTTTCACCGGCGCGGTTGGTAAACAGGGCCTGGCCGCTGACCTGAGTGGAGTCGGTGCGGGACAGCAGTCGCATCAGGCTCAAGCTGGTCACTGACTTGCCCGAACCGGACTCGCCCACCAGCGCGGTGGTTTTGCCGGGACGGATGCTGAAGCTGACATCGGCCACCGAGCGGATCAGTCCCTCATCGGTGTCAAAAAAAGTGCTCAGGTTGCGGACATCGAGCCGCAAGGGATCAGGGGAAGTCAGGGACGGTTTCATGGGCTGGTGCTCACATGGACTTCTTAAGCCGGGGGTCCAGCAGGTCGCGCACGCCGTCACCCAGCAACTGCAATGACAGCGCGGTCAGAATGATGGCGAACCCCGGAAACAGAACAACCCAGAGTGCGTCGTGCGCATACTGCTGGCTGCCCGCCACCATAGTGCCCCAGGTCGGTATTTCTGGCGGCACGCCCACGCCCAGAAAGGACAGCGCCGCCTCGGCCAAAATGGCATAGGCAAAGATGAAGGAGGCCTGCACCAGAATGGGCGACATCAGGTTGGGCAGAATGTGCCGCCACAAGATGCGGGCTGTCGACACCCCCACGGCCCGCGCCGCTTCCACAAACAGCAGCTCACGCACCACCAGGGTTGAGGCGCGTACCACCCGTGCCACGCGCGGCGTGTACACCAGCACCAGCGCCAGCACCACGTTGAACATGGACGGCCCCAGAATGGCTACCAACGCAATGGCCAGCAGGATGTCGGGGAAAGACATCATCGCGTCCACCACGCGCATGATGGGCGCGTCCAGCCGGCGGAAAAATCCCGCCACCAGGCCAAATAACGTGCCAAACGCAATGGCGCCTATGGCCGTCAACGCCGCAATGGTGAGTGAATAGCGGCCGCCAAAGGCAATGCGCGCAAACAGGTCTCGTCCAAGTTCGTCAGTGCCCATGAGATGGCTGGCCGTAGGCGCCGACAGGCGCTGGCTGACAGCGGTTTCATTTGGGTCGTAGCCGGTGATCACGTTGGCCAGCAAGGCGACCAGCACCACGACCAGGAGGCAGATGGCGGCGCCGAGCACGATGCGGCGCCGGAATAATTTTTTGAGAATCAGCGGAATTTTCATGCAGTCAGTACTTCACCCGGGGGTCTACAACCATATATAGCAGGTCGGTCAGGAAATTGATCACTACATAAATCATGGCAATGACCAGCAAGGCGCCCTGGATCACCGGATAGTCGCGCCGCAGGACGGCGCTCACGACAAGGTTGCCGACACCGGGCAGTCCAAACACGGTTTCCGTGACCACCGCGCCGCCAATCATCAGCGCGACGGTGAGGCCCAGCACAGTGATGATGGGCACCAGCGCATTGCGCAGCGCGTGCTTGAGAACCACCACATTTTCAGACAACCCTTTAGCGCGCGCGGTGCGCACATAATCCTCACCCATCACATCGAGCATGGAGGCACGCGTGAAGCGGATGATCAACGCGGAGTTGAGCACGCCCAGCACCACCGAAGGCAGTACGAGGTAGTGAATGCGTTCGATCAGCGAGGCGCCTGGGTCGCCGTAGCCCGACACCGGAAACCAGCCCATGGACACGGCAAAAATCTGCATCAACACCAACCCGAACCAGAAGCTGGGAATGCTGGCGCCCAACATGGCAAAGCCGGTCAGGAACTGGTCAATGAACTTGCCGCGAAACACCGCCGATACAATGCCGCAGGGCACGCCAATCGTGGCTGCAATGAAGACGGCCATCAGTGCCAGCAAGGTGGTGGGCTCGGCGCGCTCCCACAGCGCCTGGGTGACCGGGCGCTGCAGGAAGATGGACTGGCCCAGGTTGCCCTGCGACAGCTCCTTGAGCCAGTAGCCAAACTGCACCGGCAGCGGCTTGTCCAGGCCATACTCTTTTTGTACACGGACAATGTCTTCAGCCGTCGCCTGGTCGCCCAGCAGCACCGTGATGGGGTCGCCCGATGCGGCGCGTGTGAGCACAAACACGATGACCGCCACGAGCGCCATGACCAGCAGCATGCCCATGACGCGTGATAACAAATAGCGTGTCATGACGATCTTTCTTTAACCAAATATAACGAGGTACTCAACGAGCCCCGCTTCGCCGCCGGGCCTCCCCAAGGCGAAACCGCCCCCTTGGGAGCAGCGCACTACACAAAGTGAAGAGCGCAGGAGCCCATATCTCTTCAGTTTTTCAGGCCGGTGTTCCAGAAGAATGGCCAGGTGGAAGGCACATAGCCCTGCAGCGCAGGCGACTTGGCCGACAGGCTGTTGAACTTGCCCGCATTGACATATGGCACTTCGTCATAGATCACCTGCTGCACCGCACCCCACAAGGCGCCGCGCTTGGCGGGATTGGTTTCGTGGTTCAGCGCAGCCAACGCGGCCTGCTTGGCCGGTGAACTCCACCAGCCCGGGGCACCCTCGCCCAGTTGCGGCGGGGACAGCATGGGTTCGGGGAACTGGCCTGAATGCGTGATGTAAATGTCCCAGAGCCTGGAGTCGCCGCGGCGCTGTACCAGCGTGGCCCAGTCCACCACGTTCAACTCGGCCTTGAAGCCGGCGCGCTTGAGCTGCTCGGCCATGATAAGCGCCATGTTGTAATGAAAGTCGTACTGGCGGCTGGTCAGGATGCGGATGGTTTCGCCCTTGTACCCGGCTTTGGCAGCCTGGCCTTTGGCCTTGACCGCATCACGCTCGTTGTAATTGGCCGCACCGGCGGCCGAATAAAAGGGAGTCCCTTTGGGAAAATGGTTGGGCTCAGCCGTGAAGAAACGCGTGTCGCCAAATCCGGCGGCCAGCATTTCGCCTTCGCCAAAGCTGGTTTGTACCGCTTTGCGCAGAGGCTGGGAGGCCATCACGCCCTCCTTGGTATTAAACACAAAGTACGGAAAACCAAAGGACGGCGTCAGGATGGGAACGGTCTTGCCAGCCGATTTCTCAAGACGGCCCAGCGCTTCGGTTGGCAGTAGGTCGGCAAAGTGGTATTGCCCGGCCAGCGAGCCCTCAACGCGCGTGTTGGCGTTGGGCACGGGGATGAAACGCAACTCATCGGCAATCGCGGTTTTCTTGCCGCCATAGCCGCTGGGGGCCTCATTGCGGGCAGAGTACTGGTCAAAGCGCGTCAGCAAAACATACTGATCAGGACGGCGCTCCTTGAATTTGTAGGGGCCGGTTCCGACGAACTCTTTCAGCGGCGTGGCAATCGACTCTTTAGCCATGATCGCGGCCATGCCGGAAGGCATGGCCAGCTGCGACAACAGCGGCGCATAGGGTGCCTTGAGCGTGATCTCGATGCCATGGGCGGCATTGATGGACAGGTCTTCCACCTCCTTGGAAAGCGCCTTACCGCGCGGCGACACCTCCATCCAGCGCTTGAGGCTGGCCACCACGTCTTCAGCGTTCAGCTCGCGGCCATTGTGCAACTGCACACCCTTGCGCAGCGTGATGCTGTAGCGCTTGCCGTCGGCTGACACTTTGGGCAGGCTTTCAGCCAGCATAGGCACTATTTTCCAGTTGGCATCAAAGGTAAAGAGCGGCTCATACACATGCTGCATGATGGTGGCCACCAGATCCGTGGGGGATGCCATCGGGTCCAGCGTTTGCGGCTCCGCAATCATGGCCAAGTTGAGGGCGGACTTTGAAAGCGCTTGCGCATGGGCACCGATCGGCAACACGGCCACACCACTCACCATCAGCGCCAAAGCAACCGCCTTGCGACGGTTGATCCAGAATTTTTGCAACATGCCGATCTCCTTAGAAGTGAAAGAATTTTTCAACTTTCGAAGAATATGCCATTTTTTATTTTAAAAAATGGGTATAAACCCTAATATCTAAATTTAAATGTGAAAATATATTTCACATTGATGGTCAAACAGCACAATGCAGGGGTGTAGCGCTCCGTCATGCGCACCAGTCTGGTGTCTGCCGGTCTGGGGGTTTCACTGCCTGTCTTTTCTTCACCCAACTAGGAGTTTTCCGCAATGTCCACACTTGAATACTTTGGCAACCCCCCTATCGCCTCTGACCACCAGCCCCGACCGTTTTCGCCGGCCGTGCGCGCGGGCGACTTTGTCTATGTGTCGGGTCAGGTTCCGGGCGACGAAAAAGGTGAAATCGTACAGGGCGGCATTGAAGTGCAGACGCGGCAGGTCATGAAAAACCTCTCCGCCGCTCTGGCGTTGGCCGGCTGCACGCTGGACGACGTCTGCAAAACCACGGTGTGGCTGCAGGACGCGCGCGATTTCGGCAGCTTCAACCGCGTCTACATGAGCTACTTCGGCGACAAAAAGCCAGCGCGCTCCACCACCGAGGCCCGACTGATGGTGGATGCACGGGTTGAGATGGATGTGGTGGCTTACAAGCCACGCGCTTAACGCAGCTCAACTCCATCGGGGCGGCGAAGTACCCACAGTGGTGAGCCTTGGAGCACCGTCCTGCACCGGGCAGACCACAGCCTTGCCGTTGAGCAACGCATCACGTGGACGGTCGTTCGGCTCGGGTTCCATGTCCGGCAGCCAACCATGGCTGTAGCCCAAGCCCACACGCCCAGTACGCTCACTGTTGGTGGCGATTGAAAAGCTGTCATGGCAAGTCATTTTGGCGGGGACCAATGCCAGTTTCCGATTGGACGGATTTGCCCTGGATGTGAAAATCATCTAGCCGACTTCCTGCCTCCGAGGTAGGTGGATTTAAAGTGGGTTTGCGAACTTTCTTTAAACAACCTGGAGGCTGAGGTGAAATACTGTGGAATTGACCGTCATTCGAACAATAGCTTGATGGCGCTGGTCGGGGCCCTCATGGGGTTCAGGCCTGGATGCAGCTCGCCGCGAACTGAGTCTCTTCAGGTAAAATTCGTCCCGTCACTGGGGAGTAGCCGGCCGTCAACTCATCGACGGTGCTTACGTCAACATACTTGGTCTTTCGATCATGGCGTAAGCGGTTTCCGACTTGGCAAGACCTTTGACCATGCAGCCTCCGGTTCGGCCGGGGAGGCGCGTGGTCAATTGTTTTTTGCCCGGCCTGGGAACTGAAAAATGGAAGCTCTACTCACTTCAATGGGCGTCGTCGCCCTCGCGGAAATCGGCGACAAGACCCAACTGCTCGCATTCGTTCTGGCAGCTCGATTCAAGAAGCCCCTCCCCATCATCGCCGCCATCTTTTGCGCGACCATCGTCAACCATGGTCTGGCCGGCGCGCTGGGCGCGTGGATCACCTCC
>Ga0208789_1001239_pt1 | contig 15557 bp, 13 predicted proteins | sample Methanotroph_Enr_FD_187368 | JGI IMG/M metagenome (GOLD analysis project Ga0208789, IMG submission 187368) | Enriched soil microbial communities from Old Woman Creek wetland in Ohio, USA - Methanotroph_Enrichment_5 (SPAdes) (version 2) | ecosystem: Environmental > Terrestrial > Soil > Wetlands...
AATCAACCTGCGCAGGGATGCGTATTTTAGTCCCTACACCGACCTTGAACGACGCAGCCAATTAGGGATGGCAGCAGGCTTGGGATTGAAAAAGAAAACGGCTATTGGAAGTTATTTTATCAACTTCCGATATGAACAGGCTTTAACAAACAATTATAAAGCATGGCCTGCTTTCGACCTTTCGGTATTTCGATTGCACAGGGTAATGGCTTTTTCTGTGGGCTATATTTTCGAAGGAATCAAACTTCGCAAAACATAGAATACAGTTTTTCGCACTTGACGGGACATTTGCGAAGCATTTAATCAGCATTAAAAAAGCGGCTTTCGGGCCGCTTTTTAATGTTCATTTTCCTTATTCTTATTACACCGTCATAATATCTTTTTCCTTGTGATCCAGTATTTTATCCACCTGGACAATAAAGTTGTCGGTTATTTGCTGAATATCTTTTTCCAATACTTTGATATCGTCTTCCGAAACACCTTCCTTTTCCAGTTTTTTGGCATCTTCAACCGCCGTCCGGCGCATATTTCGTATCGATACTTTTGCAATTTCGGCTTCGCCCCTGGCTTTTTTCACCAGTTCTCGGCGGCGCTCTTCAGTGAGCGGAGGTACTGCAATGCGTAAAATATCACCATTATTCTGCGGGTTGAAACCCAGGTTGGCATCGAGAATAGCTTTTGCCAATGGATTAAGCATGTTTTTTTCCCAGGGCTGAACCACAATAGTACGTGCATCGGGTGTATTGATATTGGCAATTTTATCAACGGAAGTAGGATTTCCATAGTAGTCAACCCTAACACCTTCGAGCATCTGAGGGGTAGCCTTACCGGTACGGAACTTATGAAATTCCTTTTCGAGATGGGTAAGCGCATGTTGCATGCTTTCTTTAATCTCTTCTATAATGAACTTGGCTTCTTCAGTCATGGTTAATCGTTTTGTGATGCAAATTTATAAATAACAGGGAAATATTTGCTATGTTGGTTTAAAAACTATTTTAACGCAGGATTTTGGGCTGATTCGATTTATAGAATGGGAATACGGAATTCATACTTTAAATTTTTGAATGGTTTAAAATGCATCAAATGTTTGAAGTGTTTTACCCAAAATAACCAACCAACAAAACAAACCCTTCAAATAAAAATATAACTTTTCAAACCCCTAAAACCTGATCCCAAATCCTATGCACAAATAAGCGTTCCGCAGTTATCTCCGCTCAAAATCTTCTGCAGGTTCCCGGCTTTGTGGACATCAAAAACTATCACAGGCATTTTATTCTCGCTGCAAAGGGTAAATGCAGTCATATCCATGATATTCAATCCTTTACTATATGCTTCGTCAAAAGTAAGTGTGCTGAATCTGGTAGCTGCCGGATCTTTTTCGGGATCAGCAGTGTAAACACCATCCACACGGGTTCCTTTAAGTAACACATCGGCATGAATTTCGATGGCGCGCAAGGCAGCAGCCGTATCGGTTGTAAAAAAAGGATTTCCGGTACCACCGGCAAGTATTACAACTTCTCCCTTTTCCAGTTTGCTGATTGCTTTTGGCCCGCTTACTCTTTCGGCTACAGGATCAATGGCCAGGGCTGAGAGCACTTTCGATTTCACGCCAACGCTTTGCAGGGCCGATTGAAGTGCCAGGCTGTTGATGACCGTTGCCAGCATGCCCATATAATCGCCTTGTATGCGGTCAGTGCCGATAGTATTGCCTTTCAGTCCACGGAAAATATTGCCACCGCCAAGTACCACAGCAACCTGGGTTCCCAGTTCAGTGGCTTTTTTTATTTCATTGGCATACAATGCAAGCATGTCGGTATCAAATCCCTGTCCTGAAATCCCAGCAAGCGATTCGCCACTCAGTTTAAGTAAAATGCGTTTATATTTCATAGGTGAGTATAATCGGATTGACAATATTTTATAGCATTCTTAAAAGCAGTTTAAACTTCGTCTCTTCCATGGCAGGCTTTGTATTTTTTCCCGCTTCCGCAAGGACAAGGATCATTCCGGCCAACCTTCTTCTCCACTTTTACCGGCCCGGTAACTGTATTTTCGCTTGTCCGCTGTCCAAGAATATCACTTCTGTCTTCTCGTAGACGGCTGCTATCCGTGCGCTGTGGCTGCCGGACTTCTTTTACCTGGTCGGCTTGTTGTACAGGCAAATTAGCCCGCGACAAAAATCCTATTATATCTTTGTTGGCTTTCTGAAGCATGTCCTTAAACAGGTTGAACGACTCCAGTTTATAAATAAGTAAGGGGTCTTTCTGTTCGTAACTGGCTGATTGTACACTCTGGCGGAGTTCATCCATCTCTCGGAGATGTTCCTTCCATGCATCATCAATTACGCCTAAAGTAATTCCTTTTTCAATGGCCAGCGACACCTCCATTCCTTTGTCGTCATATGCTCGTTTCAGGTTAGCTGCAACCTGCATGGTCTTGATCCCGTCAGTGATTGGTATGGCAATAAACTGGTAACGCGGGTTATTTTCGTAAACGTCTTTTACAACCGGGTAGGCTAACTCGGCAATCCGCTTCGATTTGTTGCGGTAGTTTTTGTAGATGAAATCGAAAAGATCATCAGCCAGCTTTATTTTATTGCCCGATTGAAATTCCTTATCTGTGAAAGGGCACTCGGCAGCAAAAGTAGTAAGCAGTTCAAGCCTGAATCCCTCAAAATCATTATTATCCTGGAAGTCAGCAACATAATTATCACAAAGATCATAGATCATATTGGAAACATCCAGTGCCAGACGTTCACCATACAAGGCCTGGCGACGTTTGCTGTAAATAACTTCCCGCTGGGCATTCATAACGTCATCATATTCAAGCAAACGTTTACGTATCCCGAAGTTGTTTTCTTCAACTTTCTTCTGCGCACGTTCGATGCTCTTGGTGATCATCCGGTGCTGAATCACTTCTCCTTCTTTAAGCCCGAGGCGGTCCATGATGCCGGCAATACTTTCGGAGCCGAACATACGCATCAGGTCGTCTTCGAGCGAAACAAAGAATTGAGAACTCCCCGGGTCACCCTGGCGGCCGGCACGCCCGCGCAACTGCCTGTCGACACGGCGTGATTCATGCCGTTCGGTACCGATAATGGCAAGTCCGCCAGCTTCTTTAACACCTGGTCCTAATTTTATGTCAGTACCACGACCAGCCATGTTGGTAGCAATGGTAACCGTGCGCGTTAAACCGGCTTCGGCAACAATCTGAGCTTCACGCTGGTGTAACTTGGCGTTGAGTACATTGTGAGGAATCCGGTCACGGGTAAGCATACGGCTGAGCAACTCCGATATTTCAACTGATGTAGTACCAACAAGGACAGGCCGTCCTTTCTCAATCAGCGATTTAATCTCTGTGATAACAGCATTAAATTTTTCGCGCTTGGTCTTGTAAACAAGGTCTTCGTTATCAATACGAACTACAGGACGGTTAGTCGGAATAACCACCACATCCAGTTTATATATATTCCAAAACTCGCCTGCTTCCGTTTCGGCAGTACCGGTCATACCGGCAAGTTTGCGGTACATACGGAAATAATTCTGCAGAGTTACGGTAGCATAGGTTTGGGTGGCGGCTTCAATTTTTACATTTTCTTTTGCTTCGATAGCCTGGTGTAACCCGTCGCTGTAGCGGCGGCCTTCGAGAATACGGCCGGTTTGCTCGTCAACAATCTTCACCTTATTATCCATCACCACATATTCCACATCGATTTCGAACAAGGCATATGCTTTCAGCAACTGGTTGACAGTATGGATACGTTCGGATTTCACGGCGTAATCGCGAAGAAGTTCCGCTTTTTGTTCTGACTTCTCTTTATCCGTTATCTGCCGGCGTTCCATTTCGGCAATTTCAGCGCCTACATCCGGAAGGATATAAAATTTGGGATCATCGTATGATTTAGTGATCAGGTCAATTCCCTTATCGGTGAGTTCGATGGAATTATTTTTTTCGTCGATGACAAAATACAGCTCATCATCAATGATGTGCATGTTTTTCGACTGTTCCTGCATATAGAAGTTTTCGGTTTTGAGCAGGATTGCTTTAATACCGGGTTCGCTCAGGAATTTGATCAGTGCTTTATTTTTTGGCAATCCACGGAAGGAACGCAGCAGGGCTTCACCGCCTTTTTTTTCATTTTCGGAGGAAATTTTACCTTCGTCGTTAAATATCAGTAGACTTTTAGCCTCCGAAAGTAATTTGGTTACCAGGTTGCGTTGCTCATTATACAGTTTCGTAATTTCTGGTTTCAGCGCTTCGAATTCCTGGTTTTCACCACGGGGGGTTGGCCCTGAAATAATAAGTGGTGTACGGGCATCATCAATCAAAACGGAGTCAACCTCATCTACAATTGCATAGTTATGCGGGCGCTGAACCAGTTCATCCGGGTTTCGCGCCATATTGTCACGCAGGTAGTCGAAACCGAACTCGTTATTGGTACCATATGTAACATCAGCCAGGTAAGCATTACGGCGCTCTGCCGAATTGGGTTCATGCCTGTCGATACAATCAACCTTAAGTCCATGAAATTCGAACAATACGCCCATCCATTCCGAGTCGCGTTTGGCAAGGTAATCGTTAACAGTTACCACATGCACCCCTTTACCTGCTAATGCATTCAGATAAATTGGCAAGGTAGCCACCAGCGTTTTGCCTTCACCGGTACCCATTTCCGATATTTTACCTGTGTGCAGGACTATGCCCCCGATAAGCTGCACATCATAATGCACCATATCCCATGTAATCATATTCCCGCCTGCCATCCAGCGGTTATCCCAGTAAGCCTTGTCTTCGACAATATTTACACTGTCCTTGCGGGCTGCCTGGTCGCGGTCGAATTGTGTGGCGGTAACTTCCAGTGTTTCGTTTTCCATGAAACGGCGGCTGGTTTCTTTTACAACCGCAAAAGCGGAAGGCAATATCTCCAGCAGGGTGTCCTGTGTTTTACGGTATTCTTCTTTATCCAGGAAATCAATACGTTTATATAGTTCCTCCTTTTCTTCAATATCTATATCAAAATCGCTTTCAATCCGTGCTTTGATAGTGTCAATTTCATCGCGTTCAGCCTCGACAGCATCCGTAATTTTTTGCCTGAACGATGTGGTCATGGCACGAAGGCCGTCGTTATCAAGAGATTGTAGTTTTTCAAATTCCACCTTGGTTTTTTCAACTAAAGGGGTAATAATCTTTATATCGCGGTCGGATTTTGTACCGCCTGAAAGCATTTTCAGAAATGAGTTAAGCATTTTATAAACGTGTTAAGCGTATATGAATTTGTTCGATCAAACATGCAAAGATAATGTATTCCAGCGAAAGGCAATCATTTAGCCCGTGGATTGGAATGCATATGAATCCTTACCAAATATCATACTAAAAAAGCAAATAAAAACATAAGGCGACAAAGTGGCAGATTCGGAAGAAGAGGCAAAACCGAAAATTAATATTGTAAATTCAACGAAATTGAAATTTTTAAATAGCAAAGAGTCTGAAAAGCAAACCGGGGCGCTGGTTTTGCCAGCGCCCCGATTGTTGTTTGTTAATATTCGTCTTCATGAAAGAAGAAATCTTCTTTAGAAGGATAGTCGGGCCAGAGATCCTCGATACTTTCGTATATCTCTCCTTCATCTTCCAGTTCCTGGAGGTTCTCAACCACTTCCATAGGAGCTCCTGAACGAACACAGAAGTCCTGAAGCTCTTCTTTGGTAGCCGGCCAGGGGGCATCCTCAAGTTTTGAGGCTAATTCTAACGTCCAGTACATTTGTCAAAAATTAGGTTTAAATTTTTTGCAAAAATAATCTATTCAAAATAAAAATCAATACCTGGAGCAATTTTGTGAATAACTTATTAAAAATTAGGTGATTCACCTTGGTTTTTCATCAAAATTCATGCCTGAATTCAAATAAAAGCAAGATTTTATTTATCCAAAACGTCAGGTTTCCATGGCAGATCAGAAATAGTATTAACAAAAGCCAGTTCCCGGGCCAGTACAAACAGGTAATCTGATAAGCGGTTGATATACTTAATCAGGATTTCATCCACGGCCCTATCGGCCGATAGTTTAATAATGGTCCGTTCACCCCTGCGGCAAACTGTACGGCATATATGGCAAAGCGACACCAGGGGATGACCACCCGGTAAAATAAACGAGTTTAATATCGGCAGATGCAGGTTCATGGAATCGATTTCATGCTCAAGCCCAAGCACATCATCTTCTGACAATTGCGGAAGTGCTCGCGTCATTATTTTTTCAGGATCAGTTGCAAGCAACGACTCAGCAGTAAACAGATTTTCCTGTACCCGAAGCAGCACTTCGCACAAATGTTTGTCAGTAATCTGGTCGCGCAGGTACCCGATAAAAGAGTTCAGTTCGTCGAGAGTTCCATATGCTTCAATGCGGTCGTGGTATTTGGGTACCCGGGTACCCCCTATCAGCGAAGTTTCACCTTTATCACCGGTTTTGGTGTAAATTTTCCAGTCGTTTTCCATATGAGCAGTCTTAACCCGTCGGGCCAGATCAATACTATAATAAGGTTATCTGATTTTTATCAATTGATAACAACTAATCCCGCACTAATTGTTCAATGCCTGGGCTGATGTAATGATATTTTCATTCAGATAATCGTCAGAGACCTTCCCATCCATCAGCCGGATGATCCGGTGCGCATGACGGGCTATATCCTCTTCATGAGTTACAAGAATAATAGTATTGCCGGCACGGTGAATCTGCTCAAGTACACCCATAATTTCGTATGAGGTAGTTGAATCGAGATTACCGGTGGGTTCATCAGCAAGGATAATAGATGGCTTGTTGACCAATGCCCGGGCAATAGCCACACGCTGCCTTTGTCCGCCCGAAAGCTCGTTTGGCTTATGCGAAGCCCTGTCGGTGAGTCCAACGCTTGCAATTACCTCGTTGGCACGTTCGAGCCTTGCTGCTTTCGAAAAACCAGCGTATACCTGCGGAAGCATTACATTATCGAGCGCAGTGCTACGCGGTAAAAGGTTAAAGGTTTGAAATACGAATCCTATTTCCTTGTTACGAATACGTGCAAGTTCGTTATCATTCAGCTTGCTCACATCCTGGCCATTAAGAATGTATTGCCCGCTGGTTGGCGTATCAAGGCAGCCGAGCAGATTCATTAGGGTAGATTTGCCCGATCCGGAAGGACCCATCAATGCTACAAATTCATTTTTAAAAACTGAAAGTGAAACCGAACGTAATGCCCTTACCAGTTCGGTGCCTACTTTGTAAGTACGCGTAATATCGGTTAAACGGATTATTTCCTGCTGACTCATCTGAAAAAGAGATAAAATGATTGGATAACAAAAGTAATAGTTTTATCATGAGATAATTTGAAAGTCTGAATATATTTTTCTCTTATTATTTTTAACAGCAAATAATTATGTAATCAGAAATATTATTGTACTGCTTTAATTTTTTTTCCCCTTTTTTGCCCCCTCTATATCTCCCCGAAGGGAAGACTTTAGAATCAGGACAAGACAGGGATTAAAAATAAGTCACTAGATTTTCCCTAATACTCATTTCCAATTAACGAATAACTAATATCTTATTATGAATTTCTGCTTACTTAGTTCCTTCTTCAGAAATACAATTCCCATCCTGAAAAGATCAATACTTACGGTTACATGTTCATGGTCAGCTATTTCATTCCAGGCTTTCTGCATGCCTTCCGACCAGTGTATATCGTCAAGAACAAATACTGTATCGTTATGGGAAATACTAAGTAGTAATTTAAAATTAGAAAGCGTTGCCTCATAGGTATGATTACCGTCGATATAAACAAAGTCCACTTTCATCGCCTGGGTGATCACATCGGGCAATACAATATCGAACCGGCCTATATGCTGCTCTATATTTACTACATGCAATATGTTAAAATTGGCAGCCGCCTGTTCTGATTTTGTAGTACAGCCGTCGATTGTATATATGTGCGCATCTGGATTTGCCGTTGCCATATACAAAGTACTAATACCAACTGAAGTGCCTAATTCAATAATGGTCTCCGGTAAAAAATATTCAACAAGCCTGAATAATAACCGGCCATGTTTTTCGCTCACCGAACTGTTTCGAACTATGGAGGCCACGCTTTCGAACCGGTGTCTATATTCCTTATGATTCGCTCCGGCTCCGAAATCCGTAATTTCAATCACCTGGGTTTTATGCAGAAGTTTATTCCTGAGTTCTCTGATATCATGAAACGACGGATGGTCCATCCGGTTTCTGAAAATATTGTCAATAAGCGAATATACAAACGGAGAATGCACTGAATGACGTGTACCCGACTTAACCATGTATTTCAGGAAGGCAATCAATAAAAAAATGTTATGTCTCATTTTAGAATTAAAAGGGGTAATAAAAAATAATTTCTCAAATGAAACTAACCTTGTGTATTTTTGCTGCTGATTAGAACAAAATCAAGGTTTCATGTTACTACAAAAAATCAGCGCTAAAATAGAGAATTATTTGTCGCTAGTTAAGTTTTCGCACACAATATTTGCATTGCCATTCGCATTGCTTGGATTTTCTCTTGCCACAATCCATAACAGTGATTCGCTTAGCATGAAATTATTAATCCTGGTTCTGCTTTGCATGCTTTTTGCACGTAACGCAGCCATGAGTTTTAACCGATGGGCCGACAGGCATATTGACGAGGTGAACCCACGCACGGCTCAAAGGGAAATACCGGCCCGCCTGATCGGGCAGCGTTCAGCACTGATTTTCAGCATTGCTAATGTTGTACTTTTTATAGCAGCTACATGGTTTATCAACCCACTTTGCTTTTATCTTTCACCCTTAGCTCTCATTATTATTTTGGGATACAGCTTTACCAAACGTTTTACGGCATTATCCCATTTTGTACTTGGGTTGGGACTTTCACTGGCTCCAACCGGAGCTTACCTTGCCGTAACCGGCACATTCAATCTGATCCCGGTACTTATTTCATTATCTGTATTGTGCTGGGTATCAGGTTTCGATATTATTTATGCACTTCAGGATGACGATTTCGACCGCGAAAACCATCTTCGGTCAATTCCTGTAATGATTGGCCGGAAAAGAGCGCTGAATTTATCACTTGTACTTCATATACTTACTGCACTGCTGCTCGTTGCTGCAGGTTCAGAAGGTGATTTCAAATCGATTTACTGGCTTGGACTGGGAATATTCTCAATACTTCTGTTTTACCAGCATACCATCGTTAAATACAATGACCTGAGAAAGGTAAATGTGGCATTCTTTACCCTGAATGGAATTGCAAGCATCGTTTTTTCGGTATTTGCCATCACCGACTTATTACTATAATATCAATATTCCTTCTTGATGCCTGTTTTCGCTACTGCTAGAACAGCCTGATCGAATAATTCTTTATCAGCCGGATGAAATTCAAAAGCAATTGGAATATAGAATATGGGTAAGCTACCTAAAATTGCCTGAGCTTCGGGATTTTGCAGGCGTTTTGCATCCTTCTCCGTGGTAACGATTATTTTTCGCTGGGTTAACAGGTTTTTAAACTTCTCTTTGAGTAGTAATAAGTCCTTCTCAGTGAAATTATAATGATCGGGGAATTCCATTATCTCAAGGTCAGTACACAACCTGCGGAGGTATTCCTGCATAGGTCCGGGATTGCCAATTCCGGTTACCAGAATGATAGAATAAACATTGTTGGTTTTCTGAATATAATTACATTCACTTTTAAAGACAGGTTCATACTCAAGGTAGTTGATGTACGAAAAACATACCAGTTGCCCGGGAAGAGGTTTAATCTCTTCAATCAACTGTTTCCGGACGATAGGAGAAAAAATCCGTGGTGTTTTGGTAACTACAATTATATCTGCACGTTTGCGTCCTGAAATATGCTCACGTAACCGGCCTAAAGGTAAAAGCCAATCCTTTGTATAAAGTTTGAAATAATCGGTAACCAGTATCGATAATTCTGGTTTTACAAACCTGTGTTGAAATGCATCATCAAGAATTATGGTTTCAAGATCTGCTACTTCTTTAACCAGTTCCCTGATGCCTTCAATCCGTTTTTCACATACCGCTACATTAAGGTGAATATACTTCTGATGGTACTGCAATGGTTCATCACCGAGTGTCTCAACTGATTCATCCTCACCGGCAAGCCTGAATCCCTTGGTTTTTCTTTTATACCCACGGCTTAACGTTGCTATGTTAGAATTTTCACCCAATAAGCGGACAATATACTCTACCATCGGGGTTTTACCAGAGCCGCCGGCAATCAGGTTCCCAACAGATATTACCGGAATATCAAATTTCTCAGAAGGCAGAAGCTTAATATCAAATAAAAAATTACGGACTCTGATAATAAGACCGTATAACAAGGAAAAAGGAAATAATAAAAATCTGAAAGCTTCCACGTGATAAAGGTACAAATAAAACATTCTGATATACACAATTTATTTAATGGAATTATTATATTATCCTATACGAATTCCTATTTAAAAATAAAATGCAGTATGACTTATGTGCTTGTAAGCCACGCGAAGATATTATTTTTGTACTAAAACAGCTATTTATTATCTATTTTTACACGTTTTAATGCTAAAGCTTTAAAATATGATCTTATCCGAAATTACTTCGTTCCTCAATTCCCGCATCCCCCTGTCCCTGCAGGAAAGTTATGACAATTGCGGATTGTTGATCGGCAATACGGATACTGAAATCACAGGCGCAATGGTTTGCCTGGATTTTACAGACGAGGTGCTTGACGAAGCCATAGAGAAAAACTGCAACCTGGTTATTTCACATCATCCATTGATCTTTTCAGGCATCAAAAGTCTCACAGGCAATACGGATACCGAACGGCTGATAATCAGGACCATCAGGGAAAATATAGCTGTTTTCGCCCTTCATACCAATCTCGACAATCATTATGAAGGGGTAAATCATTTTCTTTGCAGCAAACTTGGGATAACAAATACTGAAATTTTAAGACCGATGCCCGATAAGCTACGAAAGCTGGTTACATTTTGCCCGCCTTCGCATGCCTACCAGGTCCGCGAAGCCATTTTTAATGCCGGTGCCGGCCAGATAGGCAATTACGATAACTGCAGTTACAACACTACAGGCGAAGGAACATTCAGAGCTCTGGCCGGAGCAAATCCTTTTGTTGGGGAAATGGGGAAATTGCATAGCGAGATTGAACTACGTATCGAAACTATATTTCCGTATTTTCTCGAAAAGGCTGTACTAACGGCACTCAAACTCGCTCATCCATACGAAGAAGTAGCTTACGATATCTACCCGCTTTCTAACCTGAACCACCGTATCGGCTCTGGTATGATCGGAACTCTGCCACAAGCGGTTGATGCAGAAGAATTTTTAAATCATGTTAAAAATATTCTTCACATCGGATGCATCCGGCATACCCATTTAAAAAATAAAAAAGTACAGCGGATTGCGGTCTGCGGTGGCTCGGGAAGCTTCCTGATTAGAGATGCAATTACCTGTAATGCTGATTTTTACATGACCGGGGATATCAAATACCACGACTTCTTTATACCCGGAAACAGGATGATATTAGCGGATATCGGCCATTTTGAAAGCGAACAATTTACAAAAGAACTGATATATACCTTATTAAAGAAAAAATTTACTACTTTTGCACTCTTTATTTCCGGTACCAATACCAATCCGGTTAATTATTTGTAAATCAACATAAAACATCATAATCTGCTATGGCAAAAAGTATTGCTAAACCAGCTGAAACAATCGGTGAGGAGAAAAATAAGATTACAAATCCTGTTGAAACAGGTGAAACTGCTGAAATTCATGTTCCGGCTGAGCATGTAAAAGACGAAACGGAAATTTCGATTGAGAAAAAACTCATTGCTTTATTTACGCTTCAGCAAAATGATTCAAAAATCGACCGCATAAAAATTGTTCGTGGTGAGTTACCACTTGAAGTGGAAGATCTTGAAGATGAAGTTGCCGGTCTCGAAACGCGCATCGACAACTATATCCAGGAAATCGAAATGCTTGACAAGCAGGTTGCTGATAAGCAACTGGCCATTAAGGAAAGCCAGGCACTTATCAAACGCTATGAAGAGCAGCAAAACAATGTAAGGAACAATCGTGAATACGATGCCCTGACCAAAGAAATTGAGTTCCAGAGCCTCGAAATGCAGTTAGCCGAAAAACGCATCCGCGAATTTACAGCTCAGCTGACCATGCGCAAAGAGGAAATTGAGAATGCGCAGAACGAACTGAGCGATCGCCGCAACGACATGGAAGCCAAACGCAGCGAACTCACTGATATTGTTGCTGAAACTGAACTTGAAGAGAAAGAACTCAATAATAAATCAGAACAACAGCAAAGACTTATCGAAGAAAGGCTTTTAATCGCATACAAACGCATACGCAAAAATGCGCGTAACGGACTTGCTGTTGTGCCTGTTGAACGTGATGCCTGTGGCGGATGTTTCAGTTATATCCCTCCTCAACGTCAGCTCGACATTAAACTTCACAAGAAAATTATCGTTTGCGAATTCTGTGGACGAATCCTGGTCGATAAAGAATTGGCTGACTCCTTAAGCTAACAAAGAGACTAGATTAAATTACAGAGCCGGTTTTATTTTACCGGCTCTTTTTTTTATGCTGACAGGGCTTTATACAACATAATTTCAGATTTTTGTCAACCAATAGTATTGATAGTTAAGCATATCTAATGAAACACCTGACAATTCTTTTCATTCTGTTTTTCGTTTCGGTTACAGCTGAAGCTTCGTTTACTTTTAATGATAACTGTAAACAAGCTTATACGGATGTGATGTACCTCAGGTTTACTCATGCTGATGCCAGGATGCAGGCTGAGAAAAAAATAAACCCTGGCAACCAGGTTCCTTATATCATCGATAATTATATTGATTTCCTGAAAGTATTGATCGGAGAAGAAGAAAAAGACTTTGTCCATTTAAAAGACAACAGGGACTTTCGTTTGCAGAAACTCGCCAAGCAGGGGAAAGAATCACCCTGGTATCTGTTCAGCCAGTCTTTGATTTATTTGCAATCAGGCGTGGCAAGGATTAAATTCAGTGAATATGTGAATGCAGGTCTGGATATAAACCGGGCTTATCGCCTTCTGATTGAAAACCAGCGCAAGTTCCCCGATTTTATAATGAATAAAGCAGGCCTGGGAATATTACACGCTCTTATTGGTACTGTACCTGCAAAATATAAATGGGCCATACGCTCACTGAGATTCGAAGGAACAATTCCCGAAGGCAATTCCGAAATAAAAGAAGCTTATATGCAGGTGGCATCTGATCCTAAGCTCAGTTTTTTATTGCCCGAAACCGCTTTCCTGCTGTCGTTTGTTACATTGAATCTTTCTGCAGATATTCCAGCGGCACTCAGCCTGGTTGAAAAACTAAGCGCCACATCTCTGACCAAAGCAAATAAAGAGAGTCCGCTGGTAGTCTATATGTTTGCTAACATTTATGCCAGGGCAGGCGAAAATGATAAAGTGATTAAACTGCTGACTGAATTCCGGTTTGCGGCTGACCAATATCCTTTTCAATACCTTAATTATATGCTGGGTGTGGCCAAACTTAACCGACTGGATGTGGATGCCTGTTATCCGTTGCTGAACTTCCTTGGCAGTTTCAAAGGTAAAAACTACATCCGATCGGCGTATATGCACCTGGCATGGTATTATTATATTCAGAATGAGCCGGAGCAATACAACGTTTATGTTGAACGTATTAAACTCAGGGGAAATGATTTGGTTGACAACGATCGCGAAGCACTGACATTTGCCGGTCAGAAGAGCAAACCCGACTTGCCCTTATTGAAATCACGCCTGCTTTGCGATGGCGGGTATTATGCACGCGCCCGGTATGAACTCGAAGGCTTTAAGACAGCTGATAAAAGAAGCAGAATTGAATATACCTACCGGCTTGGCCGCATTTACCATAACTGGGGGAAAACGGATGAGGCTATTCCTTATTATGAAGAAACAATTAAAAACGGCGACAAATTGCCATATTATTTTGCAGCCAACTCCGCACTTCAGCTTGGCATGATCTATGAAAACAGCAACAAATTCACCCTGGCAAAGACATATTATTCGAAAGTACTGGATATGCAGTTTGAGGAATACCAGTTCAGCATCAGCAACAAAGCCCAGGCGGGACTGAACCGCATTAAAGGGAAATAAAGATTTTTCAGGGTTGCAGGAGTTTAGAGTATCCGGTTGTGAAACGAAGGATGTTTTTTACTCATTGCCTATTGAGTAATCCGTCGCTGTAAACAATGCACGGGGTACATGGCATTTTTCACCTTCTAATTCTTCCCAGGTTTGAATTTAGATACTTTTAAGATTTTCTTCGCATCTGTATCCTCCATCAGTTGTTTCAGGGTGACACCTTCGGATTCATTCATGTATGCCCTTACAATCATCCAACCCATATATACTCCGAGCCTGCCAGGTGATTCAGCAGCAAATCCCGATGTAAAAGGAGCATCGGTCAACATTTTGGAAACGCCCTGGGGATCTGACGAAAAGAGCATCTGATGCTCTATCAGAAAAGCCCATACATTACTTTCGTTTTTACGGCACCAGTCAAGCTGGTTAGCCGAATACCCGATTTTATATTCATCTTTAACATCAGGCAACGTCACGTCACAAAAATAAAGCGCTTTCCCGGCCATGATCATTTTATCAAGCATTGTATTGCTTTTATCATCCATCTTCACCAGGTTGTCGGAAATTGCCAGCATACACTGAGGTAAGATGAAATCAGGGGTAAAACGCCTGATTTTATATTTTGGAAGCCCGGCTTTCTCATAAGCTGTCACATCATCACCCAGAAAAATATCTAACCCGATCGCCATGGCCGTGTCAGAATAATAGACCGGATTTTCGATATCCAGTCCCGAAACATAGGTAAAAACCTGTGGAACAGGTTTTTCAGGATAGGCTTGCCTGAACCGGTCGAAAGCCTTTGTCAGGCCTGTTTCAAGAAAGGTTACATCAGGATACTTTTTCATGGTAAGGTCATACAACTCCTTAATATTCGGATCATTCAGGAAATTATATATCCTGAGTATATTCATGGTATCCTGCCAGTGATTGCCAAGAAAGTAGGCATATTCGGGATATAGTGTGGCCATACCCTGCCTCAGGTGTTTTTTATCGAGCCCGAAAAGCGCCTTTTCGTAGCGTTTTATCACAATTTTACTCTCTGTAACTTTAACTTCCGGTTGCAAAGGCATGGTGACCTCGGCATTTTTATTCCTGCACGATTGCATTATAAGCAGCACGAGAAGCGGCAAAAAAATAAAATATCTGTTCAGGCTGATTTTACTCATAAATCTAAAGAAATGATACTTGGTTAAAATACTAGGAGTTTGTTTCATCGGGCGGATAAGCGCAGGGTGCCCTGAACAAATCCCGAATAGATTCAATATTCAGTGACTTTAATTTTTGGTGAGTTAAATACAGGTTTTTCTTTATGTGGAAGCTGGGCCGTAGTAAGTTATACTATCGCAGCTTTTACGCTGTTCACGTAATCAGCAT
>Ga0208789_1001241_pt1 | contig 15534 bp, 13 predicted proteins | sample Methanotroph_Enr_FD_187368 | JGI IMG/M metagenome (GOLD analysis project Ga0208789, IMG submission 187368) | Enriched soil microbial communities from Old Woman Creek wetland in Ohio, USA - Methanotroph_Enrichment_5 (SPAdes) (version 2) | ecosystem: Environmental > Terrestrial > Soil > Wetlands...
TCCGAAACTCCAATTGATCGCTGTTGCCTGCGTAAAAAATATTTTCCTGCATCTGTCATTGCTTTTAGCGGTATCAATCCAACCAGTTCCGAACCGGTTACACGCATTCCACGCTCCTGGGCTTTCAGGCAAGCTTCTTCAAAAGCAATATGAACTGGAGTAATACTTATATTTGTCAGGTTAATAGAAACCTGAGCAATACCGTACTCTTCAATAAACCATCCAATGGCTTTGCAAGCTTTAAGTGTTCCTGGGGTCCAAATATCTTTTCCGTTTCCGTCTTTTTTGATTTTTCCGGTAACCGGATTGCCTTCACGGACAGGGCGACCTTTTTCACGTATATCAAAAGCAATTGCATTTGCCCTGCGAACGGAAGTTGTATTAAGATTTACGTTATATGCGACCAGGAAATCGCGGGCACCAATAGCTGTTGCACCCGAAAGGGCAATTTTCTCGTTAAATTCTGCCGGCCCGAAATCGGGTTTCCAATGTGTATCAACAAGTTTTTTAGGCAAACCTTCATATTCCCCCGACCTGTTGTTAGCCAGGTTGCGGCGCTCATCAGTAAAAGCAGCGTTTTCGTAACAATATACAGGAATTCCCAATTCCATCCCAATGCGCTCTGCCAATTTGCGGGCATAGACGACAACTTCCTCCATGGTTATTCCGGCAATTGGAATTAGTGGACAAACATCTGTAGCACCAAAACGGGGATGTTCACCCTTGTGGGTGCGCATATCAATAATTTCGGAAGCTTTTTTAACTGCCTGAAAAGCAGCTTCTATCACTTCATCTGGTGCTCCTACAAAAGTTACTACAGTGCGGTTTGTGGCCTTACCTGGATCTACATCAAGCAGGCGGATACCTTCCACTGCTTCGATGCAATCGGTGATTTGTTTGATAATAGCCATGTTGCTACCTTCGCTGAAATTAGGAACACACTCAATTAATTGCTTCATATATTTTTGTTTTTCAATGTTTTAGCAGAATATTACACATCTAAAGTTGAGCAAAATTAATAAATTACTGATGAAGGGACTCATTTGAAGAATATTAAATCTCCATTTGCAAATGAATGATAGATCCTGCCAAATTGGAACACGATAGTGAAATTTCTAAAAGCTTTCTCAGATGATGAAATATGTTAATTTTGATGTTCAAAATCGTTCGGTATGATCATTGAAATTGCAGCATTTAACCTTGAATCAGCTATAATGGCTTATAATGCAGGCGCTCATCGCATTGAACTTTGCTCAGCGCCTGCCGAAGGCGGTATTACACCTTCGGCTGCCACTATGCGATTAGCAAGGAAGTACGTTAAAATACCGATATACGTTATGATCCGCCCGCGCGAAGGGGATTTTTGTTACTCTGAAAGAGAATTTGAGACTATGTTGCTGGATATAGCTGCGGCTAAAATTGTCGGGATGGAAGGTGTTGTTGCTGGTATTCTTAATCCTGACGGTTCGGTGGACGAAAAACGAACATCCATCCTGGTTGATACCGCGGCTCCTATGAATGTTACTTTTCACCGGGCTTTTGATATGACTAAAGATCAGGATGAAGCAATGGAAACTATTATTTATACAGGATGTGCAAGAATACTGACTTCAGGCGGACAACCAACGGCTTACCAGGGAATTGAGAAACTGGCTCATTTGGTTAAAAAAGCTGGAGACCGGATTTCAATTATGCCAGGAAGCGGCGTAAACATTAACAATGTAAAACAAATTGCTGAATTGACTGGTGCCAAGGAATTACATCTATCTGCACGTTCCACTATCCCCGGCAAAATGCACTTTAAACATCCTTTTGTAACAATGAGCAGTTCTATTGCTGTTGCCGATTATGAGTTGCAAGTTCCTGATGAAAAAAGAATACGGACAATACTGGAAATGTTTGTTTGATGTCACTTTGCAAAACTTCCCAGTACTTTTCCTGATCTTGAAACGTAATTCACCTTGAGAATGAAACAATTCCTAAAGATTCTTTGATTCAAAAATCAAAGGTTTGCACCTTACCACTGAACTTTAAACCTTCGATACAGTTTATCTATTCTATAAATCCATATGAATATGTTCCTTTCCGTTTTTTTAATTCTGTTATCTGTCGTTTTATTTTATTCAGGTACTTCCTTGTTCATTAAGGGCAGTTCACCGTTGGTTTTGAAAGCCGGGATTTCACCACGGGTTGCCGGATTAACAGTAGTTGCTCTGGGAACTGCCTCCCCGGTATTATTTGTGAGTATGAATGCAGCCTTATTTGGTCATGGAAATATTGCCATAGCAAATGTTATCGGAAGCAACATTTTCAATATCTGTATTATACTTGGCATTTCAGCTATAATTGCTCCATTAAGGCCTAAAATGAATTTGCTGAAAATCGGCATTCCTGTCCTCGCACTTGTTACTTTAGGGTTTATGCTTTTATTTGCCGACAGGCAAATCAGCCGTTTCGAAGGTGGTATTTTACTCGCAGGAATGGCACTCTATACTTCTCTAAATATCATGCTTACACATCGCGAAAAAAGCAATGAGGGAATAGACGAGTATAACCAGTCCTTAACGATCAGTAAAATGAAATGGTATTGGCAGGTGGGAATGATTGTGCTTGGAATAGGTTTCCTGGTGGCAGGATCGGAAATACTAGTAAGAGGAACTGTAACTATTGCCCGCTTGTCAGGAGCTGGTGAAACAATTATTGGTTTAACAATTGTTGCCGCCGCCACCAGTTTTCCATTATTGGTGTCAACCATTGTTACTGCCCGAAAAAAAGAATACAATATAGCCATTGGAAATGTGATCGGATCCAATATTATCAATATTCTGGGAATTATTGGAATTTCAAGTGCACTGAATCCACTTTCGGCGATAGCTATCAGCAATATTGATCTTTATGTAATGTTGGGAGTAACATTTCTGCTTCTGCCATTCTTCAGGACGAAATATACAATGAAACGCGACGATGGAATTTTTATGATCGGGTTATACCTTATATTCATCTATTACCTGTGGCCGAAATGAAAAAGTGAACTGCTAATAGTTATTGGTCCAATGGCTTTAGGTTTAACCTGCCTAGGTTAGAAAGCGTTGAACTCTTCCGGCCAGCTATAGTACCTTTCCATTCAAAATCACAGTATCTACCTTATTACTACCAAAGGCATAGGGCATAAACTCAATTCCTGAAATGGGTTTTGTGATATAAACATTCGCCTTTTTCCCGATAGCAATACTTCCCAGTTCATCGCTGATACCCATTGCGTATGCAGAATTCAACGTGGTTGCATTGATAGCTTCTTCGGGTGTCATGCCATACATAATGCAACCCATAGATAATATCAGCTGCATATTACCCGAAGGTGATGAACCAGGATTAAAATCACTTGCCAATGCCAGTGGTAAGCCTGCGTCAATCATTTTTCGGGCCGGTGCATGAACCATATTCAGGAAAAATGCAGCTCCAGGTAAAATGGTTGGCATGGTTTCAGAATTTTTAAGCGCTCGTATTTCGGCCTCGCCGGTAAATTCGAGGTGATCAACTGACAAAGCGCCATACTTAACACCCACCTGGATTCCACCGGAATAATCCAGTTCGTTGGCATGAATTTTTGGTTTAAGTCCATATTTCATACCTGCCATTAATATACGCTCGGTATCTTCAACCGTAAAAAATCCTTTATCGCAGAAAACGTCAATATAATCAGCCAGTTCTTCGGCAGCAACCTGTGGAATCATTTCGTTGATAACCATATCGACATACTCGTGCTGTTTCCCTCTGTATTCAAGAGGAATTGCATGTGCGCCAAGGAAAGTTGCCTTGATGGTAAGCGGAGATAAACTTTTTAAATCCCTGATGACACGAAGCATCTTCAATTCATCTTCTGTATTAAGGCCATAACCGCTTTTTATTTCAACAGCCCCGGTTCCCAGCCAGGTGATTTCTTCCAGCCGTGCGAGAGCATCACCAATCAATTCTGTTTCGGAAGCATCATGCAATCGCTTTGCTGAATTTAAAATTCCCCCGCCACGCTTTGCAATTTCCTCATAGGATAATCCTTTGATTTTATCCACATATTCTATTTCGCGGCTACCGGAATACACCATGTGCGTGTGTGAATCGCAAAAAGATGGCAAAACCAATTTCCCTGTAGCATCAATCACTTTAATTCCCTTTTTCTTCCAGTCATCAGGAATGAAGAGATGCTCCATGCTGCCATATTCCAGTATCAGGCCTTTCTCAATAAACAGGAAAGCATTTTTTATGGTCAGCAACTTTCCCATTGCGGCACCACTGAGAAATGGGGTGAACATCTCGTCAACACCTACCAGCTCTTTTATATTGATAATCAGTATTTTCATTGCTAAAAATTTTATTCCAAACCTACATGAATTGTTTGAAAAATACAACAAACAAGTAAATTTTGATTTTATCTGCCAAATTACAAAATCTTATTCTTATAAAAATACGAATGATTCTAATTCCCTGGAATTCATAAATTTTGATAATTTATCAGATTACCATGCCTGTAACCTTTTCAAGCAAACAGCGTCAATATATTGTCTGAAACAATCAATTAATGAGAAAAGATTTTCACCTGGTTAAATTTCTGGTTCACAATCTTGAGGCTTTTATATGGATAGTGGCAATACTGTATTTTGCTGTTTCACCACTGCCTTCGGGCGAACATTTTACTATCTGCCCAGTGAGCCTTGCCGGATTTGAACATTGTCCTGGTTGCGGATTAGGTCGATCTCTGATATTACTGCTGCACGGACATTTAACCGAATCATTTAATATGCACCCAATGGCTGTATTTGCTCTTATTGTTTTAGTAGTACGAATTATATTCGTTTTCAGAAATTATTTCAAGTTCCGGAAACAACTAAGTGTAACTATTTAAAACACCTTAAGCATTGTACCCGAAAACATTACATCAATTAAAAGCTTCAATTAAAGAACTAAAATTTAACATACCCATAAAACAAACAATCAAATTTAACCTAAAACCATAGCAAAATGAGCACAAGACTTTATCAAATGATGCCGGAACTTGACATGCAGGAAATGACGTATGTTGATTCGATGACAAGAAACTATACCGATCAGCAATTGCTGAATTTCGCTAACTTTTACCGTAGCCGTCGCCGTGACCCACAATTGATTTTACTTGTCACACTTGCAGGTTTTTTAGGTTTTGCAGGTATTCAGAGATTTCTGACTGACCAGATCGGAATGGGTATTCTTTATTTTTTCACAGTCGGTCTCTGCTTTATCGGAACTATTGTGGACCTTATAAACTACAAACAAATTTCGCTGGAATACAATATCAAAGTTGCAAACGAAGTCTCAGGCTGGGTTTCACGGATGCCTACATAATATTTTTGATTGTTATAGCACACTCGGACTGATACCTAAACCTTATTGGTATTTTTAAGGAATACACTATTTATGTAAAAGAATCACAATAACTTAGAGTTGATAGTCAGTTTATTATACTGAAAGATAATTCTTAAAATTGATTTTTCTAAATTTAAAACTGTCGGAAAAGCGTTCCGATTATGTTATCCACTACCTAACTAAAAAGGGTATTGCTAAAGACCATCTCGTTAAAAAATTCTTCGGCGAAGCAAACCCCGCAGCTGAAAATAAAACCAAGTCAGGTCGTGCTCTGAACCGCCGAGTTGAAACTAAATCTGTTTAATAATTTCAGTGAGATTAATACCTATAAAAGAGGCTAGCCTGATAGTTAGCCTCTTTTTCATTCCATGATACCAAATTCTACATTACTTTAGGTAAACATCCGAAGTAAATATCGATTAATGATTCCAGAAATTCATTTATCCAATATTTACGAAGGAAGTCTTATAGTCTCCTCCATCTGCACCATCCGAATCTCCATCTAAGTGTTTTCCACCCTTATCCTTGATAGCACCGTTGCCCGTATCCGACCCAATAAGTTTGAGAGAAAAGCTCCCATCCGGATTATAATCCAAAAGATCAGATGTTGTCTTTGTCGTTAGAAATATCACCGTCTTACCATTCGGCCAATTTAAGGAACCAGTGGCGTTGGGGTCTTTCTCGGTTTGTAAAATAAATGTCTTACCGACAACGACAGTGCTGGGATCGACATCTTTATTAAAAGTAACAGTGATCTTAATATGTCCTCCATCCAATGCAAACTCCTGAGAAGAAGTTTGATTTGCTTTAGGAGAAACCACTTTTAAAGTAGTAGAACACGAAAAGCATAATAAGGCGACGCCTAAAGTTAATAATACTGTTTTGAATTTTTTCATTCTATTCTCCTTTCTTAAATTTAGATTTGACAATAAACAGTAAGTTTTCAACCATTTATCTTTATCTTCGTTATACCTCCTTTCAATGTGTTTGTTAAACGATCAGATGTTTTTCTACTTACCACACAAGCTTAAGCATGTCATAATTATTAGGGAGTATGACCGAGATCGAATTAAAGTGAAGATATACCAGGTTTTTAATCTCAGTGATAAACAAGAAATTCCGGAATTTTAATTAAAATAACCGCATCATTTATACATGTAAATATACGACATTTTTTCAATAACCGGCTCAATGCTAACCGATTAATGATAACCAAATGAGTTTATACTAAACCAGAAAATAAGAGTATAATTGCATTATCAATAAATTACCTCATTTCACTTACCAGGTTCCCATCTGTATGCAAGCACTGCAGAATACGCTTTTTAAAATTCAGGCAGGTCATATGCCGCGTTTCCAGTACGTGCGAAATTTCTGATGCTGGTATTGCTGGAGTACCACACACCATTGAAGCGATTTCAAATGCAAGGGGAAGATTTATCCGGCAATGATGGAAGATAGTATGAGCTGTGGCAGATTCATCTTTCTTGCAGCGGGTACACCTCCGCGAAAAAGGAGTTCGTCCCCGGCAATATCGTGTATTACCACAACTCCGGCACACGAAGCCATCTGCCCATTTGGCAGTTGCCAGTAATTCGAGGTATTCTTCCTGCGAAACAGGTGTTTCCTTAAATCGATTAGTTTCAAGCTTCCCGACTAATTCTTTCAGGTTAATCACTCTTTGAACTTCCATTTGTTACTTATGAGATATTGAGTGACAATTTCATGTTAAAAATTCAGTGGCATGATATTTGTTTACAAAAGTACAACTAAATGGTGATATTTATGCGATATATGAAATACTTTATATATCTTTGCATCATCAAAATAAAAACACTAAAACATTAATCAGAACAACTATGAAAAACACTTTCATTGGGTTAATCTTCCTCTCAATTGTATGGCTAAGTAGCTGTGGGGGAGCAGCTAAACCCGAAAAAACTCCCGAGGCAGCAGTTACAGCTACAAGCGTAGCAGATCAGGCTAAAACGGAAGCACCGGTTGAAAACAGCTCAACATCTCCTTCCAGTGAAAATTATGTTGTCGTACAACTTACCAAAGCTATTTTTCTTGAAAAAGTGTATAATTACGAAAAAAATCCGAAGAAATGGACTTTTGAAGGAGATAAGCCGTGTATAATTGATTTTTATGCCGATTGGTGCAGGCCATGTAAAATGGTTGCTCCTATAATGGCCGAACTTGCTGAAAAATACAAAGGTCAGATCACTATTTATAAAGTGAATACCGACCAGGAACGCGAACTGGCGCAGTTTTTCGGTATCCAGAGTATTCCAACCGTATTTTTCTGCCCTTCAGTTGGCGACCCACAGATGGCCCAGGGAGCCATGCCAAAAGAATCCTATGAAAAGGCAATAACAGAATTGTTGCTACAAAAAAAGTAAACTATCAAAAATTAAAAGAAATAAAATAATGGAACATTTAACAAAGGAAACCTTTCTTGCAAAGGTATTTAACTACGAACAGAACCAGGAATGGAAATTTGAAGGCGAACTGCCTTGCCTTATTGATTTTTATGCTGATTGGTGTGGCCCTTGTAAGATGGTTGCTCCTATCCTCGAAGAACTTTCGAAAGAATTCGATGGAAAAATCAATATCTACAAAGTAGATACAGAAGCCGAACAAGAACTGGCAGCAGCCTTTGGAATACAGAGTATTCCATCCATGCTTTTCTGCCCGAAAGATGGAAAACCACAAATGGCAATGGGTGCTTTGCCCAAACAAGCAATGACTGACGCAATAAACGAAGTTTTGCTTGCATCAAACTAATTTCTTTAATTGATATTTAGAAAGGGTAGCCGGACAGGCTGCCCTTTTCTTTTTAGTACTTTTGCCCCGAAAACCCTGAAATGAAACCTATCCTGCTTTCAACTGCATACCTGCCTCCAATCTCCTGGATGGCCGTTGCTATGCAAACGGAGCACATGGGGATTGAATTACAAGAAACCTTTCCCAAGCAAACTTATCGCAACCGCTGCACCATAGCAACCTCATCGGGCAAGCTGAATCTAACAGTACCAGTGAAACGAATTAACGGGAATCATACCAGAACATGTGATATTCGAATAGATAATTCGAATAACTGGCAACTGTTGCATTGGCGTTCTATTATCACAGCTTACAACAAATCACCTTTTTTCCTTTATTACCGCGACCAATTTGAATCCCTATTTTTTAAAAAACAAGAACACCTGGTTGACCTTAACAGGGAATTATTAAACGAACTCTTTAAAGCATTACAGATAAAATCATTAGAAATATTCTATACCAATGAATACGTTGTAAAATCTGATGTTTATGATCTGCGCAACAGTTTTCATCCAAAATCATTAACACATCATCCTGTTAAAATAGAATTTCCCAGGTATATGCAGTCATTTGAAGAAAATCACGGTTTTATTCCTGACTTAAGCATATTTGACTTGCTTTTTAATATGGGGCCAGATGCCTTTCAGTACCTGATTAACTTAAAGCTTTCGTTTGAAGAATAAATCAATGTGCTGATGGATACTCGATCCGGATATGATAAATGCTGAGTAATTTATTTTTGATAATTTTTTTAATAGTAGATATATCTCTTAGGGTAAGTAATGAATTCCGGAATTGCTTTTGTTCCATCTGATTGTCAATTAAACGCTCCACCAACTCACTGACCTGTTCTTCTGTTGGGGCTCTGAGTGAGCGGGAGGCCGCTTCGATTGAATCAGCCATCATCAGTATAGAAGTTTCTTTTGAAAAAGGAACCGGTCCCCGGTAGCGGAAAGCTGAATCATCAAATGGCTCATCACCGGCTGCCTGTTTGAATTTATTATAAAAAAACTGTGAGTAACGGGTCCCATGATGGGTACGTATAAAATCAATAATAGCTTCCGGAAGCTTATTGAACCTGGCTTTTTCGATTCCCCTGATTACATGCCCGGTAATGATGCGTGCACTCTCCTCGTACGAAAGATCATCATGGGGATTGATGCCTCCCGATTGGTTTTCAATAAAATACAATGGCATTTCCATTTTGCCGATGTCGTGATAAAGTGCACCTGTACGAGCAAGCAATGAATTTGCGCCAATAGCCCGTGCAGCCTCTTCTGCGATATTTGATACGATAAGCGAATGCTGAAACGTTCCAGGCGTTTGGATAGCTAATTCACGAAGTAGTTTTGAGTTAGTATCCGATAATTCGATCAATGAAACATCGGTGACCATACCGAAAATCTTTTCAAAGAGGTAAATAAGCGGATAACAGAATAAAGTTAGTATGGCACTGATTCCAAACAGCAGGAAATTTGTCAGGCTGATCTGCTCAATTGAGCCTTCCTGCATAAGTGTCATACCAATATATATAACAGAATACGAAACCATTATCATGAGAGATGTAAAGAAAAACTGGGAACGGTGATGCAAGTGCACAATACTTATTATGGCAAAAATACCGGTAATAAGCTGCATGAACAGAAATTGAAAACTGTTGGGTACAAGGAAACCTAGTATAATAATGGTAATGATATGCACGAACAGAGAAAGCCGGGTATCATAAAATGTCCGCACAATTATCGGGACAAGGCATATCGGGACAGCCATGATATAGGAAACATTTATGTTCATTACAAATGTGGTTAATGAAACCATGATTGTTACCAGCAAAAGCAGTAACACTATATTGTGATTTTCACTATAAATTTCGTGCCTGAAAGTATAAATGAACAAGCCGAAAACCAATAATGCCATGGAGATAAGGATCAACCGACCGAGCAGGATCATTTTAAAATTATATCCTGATCCGGATTTTGATTCAAACTCAAGACGCAGGGATTCCAATTGCTGAAATTTCTCTTCATTAACCAGTTCTCCCTTTGCTATAATTCGTTCTCCTTTTTGCACCATTCCGCGGCTAATCGAAATATCAGCAAGCGACTGCTCCCGCTCAGTCCGCGTTAGATTTGCATCGAACAAAACATTATGCATTAAGGTTGCCTGCAATAAAGGCAAAATGAATTTACTGTCAACACCCTGATGTTCTGACAGTTTCAACGAAATATATTCATTTGCTTTGCTTATATTAAATAAACTGCTTACAGGAACAATCTTTGCAACATTTTCTTCTAATATTGCTATTTTAAAATCAGGATTTTTATTTTCCAACTCAGGGATCATTTCAATTATTCCCCTATTATATATACTGTCGAGTATAGCAAATCCGGTTTTGATAATCAGTTCTTTCTCCTTAACAGGCTGCCTGCCAGCCCATGCTCTATCCAGACGGGCCAGAAAATCGCTTTTTGAATACTCTGCTTTTATAGTATCAAACCTGAAAAACATGTATGCTTCGGACAGAGCCGATTTACGTTCCTGCTGTAATTCTGCCTGCTGTTTGAGTATAGCAAAATCAAATGGAGCAATCAGATCGTCGTGCTGCCAGGGTTTCCCGCGCTGAAATTCGTATTTGAACTTTCCTTCACGCGGGAACAATGCCAATAAAATAACCAGGGTAACAAGAAACAATAATATCTTATTGATCTGGTAATAATTGCGCCATTGTTTCTTGGTAATATTTAGCTTCATAGGTTAAAAATAGAGCACACGAATATATGAATTTTTGTTTTCAATCATCCAATTACTATCTTTGACTATTAAATGAATATATTCCGATCGCATTTCACGGTTAAACCTATTTAATATCCTTTATCTAAATGATTATGAACGCAATATGCCCTTTGTCGCAAGTCCCGGTTCGATTCGAACCTTCTGATAGAAGTGAAATGGTAACGCAAATTTTGTTTGGCGAAACATTCTCTATCCTCGAGGAAAGAGGAAACTGGCTGCTGGTCCGCATGCATTTGGATAATTATGAAGGCTGGATTGATCGCAAACAATCGCTCCATATTACAGAGGAATTTTTAGAAAAAGCGAATAATGGTTCAACTCACATAATAACAGATAAAATTGCTGAGTGCTACAGCAAGGAAGATAGTACCTTTTTGATTTTAGGCAAAGGCTGCCAGTTGCCTTTATTTTCCGGCAATATTTTTCACCTCGGGAATAAAGCATATACCACCATCAGTAAAAGTAAAATTATTCCCAGTAAATTTTCGGTATCAAAAATCACAGGCACGGTAATGGATTACCTTAATGTACCTTACCTGTGGGGTGGTCGCAGCATCATGGGAGTGGATTGTTCAGGGCTCGTTCAGATGGTTTACCACATGTGCGGACTGGATTTACCCCGGGATTCAGCTCAGCAGGCGCTTAATGGTAAGACTATCGATTTTGTAGATGAAGTTCGCCCCGGTGACCTGGCTTTTTTCGACAATCCGGCAGGCGAAATAATTCATGTCGGCATTATACTCGGACCGGGAGAAATACTTCATGCATCAGGCCGGGTAAAAATTGACAATATTGACCACAACGGCATTTTTAGCATCGATCAGGGGGCTTATACGCATAGCCTCAGGATAATTAAACGCCTCTAAGCAATTAAGTTATTACGATTTATTAGTTAGATAAGTAGTTGCTATTGAACTTATAGCATACACACATGCAGGCTTAATAAATAAGACAATAATTAGCTAATTAAAAATGTTTGAAACTTATAGCAATTTGTTAATAAAGTAATAACTTTTACATAAAATTAATTGTGACTTCTTCGCTAATTTAGCTTAAAATAATTAGATTCTAATCAGCGATAAACCAATATTAACCAAACCCAATCAAAATGAAAAAGTTAACTATTTTAATCGGCTTACTGATTTTCAGCAGTATGCTGTTTGCGCAAGTTACCACTTCAAGCATTAGTGGTCGTATTATTAACACTAAAGGAGAAACTCTTCCCGGGGCAACAGTAGTGGCAGTTCATATTCCTTCTAATACCTTATATGGCTCAGTTAGCAACGATAAAGGCTGGTATTCCATTCAGGGTATGAGAGTAGGTGGTCCGTATAAAATTACTATCTCCTATGTCGGATATGCCAATACTGAGTTTGACAATGTTCAGCTTTCTCTGGGTGAATCATCAACCTACAATGCTACATTAGAAGAATCATCTGCACAGCTGGGAGCAGTAGTAATAAGTGCAACTGGCATGAAAAATACTTCTGGTGGTGCAGCTTCCAACTTCAAACAAACACAAATAGCCAGCACACCTACAGTTGATCGCAACATTTATGATGTTGCCAAATTATCTCCGCTGGTTTCGGTTTCGAAAATCGGGGGTATTTCTGTTGCAGGTTCCAACAACCGTTATAACTCATTCCAGATCGACGGTATGGTTAGTAACGATGTGTTTGGTCTTGCAGGTTCGGGCACCAATGGTGGTCAGACAGGAGCCAATCCTGTTTCTCTCGATGCTATCCAGGAAATCCAGGTACTTATTTCTCCCTTTGACGTGCGCCAGGGAGGATTTACCGGTGGAGGTATTAATGCTATTACAAAATCAGGCACCAATCAATTTCATGGTTCTGCCTATGGTTATTTAACCAATCAGAATATGTACGGTAAATGGAGCCAGGTGAGTGAAAAGGAAGCCAAATTAGCCGAAGAATCAACAAAGACTTACGGTTTTACTGTCGGTGGTCCCATTATTAAGGATAAACTTTTCTTCTTTGCCAGTGTAGAAAACAAATTTGATACGTATCCTTCCGATTATTTTGCAGGATACAAAAACGGTTATATATCAACTGCAGAAGCCCAGACTATTCTTGACCGGTATAAATCCATCACAGGATTTGATGATAATTACGGGAGACGTAATCTGGATATAAAAAGCTTGTCTATTTTAGGCCGTCTTGACTGGAATATTAATAAAAATAATAAGTTTTCGGTACGTTATCAGTTGAATGACTCTTATAAAGATGTTTATGGTGCAAGCGCCAATACTTATTTATTCGCCAACAGTGGCTACCGGATCAGTGATAAGACGAATTCAGTTGTAGCTGAACTGAACTCGCACCTCAGTGGTACATTATACAACGAAGCACGCGTTGGTCTTACGATGGTTCGCGACAATCGTGACGTGGCCTACCAGGCTCCGAACATCACCATCGAAAACCTGGGTGGTGTATTAACCGATACAGCTGGCTGGAGCGAGGGTGCAACAACTGCCTATATCGGAACTGAATATTCATCAGGAGCAAATGTATTGAACCAGGATATCTATACCTTTGAAGATAACCTCTCCTTGTACAAAGGAAATCACACCATTACCCTTGGTACACACAATGAGTTGTATAAAATGTACAACCTTTTCATTCAGGCAAGTAACGGAGCCTATTACTACCACTCCCTGAATGATTTCCTTAGTGATGATGCTTACCGATTTGCTTACAACTATTCTGATCCTGTACTAACTGGCACATACCGGTGGGCAGCAACAGTAAAAGCCGGGCAATTTGGATTCTATGCTCAGGACAAATGGAATATTACAAATAATTTTAATTTGACTTATGGTCTGCGTTTCGATATTCCAACTTTCTTCAATAAACCTTCGGCTAACCCAGATTTTAATCAAAGTGATTATGCTACCACGAATGGTGTATCGGTTGGCGAAGTGCCGTCAACCAAGTTTATGGTATCTCCCCGTATAGGTTTCCGATGGTACACGGATGACAGTCATAAGACTTTAGTTCGCGGCGGTACCGGATTATTCACCGGTCGTGTGCCGTTTGTATGGTTGTCAAACAACTGGAGCAATACCGGTGTTGAAATGAAAGGTACTACAATTTCCAGTGGTGTTCCTTCATTTGAAACCTATGGCAACGACCCGGTTGCTGCCATGAATTCGGCTGCAGGTTCTGCTTCAAAACCCACGATTAACACTGTATCAAAAGATTTCAAATATCCTCAGGTATTCCGCACTAACCTTGCTGGGGAACAATTACTGCCCGGAAACTGGAAAGTTACCCTCGAAGGTATCTATTCAAAAACCTTGAACAATGTATGGTGGGAAAATCTGGCACTGACAGATAACGGCAAAAAGGTTTATGCTGTAAGCGCTGATGATGCAAATTCAGCTGCCATTTACTGGGCAAGAAATGCCGGAAGTTATTATGCTATCGTTAACCTGAAGAATACCAATAAAGGTTATACTTATGCCTTAAGTGCAAAACTTGAAAAAACCTTTGATTTCGGACTTGACTTTATGGCAAGTTACACATACGGTCACGCTTATTCCGTAAACGACGGAACCAGCTCTGTTGCTTATTCTAACTGGAAGTACAACTATGCTGTTAATCCAAATAATGAAAATGAACTTTCTTATTCGTTATTTGATGTTCCTAATCGCATTATGGCTGCTGTTACTTATACAACACCTAAATATGCGAGCGATCGTCTCTCTACCGTAGTAAGCCTGGTTTACAACGGATTCAACGGTCAGCGTTATTGTCTGACTATGAACGAAAGCAAGGATTTCAATAATGATGGTCAGTATGGCAACTCCTTACTTTACATCCCAACAACCGATGAATTGGCTAAAATGACCTTTGCCTCTGAAGCAGATCGCACCAAGTATGGAAGCTGGATTGAAGGTGATAAATATGCTAAGGATCACCGTGGACAATATGCTGAACGTTATTCAAACAGCGCTCCATGGGAAAACCATATTGACCTTCACCTGGCTGAAGATTTCTACTATCTGAAAGGTAAAGATGGTAAAGTATCTTTTACTTTCGATATCCTGAACTTTAGCAACCTGCTCAATAAGAAGTGGGGTGCTAATTATTCATCTTATTACAATGTGAATATCCTGAAAGAAACCGCATTGACAGATGATGGAAGCGGGAACAAAGTTCCTACCTACTCATTTCAGGGTAGCGAAGTCACCAAGAGTGATATCTTTAGCCGCTGGCACGCTCAGATCGGCCTGAGAGTTACTTTCTAAGCAACTTCACATATAGCCTTATCAATTAGAAGAAAAAGAGACTGTCTCAAAATCGAGGCAGCCTCTTTTTGTTATAATATACCTGTAAATATAAAATTATTCAATAGTAGCCGATGCATGGGCCAGCTCATCTTTCCTGCTCTTTAGCCTGTAACTTAAAAACATAATTGAAAGTGCAATAAGTGCTATTATAAGGAAACTCCTCGAGTACCCATCAAGTCTGGTGGAAACTGATGCAACGACAATTC
>Ga0208789_1001242_pt1 | contig 15532 bp, 10 predicted proteins | sample Methanotroph_Enr_FD_187368 | JGI IMG/M metagenome (GOLD analysis project Ga0208789, IMG submission 187368) | Enriched soil microbial communities from Old Woman Creek wetland in Ohio, USA - Methanotroph_Enrichment_5 (SPAdes) (version 2) | ecosystem: Environmental > Terrestrial > Soil > Wetlands...
TCTGCTCTGAACACCAGGCACATAGCATACACTACAATTAGTAAACATCGTACATAGCACAACCAAGAGAATGAAAAATATATTGACAATACTGCTTCTCGCAGCCATCATGTGGCCGGGAACCGGGTTTTCGCAGAAACGCGAAAAGAGAAAAAAACACAAGACTGAGGTTACAACCGAAATTGCCGGAAATAGCGAAGAAGTCACCAATATGTTTATAGACGCAACCACGGCAAAGTTAATAGGTGAAACGGCCAAGGCAATCAATCTTTATGAATCGTGCCTTGTTAAAAATCCGAAGCATTCAGCCTCCATGTATGAGCTTGCGCAATTGTATTTCGATGCCAATGATTATGATGCAGCAGCACGGTATGCTGAGCAGGCTTCAGAACTGGAACCTGCTAATAAGTGGTATAAATTGCTGTTGGTTGAAATTTACGGGAAAGCCGGCAAGAAAAAGGAATTACTCGAAACCTGCCAGAAACTGGTTAAACAAGAACCCGGAAGTGTGGATTACCTGTATGAACTTGCAAATGCATACCTTATGAATGATGATGGTACTAATGCCATAAAAACCTATGATAAGATCGAAGGTCTTATTGGTGTAACCGAGGAAATATCATTACAGAAAGAACGTATTTACCTGATAGAGAAGAAAACAGATGAGGCAGCTGCAGAACTTGAAAAACTGATCAGGGAATTTCCGGACCAGGAAACCCGCTACACCTCAATGTTAGCCGAAATGTATATGAATGCAGGCAAACCTGATATTGCTGCCGGCTATTATCAGCAGATACTGAGTAAAGACCCTGATAATCCTTATATACACATCTCTTTATCTGATTATTACAGGAAAAAAGGAGATAAAAAGCGCACCTTTGATGAATTGAAACTCGGTTTTGCTAATCCTGCTTTGGATATTGATACTAAAATAAGGGTGCTGTTAACTTATTTTTCGTCAAATGAAATTTACGCTGAAAACAAGGCTGATATTTTTGAACTTGCTCAAATACTGGTAAAAACCCACCCTGACGATCCCAAAGCACATTCGATGTACGGAGATTTTCTGCTCGACGATAAAAAATATTCCGAAGCCCGGGACGAATTCAGAAAAGTAATTGCTGTTGACAGCAGTCGGTATGCCGTATGGGAAAGTCTGCTGAATGCCGAAATTCAATTAGGTGACTATAAAACTCTGGAACAGGAAAGCAACCGCGCTATTGATTTATTCCCCCTGTTACCGGTACCATACCTGTTCAGAGGAGTTGCTTTACTTGAGCGAAACCAATCGGATGAAGCGGTGAATAGTTTCAATACCGGGGTAAAGCTGGTGAGTGGGAATAATGTTCTGTTGGTGCAATTCTATACTTACCTGGGTGACGCATACAACCGGATGAAAAATAACGCTCTGTCTGATGAAAGCTATGAAAAGGCATTGAAAATTGATCCCGAAAACAGCTATGTTCTCAATAATTATGCCTATTATCTGTCGCTGCGCGGCGAAAACCTGGCAAAGGCTGAAACCATGTCAGCAAAGGCTGTTAAATTAGATGCCGCCAATGCAGCTAATATGGACACTTATGGCTGGGTGCTTTATAAACTTGGACGCTACGCTGAAGCCGCCGAATGGGTCGAAAAAGCCGTGGCCGCAACACCTTCACCCGATTCTGATCTGTTAGAACATCTGGGCGATATTTATTTCAAGCTGGGAAACGTAGACAAGGCAATGCTTAACTGGCAAAATGCATTGAAAGTAGGAAAGGGCTCGGAATTCCTGGAGAAAAAGGTAAAAGAAAGGAAACTTTATGAATAGATCTGTAAAATTATATTTGCATTTCGTTTTTACGACTATAATTGTAATTGTTTTTTCATCTTGTACCGGAAGCCGCAAAGCAGTCAGGGAGCCAATAAAAGAACAGGGTGCGGAATTCCTGATGGGAAAACTTAAGGAACATGAATTGAAGTTTGACCAGTTTTCGGCAAAATTCAATGTGGTTTACCAGGTTGATCGTAAAAAAACAACAGTATCAGGTAATCTGCGTATTGATAAGGACAGTATCATCTGGATTTCCATAACACCGGCTCTCGGTATCGAAGCAGTTCGTTTCATGCTTACGCCTGATTCAATCAAATTTATTAACAGGTTGAGTAACACCTATTTTATACGGGATTTTGCGTATATCAATGAATTGCTTAATAAAACCCTGGATTTTGATATGGCCCAGGCTTTCCTGCTAGGGAATGATTTTTCTTTGTATGAATCAAACTCATTCAGGGCTTCGGTGGAAAACCGGCAGTACAAACTCAATACGGTAAACCGGCGGAAAATTCGCAGGAATGTTCGTCGTAGTGATGATGACATAAGTATACCCATTCAAAGCATCTGGCTCGACCCGGTCAGTTTTAAAGTGTCGAAGGTCTTGCTCAAGGAAGCTGAACGTGACAGCCGGAAATTTTCAGCTAACTATGCCGAATATGACAATGTTAAAGGGGAATTGATTCCAACTAATGTCGAGTTCAAGGTTGAAACAGCTGATAAAAAGATTAGAATAAAAATCCGGTACTCTAAAATACAAATTAACCAGGAACAGACATACCCATTCCGGATACCAGAAAGTTATACCGAAATAAAAGATTTGCAACCAAAGAAATAATGACAAGGAATCCGCGGCATCATACCCGTTTTTATATGTTTCTGTGTTGTATCACGGCAATTTTCCTGTTAGGAATTGCTAATGTTACTATACATGCACAAAATGATAAAAACAAATTGCAGAGCCGCAAATCGAAACTAGAACAGGAAATTATTGAAATGAACCGGGAGTTGGAACAGACGAAAATGAATAAATCGGCTAACCTGAACCAAGTGGTATTAATCAATAAAAAAATCAATAAGCGCGAAGAACTTATCAGTACAATTGAACAGGAGGTAGGTAGTATTGACAACCAGGTGAAAAATCTCAACGATACAATTTACCGTATTACAATGAATCTCAGCAGCCTCAAAGATGAATATGCGCGGATCATTTATTCGACCTATCGCAACCGGAGTGCATATAACAGGCTGATGTTTATCTTTTCGTCGCACAATTTCAACCAGGCGTATAAAAGACTTAAATACCTTCAGCAATATACTGAATACCGCAAATCGCAGGTAAACTCGATCAGCGAAACGCAGAGGTTACTCTCAATAAAAAAACTTGAATTTGAGAAGAATAAATCTTCAAAATTAGTACTGAAACATACACAAGAACAAGAGCGGAATGAACTGGCCAGCGAAAAAAGTCAGAAAGACGAGAAAATAAAAAGCCTTTCTTCGAAGGAAAAAACCCTGCTCATAAAACTCCGTAATAATGAAGTGGCGCTGAACAAACTACAGACAGCAATCGAAAATCTGGTGGTTGCCGAAATAAAGAAAGCCAACGAGGAGAAGGCACGAAAAGCGGCATCAGCTCTGGTCGAGCGAAAAGCCATTGCTGAGGCTGAACGTAAATCGCGGGCCAAAGCGGAAGCAGATAAAAAGGCCAGGGCCAAATCCAACCCATCAAAGAAATCAATGGAACGTACAAAATCAGAGCCCATAGCAAGAGTTGAAGAATCACGCTCGTCATCTGCGAAAGCGGCACCGGTTACGTCTAACAGCATGTCTGTTACAGCCGAAGATGTTGCTCTTTCAGGTAATTTTGCTGGCAACAAGGGCCGTTTCCCGTCACCGGTCGACAAAGGTTCTGTCATATCATCTTTTGGGGAACACGCGCATGCAGAATATCAGAATATTAAGATAAAAAATAATGGAATTGACATAACCTCGGTGCCAGGTGCCCAGGCGAGAGTAATTTTTGATGGCGAAGTATCGAGTGTAATATTTATCACAAACCTGAATTATGTGGTTATTGTTAGGCACGGCGATTATCTGACAGTTTATTCGAACCTGGAAGCTGTAACTGTCAAAAAAGGTGATAAGGTTAAAACGAGGCAATCGTTAGGAACGGTTTCCACCGGGCAGGGAGAATCCAAATCCCGCCTCCATTTTGAACTCTGGCAAGGAACAATTGTTCAGAATCCGGCAAGTTGGTTAAATATTTAGACTTTATCACGAAATGAATAGAGATGTTCTCTATGGATTTCAATAGATAAAAGTAAAGATTTAACCGGTTTATCAGGATCTTGCGAACAGCAGTAAGGTAATCATCTGGCCAGATTGATAAAACCAATCAGAAAACATGTTTTACTGCAAAGTAATATAGTTTAAAGCACTTTTGATATGTATCTCGTGTCTTCGCGTCAAGATTTACCCTCCCACAACAATAGGCGTTGAACTAACCTGATAATTGGACATTATCACCATCATTAAGGTAAATAATTGTCAGTAAGCATGTTGTGCGGATTTATCAGGCAAGCTGCTGAAATGTTAATTTCAATATTTTTAGAACTTTTATGTTAAAAGGTGCATTACTATGTATGTAATTGCTTTAACTTTGCCTCACACAAAGAAAACAAACAACCATTATGAGTAAAATCGGACCAACTGAAATAATTCTTATTCTTGCCATTGTGCTTTTGCTTTTTGGCGGCAAAAAAATTCCGGAGCTGATGAAAGGTATCGGTAAAGGTGTTAAAAGCTTTAAGGACGGGATAAAAGAAGAAGATACAGATTCGAAGTCAGATACCAATACCGGCAAGTAAACAAAAAAAATCAGGTTTCCTTTTCACGGAATTAGCATTAATTCCCTTTTGGAAAAAATGAGCCTGATATAAACTTAAGTTTCGGATACCAAAACTTATGTTTGAGTCGTTATCCTTTTTGAACAACCGATTGTGCATTACTTAATATAAAGGACACTTGCCGACTGAGGTGTTTTTTGTATTTTTATGAAGTTTTGTGTTCCATGATGTGGGATGTAAAAAAAGATTTTTAGCTTTTAAAGTATGAGGAGTACAGGATGAATAAATCACTGAATCTGTTATTGATATTTTTTTTCGGCGTTGCTGTGACAATACAGGCACAACAAGCCAGGGAATACCCCGGTTCTGAGAAAACACCTGGCGAAGTTGAGATGATAGGCGATAATTTTATCGTTGCCGCTCTCGACAGCCTGAGCACATTAAAATATTTTGAAAGCAGTGAAAACACAATGTGCCGGCTGAATGAAAACAAATACAACTTTCTGCCTAATTTTGTCCCTACCTATCCCGATTCAGTTTACTATTACCGCATGCAGCGCCTTGATATCGGGTCACCGATCGACCTGACCTATAATTCGTATGTCCGGATGTTTATTGATATGTATGCCAATAAAAAACGAGGAACAACCGCGCGTGTACTCGGCCTGGCTCAGATGTATTTTCCGATGTTCGAACAGCAGCTGGATAAGTTCAATGTTCCGCTCGAGTTAAAATACCTGGCAATTGTGGAATCAGCACTCAATGCCAAGGCCCGCTCAAGGGTAGGTGCCGGTGGTTTGTGGCAGTTTATGTATTATACCGGTAAAGTTTACGGTCTTGAGGTAACTTCGTATGTTGACGATCGCAATGATCCCTTGAAAGCAACCATTGCAGCCTGCCGTCATTTTAATGACCTTTATAATATGTACCACGATTGGTTGCTGGTGCTGGCAGCCTATAATTCAGGTCCTGGTAATGTGAATAAAGCCATCAGGCGTTCGGGCGGAAAAATGACTTTCTGGGAAATTATGCCTTATCTTCCCCGTGAAACCCGCGATTATGTGCCGGCTTTTATTGCTGTAAATTATGTTATGGCATATTCCAACGAACATAATATTTATCCGGTAATGCCCAAAATACTGTATCATGAAACAGATACGATAGCTGTTAATCAGCCGCTTACATTAGGAATTCTGGCGGATAAACTCAATATAAATATATCTGAACTCGAATTTCTGAATCCAACCTTCAAGACCGATTTTATCCCCGCTACACCGGCAAATCCTTTCTTTATACGCTTACCTAAAAAGTCAATCGCTGATTTTATAAATAATGAGCCTTCGATATATGCATATTATCAGCTAAAGGGATACGATGCTTCTCAGTATAGGCTTCAGGATAACGGAGACTATGAAATAGTTACAAAACGGGTAACCCATAAAGTAAGAAGAGGCGAAACGCTGGCTACCATTGCCCGTAAATACGATTGCTCCACATCCGAAATTAAAAAGTGGAATAAGCTGAGGAAATCATCTGTTTCCAAGGGGCAAGCCCTTAAAATATATGTTCAGTCCCGCCAACCTGCCGTATTGGCTAAAAACCCTAAAACTGTTCCCGTAATTCAGGATGCATCTGAAACGTCCGAATTGCAGACTAGTGCTCAATCAGGTTCAAACCTTGAAAAGAAATCTGTAACCGTTGATGTTAAACCACAGATTCACGTAATTAAAAAAGGAGAAAGTCTTGGTAAGGTTGCTGCCAAATACCATGTTACCACTCAAGATCTTTTAGCCTGGAATAATCTGAAAAAGCACACTGTTTTGGTAGGACAGAAAATAAGGGTTAATGCACCGGAAAAAACTGTTGTTGAAGAAAGTATAGCTGTAAATAAGACAAAAGAAAACAGGAAACCGGCACTTCAGCAAAAGCAGGTTCTTTCAAATGCTAAATTCCATGTTGTAAAAAAGGGGGAATTCCTGAATAAAATCGCTGCATCATATGGGGTAAATCCTGACGATCTCGTAGCCTGGAATTCGCTGGAAACAAATAACCTGCTTGTTGGGCAGAAACTGAGAGTAAACCCTCCTGACAGTGGGAATAATTCAACTACTATAGCCCAGGATGCCCTTGTAAAAGGCAAGACGAATAAAGACATGAGGGATTTGAAGCTCGTTTTTTACACCGTTAAACCAGGTGATACATTGTGGAGCATTTGCCAGCATTATGAAGGGATAACAATTGACCAGCTAAAAGAATGGAATAAGCTGTCAGGCAAAGCCGGTCTTAAGGTTGGTCAGAAAATTAAAGTTATATTGCCGGCTGCCGGGTAGTAGAAAAGTATCAGCATATGTATGTTTCAGATTTTCAGTCCGTTTAACTGTCAGGATCATAGGATTTGGCTTCCAAAACATATTTAAAAGAACATTCAATATAATTATAGACTAACTATTCCCGAAGGTTCGGGAAATAACGTATAATTGAAGTTCAAACCCAACGTGCAGAAATTTTAATCGAATCAGGCTATTTTTTTAAGATCCTAAACTGACAAGTATTTAAAGCCGACCACCCTTATTAATCGTTTGTTCCTGATGTGGTTTAGAAATTCAATTTTCATATTTGGTACATTTCTTTTACTTGCTTCATGCCGTGAAAGCGGAAGTACAGGGCCAAATTCCACAGGTCGCGGTTCTGAAATAATTCTTGTTTGCAGTCAACCGAAATGGGATGGCCCGGTTGGAAATACCATACGCGAAGCACTGATGCGAAACATGCAGGGATTGCCGGAAGCAGAACCTGAATACACCTTGATTTTTATTCCTGAGAAAAAATTCGGCAAAATTCTGCAAACTCACCGCAACATACTGTTCATCGATATTAACCCTGAGAATACCAACAGCAAAGTGGAAACGCTGCGGAATGTTTGGTCGCATCCCCAGAGGGTAATAAAAATAAAAGCAGGTTCTGACACTGCTTTCATAAACATCTTCACTACTCACAGTGATGCCATCAGGGAACTATTCAACCAGAATGAACGTGCCCGCTTCAGAGTTCAAAACGGTCTTAGTCAGAATCTTTTGGCCGAAAAACTCCTGGCTGAACAGTTTGGTCTAAAAATGGTGATTTCCAAAGATTTTTATTTGGCAAAAAAGACAAGTGATTTTGTATGGTTGCGGGCTGAAACCAATGCCAACAGCCTTGGGCTGCTGATTTATACTTTCCCCTATACAGATACCACTCAGATGAACCCTGCTTCCGTTCTTTCGACACGCGACCATTTTACAAAACTCTATATACCCGGACCGCTGGATGGCTCGTATATGACGCTGGAGCATGAATACGATAAACCTGTTTCCCGGAAAATGCTTTTTAACAATATGTTTGCCCTCGAAACGCGGGGATTATGGAAAACACATGGCGATTTTATGGGTGGGCCGTTTATAAATTACACCATAGTGGATGCACCGCGCAACCGTATTATTGTCTTTGACGGGTATGTGTATTATCCTAATAAATCGAAACGCAATTATATACGGCAACTCGAATCCATCATCTGGGGGGCAGAATTCACTAATCCATTGAAAATGAAATAAAGTTCGATTAAGGCCTCATGGATTGAAAATTATTTTTCTATCTATTATTTGAAGCATATTCATCGGGAAATGAAAGCTCTCTTTTTCGTAATTCTTTTATCGCAAAAGGGTTACGGATCCTCGTTTAGTCCTTTGCTTTGATGCAGAAGGTTCGCTGCCAATCGAGTAATATGCAATATATACGTATAAATCAGCAGGGCACATACTTCCCTTATAAGTTCCATCCCATCCTGGTAAAGCATCGGTTGATTCAAATATCTTCTGTCCCCACTTGTTGAAAATCAATATTTGAAATGATCCTAAAGTACCCTTGATCATAGGCTTAAAGCGTTCATTTATCCCATCATTATCCGGCGAAAAAGCATTCGGAAACCACAATTCAATACCACAATCATCAATACTGATTTCAGCGCTGGCCGGGCACCAGTCATTATAAACGGTTACGTTATAAGTACCCGGTCCGGTAATTATCAGATCACTCAACACAGAACCATCGGACCATAAATAGCTATTAAAGTTCTGGCCCGGGGAAAGGAAAATTGTATCGCCTGGGCAGATTGTTGTAATATCTCCAAGTGATACAACGGGTAAAGAATTTACTTTTAAATCTGTTGTTACAATACTATCGCAACCAGACCATGCTTTTAGATTATCCGTATAATTTCCCGATGTCGTATAAATGTGAATTCCAACCTGAAAATTTTCTCCTTCGCAAATGGAACGGATTAAATGGTTTTCGATTTTTGTATCTACAGTCAGGTTTGTGGTAACGACGCTGTCGCAGCCGTACATTGTTTGCAGGACATCGGTATAGGTTCCGGTCTTTGTATAATTATTGTTGCCAACCGGGAAAGATTCACCCTGGCAAATGGACTGATTTATAAGGTTTTGCTTTTTAGTACCAACGATCAGATTTGTAGTAACAATACTGTCGCAGCCAAATGTTGTCGATAATTTATCTACATAACTCCCTGAAATTGTGTAAATATGTGCTCCGACTTTGGCCGATTCGCCCTCGCAAATAATAGGATTGTTGGGAGTTTGTTTGGTAAGGTTAACAACGAGGTTTGTTGTTACAATGCTGTCGCAAAGTAAAACAGAAGAAAGTGTATCGGAATAAATTCCTGCTGTAGTATGCACTTTTGTTCCGACAATAAATGATTCCCCCTGGCAAATAGATTGAGTCAATTGAAGGCGTTTTGTTGGGTTTACAACCAGGTTTGTGACCACAGTACTATCACAATCCAGATAAGTTTTTAAATGATCGGTATAATTTCCAGTTGTGTTATACTTATTGGCTCCAACCGTAAATATTTCGCCCTCACAGATTAATTTAGTTAGTAATAACTGTTTAGCCGGATTTACTGAAAGATTAGTTGTAACAATACTATCGCAGCCAGAGGTTGTGAATAAAGTATCGGTATAAATTCCTGCTTTTGTGTATTTTGAAGCTCCGACGGTGCATGTATCGCCCTGGCAGATTACAGGACTTATGCTTTTTGTTATTTGCGAATAGATATTAATAACAATACTATCGCAAGCAGAGGTATCGCAGGTGCTTTCCCAGCGTGCATAATAGGTTGTGGTTTGCATTGGGGATGGAATAACCAATGGTGTATTCTTTCCAATACAATTAATCCCTAAATTATCCGAATACCATTTTAAGGTATCGCCAGTGCCGCCAATAGCTGTCAGGGTTATGTTGCCATTATCATAAATACAAAGATTATTTCTATTGGTTTGTACGGAGGTTGGTTTTTGATTGCTGCAATTAGTTATTTTTAAGATAAAGCCATCAGATACTGCATCATAAACATCATCATAATAAGCATTATTACCATAATCTATAGTAAAAGCAGAATTCATCAATTGTCCTACAAAGTACACTGAATTTTGATGATCAACTGATAAACTTGTTCCTACATCATATCCTTCACCGCCATATAAAGTTGCCCATTGCAGGATCTCTTTTTCATTAAATTTTAATATAAAAACATCTCCAGAGCCTGCATTATAAGGTTGCCAATATTCTCCTGTCATTTTCATGGTTGGAAAAGATCCAGAATAACTAATTCCAGTTACATAAATATTGTCTAGTTTGTCACAACATACAGCTGCTGAATATTCACTTAATCCTCCATAATAAGTAGCCCATTGCAAAACACCGGTGTTGTTGAATTTGGAAATAAATATATCGTGTAAAAAATCTGAATTATTTTGTTGAAAATAAGACCCGGGTAATTCTTTAACTGGAAAATCTTTAGATGCTGTCGATCCTGTTATGAATACATTGTTTTGATTATCGGAACAGATTGAAGTACCCTCTTCCGCACCAGTTCCACCATAATGGGTGGCCCACTGTAATATACCTAAAGCATTAAATTTCAATATAAAAGCATCTGCAAAACCATCTTGATTTTTTTGATAATATGCTCCGAATAATTCTTTTGTAGGAAAATCTTCTGATTGAGTTGAACCAGTAATGAAGATATTTTTCTGGTTATCTGTGCATAAAGAATTTCCTAAATCAAAATCATATCCTCCATAATAAGTTGCCCATTGCCTTTGACCACTTGAATTAAACTTCAAGATAAATACATCATTCCTCCCTCCATTATTTGCCTGATAATAAGCACTTCCGGATGATAGAGTTGGGAAATCTAATGAATATGTATTCCCTGTTATAATGATATTATCGTCGATATCTCCACTTATAAATTGACTACGATCTTCATCACTTCCACCATAATATGTAGCCCATTGTCTATTCCCCTGATTATTGAACTTTAATATAAATAAATCATAACTTCCTTCCAGTTTTGGTTGGTAAAAGGCCCCAGATTGCTCCTTTGTGGGAAAATTTGCTGATGTAGTACTTCCTGTTATATATATATTGTCTTGGTAATCTGAATAAATACTTTGACCATAATCATCTCCCATACCACCATAAAATGTAGCCCATTGTCTTACACCTTTCTTATTGAACTTAATAATTATTGCTTCATTACTTCGGACATCTGGTACTTGCCAATAAGCTCCTGACATAGGTTGTGTTGGGTAATCGGAAGAATAGGTATCCCCGGTTATGTAGATGTTATCCTGACTGTCTGTGCAAATTGCGAAAAAATCATCGCCACCCCAACCCCCATAATATGTCGCCCACACCAGCGGGTCAATTACCAATGTTTTGGATTTATCGTAAGCGCCTATTTCAAATGCAAGTGTGCTGTCGGCATTCGCCAGGTAGCTGGTTTTTAGTGCCTTTTTTTCAGCACTGTTTTCCTGGTAAGAATATAGATTCCCTTCTTCGATAGTGCCGGCGATGGTTTGTATTTTCAGTTTTGAGCCGTTATCGGTCAAACTTGTGCTCTGCGCATTTACAAATTTGATCCTGATATCTTTATAGTCAGCCTGCGGATGAACTACAAAATCATATTTTAAAGGCGATTTCTTGTTGCCGGCATTTGTATAGATCACCCAGTCGATGCCTTTGTAAATATTCTTTATGGTAATTTTTCCATACTCCTGCACACCGTAAATGCCTTCGGGGCAATTGGGGTAAAAGTAATTGGTAACTCCTTGTTTGCCAGGCAGTTCTTTTATTATCTGTGTTTTGCTGATGGCTGCTCCCTGCAGGTTCATATCCAGGCGGTAGTACGAAACGGTTTTGTTTTCCATGCCTTTTTCGCCGTGTCTCTTTCGGATATCATTGGTATCAATGTGTTGATCCTTTGCTTTGTCATACTTCAGGAAAACATAACTCAGTCCTTCGGTAGTTATGTAAATATCACAATCGCCGTAAGAAGCTTTAAACAGCACATTATCAGCATGTTTGCCATCAGAGTTTGTAAACTGTCCCTTGTTTTCGATAAAGGCTAGTGGTTGATTTTTAAGCCAATCCTTTGCTTCTGTTGTTTTATCAACAGCGTTGTTACCAGCAAATATGCATATTGTCAGAAGGCTAAATAAAACGAGGAATATAAATTTCATGTGTTATATGTAAAGGTGTAAAAATACAAGATTTTTATAAACCTGGTCATAGGTCTGAAACTTTATATAAAAAAAATTCGGGTTTTGTTGAACTGGTTTTATTTTGTTCTACTTTTGACCACATGGTTAAATCATATAGTTAAACCAGAAGATTAAACCATTAAAAGCATGACCCTTGCAGGTGAAAATACAGAACATCAAATACTTATCGCAGCCCGCGATGTATTTATTGCCAAAGGTTTCGAAGGCGCCCGGATGCAGGAAATAGCCGACCGGGCCGAAATCAATAAAGCTTTGCTGCATTATTATTTCAGAAGTAAGGAGAACCTGTTCGATGCAGTTTTCAGCGAAGTTGCCATTCATCTTTTTCCGGCCGTAAGGCAATTGCTTGAATCAGAGCTTGATATAAAAGAGAAGATAGCGTTTTTCGTGAAGATTTACCTTAAAGCACTTCACGAAAACCCTTATATCCCGGCTTTCGTGATTAATACATTGAATACCAATCCTGACCGGTTTTTGAAATACATTAAAAAATCGGGAATTAATCCCCTGCTTCTACAGAAACAAATTGATGAAGAGGCTTCCCGTGGGCTTATCCGCATGATAAAAGCGGAGCATTTACTGGTTAATACTCTGGCAATGTGCCTTTTCCCGTTTGTGGCCAGGCCCATTATTCAAAATATTTTTAATATGAAAGATGAAGAATATCAATCGTACCTGGAATCAAGACAAACCGAAATTATCGATTTTGTACTAAAATCAATAACTGTATGATGTACAGAACAATTTTACTCTGTTTAATATTTGTGCTTTCCTCCGGTGTAAAGGCACAGAAACAGGCACTTACACTCGACGAATGCCTTACCGCGGCCATGAAAAATCATCCGCTTTCAGCGCAAAATGAAATTTACGCCCAATCGAGCGAGCTTCAACGCAAAAATTTGGATACAGGCAAACTGCCTCAACTTAATCTGAATGGCCAGGCAACGTATCAGAACGATGTTATAGAACTTCCATTTAAGATCCCTGGAATTACAACGCCCGTGGTTCCTAAAGCACAATACAAAGTATCGTTTGATGCCAATCAACTGATATACGGAGGTGGTTCCATCGAGGCTCAGAACACTATTGAGGACTACAGCTGTCAAATAAACCAACAGAACAATGATGCGGAGCTGTATAAAATGCGCGAACGCATCAACCAGTTGTATTTCAGTGTTTTGCTTGCTGATTTAAATGCGGATGTGATCAACAATACAATAAAAGACCTCGGAACTCGCCTTGAAAAAGTAAAGGCTTCAGTTAAAGATGGCGTTATGCTTCCATCTGCTGCTGATGTATTGACGGCCGAGATACTCAAAGCCAGTCAGCGTTTGCTGGAAGTTAAGTCTCAGAAAAAAGCGCTTGTAAATACCCTGCAGGTACTCACCGGTCTTACTATAAATGAAAATACGGCTTTTATTGAGCCTCGTCTTGAAGTTGACTTGTCAGTTTATAGCAACCTGAGGCCGGAGTTCGGTGTTTTTGCTTTGATGCAGCAGAAACTGGAGGCCAGCAAGAAACTTACAATAGCGAAAGACCTGCCCAGGGTTTATGGATTCGGAACGGCAGGATATGGAAACCCGGGCTATAATGTTTTTAAAGAAGGATCTGCCTTCTTTTATACCGTTGGGGCCAAAGTAACCTGGAATTTATGGAACTGGCATCAAACGGATCGTGATAAACAGATACTGGATCTGAGCAGCCGTATTCTGGAAAACCAGAAAAACGCTTACGATATGGCAAACAAGGCTCAGGTACAACAATACCTGGCCGATGTTTTAAAAGCGGATGAACTGATAAAAAGTGATGAAGAAATCATTACTCTGCGAAAATCCATCACACTGTCGGCTGCTTCACAGCTCGAGAACGGAACCCTTACAGCAACCGAATTTGTCACTGAACAACTAGCCGAAGAGCAAGCCCTGCTTACCAGAAATCTCCATAAAATGCAGTTGCTGCAATCCAAAGCGCTTTACAAAGCAGCAACAGGCGGGTTGTAAAACAGAAAGTAATTTTGGAAAGAATACTTAAATAATAGAATTGGAAAACTAATACCTGAATGTTATGAGAAAATCCGTTATTACAATGGCAAATGCACACAATATATTGTTAATGTTTGCTTTAGTATGGTTTTCGTCCTGTAAAAACCGCAACAACCTGAGTGATGCGTATGGAAATTTTGAGGCTGTTCAGGTAACCGTGTCGGCTGAGAGTGCCGGGAAGATTCACTACCTGAATGTTGAAGAAGGATCGCAACCGGATTCGGGATTGATAGTCGCGCTCATCGACACAACCGATCTGTACCTGAAAAAATTACAGCTGCAATCGCAAAAAAAAGCTGTTTCGGTTAAGAAAAGCAGCGTAGTAAGCCAGATAGCTGTTCAGCAACAGCAAAAAGCAAACCTGACGGTTGAAAAAAACCGTGTCACAAAATTGATTGCAGACAAAGCGGCAACTCCCAAACAACTGGATGATATTAACGGAGCCATAGACCTGGTTGACAAACAGATGGAATCCATCAACACTCAAAATGCAGGAATTGCCGAAGAAATGGAAGTAATCGACAGGCAGATTGCACAGGTAAATGAATCCATTTACAAGTGTTATATCCGGAACCCGGTGAAAGGAACTGTTCTGAGTAAGTTTGCCGAAGCAGGCGAGATTGCAGTACCGGGTCGGGCGCTTTATAAAATTGCCGATCTTAGCGTGATGGAACTTAAGGTGTACGTCTCAGGAACCCAGCTTCCGGATGTAAAACAAGGACAGCAGGTGGAGGTTCTGATTGATGCCGATCGGAAAACAAACCGCAAATTAAGCGGAGTCGTGAGCTGGATATCGCCCAAGGCTGAATTTACTCCCAAAATTATACAGACCAAAGAAGAGCGTGTTAACCTTGTTTATGCATTGAAAATAAGAGTGCCTAATGATGGCAGCCTGAAAATTGCCATGCCGGCGGAAGTTAATTTTACCGATAAAAACTGAAGTGTGTAATAAGTTAACCGTAAAGGGTTAATAGTGAAAATGTTAAAATTGAAAAGTAACCCAGGCACTAAACATAAAGCACTTAGCACCAAACAAATAATCAATTCCTTATAATTCAAACCAAGTTTAAACTAATCCCGAAAACTATGAAAATCATTATCACTGCAGCACTATTTGCAATTTCGATGGCATTTGCCACTTCTGTCAACGCACAATCCAAGGCAGATAAAATTTTAGGCTACTACCTGACGTATGACGATGAA
>Ga0208789_1001243_pt1 | contig 15529 bp, 16 predicted proteins | sample Methanotroph_Enr_FD_187368 | JGI IMG/M metagenome (GOLD analysis project Ga0208789, IMG submission 187368) | Enriched soil microbial communities from Old Woman Creek wetland in Ohio, USA - Methanotroph_Enrichment_5 (SPAdes) (version 2) | ecosystem: Environmental > Terrestrial > Soil > Wetlands...
GCCAAAGGCGTTCCAAAAACCGAAGCAAATCCTGCACTGATTCCAAGAATTATCAGTGTCTTTCTATCGGAATTATCGAGTTTGTCTCTCGACTGCGCTCGAGATGACAGTCTTGAGAATTGATCGGCAATTGCTCCGCCCATTTGAACCGCTGTCCCTTCGCGACCGGCAGAACCTCCAAAAAGATGGGTGATTAAAGTACCAATAAATACTAAAGGCGCCATTTTTAAAGGAATCGTTTTTCGTGGATTTTCATATTGTTCCAGCAATAAATTATTGCCTTTTACAACATCTTTTCCCAAATAATGATAACTCAAACCAATAATAAGCCCTCCTATTGGCAATAGCCAAATAATCCAGTTGTTGAGTTCTCTATATTGGGTAACCCATTCTAAAGCCACCAGAAAAAACGCCGAAGCAGAACCGGAAAAAATGCCTGTCAAAACACAAATGAAAATCCATTTGAGAGTGAGAAGGGGCATTTTTTTTATATTCATTAGGTTCAAGACTTAAATTAGATTGAGTTTTTTTACTAGTTTAAAATAAAATCTACTTGTGATTTCGACGAAGGAGAAATCACATTTATTACTCTCGTTATGTGATTTCTCCTTCGTCGAAATGACAAACAACAGAGTATTTTCTTAAAATTTATTCAGTGACCACAGCTGTAAATTCTATTTCTACCAAATATTCTGGAGCCACGAGTTTGCTTATTTGGTAAAAACCGGTTGCAGGTTTTATGTCTTTAAAAAATTTGGCATGAGCTCTGGCTACATCTTCGAAAGTGGTGATGTCAGTTGTAAATATACGAGTACGAATCACGTCTTTCATACCTACATTTAAGTCTTCTAATACTTTTTCTATTCTTTCCATAATATTTAGCGTTTGTGCATACGCATCATCAGCTTTTACTTTTTCGCCATCCACAATTGCTACTGTTCCGGAAACTTCAATGGTATTTCCAATGCGAACTGCACGGCAATACCCCATTTTGTCTTCCCATGGTGAACCGGTCAATATATTTTCTCTTTTCATTTTGATTGTTTTTATTTAATGAGCTGATTATTAAAGTTTTTGAAACAGAATTCAAATTTTGGTATATTTTTTGCAATTTAGAAAAAATAGTGAAATAAAAAATACTGATTTTTAATTAAAAAGTTCAATTCCGGTAAATTAATTTAAGAATTTCTTATTCTTTAAAATGTAATAAATTCGAAAATTGAATGTTATAAAGGAAAGTTAAATTATACCTCTTTTGTGATTTTATACTATTGGTTTTTTTATTTTTTAAAAATTATAAGCACTAATTAACTAATATCTAAACGATATGAAACGAATTTTATTTTTTATCATTGTAATTTGTATATCTCTTAACGGGTATTCACAGAGCGAATTTAGTACCAAATTTAAAGCAATTCCAGCTAAAAATAAGAATTTGAAAATTAAAAAAGTAATTCCGCCAAAGGCGAATTTACCAAAAACTACTCCGCCAAAAGTTATAAAAAAACCTACTCCCTCATTACCGATTAATGCGCCAAAAAGCGTTTATGGTAATACTGAGGATTTTTATAAAAATATACTAAATAAAAAAGAAGAGAATTTAAATGGTGTTTTTTATAAAAGAAATCAAGATTTAGGTAATTTTAAAACTACGTCACTTACCTCCAAGATACGATATCGAGATGCTGCATTTGTGGATGGGGATAAGGTTCGTGTGTACTTGAATGACAAAGTAATTGATTATGAGGTTGTTTTGGATGGAGATTTTAAAGGTTTCGAGATAAAATTAGAAAAAGGGATTAATAAGATTGATTTTGAGGCATTGAACGAAGGTTTTGCTTCGCCAAATACGGCAGAATTTCAAGTCTACGATGACAAAGGCAAACTTATTTCGGAAAGTCAATGGAATCTTGGTACGGGCTATAAAGGAACCATCATATTAGTGAAAGAATAAAAACGGATATTTTCCAAAATATAACTTTCTAATTCATTAAATAATCGAAGAAAATTAATTTATGTTATTTTTATGACTTTAAACCATTGAATTTTTTTATTTTTAAATTTTTAATAAATATTGATTTATCAATATCTAACTTATATGAAACAGATTCTTTTTTTTATAATAATTATTGGTATCGCTTCAAAAAGCTTTGGTCAGAGCGAATTTAGTACAAAATTCAAAGCAATTCCTCCCATTAATACCAATTCTAAACCTAAAAAAATTATCGCTCCAACAACTGAAATTCCTAATATTATTGCTCCTAATGTATTTAAAAACACCAATATTCTAAATACAAAACCCAAGACAGATAATTCAACTCAGAAGGGTGCAATTAATAATTTTTCAATGATTCCGAAAAACGATTTTATGAATCCGGGAGATAGATATGTAGGTAAAATGGAAAGGGATTTAGATAAAAGTTTAAAAAATGCAGGATTAAAAGAAGGTTCTGGGCCATTGGTTTATAAAGATGTATCTTTTGGAGAGATTAGAACTAAATCAATGTATTTTGTAATTAAATATCGTGATTTTGGGCAGATTGATGGAGATTTTGCAAAAGCGACACTCAATGAAGCAGTTGTAGAAAATCGATTGGAAATGAAAGAAAATTATCAAGAATTTAAAATATTTTTTAAAGAAGGAATAAATACATTTGAAATAGAAGCTCTTAATAAAGGTTTATTAGGAGGGAATACAGCTGAATTTCAGATTTATGATGCAGAAGGAAAATTTATTAAATCTGATTATTGGGAAAATTGGGATGCAGGTGTAAAAGGGAAATTTATAATTATTAGAGAATAATTTAGAAATATAATTTATTTATTAAAAAGGATCAGCAGTTACTCTAAATTTCATGTCTGACTTTACAGTAATATTTTGGGTTAAGGTTTCCTTAATCACTGCCTTAGCTCTTATTTTGTAACTGGCTGCCTTGATGTATTTATCAAGTTTTGCTGATGTAGGAGTCAGGCTTATTGTATTTGTGGAAGCATTAATGTTGTCTGAATAAGCCAATTCTATTTCATCATTAGCATCTGTAGAAATATATAAATGAATTGATTTTAAAAAACTGAATGTTTTGTCAGTTGGATCTGTTATAGTCAAATTTAGCTCCTTTAGTTTCACGTCTTTTACTAAATCAGCTTTCGTATTGTTATTTTGAAACTCAGCACTAGAATTTGTAGTTACATCCGGTGTAATTATTTCGGTAGCGATGTTAAGAGGGAAACCACTGGCTATTTTAAATGTAGTTTGGGTGGATACATTAAAAGTCAATAAATTATCTACAACACTACAAGAAAAGATAAATAGGGCAAAAAGCGAAATTATGGTGTAAGTTTTAATTTTCATTGATGGTTTTTTTAATTTTTTAGTTGCATTGTACATAGTTAACTCAAAGTCTTCGTGTATATTTTATATGTACTTAAATTATTCTTTGTTTTTATTTTAAAAATCATTGGGTTTTGTCAAAAGAAGGCAGTTCATAATGCGTTAAAAATAGGATAAATGCTAAAATGAATAAAAAAAAATATTTTTTAAAATTCAATTTTTCAATTCAAAATATAAAAAGTATTTTTGCACATGCAACACAACGTACTTATTTTAGATTTCGGTTCGCAATATACTCAACTTATTGCACGAAGAGTTCGCGAATTAAATATATTCTGCGAAATTTTTCCTTACAATCATTTTCCGAGTGATTTATCAAGTTATAAAGCAGTAATCCTTTCCGGAAGCCCATTTTCTGTTCGTTCAGAAGATGCGCCACATCCAGATTTATCCCAAATTAGAGGGAAATTACCCTTACTCGCCGTTTGTTACGGAGCACAGTATTTAGCTCATTTTCACGGTGGTGAAGTCGCTTCATCAAATACAAGAGAATATGGCAGAGCCAATTTGTCTTTTATAGAAGAAAACGAACCCTTTTTTGAAGAGATTTCTATTAACAGTCAGGTTTGGATGAGTCATAGCGACACCATCAAAACCTTGCCTACAGGAGGTGTAAAGTTAGCAAGTACATTTGATGTGGAATTTGCAGCTTACAAAATTGAAGGGGAAACAACCTATGCCATTCAATACCATCCCGAAGTTTTTCATTCGACTGATGGAAAAAAAATGCTGGAAAACTTTTTGGTAAAAATTGCCCATGTTCCACAGAATTTCACTCCAAATGCTTTCGTAAGCGAAATGGTTGCAGAATTAAAAGGGAAATTGAAAAACGATAAAGTGGTTCTTGGACTTTCTGGCGGAGTGGATTCTACTGTAGCCGCTGTTTTATTGCACCAGGCTATTGGAAAAAATCTATATTGTATTTTTGTAAATAATGGTTTACTTCGAAAAAACGAATTCCAAAATGTATTGGATCAATACAAAGGAATGGGTTTAAATGTAAAAGGAGTGGATTCAGGTGACCGTTTTTTATCTGAATTAGCAGGAGTAAGTGATCCGGAAACCAAACGTAAAATTATTGGACGTGTATTTATCGAAGTTTTTGATGATGAATCGCACCTTATAGAAGATGTAAAATGGTTGGCTCAAGGAACCATTTATCCTGATGTTATTGAATCTGTTTCAGTAAAAGGACCTTCGGCAACCATAAAATCGCATCATAATGTAGGTGGTTTGCCTGATTATATGAAATTGAAAATTGTGGAACCACTTCGTATGCTTTTCAAAGATGAAGTACGAAGAGTAGGGGCAACATTAGGAATAGATCCAGAGTTATTAGGAAGACATCCTTTCCCGGGACCTGGATTATCAATTAGAATTTTAGGTGATATTACGCCAGAAAAAGTTAGAATACTGCAAGAAGTAGATGCTGTTTTTATCGACGGATTAAAATCTTGGGGACTATATGATAAAGTTTGGCAAGCGGGAGCGATTTTGCTTCCTGTGAATAGCGTTGGTGTAATGGGAGACGAGCGTACTTATGAAAAAGTGATCGCATTACGTGCAGTGGAATCTACTGATGGAATGACTGCTGACTGGGTACATTTACCTTATGATTTCTTGATGAAAGTATCCAACGATATTATCAATAAAGTAAAAGGAGTCAATCGGGTAGTGTATGATATCAGTTCAAAACCACCAGCAACTATTGAGTGGGAATAAGAGTCGGATAATTGTAAATTATACTTTAAGGCAATTTTTTTAGTGTTCCTTGCGTTAAATAAAGCATATTAATTGGAATGAAATTTGCTTACATTCTATTTTTAATGATTGAATAATTTTTTTATAAATAAAAAGGATGAAGTATTTTATTACAATTTGTATTGCTGTTTTATTGGTTTCATATAGTGTTTTTTCACAAGAAAAAAACACAACACACAGAGTAGAAAAAGGAGAAACTATAAATCAAATTGCCCAAAAATATAAGGTTACACCTTTTGATATTTATAAATTGAACCCGGATGCGCAAAGTGGTTTGAAGCCCAATAGTATTTTGCTGATTCCAAAAAGCTCTGGTAAACAAGTTGAAAATGCTCAAGCCAAAACGCATCAGGTAGCGCCCAAAGAAACTTTGTACGGTATCGAAAAAAAATATGGAGTTTCAGATGAGGCCTTAAAGAAAGCCAATCCAACTTTAGAGAAAACCGGATTACAAATTGGGCAAACCCTTATTATTCCATCTAAAAACAATTCGAAGAACACCGCTTCAAATCAAGATAAAGTAATCTATCATGAAGTGCTTCCAAAAGAAACAAAGTATTCCATCGCTAAACGATATGGAATTACCATTAAAGAGTTAGAAAAACGAAATCCGGAAGTTATTTCTAATTTGCCTATTGGTTATAAACTGATTATTAAGGGAAATCCTCCAAAAGCGGATAAAATTGTTGTTGTAGCTGAATCTAAAAAGGAAATTACAAAAGCCAATCCGATAAAGTCTCCCGCAGCAATCAATTATTTAAATTATGAGGTAAAAACAAAAGAAACCTTATATAGTTTATCGAAAATGTTTGGAATGAGTCAAGAAGATTTAATTGCACTTAATCCTGCTTTATCTAAAGGTGTTGTAGAAGGGATGATTTTGAAGGTTTCGTCTACAATCACCATACCGCAAGAAACTAAAAAAGTATACAGTACATTATCGAAGAAAAGTAGTAATAATGACAGAAAAAAGCTAGTATTACTTTTGCCTTTTAATATAACTAAAATTGAAGGAGATACGGTTAATTCAACAGCGATGCGCTTGAAAAAAGACAAGTTTCTGAACATGACTTTAGATTTTTATTCAGGAGCTTTGATGGCAATTGATTCCGCTCGAAGTATTGGACTTCCTATCGATGTGAAAATTTATGATTCGCAAGAAACCAAGTATGCTTCCAATATTGCTGCAATAATTCGAGATAATAAACTTGAAGATTCGGATGCGATAATTGGTCCATTCTATCAAAACAATGTTGAAAAAACAGCTGAATTATTGAATGTAAATCAAGTTCCTGTAATTTCTCCTTTATCAAAAGATTTAGGTAATTCTTATAGTAATTTGTTTCAAACAATCCCAACTGCCACTGCTGTTAAAAATGCCATGTTCGATTATATGAGAGCAAAAGGCGGAAATATTATAGCTGTAGTCGATAAGAAAAAGGAATCAGTCATACAGTATATTCAGGAAAACCATAAAGACGTGAAATTTGCCGCACTTGCTGCAAACGGAAGTTTGTCTACTGAAAATTTAAAAAGTTTATTTGTAAAAGACAAAATGAACTATGTGGTGATGGAGACAGGAAAGACAAGCATGATTAAATCAACAATGGCTGCTATGCTAGGTTCTATGGCGACTTATAAGGTACAATTGGTTATTTTAGAGCCCAATGAAACATTGGATACCGATGAAATTAATTTTGTGAATTTAACAAAATTGAAATTGATGTATCCTTCCATGACACGTGAAAATGAATCTCCCGGAGCTTCAATTTTCGAAAAAGAGTACAGAAAGAAAAATAAAATTTTCCCCAGTGCTTTTGCAACCCGTGGTTTTGACATTACTTTTGATACGATGATGCGCTTATCACAAGGCAAAAGTTATCAAGAAACAGCAGAAACTGTTGCAACAGAACAAGTAGACAATAAATTTGAATATTATAAAAAAGAAGACGGAGGATACACCAATAAAGGGGTTTACATTTTATACTATGATACCGACTTAACTATTAAAGAAGCCAACTAATGACATCAAAGGTTACCTATTTGGGCGATTTGCGAACTTCCTCAATTCATTTGCAATCGGGAAGCGAAATAATGTCCGACGCTCCTTTAGACAACAACGGAAAAGGCGAAGCTTTTTCTCCAACAGATACTGTTGCCAATGCTTTGGCAAGTTGCATGATGACAGTTATGGGGATAAAAGCCCGTGATATGAATATAGATTTGAAAGGATCTACCGCTGAAGTCACAAAAATTATGGATACCGAGCCAAGACGAATAGGAGCAATAGAAGTTACTTTTGAGATGGTAGGAACTATTGATCAAAAGAGTAAAATCATACTCGAAAGAGCTGCCATGACTTGTCCTGTTTTCTTGAGCTTGAATACTGAAATTGATAAAAAAATTACTTTCAACTGGAAGTAGGGTAATCAGTTTGCAAATTAAACCTTAAACTCTAAACTTGGACGAAAACCAAAAACAACTCATCAAACTTGCCCACACTAAAATGCCTTTTGGTAAATATGAAGGCAAATATCTTATCGATTTACCCGAATATTATGTGGTTTGGTACTCCAATAAAGGATTCCCGAAAGGAGAATTAGGTGAACAATTGCAATTGATTTACGAATTGAAACTCAACGGACTCGAAGAGTTGATTCGGAATATACGAAAGCGATACCCAAAACCAGTCAAGTAGCTGCCTAAATCTTCAGCATTTCATTGTTTGGACGTTTTAAATGTCCTTAATAAATTCGTCATATTCCAAATAGAATAGTTCCAGCACATTCATTTTCTCATAGAAAAAGTCAAATATTTCGTCCCAATAGCTGCGGTTGCTTACGCTCACATCAAGTTTTTCGCCCCAAATTCTGCTGATAGTTTTACCATTCTCCAGAACAAAGTTTTTTTCAAATACCAATTCCTTAATGAATTCCTCTTCGAGTATGTTTTTTAGGGCTTCCAGTTTTTCAAAATAGGCAATTCGCTTGTCATCATTTCGATGTTCAATGTCAATTAAAACTTGCGCTTTCTTATTGTCAACATAAAATTTAAAAGAGAAATCTTTGATTTTTGTATCGTATAACAGCCATTTTCTGGGATATTTTTCTGCAAAAGCGATCCAAAATTCCCGCTTTAATTTTTGAGTTTCTTCTTTGCTGTACATTTATTGGATTGAATTTGATTTAAGAAAATTTGCGCAACCTGATTTTCTATAGTATATTTATAATATCTTTTGGTGTGCAAAAATAGACTTTGATTATGGATTTTCAAGATTTTTTAAAATATGTTCCAAAAATAACGGAAGCAAAGCTTCCCGCTAATGAAGCGCATTTTAAAATGGCACCTTCAGAGAGAATTGATATTTTTAAAAATTTGGATATCGAGAACAAAAATCTAAAAACTGCTGCCGTTATGATGTTATTTTATCCTAAAAAAGGGATAACACATTTGGTTCTTATTGTTCGAAATTCATACAAAGGCGTGCATTCTGCCCAAATAGCATTTCCAGGCGGAAAATTTGAATCAAAGGATCAAAATTTTGCGAACACGGCTCTACGGGAAACTCATGAGGAAGTAGGAATTCACCCTGATATTATGGAGGTTATAAAGCCTTTTACTCAAATGTATATTCCTCCAAGCAACTTTATGGTGCATCCTTTTTTAGGGATTTGCAGGGAAGAAATTGTTTTTATCCCTGAACCTACTGAAGTGGCGGGTATAATCGAACTGCCATTGTCAGTTTTTTTGAGTGAAGAAATAATTATTAATACTAAGATGTCAACTTCTTATGCAGACGATATTGTTATACCGGCTTTCAAAATAGAGGAACATATAGTTTGGGGCGCTACGGCAATGATATTAAGTGAGTTAAAAGATGTTTTGAAAAATGTTTTAAGTTCTTAATTTTAGTTTTTATCGTGTTTATTTTATTTAAATGAATTCTAAGATAAACAAATCATTCAAATTTTTTGAATTCACTGTTATTTCTGTTCCACAACAGTAACAAACAACAGATATAATTGTCGTAAGTTTGTAATCCAGATTCACAAAAAAAAAAATACACTTTTATGGGATTGTTTAAAAGAAATCCTTTTGGCCACATACTTTTTGTAAAAAAATGGCTAATCCGAATTTTTGCTGTTCTAACGCACAAACGTTACCGAGGATTCAATGATTTGCAAATAGAAGGTTCAGAAATTATCAAAACCTTGCCTGATACTAATGTTCTTTTTATTTCAAACCATCAAACCTATTTTGCCGATGTGGTAGCCATGTTTCATGTTTTTAACGCTAGCTTGAGCGGACGCCAGGATACTATAAAAAACGTTGGATATATCTGGCAACCTAAGATGAATATCTATTACGTTGCAGCCAAAGAAACGATGCAGGCAGGTTTATTGCCAAGAATCATGTCCTATGTAGGTGCCATCACTGTTGAAAGAACTTGGCGTGCCAAAGGAAAAGATGTCTCCGAAAAACGTGAAGTAAATCCAAACGATATCGAAAATATTAAAATGGCGTTGGATGATGGTTGGGTAATTACCTTTCCTCAAGGAACAACAAAATCCTTTAAACCGGTCCGCAAAGGAACCGCTCATATCATCAAACAACACCGGCCTATTGTTGTGCCAATAGTAATTGATGGCTTCCGACGTTCGTTCGATAAAAAAGGACTTCGAATGAAAAAGAAGGGGATTCTGCAATCATTCATCATCAAGCCCCCATTAGATATCGATTACGATAATGATACCATCGATCAAATTTGCGAAAAAGTGGAATATGCTATCGAACAACATTGTTCTTTTCTTAAAGTAATTCCTGCAGAAATAATCAAAGAACAGGAAGAATTAAATAAAACCCGTAAATGGGAATATTAAAGTAAAAAAGAGGCATTTGCCTCTTTTTTTTTATAAATCTATTTTCTTCAATTCGGTGTAATTCACATATAATTTTTTGAGCAAAATCCCATAGAGCAGTTTGTAAAATAACCAGAATAAACCAATTATTATCATAATAAATACTGCCGAAACACTGACGCTAATAATAATAAAAAGCATTTTATGTCCTTTCGATATTGCATTTTCCATTAGGGAAATCAATTCTGCATTATGGCTAAATAACATTACAATTGATATAATAATGCTTAAGGTAATCATAGCAAGGTTATACCAAATATAATTTCGAACCGTTCTCCTGGTTTTCAAGATGTTCTTCATCAATTGATGCGTAGAATCAGTTGTGGAAATGTTTCTATAATTTTTATAAAACACATAAATAAACACAATAATTATCAGGTAGTTTATACTATTTACAACAAACATAAAATCTTCAATACCGTATTTGTGCAACTGATTTTGATATTTATCATCATTTAATAACACAGTAATCACGCTCCAAAAAAGAAATTCCAAAATACTCACAATCAATATCCACTTCACAATCGAAGACGATTTTGCATGTAGCATTTTGTAAATCTCCGCTTCCGAAATCTGCTCAAAAGAATCCCCGCTCTTCTGCCAATCTTTTTTTAATAAATCCAGCTCTTCCATATTCATTAAGGATTTAAATTTTTTTTCAGTTTTCCTTTAATTCTATTCATTTTCACTCGTGCATTCACTTCGCTAATTCCCAAAGTTTCTGATATTTCGGAATAATCTTTATCTTCAAGATACATGAAAACTAATGCTTTCTCAATATCATTCAACTGATAAACCGCCTGATACATTAATTTCAATCGCTCCTCTTCCTCAAAATTATAATCCTCCTGACTGATAAAAAACTGCTGCTTTTCATAATCCACCGTCTTCACGGTACGCGTACTTTTCCTGTACAGAGTGATGGCCGTATTCAAAGCCACACGATACGCCCAAGTCGAAAACTTGCTGTCGCCCCTAAATTTCGGAAACGCCTTCCACAACTGAATCGTGATTTCCTGAAACAAATCCTTATGCGCATCATCACCATTCGTATACAACCTACAAATCTTGTGGATTATATTCTGATTGGTCTTCAATTGCTGCACAAAAGATTGCTCTAAATCGTCATTCATATTTACATCAGTAGTCAAAAAGTAGATTTTGTTACAAAATACGTAATTTTAATTAGGAGCACAAACTTTCTGTATTTCAATACACAGTTGTCCCGCTTTCGTCTTTATCTCGTCATTGCGAAAGAGTCATTGCGAGGAACGAAGCAATCTGTGAGTCGCAATAACGAGGATATCATCTCAATCGGGGCTATTGATAAACTTCAGTATTTCTAAATAACTTCCCAAAAAACAATCCCGAAAACTTTAAACTTTAAACTTCGTATCTTTGTAATTCAACAAAATGAACATGAATATTCCACAATCGACAAATCCCAGAATAGTTATCATCGGAGGAGGTTTCGCCGGAATTGCTTTGGCCAAACAACTCAAAGATAAAAAGGTTCAGGTAGTATTATTAGACAAACACAATTATCATACATTCCAACCCTTATTATATCAAGTCGCCACTGGCGGACTCGAAGCCGGTTCCATTGCGTATCCAATCCGGAAAGTCATTCAGGAATTCGACGATTTCTATTTCCGACTGACTTCCGTCAAAGAAATCGATACCGAAAATAAAAAAGTCATCGCCGAAATTGGCGAACTGAGTTATGATTATATCGTGATTGCCACAGGTTCAAAAACCAATTATTTTGGCAACAAAGAAATTGAGCGCAACTCCATGGCGATGAAAACCATTCCGCAATCACTCAACATTCGGAGTTTGATTCTGGAAAATTTCGAGCAAGCCGTTCTCACAAAAGATATTGCCGATAAAAATTGTCTCATCAATTTTGTACTCGTTGGTGGTGGGCCAACAGGAGTAGAGCTTGCCGGTGCACTCGCCGAAATGAAAAAAGCCATTCTCCAGAAAGATTATCCAGATCTCGACATTGCCAAAATGGAAATCAATCTCGTTCAAGGAGGCGACAGAATATTGGATTCCATGAGCGAGAAATCATCAGAAGAAGCCGAGAAATTCTTGGTGGATTTGGGCGTGAAAATTTGGAAAAATGTCCGCGTCACTAATTATGACGGTCGAACCATTATCACAAACTCAGATTTGACTTTCGAAACTTCGACAGTAATTTGGACAGCAGGTGTTAAAGGAGCTGTCGTTGCCGGACTTGATGCCAAATCACTGGTCGAAAACGTAAAACGCATCCGTGTGAATCAATACAATCAGGTTGTGGGTTACCACAATATTTTTGCTGTAGGCGACATTGCGATGATGGAACTCGCTGATTACCCACAAGGTCATCCCATGATGGCACAACCAGCTTTGCAACAAGGGAAATTATTGGGAGAAAACTTGGTCAAATTATTGGAAAATAAACCAATGGAACCTTTCAGATATAAAGACAAAGGAGCAATGGCAACCATCGGTCGCAACAAGGCCGTGGTCGATTTACCACATTACCATTTCAGTGGTGTTTTTGCTTGGTTTGTCTGGATGTTTGTGCATTTGTTTTCACTCATTGGATTCAAAAACAAAGCCGTGGTTTTCTTGAATTGGGTGTACAATTACATTCGTTTTGACCGCGAAGGACGATTAATAATTCGCCCATTCAAAAAGAAAAGTTTTGTTACGTTTACTAGTGATGAGATTTAGATTTTAGAACGGAGATTGCTTCGCCAGTTCGAGCAAAGCTCTCGGGTAACGATTTTAGATATCTGAAATCAAAAATCGTTAATCAAAAATCATTTCCTTTATAATAATTCACCAACAAATTTATAAACTTGCTGTAGCTTTCCATTCCGTCTTTTTGCTGGTTGAATTTCAGGAAATTATCGTAAAAAGCATGAAATCCCTTGTCTATAATGGTGTCATATTGTTTCCAGAATTCCTCGCTTTCCTTGTAGTTTTTCAAAATTCCGGGATGAATGGTTTTTAGTAATTGGTTAAAAACTTTCTCATCACGAACTTGCCAGTTGCCTAAACAATATCTCAAAGCAAAACTATATCCTGAATATTGAAAATACAAATTATCATTTTTCACGGAAGCCAGAAACCCGATGAAATTGCATTCGCTTTCGCTGGCAAAACCCATCTGGTGCGCCATTTCATGACAGGAAGTCGTTGGGGAATTGTACATTGGCATCAAATAATTCACTTGCGCTTCATTGGTAAATGGGTTCAAATAACCGCCAAAACCCATATAAGTCAACGGCAAACTAAAAAGCGATTTCTTGATACTGGGATTGGTGTATTCAAAGAAAGGATATTGGTTTGAAAGCGTTTTGTAACCGTCCAAATTCATTCGGAAGACCTGTTCTTGCGAGTAGGGAAAGACAATTTTTAAACTGTCATTTTTGGTAATTTGAGTTTGAATGGCGTTGGTTTTGGCAATCAGTTTTTTGGTAAAATCCAATAAATCAGCATCGGAATATTCTCTTTCGATTTTCATTTTTTCAAAAAGCGGTTGACGGTAATAATTCATTGCCCACAAAAAATGAAACAAGAAATACGCAACAGAAACAAAACTTAAAATTTTTAAAATAGAGTCTTTCCATTCCGTTTTCCAAGATTTTCTACTTTTCCAAATCGATATTAGAATGTAAACAATTACAATTCCATAAAGAATATCTCCAACAGAAAACGGAATTTTTCCTAATGTCACCCGAGAAAATTTAGAAATAAATACATACAATCCGTTGCTGTAAAATCGTTCCACAAATTCAGGGAAATACGGGATAACCTTTAAAATTAGTATTTGAATTAGGAAAAATAGAGGAAGGATGTATTTGCGTTGCATTGAAAATGAATTTGTGTAAAATTAGTATAAAATAAATGACTTTTAAAATTCATTATTCTAACTTTGAACTTTCAAATTTTAAACTATTAATAAAAAATAAATAAATAATGAGCCAAGAAATAAGAAATCTGGAACCCAAAGCACTTTGGAATAAATTTGCCGATTTGAATGCCGTTCCCCGTCCTTCCAAAAAAGAAGAACGTGTCATCGAGTTTATGAAAAATTTTGGAAACAGTTTAGGACTAGAAACTTTTGAAGACGAAATCCGAAACGTGATTATCCGTAAACCGGCAACAGCAGGAATGGAAAATCGTAAGCCAATTGTCTTACAAGGACATTTGGATATGGTACATCAAAAAAATGCTGATACCAATTTTGATTTCGATACCCAAGGAATTGATATGTATGTTGACGGAGATTGGGTTCGAGCAAGAGGAACTACACTTGGTGCCGATAACGGTTTGGGAGTCGCTATGATTATGGCAATTTTAGAAAGCAAGGACATTGCGCACCCAGCCATTGAAGCGTTGTTCACTATAGATGAAGAAACTGGAATGACGGGCGCTTTGAACCTAAAAGGAGGAATTCTTAAAGGTGAAATCCTTTTGAATATGGATACCGAAGAAGATGATGAAATTGACATTGGTTGTGCCGGTGGAGTAGATGTTACGGCTACAAGAACGTATCACGAGGAAGAAACTCCCGAAAGTTCTGTTGGCTATACCATTACTGTTAAAGGCTTAAAAGGTGGGCATTCAGGAATGGATATTCACAAAGGATTAGGCAATGCCAATAAAATAATGAATCGTTTGTTGTTTGACGGATTTGAAAACTTTGGTCTGCAGGTTTCCGAAATCAACGGGGGAAGCTTGCGGAATGCCATTCCAAGAGAAAGTACAGCGATTGTGATTGTTGCTCAAATGTATGATGAAGCCTATGTTTTTGATATGCAAGAAGTCATCAATGACATCAAAACCGAATTCAAAACTACCGAGCCGAACCTGACAATCGAAATCATAAAATGCGATTTGCCGAAAAAAGTGATGGATTTGGGTGTGCAGGAAGGAATTATTCGTTCGATTTATGCGGCTCATAACGGCGTATATCGCATGAGTGCCGATATGGAAGATTTAGTTGAAACCTCCAATAATATAGCGCGTGTCATCATCAAAGACGGCGAAATTTCCATAGGATGTTTGACACGTTCATCGGTTGAAACTTCCAAGTTTGATTTGGCGAATGCCTTGCGTTCCGCATTTGAATTAAGCGGTTGCGAAGTTAATTTATCAGGTTCTTATCCGGGTTGGACACCAAATGTGAAATCGGAGATATTAGATATTTTAGTGCATGTTTACGAAAAACAAAACAACGAAAAGCCAAAAGTAGTGGCTTGTCACGCAGGGTTGGAATGTGGAATTCTGGGGACGAATTATCCCAATATGGATATGATTTCTTTTGGTCCAACGATTCAAGGTGCGCACTCTCCGGATGAAAGAGCAAGTATTTCGTCTTCTCAAAAATTCTGGAAATTTGTATTGGAAATTTTAAAAAATATTCCGGTAAAATAATACCAGTTGATATAAAAAAGAA
>Ga0208789_1001244_pt1 | contig 15489 bp, 12 predicted proteins | sample Methanotroph_Enr_FD_187368 | JGI IMG/M metagenome (GOLD analysis project Ga0208789, IMG submission 187368) | Enriched soil microbial communities from Old Woman Creek wetland in Ohio, USA - Methanotroph_Enrichment_5 (SPAdes) (version 2) | ecosystem: Environmental > Terrestrial > Soil > Wetlands...
TGCTGGGTCTGTCCGTGGGCGCGACTAAAAAGTACCATAATGATCGGAACGCTCAGGGCAGTTAGAAAGCCAAAAAGTCCAATAGGCCCATACTGGGCAAGGAGGCTGAGGACGAAATTGTGTGGGTCTTTGATAGTTTCGAGGGCGGCAGGGTTTTTGAACAGCTGGTAATAGGTCGAGAAATTGCCGCCGCCAATTCCGGTAAGCGGGTGTGCAGCTATTATTTTTACCGCCCCGGTCCAGTACTGCCATCTAACGAGCATTGAATTGCCGCCAGGGAGAGTGCCGGTTTTTAAACCATAAATTATAACGGTGCCGAAAACTGCTGCAATTGCGACAAATGTTAATACCAAAACAGTCCATTTGTGGCTTGCGAGCCAAGTACCTTTTTTTGCCCAGAGCGTCCACAGTGCGGCGGCCAGAACGGCGGCAGCTATTGCGCCCTTACTATGAGTAAGGGCAAGGCCAAGTAGTATGCTCGCAAGAACAATTATTCTTCCGGCAAGTTCACCGGTGCTGCCATGACCGGCCTTTAGCTGGAGACGTTTTTCTAAAATTAGAGCTGCGCAGGCGGCCAGTGCAATTAAGAAAAATGATCCGGCGGAATTGCCTGTTGTGAAAAAACCGCGGACATCTTTCGAATAAAGCCTGTGCTCAAAGAGCATGTGCTGATAAGAGCCAGGCTCGATGTTGAGCCTGCTGATGACAGAATTGGGGTCTTCCTGGTATTGCTGTATGACCATATTATTGCTTGCGTTGACCTGGTCTATGCATTCAATAGCGTTGACCACGCCAAGGGCCGCGACGACATAAAGAACAGCCTTTATCCGGGCCGGAGTTGTCAGCAGCTGAACGAGCAGGATCGCCATAACCATCGGGCCGGTGAGCATTACTATTTCATTAATGGCGGAGCGTTTGTTGCTTGCGAAAATGGCACTGATGATTGCGCCAGTGGCAAATATCGCAAAGCCTGCCTCGATCCAGCTTGGCCTGTAATTGAATTTACGGGTCATGGCGAAGATGAATGCTATAAGGCCCATTGCGAGAAGTACAAATGAGCCGGCCACGTTAAAGATGTTATCGGAGACGGAATTGGCAACGCCCGGGGCCTGTGTGATCGTGGCACGCAGGGCGGCCAGGGCGAGGCATATCGCTATTGCAAGCCATTCAAGAAATGCGCCGGTTTGTTCAGTTTGCTGTGATTTATTTGTCATCTGCTCTCGCAAATTCGAGTATCGCGATGATAGCAAGGATCATAAGGGTCTGCGCGAAAACAGCTATAGCGCCGGCGAGGTTGACTTGCCAGAGAAACATCGCGCCAAAGCCGGTGCAGAGTGTGGCAAGGTAAAGGGTTAACACGGTCTGCCTGTCATCCAGGCCGCGGCGGCGCAAGCGATGAGAAAAATGCTGGGTATCGCCTACAAAGGGGCTTTTGCCCTGCGAAAGGCGAAGTGCTGTGACGGTCAGGAAATCATAAATCGGCACGGCCATGACTACCAGGGGCATAAACACGGCGTAGGCTGCGGGGCTTTGTGCCTGGTGATAGTAAGTTGTTCTAAGAGTGATGATGGCGATCGATGCCCCAATGACCATTGAACCGGCGTCGCCCATGAAAACAGAAGCGGGCGGGAAATTATGCACAAGAAATCCGGCAAGTGCGCCGAGGAAGACGAGGGCAAAGACTCCGACGAAAACCTGTCCGCTCATTGCTGCGGCCCAGAAGAGTATCGCGGTTGCGATAAAGGCTATGCCGGCAGAGAGGCCATCCATGTTATCCAGGAAATTGAAGCTGTTGATCAGGAAGACGATCCACAGGGCGGAGAGGATGGTTGTGATGGTTGTGTTGGGTATAAAGAGTTCGACTCGCACATCGGCAAAGGCCGCCATGACCAGGGCCGCGGCGAACTGCACCAGCAGTTTAAAATACGGTCCGAGGCGTTTGATATCATCCCACAGGCCAAGGAGATGGAGAGAGGCGAGACAGGCGAGGATTATCCATATTTCGTAAGTGTGCCTGGAGAAGTTCATTAGATATTCCATTACTGAGGGACCCAGGCGCTGCACAAGCTGCGTGCTTGGGGCGAGTTTCATAAGGCAAACACCTGCGAGGGTGAAAATTGCGATAGTCCAGAATATGGCTATTCCGCCACCGAGGGCGATAACGCCCCTGTGGTAACGGTCCTCTCTTGGCCGGGAGACGAAATTCAGGCGTTTGGATAAAGTCTTGACGGCAGCGGTGGCCAGTGCCGAAAAACCCGCGGCCGCTGCGAAAATAGCCAGTGATATTAGTGCGATGTTTCCGATTTGAGCTGCTCCAAAAGTCTATGTCGCACTTTTTCAAAGAACTGATGATATTTGCTGTCGCGGTAATCGGGATAGGTGTAGGGCATTGTTTTCCAAGCACCCTTTTCATAGATCAGAGTTACTTCGGCCCACATCTGTTTGCCTATATAGACTCTATGGCAATAATTTTTAGTGGTCGCCAGGACCAGTTTGCCGGGTTCGATAAGGCCGGGGTCTATGTTGATAGGTCTTGGATAGCCTTTATTAAGTATTATCGCGAGGCCTTCTTCGAGGGTATTGGTGTCGTGCTTAATCTGGGCAAGTTCGCCGGGGTTGACCAACTTTGTGAAACTTATGAATTGGCGGAGTATGGTTGGGCCGATCTCATCACGATAATACGCGGTATACTCGAAATCCCAGACATCGCTGCGAAGATCGATCTCGCCGAATTGTTTTTCGAGCGCATCACATGCGGCTTCGAGGCAGTGGACGTCGGCGCCCAGAAGCCCCGCAATTAATTTCTGTGGTTTTGGATCGCTAGTCTGCCACATAAAGCCTCTTGCGGACGCTGTCCGCAAATGAAATCCTAAGCACGGAACACGAAATCCTAAACAAATTCAAAATATAAACCAAGCTTTCAAACAAGATCAATACTGATCAGGAATATTTATCCAAGGACTTTTTTTAAATCGTTTATCATTTTCGCGACTTCGCAGGCGGCCTGGTCGATCGCTATCATTTTATTTTCTGTTTCTGTGCGCAATTTTACCTCGACCATTCCCTGTGCGACACTCTTTTTACCAAGCGTGATACGCACGGGTATGCCCAGAAGGTCGGCATCTTTGAACTTCACGCCGGCACGCTCGGGGCGGTCGTCAAAGAGTACGTCTATGTTCTGGGCCTGGAGCTGGGTATAGATTTTTTGGGCCGCGTCGCTGATGAGCGAATCTTCGGGGCTGACGCTTGTAATTATGACCTCAAAAGGCGCAATGCTTATGGGCCAGATTATGCCGTTGGGGTCGAAACTCATTTCGATGGCGGAGGCCATGATACGATTAATGCCGATTCCGTAGCAGCCCATTATGCATGCGTTGCTTTGGCCTTTGTCGTCGAGGAAGTTGGCATCGAGCTTGGCGGAATACTTTGTGCCGAGCTTGAAGACATGGCCGACTTCGATACCCTTGCTGAAGACCAGGGCTTTTCCCGCGTGGGTGTCGCCGGCTGCGGCGTTACGGATATCGGTAACTTTAACATTATCGCCGGAAAGCGGGAAATCTCTGCCGGGGACGACGTTTCTGACGTGGTAGTCGGTTTTATTTGCGCCGGTAATGCCGGACACCATTGCTGCGACAGATGGGTCTATGAGTATTTTGAGCACTTTGCCGGAAAGGCCCTGTGGGCCTGCAAAGCCGATAGCGGCACCGGTGAGGCTTTGGATGACGCCTTCGCCGGCGAGTTCGATATGAGCTGTGCCAGTGGCGTGCATGGCTTTATTTTCGTTTAGTTCGTGGTCGCCCCGGAGCAGGCAGATGATGGTCTGCTGACGTATCTCATCGGCAGCAAGTGAGGCAGTTGGATGCCTGCTGGGGACTTCGGGGCCTCCAAAAGATACTGAGTAGATGAGGGTTTTGATCATCTGCTGCGGTGCTGCTTTTAGGAATTTGCAGACGGCATCGATTGAGCCGACGTTTGGAGTATTGACTTCTTCCATCGGGCTCACAGCTGAGCGGACATTTATAAGATCGATTTCGGTGGATGGGGCGTCAATCTCGGCCTTTTCGATGTTTGCGGCGTAGGTGCCGTCTTCGGTGTGGACTATTGTATCTTCGCCGGCGGAGCACGGGACCATAAATTCGTGGCTGGCGGAACCGCCGATCGGGCCGCTTTCGGCTTCGACTGCGACGAACTTGAGGCCGCAGCGAGTGAAAATACGGCAATATGCCTTGTACATCTTATTATAGGTCTCTTCCAGGCTGGCCAGGTCCGCGTGGAAGCTGTATGCATCTTTCATTATGAATTCGCGGCTGCGAAGGACGCCAAAACGCGGGCGAAGCTCATCGCGGAACTTGGTATTGATCTGGTAGAGGTTGACCGGGAGCTGTTTATAGCTGCTCACATCTGCGGCTACCAAGCTGGTTACGACTTCCTCGGCTGTGGGCGCAAGGGCGGTCTGGCTGTCTTTGCGGTCGGTTAATTTGAACATTGTTGGGCCGTAATCTTTGTCTCGGCCCGTGCGCTGCCAAAGCTCCATGGGCTGGAGGATTGGCATCATGATTTCCATCGCCCCGGCAGCGTTCATTTCCTGGCGGACGATTTCCATAATTTTGCGGAGTACCTTCCAGCCCAGGGGCAGGTAGGTATATGTCCCGCTGGAAAGCTTGCGCATAAGGCCTGCGCGGATCATGAGCTGATGGGAAGGTATCTCGGCCTCTGCGGGCACTTCCTTGACGGTTGGAATGAAACACTGCGAATATCTCATTTTTGAGCAAATCCTAAAAAGACGTAAATCATTATCGTACAAGTTTATAGCTATTTAAAAGGCCGTTTGCAAGCAATCTTTTCTTGCTTTGTGTACCGCCAGGGCATATATTGCGGGTTATGGCATTTGGTGAAAAATTAGCAATAAATATCGGGGGTCAGCCGGCGGGTTCTCAGCCTGCCCCGGCCCGTAACCATGTATTTGTAAACACGATCCAGGCTGGTCAGGCGGTAGATGATATTTACCTGGTGACCCAGCCGGTGCTTCGCTCGACAACGCGAGGGGATTTTTATATCGCGATGTTCCTGGGCGACAGGACAGGGAAGGTAAACTGCCGGATGTGGCAGGCCAGCGAGGCTCTTTTCCAGTCCCTGCCCAAAGAAGGCTTTGTACGCATTCGCGGCCGCAGTGAACTCTACCAGAATGCGCTGCAGATCGTGGCGGATAATGTTACGGTGGTGCCCTCGGATAAGGTGAATCTTGAGGATTTCCTCGCCAGAACGAACAAGGATGTGGGGGCGATGTTCGAGCAGGTGCTATCTGCGCTTACCGCGATTAAAGACCCGTCTGTCAAGGCGCTTATCGGGGCGTTTTTGGCGGATGAGGAGCTAATGGAGAAATTTAAGAGGGCTCCTGCCGCGATGAACTGTCATCACGCGTTCCTTGGCGGGCTGCTGGAACATACATCCAATATGCTTCTTTCCGCACGGGCGATACTGCCGCTGTATCCCCAGGTGCAGGGCGACCTGGTGCTGGCGGGGATATTTTTGCATGATATAGGCAAAACGCAGGAGCTTTCCTACGGCATGGCGTTTTCATATACCGACGCCGGCCAGCTTGTAGGACACATCGTGCAGGCGGTCGTTATGATAAACAAAAAAGCCGACGCGCTTGCGGCCAAGGGAATTACCATACCAAAGCCAATACTTGAAAACATCGAACACATAATAGTCGCCCACCACGGCCAATACGAATTCGGCTCCCCCAAGCTGCCGGCTACGGCAGAGGCTTTCATGGTCAACTACATCGACGACCTCGATGCCAAAATGAGCCAGGTAACAACCGCCATAGACAACGACCCCGGCGACGAAACATGGACCCAGTTCAAGCCCACGCTCAATACGAGAATTTATAGAAAGCGGGTAACTTAGTAACAGGTTTTGCGTTCAGGAAGGACCCAAATGGAATGGCTCTGGGTTGTATTGCCCGTCGGCGCATATTTCACTTTTCTTTTCTGCGCAGCTTTGTTTGAAAAAAAGTTCGTGAGATCGTACGGTGCCGAACCTCTTATCACCTCTTCGGTTCAACTCGGTCCCTATCTGTCCAAAGTTTACAGGTCCGCCTGCGCTAGTGGTTTGGCCGATTGTCGCTTTTTCCGACACCAGAAATACGATCTCACCGGTGCTTTCTGGTTCACTCCTGAAAAGGACATTCTTGTCTACAGCGGCGAAGGCAAGGTCGCCAAAATGCCTGCAAAACAAACCTGGATTTATTCCTGCCTTGGCAATGGGCGAATACTCGTTACAACTGATAATTTTGATGAAGGCGACCCTTCGGGTTTGACGGAATTTAAACGCATTATTGATGTACCGCTCGATAAACTTCTCGGTGCCCATCGCAAACGCGTGGAAAACGAGATGGCTCTTATATCGCCTTTCAATAATACAATCGGACCGGATGCACTTGCCGCAATGGCACATGAAAGAGTCGGCAAACTTCTGGAACTTGGTCGAGCACAGTGGGTCGATCCGGCTCAAACGCAATGGCGTTATACTCCGAAGGGAGCACTTTTTGTGTGCCTGGGTTCAGTGACTCAATTCCTCACCGGGCTAACCCAGTTCTGGAAATTTATAAAATAAAATCTTCCATTTCATTATTGTCGTTGATCTGCACCCGGCATTTGGGGATGGCATCGAGGAACTGAGAGCCGTAGGGTTTATTTACTATTCTGCTGTCGAGGATGACAACTATTCCCTTGTCGGTGTGGGTGCGGATGAGTCGGCCGAAGCCTTGTTTGAATTTTATGATGGCCTGGGGGAGCTGGTAATCGAAGAAGGCGTTGCCGCCCTGTGACTTGATCTGTTCGAGACGGCCCTGGAGGAGGGGGTGGCTTGGTACTGCAAAGGGCAGGCGGACAATTATCACGTTTGAAAGGGACTGTCCCGGTACATCTACTCCCTGCCAGAAGCTGTCCGTTCCGAAGAGGACGCTGTCGGTATCGTTTTTGAATTCTTCGAGCAGGCGCGAGCGTTCGTTGGAGGCGCCCTGGCGAAGCAGCGTTATTCCGTTGTCGCCGAGCCAATCATCAAGGAGATTGGCGACATTATTGAGCATCGAGTAGCTTGTAAAAAGCACGAAGGCCTTGCCGTGGGTGAGTTCGAGATATTTGATGATCTTTTCCGATGCGAGGCGCTCGAAGTCTTTGGTATTTGGTTCGGGCAGGCTTGGCTCGATGTGGATGGTGACGTTTTTGCGGTAGTCGAAGGGTGAGCCGAGTTTTAAGTACTGGGCATCTTCGAGACCAATGCGGCCGCTGAAAAAACTGAAACCGTCGTCCGTGTTTTCGCTGCTGGTACTGAGGGTGGCGGAGGTGAGGATGACGGAATCGTACTTATCGAAGAGCACGCGGCGGATGTCCGGGCCGACGTTGAGCGGGGCGCTTTTGAGCCTTACGCTTAGCTTTCGTGTGTTTTCGGCTTCTACCCAGTAGATGTTTGCGGCGTTGGTCTGCCTCATAAAGGCGTCGAGTTCGGATTCAAGCCCTTTGCACCTGGCGACAGCGGACGAGAGTTCATGTTTTTCATCAGGGTCCTTACAGGCCAGGGCGAATTTTGAGACAGCCAGCCGCATCTCTCGCACGGCCGGGCCGAGGCTATCGGACACAAAGCCTGGTTTGGTTCTGCCGTTTGTATCCTTATATGTCTGCCTGTACCAATCCTGCACTTCTGTGAAGAATTCCTTAACGCTGTCTGCGCATTTTCTTACAAGTGCGGCGGCAGTTTCCGAGCCTGGCCCTGATAGCAGACCACGGTGCTTGCGCGGATTATAAAGCTTGTTGAGGAGGTATGTAAAGCTCCAGTTGCTTATGTCGATGCCGAAGTGGTCCTCGGCGGCTTGTTCGATATTATGCGCCTCGTCGATAACGACGAATTTGTAATCGGGCAGCAGGCCTGATCGTCCTTCTTTCAATATCAAATCACTAAAGAGCAGGGCGTGATTGGCGATTATTATGTCGGCTGTTTCAAGGCTGCGGCGGGCCTGCCAGTAGAAGCATGAATTAAAACTGGGGCATTTTCGGCCGCGGCAGTTGCCGTGTTCACTTTTGACGGCTTCCCAGACGGCAGGCTCGAGGGTGAAATGGATATCGCTTATTGAGCCGTCGGTGGTCTGGCCTGCCCATTCGACTATCCTGCCCAGCGAGGCGGCTTCGGCGTCGAAGAGGTTGCGCTGTTTTTTTACGGCGAACTTGAGACGGCGCATGCAGAGGTAATTGTTGCGGCCTTTGGCGAGGCAGACTGTGAAATCGCCGCACAGCATGGAGGCAAGGAATGGAACATCTTTGTTTATGAGCTGTTCCTGAAGATTGATGGTATATGTCGCTATAACGACTTTGCCGTTGCGGCGGAGGGCCTGATCTATGGCGGGGACGAGATACGCGAAACTTTTGCCGACGCCTGTGCCGGCTTCGACGGCGAGTTTGAAGCCGGAATTAAAAGACCTCTGCACCGCCTGGGCCATGGCGACCTGCTCGGAGCGTACCTCGAATTTTTCATACTGCTGGGCTATGGCCCCTTCCGGACCAAGCACATCACCGCAGTCGAACCCATTTTTATGAAATGAGATCAATTGCTTTTTGCATCCTGCTTAGGCTGGGCAATGGCGGCGCGGATAACTGTATCGAGCATCTTGAGAGCCTGCGAATCGGGCATTTTTACCTTTGCGCCGTTGATCGCCATCTGGGCCTCTTCGAGGCGGTCTGTCTGATAATAGATATACCCGAGAAGCATGAGCAATTCGGGGCTGTTGGTCTTTTCCTGCCAGGCATTGATCTCGGTGATGCGGTTTTCAACGAGGTCTTTATTCAGCAGACTGTATAGATCGACCTTGAAGCGGAGATAGTCAGGCCAGATCTCGATCGTGCGGGCGATGTAATACGCGCTGCTCATGTATTCGCCGGCTGCAAAGAGGGCATGTGCTTTGCCGGCCGCGGGCAGGGGGTTTTGTTTTTGATAAATGCCGGCAAGCGTGTATGCGTCGGCTGCCTTATAGAACTGATTGCTTTTGAGGTACTCTTCCGCGGCTTTCATAAGCTCGTTGAACCTGTCGCGGGATTCAGTTGCGAATGTTTTTGAGTAACCAACGATCGCTTTTGCCTCGGGAGTTTCACCGAAAATACTGCTTGGTTTTGGCTTGGACTCGATTTGTTCCTGAGCTTTCCAGTCCTTGCCTTGGTTAGGCTCAGCTTGCCCGGGCTGGCCGCCTTCTTCCTTTTGGGCTTTTGTTTTCTGGGCGGCTCTCTCGGCGAGTGCTTTTTCAGTTTCTTTACGGGTTAGCTCGCGCATTTCTTCGAATACGCCGGGAGTCTTGACCTCGGGCTGGGCTTTTTGCTCCTGTCCGGGAATTGCAGGTGTTGTCATCTGGTCTTCTACCGGGTTAACAGGTTCAAGCGGCTGGTTTTCTTTAACAACTTCAAGCTGTTCTTTGAACTCCTCCATCTGCCGACGTGCTTGTTCTTTTTGTTCGGTGGGATATAGCTTAGCCTCGATCTCCTTGGTAATGTAAGGCTCTTTTTCTTCGGGACTCACTGTCAGGGGCCTGAATCGGCCATACTGGAGCGGGGCAATGTTTTCAATGCCGCCGGGCATGGGGGTTGGCCTTTGAGGGGCAAGGAGCTTGCGGGCTTCTTCAAGAGGGACAAGGCCGTATTCGTTGACGCCGGTTGTGCGTGAGATCGGGCCCTGGGGAGTGTAGACCTGCGAATTCATGGGCCTGCCGCCCTGAAGGGTTGTAACTGCCTGGTACGGGGAAATGTATGTTGGATTGCGCTGCGGGATGCGGTCGCTGCCGTAAGGATTGCCGGAAGATCGTCTGAGAAAATTCTGTACCCCTACATCTTGTTGTGAACCCTGGAAATAATAACTGCTGCCATAAGGGACAACGCCGCGGAACTCTTTACCGCCGCTGACGTTGCCGGTTACGATATCGTTGCCGGAATTGATCTCACGGCCGCGAGGATTGGGAGTGAGGGTATTTCCGCCACCGAAAGAGCTTTGAGGTGATGTCGCAGGCCCAACCGGGTTATCGATAGAAAAGGCCGAGATATCAAAAAGAAATACAAACGCAAGTATTGTCACAAACATCTTCATCCGTCTATCTGCCTCCGGAATAATTGGGTCTTCCCGCCCAGTTCAATTTTCCCGCCAGCGTATCCCACTGCGTGCGGGTTGGATTGCTTACAACTTTAAGCATTCCTCCATGCTTTTCTATTCTTAAAACATCCTGCATGTTCAGAGTTTTCGAGACCTGTCCATCTATTGTTACTGTGGTGCCTTTGTTCAATTGGACTGCCTGAACCTCGATCTTTCGCTCGGCACCTACAACAATAGGCCTGAAACTGAGTGAATGGGGGCAGATAGGAGTTATTACTATCGCCGAGATGTTGGCGGCAAGTATCGGCCCGCCGGCTGATATATTGTAGGCTGTCGAGCCTGTTGGCGTTGAGATGATAAGGCCATCACCGATGCAGCCTGCAAGCTGGGCGCCATCTATACGCATTTTAAGCTCTATCATTCGGAAAGGAGGGCCGGCATTGATAACAACGTCATTAACAGCCGCTGCGCTGAAAATTGTGGCGGAATTTCGCTGGATATCGCATTTGAGCATCATGCGTGGGTCGATAAGAGTTTGGTCGCTTATAACCTGATCCCAAAGTTTTTTGACCTCGCCAACATTGAATTCGGCAAGATAGCCGAGTTTGCCGACGTTGATGCCGATAATTGGTATCGCGGCCTCGACGAGTGTGCGGGCGGCAGCGAGGATGGATCCGTCTCCGCCAAATACAACGGCGAAACTGGCCTGACTGAAATCGATATCGGCACATTCCGTGATGGCGCAATTGGCAATAACTTGCGCGCGGCATTGACAAAACCCCAAAAACTCTTCAATAGCTTCAGCAACACGGGGTTTTCGCGTATCGCCGAAAATGACGAGTTTTGGCCTGGAATTTTCCATTACATTAAATCCTTAACAGCCTGGGCGATCATTTTGGCACTTAAGCCGCATTCATCAAGCTGCTGGCTTCGTGAACCCTGCGAAATAAATTTGTCACCAACGGCAAGGAGTTTGACGTTTCCTTTTGTATCTATACCGCATTGGGCGGCCTGTTCGAGCAGGGCTGAGCCGAAGCCGGCTATGACGCTGTGCTCTTCCAGGGTAACGAGTTTTTTGCCGGCTTTGAGCAGCTGGCATAACTGCGTATCGAGCGGCTTTGCGAACCTTCCATCAATTATATCGACCTTTATGCTCTGCTTCTCCAGCAAACCTGATGCCTTTACGGCTTCGCCGAGCAAATTACCGTAGGAGACAATTACAATGTCGGCGTCCGATTTGGCTATCCACCTGCTTTCGCCCATGATCCAAGGCTCATCGGTGTTGGACAAATCGGCAGGAATGACGTCGCGCGGGTACCTGATGGCTACGGGCTTATCGCAAGTAAGTGCGAATTCCAGGGCCTTTTGCATCTCGGCCTCATCAGCGGGCGCAAGTACGACCATGTTTGGCATCATCCGTGTCATGCCTATATCGAGGAGGCCATGATGAGTGGCCCCATCTGCGCCGACAAGTCCGGCGCGGTCGAAGCAGAACACCACGGGCAGGTTCTGCATAGCGACTTCCTGGAATATCTGGTCGAACGCGCGCTGCATGAAGGTGCTGTAAACGCAGACAAACGGCCGTGCGCCGGCTTTCGCCATGCCGGCGGCCATTGTTACAGCGGCGCTTTCGGCAATTCCCACATCAATATATTGTGTTGGGTGGTTATCCCGCAGTTTTGTAAGGCCGGTGCCGTCGCACATGGCGGCGGTAATGGCCAGGACTCTCTTATCTTTAGATGCGATGCGGCATATAGACTCGCCGAAGGCATCTGTAAAACTTTTGGCAACACTAGGCTCGGCGGCAGATTCGCCGTTGATCTTGAATGGCCCTGTGGAATGGAACCTGCTGGGCTGTTCGTGGGCGGGTGTAAATCCTTTGCCCTTCTTTGTATAAACGTGGAGCACGGCAGGATGCTCAAGTTTGGCGAGACCCTTGAAGAGTTCGACAAGTTCGGCCATATTGTGGCCGTCTACCGGCCCAAAATAGGGAATATTGAGGCTTTCAAAAAGCTGGCTTCCGGTAGCGGCGGACATTCTTACAGTTTTTTTGAGCTTCTCAAAAGCCGTTTCCATGCTCTTGCCGAACAGCGGCATGTGTTCGAGGAGATGTTTGGCGGTGTTACGCATATCCTCATAAGAATGGCTCAGCCGTACCTTGGAAAGATACCCAGCCCACGATCCCTGCGTTGCGTCTATCGCCATGGAATTATCGTTGAGGACGATGAGCATCTGGCGTTTTATAAGGCCCATGTTGTTTAGGCCTTCAAAAGAAAGCCCGTTTACTATGCTGGCGTCGCCGACCAGGGCGATTATCTTGTTCTCTTGCCCGACATGCTTTTCACCGATCGCAAGACCCAAGGCGGTTGCTATCGCTGTGCCGGCGTGGCCGACGGCGAACTGGTCATAGGGACTTTCATCGGGATTTGGAAAACCGCTTATTCCCTCGCGCGTTCGGAGTTTTTTGAATAACTCTTTTCTGCCGGTGAGAATTTTGTGTGCATAGCACTGGTGGCCAACGTCCCAGAGGAGCCTGTCGGCTTTGAGGTCAAAAACGTAGTGCATAGCTATGGTAAGTTCAACAACGCCGAGGTTGGAAGCGAGATGGCCGCCGGTGGCGCTGACCGAATGGATTATATACTGGCGAACTTCCTGGGCCAGTTCGGTAAGTTCCGCTATGGTAAGAGCCTTGAGGTCGGCCGGCGAATTAATTTTATCAAGAATTTTGTACATCATCGAACTCTATTATTGAGCATCTGTGCAAGACTTACAAGTATTTTGCCCCGCTCGCCAATTGGTGCGAGGAGTTCAACGGCCTGGTTTGTCAAGTCGGTTAATAACTGTTTTGCTTTATCTATTCCCATCAGGGCAGGGTATGTAAGTTTTCCCTGCTGTTGGTCCTTGCCGGCGGTTTTGCCGAGCACATCGGAGCTTTGTTCCACATCAAGGATATCATCGGCCACCTGGAAGGCAAGGCCGACCTTTAAACCGAAGCGGCTTAGTAGGGTCATTGTATCGCTATCCGCTCCGCCGCATGCGCCTCCCATGAGGCAGGCTGCCTCGAACATCTTTGCGGTCTTGTTGAGATGGATATATTCGAGGTGTTCTTTTGAGCCTTGTTTATTCTGGGCTTCAAGATCGGCCATCTGGCCGGCAATCATTCCGGCTGGGCCGGCGGCAGAGGCAAGTATTGAAATGAGTTTTGCGGCGAGTGCACCGTCTTGAATTTTCGATGCGAGTACTTCAAAAGCGAACGTAAGCAGGGCGTCTCCTGCCAGTATCGCGGTAGGCTCGTCGAATTGCTTATGGCAGCTTGGCCTGCCGCGACGAAAATCGTCATCATCCATCGCAGGGAGGTCGTCGTGAATCAGGGAATATGTATGTACCATCTCGATTGCCGCTGCGGCTATCTCTGAGGCGCTGTCGGCCTGCCTGCCCGAAACGGCTTCCTGGCACATCATTACCATGGCCGCCCGGAGCCTTTTGCCGGGGGCTTCAAGGGTGTAGCGCATAGCCTCAAGCATCCTGGGGTGGATGTCTGCGTGTTGGGCGAGTATTTGCGGCAGAATCTTGTCTATTCTGACGGCCTTGTTTTTGAGAGCGGCTCCAAAATCCTTATCCAATTTGACTCCAAATACAATTTCTTTACACTGTGTCACTTTTGGCGTAAATTCAATATTATATACTAACTTGCGGATTTGTAAGGAGATTTTTTTATTAAGCAGCGGCTGATCATGATTTTGGGTGTAACGGCCTCCGGAAAGAGCAAACTTGGGTTCGAACTGGCCAAAAATCTCGGCGGCGAGATCATCAGTATCGATTCCATGAAGGTTTACCGCCGCATGGATATCGGCACGGCTAAACCTTCGGCTCAAAACCGGGCGGCTATCCCGCATCATCTTATTGATGTGGTTGAGCCTAGCGAATCTTTCAGTGTGAGCAGGTTTTTGGAATTGACCCAAGAGGCTGTCGCGGAGATCACTGCTAAAAATAAGCCAGTAATAGCTGTCGGCGGTACAGCTATGTACATAAAAGCCCTGCTGCACGGGATTTTTGAGGGTCCAGGGACGGATGAGGCGATCCGGAATGAGTTAAAGGCACAGATAGAGGCGCAGGGTTCAATTGAACTTCATAAGGAGCTTGCGAAAATAGATCCGGAGGCGGCAATGAGGATCCATGCGAATGATGCCAAACGGATTATCCGGGCTTTGGAAGTATATAAACTGACAGGAAAACCGATTTCGTCTTTTCAGAAGCAATTCGACGAACCTGGGAATGTGCATGGCTGGGAGATAATCGGTTTGCGTCGGGATAAAGCTGATGCCAGCCATAGGATAAATATGCGTGTCAAGCGGATGATCGAGCAGGGGCTTGTTGAGGAGGTCAAATCGCTGCTTAATGAGGCTAAGCCATTGAGTCCGCAGGCTGCATGCGCGATCGGGTACGCGGAAATAATTGACCATTTGGCCGGCAAGATCGGCCTTGAGGAAGCGGTAGAACTGGTAAAAAAGAACAGTCGGCAGCTGGCCAAGGCGCAGCGGACGTGGTTTAAAACGTTCCGGAGCGTCAACTGGATCGACGTTACGCCTGACGATACGGTAGAGGCTGTTTTGCCCAAAGTTTTAGAGATCATCGCCGATTGATTCGTGGCCGAAGACCATTTTTTTGGCTTCGACGCCATCCAAGGCGTTGAGTTTGGCTTCAAGCTCGTAGCATTTTGTTTCATCGCCGTGGAGTTCGAGCAGGATCATGCCGTTGGGGGAACAGTACTTTTCGTTTACTTCATGGAGGCCCAGGCGGGTTTTGATGTGGCAGCCATATTCTGTGAAGAGGCTCTGCACTGTTGGGACATGTTTGGCTCTGCTGAATATGTGCACACCCATTATTATATGTTTATCCATGTTTGTTCCTCAAAAAACCTCATTTGTTTAAGTTATAAATATTCTTACTGGGCTGGGCAGTCAAGGAAATTCAGTTTGGGGGCGCAAGTTGGGGTTTTGGGGGTAGGAAAAAATTAAAAATTCAAAGTTAAAAGTTCAAAATTGGGGGAACGTTGCGGTTTTAGGGGTGAGAATGCGGTTTTTGGGGGGATTGTGGATATTTCCTAGTAATCAAAAAAACGTTGCGCGACGGTGGAGCGCGGTATGGGTGCGGTATGGTTTGGGGGGAGACAGGAGTAAGGAGGCAGGAGACAGAAGGTAGGTGGCGGGTGGGGTGAGAGGGGAGGGGAGAGTAGTGCAACATATTTTCTGTAATTTGCTTCGACATAGTTCATTTCTTTTAAGAGGTAAGGGTCTGGCTAGCCAGACCGGGATAAAATCGGTCATGTTTGGCATCTTCATAGTAATTCTTCAACTT
>Ga0208789_1001245_pt1 | contig 15477 bp, 12 predicted proteins | sample Methanotroph_Enr_FD_187368 | JGI IMG/M metagenome (GOLD analysis project Ga0208789, IMG submission 187368) | Enriched soil microbial communities from Old Woman Creek wetland in Ohio, USA - Methanotroph_Enrichment_5 (SPAdes) (version 2) | ecosystem: Environmental > Terrestrial > Soil > Wetlands...
GACGATATTGAGATTAACGGAAACAAAGTTAATTTCAAATTGGTTCTCACTACACCTGCCTGCCCGTTGAAGGACAAGATGAAAAATGACTGTATTAAAGCCATACAATCGAGGGTAAACCCATACGCTGAAGTAAATGTTGAGTTATCATCACGAACAACTACACGCCGTGGACCTGATGATACTTTGCTGAAAGGTGTAAAAAATATTATAGCAGTAGTCTCAGGAAAAGGAGGAGTCGGCAAATCAACCGTAGCGGCAAACCTGGCTGTTGCTTTATCAAAGCTGGGAGCAAAAGTTGGATTGCTTGATGCTGATATTTACGGCCCTTCCGTCCCGTTGATGTTCGACCTGGTAAATGCCCAGCCAAAAGCACGTGAAGAAGGTGGGCGAACTATCATCGAACCAATTGAGAAATACGGAATAAAATTATTGTCGATTGGTTTTTTTGTCGATCCAAACAAAGCGTTGGTTTGGCGCGGACCTATGGCATCCAATTACCTGACCCAAATGCTTACAGGTGGCGAATGGGGCGAACTCGATTATCTTGTAATCGATATGCCGCCAGGAACCGGTGATATACATCTAACCCTTGTGCAAACGGTTCCGGTTACAGGTGCAGCTATTGTTACAACTCCCCAGGAAGTGGCTCTTGCTGATGCCCGGAAAGCCTACAATATGTTTACTACCGACAGCATAAAAGTACCGGTATTAGGTCTCGTTGAAAATATGGCCTGGTTTACACCCGCCGAACTGCCTGAGAATAAATACTATATTTTTGGAAAGGAAGGCGGCAAACGTTTTGCTGAAGAAATCGGGGTTCCGTTACTTGGGCAAATACCTCTTGTACAGAGCATATGCGAATCAGGCGATAATGGAAGCCCGGTTGCTTTGCTGAATGACTCTTCCCCGGTAGCACTGGCATTCAGGCAATTGGCTGAATCGGTGGCTCAGCAGATCGCTATCCGCAATGCAACAATGGATCCTACCCAGATCGTGGAAATGAAATCGTAATCAATATTGTAGAGAAGATCTTGTTTTCGGATTTTAATAAAATCGATAAACGAATAATACAAAAACAAATGTCAGAATTAGAAACCAAAGTAAAAAATGTAATCGAGCAGATACGTCCTTACCTGCAGGCCGATGGAGGCGATATCAGTTTCGTGGAACTTACCAGCGATAATGTAGTAAATGTTGAACTACAGGGAGCCTGCGGTTCATGCCCTTTCAGCCGGATGACACTGAAAAACGGAGTTGAAGAAGCTATGCGGAAAGCGCTGCCCGAAATCAAATCGGTGGAAGCAATTAATATGTAATTCCCGATTCATTGCTAATCCAATTGATAGAGCTCTGCCAATTTCAATTCGTAAATTGCCCGATTTCATAATTGTAATTCAGGATAGTAGTGTATTCCTCGTTTATTCAACAAAAAAGATTACTGCTATCAAAATAATAATGGCCATGTTTTGCACGTGGCCATTTTCTATCTCTGTACAAACACAATTTTTTCTGTACTCTTCTTAACAATCCGGTCAAACATAGCTTTAACCCTGGAATATTCTTCAGGCGTATAAACTGGATGTTTAAAAGCATAGGTGAATGAAACATTGATCGTTTCTTCATTCTGCGAAGCAACGTAGTCAAGTTCAAACAGGTCATCGTTAAGCGAGCTTTTAACCGGCAAAAACTGGACCTGGTACCCGTCGGGAATTTTTATTTCGGCCAAATAGGTTCTTTTAACCGGGTATGTCATATCAACCGGGTATGTCCGGGTCTTCTGCTTAAGAGGGTTGTCAGAAAAAACTTCGTTCAGGAAGGGCTGTAGGTAAATCTTTTCATTAATAATTTCGGATTTGTACGTAAGATTGTACATGAAGGAATATGGCCGTGTCCTGTCCAGTTCATACCTGAATTTAAGCGAAGAATCATCAACCTGGTAGTTTTTTTTACTTAAATCTGTAAGTAGAATGTCATGATTGCCGGCATATTTGTTCCTGTAAGAAAGTGCTTCATAATCTGTTGCGGTTATTATTATGTTAGCCTTCTGTTCTTCCCCGATTGAATCAATCTTTATACTGGTACTCAATCCGGAAATCACCGGGCTTTGCAGGCTCAGCCATTTAATGTTATCATTATTCACCAAAAGACCTTTGTCGTTCATGTATTGTATTGATATCCTGTTATTTGGACAAAATGGATCAGTTGCATCCGCTAAAATAGGAATTCCGTCTGCCAAAGCATAAGCTATAATTGAATTAAAAGCACTGCTGAAAGGATAATCTGTATGGATTTTACCGTGTCTCCTTGTGCTGATTACTACCGGGTACGCTTCGATACCAGCTGACTTGAATGCTCCGACAAGCCATAAGTTAATATCAGCGCTGTTTCCTATTTTATCCTTTTGCAATTCCGATGGCGATTTATTGGAGAATTGGCTATTCTCATGATTCCATTTAAAGTTATTTTTTGCATAGTCAACGATATAATTCAACTGTTGCAATTGGGTTTTTCCATCCAACGAGTCAGGATCTAAAACATTGGAAGCACTTTTCTCACTTTTCTTTACATATTTCCCAAAATTGGTATTTTTCTGATAATCATTCACCAGTTCAGGCCAGGTGGTCATAATGTTAATTTTTACACCATTGAGATGATAGAAAGCCGACAATTGAAAATCGATTTTAATGATATCATCTTCTCTTGACGGGCTAAATTCCTCATCCTTAAATGCAGGAACATTCTTAAGGCCAAAAAAGTAAACCATTTCGCGGTACTTTGTATTATAAAAAACTTGCTCAAATGCATCACTATCTTCATATGCTTTGTAGTCGTCAATTGATTTACGTCCCTGGATTGCCCATGCATATTCGTAAAACGGGATCATTCGTACCTCATATGCGCTGTAAAGCACCGGGATATCCCACTGAAATTCCCAATCACGCAGGTTAAAATGATATTGCGAACGTATATTGTATGTATATTCGATTATGGAACCCGGCTGCACATCGGGCATGGCAAATTTCATGGTTTTCCAATTTTCGCTTATTTTTTCTTCGTAACATGATTTGGGATCCAGTTGGCTTATTTTGCTTATTCTTCCGTTAATAATAGTGTAGGTGCACGCTTTAACAATTTCTACCTGTTCGTAAATACTGCCTTCCTGGTAAAACGGGATCGAAACTTCGGCATATTGTTTACCAGCTTCATGTAAGATTTTAATCCGGGTTATGTGCTGGAATAGTACATCAAACCCGTTATCGACCCTGACGAAACCGGATTTCCCAACGTCAAAGAGAACTACGGCATCAGCGGTCGGATCAAAGCTACACGATTTCATTACAAGTTGATCAGGGCTGATCTTTCCAAATTCTTTGAAATAATCCTGTGCGTTAAGTTGAATTAAAATAGCTGTATTCAATAGAAATAAAAGCAATAACTTCTTCATATTATTTATTTGTCATGGTTAGATAAAATGAGTTTTCAGCTTCAGATAGATGTGAAATAAAGTTGTAAAATTTTTGATATTCATCTAACGGGTAGGTTCCCACGTTTAATTTTAATTGTTTGATTGCCAGTAAGGAATGTCCACTTAACAGGAAATCTGCTTTATATTCGCCATAATCTGAGGTAATCGTTATGTTTTTAGGAATATCTGTGACGGTGTAAGTTTCAGGAATCGCATACTCGATTGAATCAACATTGTAAACAGGATAATCTATCTGGACCGGCAATTCCCTTTTTTTAGGTTCTTCCATGAACGGAAAATAAAGAGGAATTATTTTTACAAGTGATTCATTTCCATATGCTTTCATCATTTTATCAGATGAAGCAGTATATTTCAAACAAATCTCCGGGGTATCGCGGTCAGGTACTGTCAAAGAATAGTTATCCATTTGAAATCCAGTCTCAACAATTCTTCTGCCCAGGTATTGAAACCGTTCCGATTCACTTAGTGCGGTCATGATATACGATAGCAATTCATACTTATCTCCTCTCAATATAGTAGTAAAATCAGCCTTCATGGTTTTGTCGGGATTTATTCTGGCATTAATTTTCCGGCTCTCCAACACATCACTGAATGTAAGTGGTGGTGTCATTATCAACTTACTGGCATTATCATTCAAAACAAATGCCGGCCGGTTTTGAGTAAAAGTTCCCAGGTAGCCAAATGCAAGATCGCTGGTACAATCCACCCAGATTGTATCTTGTTTTAAAGGAATAAAAAGAATTACATGATTGAATTGTTGTGACGGGAAACAGGGATCTATCGCTTCAATCACATCACCTGCATTGATTGTAGTATAATATGCTTTAACATCGATAACTGACAGACAAGACCTGAAATAGTTTGACAACGCTTTGCAATCGCCGTATTTGTTTTTGGCTACATACGAAGCGGGATATGGTTTTAACCCTCCGGTCTTGATCGAAATATTGATATACCGGGTTGCATCCTGCAGGTAATGAAACAATACCCTTATCTTTTCCTTTTCATCCCGGATGTTGTTGGTTATAGCCTGGATTTTATATTTTTCCATTAAAGGCAAGTCGTCCAATCCGTTGAGCAGACCCAGGTTCCAGTTACCATAAGATTCCCAGCTTTTATGTGAACCTTTCAGAACATAATAAAACTCGTCAGGGACAATTTCTACATAAGGTATAAACTGAAGTAAAGGCGGTGACCAGGTTTCAGCTAAAACCGGTTTAGGAAATGAAGTTTGCCAGGAATAATATATCTTTCCTGCGATGGAATCCACTTTTGGCTTTTCAGCCAGGTTTGATTTGTAGTTTATCAGGTAGCCGGCAGGCGTCGTAACTTTTAATATGGCTTGTAGTGTAGGAATTTCATTATCAATAAGCGGGAGCCAATGAACAACAAATATAAATTCGTTTGTCTGCATCCGGTAGGAATATTTCAGTGTATAAGGGTAAATGTTGCTTCTCAGAGCGAATTCCTTAACATAATTATCTTCGTAGAAGCTAATCGCGGAACTTTCACTTTTTTCAATTATGTTACTCTTTTTTAACTTTTTAATTTCTTTGCCAGTTCTGTCTGCTATGGAAGCTTCAATATTTGAAACCTTATTCATTTTATTAAAAGGAATGGAAATTTCCGCGTATTTATCGCCTTTTCGGTTATTTATCCGGATTTCAAAGTAATGTGTTTGAGTAACTTTACCATCGGAAACATCAATTGTAGTTTGCTGGTTGATAAGCTCAGCATCATATTGTTGAGAGAAACAGGCATGGAAACTAATTGCAGGAAAAATGATAATCAGCCATTTCAGGATAACAGAGAGTTTATGCAGCATACAATTATTTATATTTGAAAACGAGAATTCAAAAAAAACATATCAGGTTCAAGGATTCAAATGTACAATAATTTAGCAACCACAAAATAAATCAGCAATGAATTAATAAAGGAGCAGAAATAGTAATTCTAATAAAATTGCATGCCTGTGTGTTTTCACCAATGATCCGATTGATACAAGCATTCTTAAAATATTCTTACGCCAGATACCTCCCCACAATCGGCATCCTTCGTCCCTGTCCGAAAGCTTTGGGCGATACACGCAGAATGGGAGGCGTTTGATGGCGCTTCCATTCATTCATATTTACCATGCGCAAAACGCGCCGCACGGTAGATTCGTCAAATCCGGATTCAATAAGGTCGGCAGGGCTTTGGCGCAGTTCTATGTAGTTATATAAAATCTGGTCGAGGATGCCGTAATCGGGAAGTGAGTCGCTATCCTTTTGCCCGGGGCGGAGTTCGGCTGACGGCGGTTTTACAATACTATTCAAAGGAATAATCTCTCGTTCACTATTGATATAGTTTGCCAATTCATACACTTCGGTTTTATACACATCGCCCAGCACCGAAATTCCGCCGCACATATCGCCATACAAGGTGCCATAACCTACAGCCGCTTCACTCTTATTGGAAGTATTGAGTAAAATATACCCGAATTTATTAGCCAATCCCATCAGAATAACAGCCCTGACACGTGCCTGAATATTTTCCTCTGCAACGTTAAACGGCAATTCCTTGTAATGCGGTTGAAGTGATCCAAGTATAGCATTGAAGCCATCTTTGATGCTGATAGTATCATACTTACAATCCAGGTTTTTTGCCAGCGCTACCGCATCGTCAATGGAATGTCCCGATGAATATTCCGAAGGCAGTAGAACAGCATATACATTTTTATTCCCCAGGGCTTCGGAAGCCAAAGCGAGTGTAACCGCCGAATCAATTCCGCCCGAAAGGCCCAGGATTGCCTTCGAAAATCCCATTTTTGAAAAATAATCCCTGATGCCCATCACAAGGGCGTCGTGAATCAAGGCTGCTTTGGAATGATTTCCGTATTTTACAGGAAGTTCTGATTTTATAGTTTTATTATGAGGATTAAAATCAACTATTGTGATGTCCTCATCGAAAGCCTTACAGCATGTAATTATTTTGCCTTGGCTGTCGAGTACACATGAATTCCCGTCGAATAGCAATTCTGTTTGAGCTCCTACCTGGTTAACATACACCAGGGGGATTTTATACTGCAAAGTGTTTGCCTTCAGTATTTCGAGCCTTTCCTTTTCCTGGTTGTAATTAAACGGGGATGCCGAAATATTGATCATAATGTCAGGAGACTGTTCGGACAGAATATCCATCGGAGTTGAAACGTATAATGGATCAGGAACCAGGTTCCAGATATCTTCGCAAATGGTAAGAGCGATTTTTACTCCTTTATAAGTAATGCAGTCGAACGTGCGGTTGGGTTCAAAATAGCGGTATTCGTCGAAGATGTCGTAAGTGGGCAAGAGTGCTTTGTGAGCCAGTGCCTGAACTTTGCCATCAGCCAGTAGCCATGCCGAATTGAAAAGAGCTTTGCCTTTAACTTCCGGATTGCGTGACGGTGCTCCAACAATGACAGCAATATCAGTACAATGCGCTGCTATTGCATCAATAGCATTATAGCTTTTATCAATAAAATCATCAAATTCAAGGAAATCACGAGGAGGATAGCCACATACCGAAAGTTCTGCAAACACAACAAGTTCAGCGCCTTGCTGCCTGCATTTTTCAATAGTGTCAATAATTTTAGCGGTATTCAGGTCGAAATCGCCAATGATGTAATTAAGCTGAGCAAGTGCAATACGCATGGTGTTTAGATTGAAAATGTTAGTCTTTAATGCCTTTTGGAATATTAACTTTTAATTTAAAAGTGCCATGTTCCGGGTTCCGGGTGCCATGTTGTCCGAGTTCCTTGTGCCGTTTGCCGTTCGCTGTGCAGTCACTCCTGGCACTCGCATTAATCTTATTTTTATAGCAATTACTTCTACCAGCCTACAAAAATAAAGCCCGGATGAATACCCGGGCTGAAAAAAGTAAAATATTTTATTTTAAAAAAGTATTGAAAAAGCCAGTTCAAAGAAATTAGGCATCGCTTTTTCGTTTTTCGCGGTCAGGATATTGGTAAACCCATTGTTAAAATTCAGCTCCACTCCTATTCTGGGCCCTTCGTTCAGTTCGTATTCGCCTCCTATACCTACGATTAATGATTCACGCGCGAAACTGATCTTATCATAATTCGTTTTTTCATAGGTAGTGGTCGGCCCGCCTATCGGAGTAACTTCATCAATTTTTTTCGAACCAATTTTAAAGGCTGTCCCAAATCCAATCCGCCCGAAATACCTGATGCCGTTGATTGGATTGGTGCGCATCTTTAGCGATACCGGAATTTCAATATATTTCAGGAAGTACTCTCTGTTTGTGGTACTGGCCACATCTTTGATTGTAAGCTTTCCACCATTAAAAAGCATGTTAAAGCCACTGGTTATACTGTAGTTTTCAGTGAAATTTTTCTCAGCTATGAATCCCCAGGCAAAACCTATTTTTGCTCCGTTACCTGTAATATTATCCACGTTTGGTTTCATCCAGCTTATTTGTGGTCCTGCCTTTAACCCAAAATAAAATGACTGGAATTGAGCATTTGCGGCATATGTTCCGAAAACTAATAGCAGGAGTAATGTTATTTTTGTTCTCATACGAAAGGTATAAATGGTTTATGAAATTAATGGCAAAGATCGTAAAATAATAAGTTTTAACAATAAACAATTATTATTAATAGAAGTTCATATGCATAAATGTACAAATTTTTATTCTGAATACTAACTTTGCACTTCAATCGTTCTTATTATAAAAAAAACTGAGCCATGAAAACTATTTTTTTAATAATACTCATAATAGCCTCTGGATTAACAGTAAAATCGCAGAGTGTATTCAGTCTTGGACCAAAAGTTGGTTACAATTCATACTCCTTAACCGATAATATGGATTCTGTTAAGTCCAGTATTCAGAATTCATTTCAAATCGGAGCATTTATCCGTGTCGGTTCAAAGGTGTATTTCCAACCCGAAGCAAATTACCAGGTAGAAAAATCTACCGTGGATAAAAGTATTGGATTATCGATTCTCAGCCAGGATGTGACATTGAAATCAATAAAAATTCCTGCGCTGATTGGGGTAAAACTCATTAATGGTTCCGTTTTCAATTTGCGGATATTTGCCGGCCCTGCTTTCAATTATATTTTAGAAAAAAAGATAAATCCGGCAGCCTTGTCGGAACTTTGGCCTATTTATTCAGTTGACGATCTGAAAAACAGCACCTGGTCAGTCCAGATGGGAGCTGGAATGGATGTTCTTTTTTTGACACTTGATGTTCGATACGAAATGGGCATTGATAATACCTACAGTGGAAACAGTGACTTAAATATGAAGAACAATATGTTTAATGTAAGTCTAGGAATTAAACTATTTTAGTTTGGTTTGATGCCTGTAACTGATAAATTATGAGAATTATTCCCCTGAACAGACATTTTGTTCTTTTACTTTTTTTATTGATAGTCCTTTTTAACTCCTGCAAGAATAAGAATCAGGAGGTTGCCTTGCCATCGCAGCCTAATGTTAAAGTTACAGAAAGTAAAATTACAATAAAGCGATACGAAAAGGCACTTTTCTCTCTTGATAAAAACCACCTGAAGCAAGGTATGGCTGCACTTTATCCCGATTATTCCTATTTTCTTGGAAATCAGTGGCAGGACACCATGAATATCCTCAGGATTTATAATTTCCTGAATGATCCGAATATTCAGGAGTTGTACAATCTGACCCTGAAAAAATATCCCGATGTATCCTTTCTGGAAAATGATCTGACAAAAGCTTTCGACCGGTTCAGGCAAGCATATCCTGAAAAACCTGTCCCTACGGTCTTCACTTATGTTTCGGGCCTTGATATTGAAAACCCTGTGTATTATTCCGATACGGCCATGGCTATCGGGTTAGATGACTTTTTGGGTAATGATGTAATTGCTTACCAGAAAGCAGGGCTTCCGAAATACAAAATCAATCGTTTTACCCCTGACCATATCATGCCCCAATGTATGCTGGCCGTATCCGACCATCTTATACGTGTGGATGAAAAAAGCAATACACTTCTTGATCAGATGGTCATGGCAGGGAAAGCATTGTATTTTCTCGATGTTACACTGCCCGGCGTAAACGATGAATATAAAATCGGGTACACTCCCGATCAGCTTAACTGGACCCGCAACAACCAAAGCAATATATGGGCTTTTATTATTGAACATCAAATGCTGTTTTCATCAGATCCACAAGGCATTTCGAAAATGATGACTGATGCTCCGTTCACCTCGGGCTTTGCTCCTGAATCGCCTGGCAGGTTGGGGGCTTATATGGGTTGGATGATAGTGAGGACCTATATGAAAGAAGCCGATGGCATCACTCTGAAACAACTTATGGAAGACACGGATGCCAGGAACATCTTAAAAGTATCTAAATTTAAACCGGCGAAGGACTAAATGACTATGTTTAATTTGTGAGGATCGAAACTTCGAAAGGAGAAATAGAGAGAGGAGATGAAGTGTAGAAATGAGGTATAAAGATGAAAAATATGGCCTGGCAGTTAAAGCCTGAAACATAAGACGCGTGAAAGTTGCAGCCATTTGAACCCTGAACCTTGAACTTTTAAACCTTGAACGGCGCAGCCATTTGAACCCATAACCTTGAACTTTTAAACCTTGAACAGCGCAGCCATTTCCCGCTACTTCCCCTTAATTCTGTTCAACCCGGCCTGTGCTTTATTGCTGATACTAAACTGGTACTCGTCAAAATCCATATCCAATACTTTTGAATAATACGTGCGTGCCTGCATAAAGTCGTTACGTTTTTCATAGATCATACCGAGCTGAAGCGCTGAATTGGCAGCAAAATAATAAGGCAATTTGTCTCCTTCATTAATTGTTTCATTATAATAAGGAATAGCCAGGTCTTTTTTATCCCAGTTATCATAAATACGGCCAAGCCGGTAGGTATATTCGAGCCTGGCTACTTTGTCAGCCGTCCTGAAGCCATCAAGCGCATTTTTGGCCCTGGCATAATATCCGCCATCGAAAAGAAGGCGTGCTTTTAATAATGATAGATCTGGTGTGATGTTTTTTTGGGCAAAAGTCAATGCTTCGCGATCATTGTCAACCTGGTCATTCCCCCTAAGTTTGATGCGCTCTACATAAATGGTGTATTGTTCAGGTTTATTGTAGATCAGGTAATACCAGGCCAGGTGCATATAAGCAGTTCGGATATAATTTTTGCCTTTAAAATTGCCCAGGAAGTTCAGCAAGGGATAACATGCGTTTGCATCCAGCCGGTTAAGCTTTGCCACACCCAGCATATAATTAAGATAATAGAATGGGTACTTATCAGGTGAAAATTTATAATCAGAAAGCAGCTTAATTACTTTATCGTTTTCTCCTGCCCTGGAATAGATATTTGCAAATGAATAAACAAGCAAAGGGCATTCATTCGTTATTTGCAAAATAGACGCTTCATTGAGCTTTTCAACCAGGTTAAGCGCTTCCGGCACATCAGCTGAAAGATTAAGTGTGACAAAGGTTAACAAAAAGACAGTCTCAGGCAATAAAAAACTAAGTTGAGGGTCGGAAGCCACCTGGAGATAAGCTTCTTTTATTTCGGAATTGCCTTCGGGGATTGTACCTTCGAACCGGAGAGAACGAACAGCCCAACGGTATTTTGAAGGAACTGTTCCTATAAGTGAATGCAGAATGCCTAGACCAGCTTTATTCATAACAAAATCAGGATATTTACGACGGTTCTCAATCAGCAGGCGATAGGCCCGGTTGATATCAAGGCTTGCATTTACATATTCACTGAATTTAATCCTTGCCACTCCCGATTGCAGGTAAATGAGAGCCTGACTATATAGGAACCAGGGTGAGTTTTCCCCATGCAGGGCAAGTTTTTGCAAACGCAAGTCTTTATTGTCTTTTAAATGGATAAAGTCTCTGTCTTCTTCCCCGAGAATTACTTTCAGGAAGTCAATATAATTTTCGATAATAAAGGGAACCTGGTTATCAGGGTTAAGTTTTTTCTCCGATTGCATCCTTGCGGCCGCCTGTTCAAATCGGAGACACATCATATCAGTATATGCCTGTTTGCAGTTGGTATTAAAAGAAAATGAAGCCTGAGCCGATAAAGAAAAAAATAGCAGGAAAAGGAAAATGGGAATAAGTTTCATAGGATATATTTCACGATCGAAAATAAATTTCTTTATGCAAAAATCCGAAATAATTGCTTATCAGGTACCAGTATTTTAAATAAAAAAAAGAGCCGGTAAAAATCTCACCAGCTCTCAAATAGTCTTTTGTTTTAATTAGCTAAGCGAGTCAGCCAATTCTTTATCTATAAGGATACGGCCACAGAACTCGCAAACAATAATTTTCTTATGCAGTTTAATATCAAGCTGACGCTGAGGAGGAATGTAGCTGAAGCAACCACCGCAGGCATCGCGTTCAACCGGCACAACTGCAAGGCCGTTACGAGCATTTTTGCGGATACGTTTATAAGCTATCAGCAGACGTTCTTCGATAAGCCTCTGTTGCTCTTCTGATTTGTTATTGAGTTCTTTTTCTTCGAGTTCGGTTTCAGCAACAATATCAGTTAACTCGCTGCGCTTGGCTTCCAGGTCATTACGGCGATCGCCCAGTTCGTGCTGTGCACTTTCGATTTCCTCTTTGCTCATAGTGAGTTGAGCAGTGAATTCGCGGATGCGTTTTTCGGCTAATTGGATTTCCAGGTTCTGAAACTCAACTTCTTTGGTTAAGGCATCATATTCGCGGTTATTGCGTACATTGGTTTGCTGCTCTTCATAGCGTTTGATTAGACCCTGGCTATCTTTAATCGCCATTTGCTTATCAGCAATTTGCTTTTCAAGCATTTCAATTTCCTGGATGTAGTTATCAATCCGGGTTTCGAGGCCTGCAACGTCATCTTCAAGATCTTCCACTTCAAGTGGTAATTCACCCCGAACAATTTTTATCCGGTCGATCTTTGAATCATTTTGCTGAAGGGTAAACAAAGCAATGAGTTTTTTTTCAATCGAAATTTCTGTTTCATCTTTTGGATGTTCAGCAGGAGCAGATATTCCAACCGTTTCGCTTGTTTCAACAGCTTTTGAAGTTTTATTTTTCTCTTCCCCGATTGTTCCAGCTGGTTTAGCAACACTTTTTGCCATAGCAGATTATAATGTTTTATGTTGATTTACAAATAATTAACCGGATTAGTATTGGTTCCGGAAATAAAGAGTGCAAAAGTAGTAAATTTTTTCTTTAATAAGGTATATATCAGTTCTTTTGTGAATTGTTCACTTTCGTAGTGCCCGATGTCGGCTAATATCATTCCGTTTTCGGGGATAAAAAAGTCGTGATATTTGATATCTCCGGTCATGTATATATCAGCATTACAATATATTGCGTCTTTAATAAGGAAGCTTCCCGAACCGCCACAAACGGCAATACGTTTTATTTTTTTATTTTTTATTTCGGTATGACGAATGCACCCTATCAGTAGTGTATTTTTTACAAATAATAAAAATTCTTCTGCATCAAGAGCTTTGGGAAGTGTACCGATCATGCCCGCACCGATGTGGTGGTGAAGATTGGCAAGCGGGTAAATATCATAAGCAACTTCTTCATATGGATGAGCCTTTTTCAAGGCTGTAATCACAGCATTTTCGAGGTTTGCCGGAAATATTGTTTCTATGCGCAGTTCAGTTTCCGTGTGCAGTTTTCCCAATTCTCCAACAAAAGGATTTGCGCCCGCTTGTGCCCTGAATGTTCCTTCTCCTTCAGTATTATAACTGCAGCTGTCGTAGTTTCCGATCTGTCCGGCACCTGCATTAAAAATGGCTTCACGTATCTGGATTGCATGAGATGGAGGACAAAAAGCAACAAGTTTCCTTAGTTTATCGGGCAGAGGTTTCAATATTTCCGCATTTAAGATACCCAGCTTGCTACATAAAAACCGGTTAACACCTTCAAAATGATTATCAAGGTTAGTGTGAAGGGCAAAAATAGCAATATTCTCCCTAATCGCTCTAATAACCAATCGTTCCGTAGTATTGCTGCCAGTAAGACTTTTAATTCCTGAAAAGATAAGTGGATGATGCGAAATAATAAGGTTACAGTTATTAACAGAGGCTTCGTCAAGCACTGCATCTGTAATATCCAGGCAAATTAATGCTCCGGTAATTTCAGCATCGGAATAGCCGATCAATAATCCGCAATTGTCATAACTTTCCTGTAAAGCCGGAGGTATCTCACTGTTCAGATAGGATGTAATTTCGGATAGAATCATCTGTTGGGCAGTAGTTTCAGAGAACGTGCAAAATTAGATAAAAAGCGGTTCGTATGCAAATACCGGTTTGAAAGTATTGGGAGATTTCATTTCTATATAGTATATCCACTTGTTCACGAAAGTTATGTGGATAGCCTGAATAATCATTCTCTGAATCAACTAGCAAAAAATAAATTCGGAATAATACAATAATTTCTATCTGGTATTTGTGTTATTCAGAAAGTTTTCTTTGTATCTTTATCACATGGAAGAATTTAGATTTTTACTTTTCCCACTTGCGTTGCTGTATGGATTTTTTATTCGGGTGCGTAATTTGCTGTTTGATTTTAATATTCTGCCTTCAGAAGAGTTTAAAATCCCTGTTATTTCAGTTGGTAATCTTGTAGCCGGTGGCTCGGGAAAAACTCCAATGGTGGAATATCTGATCCGCCTTTTAGGCGAACAAACCAACGTTGCAATACTGAGTCGTGGATATAAAAGAAAAACAAAAGGGTACAGACTTGCCGGTGAAAATGAAACTGTTGAAACACTCGGAGATGAGCCATTACAATACCATGAGAAGTTCAACCATATCAATGTTGCCGTGTGCGAAAAAAGGCGGACAGGCATCCGCAAACTGGTGCACGAAGTAGCGGATATTGAAATGGTTATTCTTGATGATGCTTTTCAGCACAGATTTGTACAACCGGAACTATCCATACTGGTAACCGATTATTTTAAATTATTTACAAACGACTGGCTTTTGCCGTTGGGAAAATTACGCGAGCCTATTTCAGGACGTAAACGCGCTGACATTATTGTGGTTACCAAAACACCCCGTGTCTTCTCTCCAATAGTTCGCAGACAGATACTTGAAGATATGATTCCTTTCCCAGGACAGCTAGTTTGCTTTTCATACATTAATTATATGCCTTTTGAACCGGTTTATAGCAGCAATTGCAATTACAATGGAAAAACCGAAAACTACTATTCAATAATAATGTTAACCGGAATAGCCAATCCCGGGCCGATGCAACAATATCTCAGGAGGTTGTGCACAGAGCTTGAGATGGTTAAATTCCCTGATCATCATGAATTTAGCAAGAAGGAATTGCTGATGCTGAAAGATAAATTTACAAATCTGCCAACCAGGCGAAAAATAATAGTTACTACTGAGAAAGATGCAAAACGGTTGCAAAATGCAGAGGCAGAAGCCATTTTAGGTAAGCTGCCAATATTTTATACCCCCATCGAATTTGAATTTCACCCGGCAGATAAGACAGTATTTGATGAGGCTGTCATGTCTGCTGTAAAATCAAGCCAAAAAAAAAAGAAAGTTAATTTTAAATGAGCAGATCAGCAATAGCAAATATTGAGAATACAATACTTGCTATTCCATTAAGTGTAAAGAATGCCATGTTTACCCTTCCCAGATCATTGTATTTCACAATAGTATGCTGGTAAAACAGGAGTAACGAAAATATCACCAGCCCGCTCCAGTATATAGCCTTAAAATCACCGATTGCACCTGCAGCTACAAGTAAAAGGAATGTAATAATATGCAATACCAGCGACAGCAGCAGCGCATTTTTTCTTCCAAGCAAAACGGGGATTGAACGAAGATGATTTTCACGATCGAAATCGTCATCCTGAAGCGCATAAATAATGTCGAAACCCGAAACCCAGAAAAGTACAGATAATGATATTATTACCGGTATCCAGTCGAAAGTACCTGTAACAGCCAGGTAAGCACCTGTTGGCGCGAGCGCCAGG
>Ga0208789_1001246_pt1 | contig 15461 bp, 11 predicted proteins | sample Methanotroph_Enr_FD_187368 | JGI IMG/M metagenome (GOLD analysis project Ga0208789, IMG submission 187368) | Enriched soil microbial communities from Old Woman Creek wetland in Ohio, USA - Methanotroph_Enrichment_5 (SPAdes) (version 2) | ecosystem: Environmental > Terrestrial > Soil > Wetlands...
GCTGCTAAAGCCGATCTTGCTTCGCCTACATTCACCGGCACGGTTGCCGGTATCACAAAGACTATGGTTGGGTTAGGCAGCGTAGATAATACCGCTGATCTGGCCAAACCCGTGTCGTCGGCCCAGTTGACCGCTTTGAATGCGAAAGCTCCCCTGGCTTCACCGACGTTCACCGGGACCGTTGCCGGCATCACCAGCGCGATGGTTGGCTTAGGCAGCGTAGATAATACCGCTGATCTGTCCAAACCCGTGTCGTCGGCCCAACTGACCGCTTTGAATACTAAGGCGCCCCTGGCGTCGCCGGCGTTCAGCGGGACTGTAACCGGCATTACGGCTACGATGGTCGGTCTCGCTAATGTAACTAACGTCGCGCAGATGCCAGCTTCCTATCTGGATATAGATACCGCCCTTGCGGCAAACTCGGACGTCAAGGTTGCCTCGCAGAAAGCCGCCAAGGCCTACGTCGACTCCGGGCTAACCGTAAAGATCAGCAGCGGATTAGCCTCAGGGAAAATATTCGTGGGCAATGCCTCCAACCAGGCTACGCCGGTCACTATGTCCGGTGATATAACAATAGACAACACCGGAGTCAGCGCTATCGGCGCCGGGAAGGTGACTTTTGCCCAGATAGGAATAAATACCTGCTCCGCCAATCAAATCATGAAGAGGGATGGAACCAACTCCGCCTGGATATGCGCGACCAATACCCCCGCCGGCGCGCTAACCCTTGCCCCAGCCTCAGCCGACGCTGATGCTTCAGCTAACGACTCCATCTTTGTAAACGACACCGTAGGCGGCAATCTGCTCAGGCTGCAGCAGGGAGGAGTCGATAAATTCGTTGTAGGCAATGCCGGAGCATTGACGATGAGTGGTGCGATAACGTCCACCGGCATTACTTCACTCGGCGCCCTCTCCGTCACTTCAAACGGCACGAACGCACTTACTCTTGACTCTGGTTCGACCGGTGCTATCAATATCGGCACGAACGCCAATGCCAAAACGATCACCATAGGAAATACTACTACCACTACAGATGTCATTCTCCAGGCCGGGACCTCCGGCGGCGTCGGCATCGGTACCACAAATCCGGGAGCCTTATTGGACATTGGCGCTGCCGGAACTGCCGGCGTAATGCGCCTTGCAGGTACCACTTCCGGGAATGTTACCGTAAAGACAGCGGATGCGGCGGGGACATGGGCGTTAACGTTGCCGGTGGATGCGGGAGCTTCCGGGGAGTCGTTAGTAACAGATGGTTCCGGAGTTGCAAGCTGGTCGGGACCAGCTTGGTATGGGAAAATAGCTGGCGCGGCGCTTAATGGAGACCCTGATCGAGTCTTACGCCAACTACTAAGCGGTGGCAATATCGCTCCGACTCCGACTAATATAGCTATTACAGTTGCCAGATGCTCATCATTTATTTTGCCCGCCGACTTAACGGTAAACACGATCCGGTATTATGGCGTGGGAGCAACCACTAATGTTTTCCGGGTGGCTATTTACCGGTACTCTGACCTTGCAAGATTAACAGCCGAGTTACCTTTTACGACGGCGGCAAACACTTGGGGCAGTGTTGCAGCAGGCGGAGTAACCCTGTCCGCCAACACGCGATATTTTGTAGCGGTATCTGTAAATGCAACCGGGACTACGGCTGGGCCGGCGGCTATGGGAGGAACGACTGCCGCAACGACCGGATCGATACAAACGACGCCTGCGGCCTTACCCGGCAATCTCAGCTTCAATTTAGGCTATGCTAACAACCTTGAGTTCCAGTTTGCTGTAACAAATGGAGCTTTGCCGGCAACAGCTCCGGCATTAGCAGCACATGCAGCTGCCTGGACAGGCGGCATGCCGGCATTTTTCCTGGATAACCAGTAATAGCATTGCGGCGCTATCATCACCGTAAGAGGGAACTGCACGATAAATGTTAAAATTCACACATGGCTGAGCGCGTACAGATCACGGTGGCGAAGAGCGCGGGGTTCTGCCCCGGCGTGAAGAACGCCATAGACAAGGTGCTGGAGCTGGCCAAGCACAGCAAAAAGACCATTTACACGCTCGGCCCGCTCATCCACAACAAGCAGGTCATAGAAAGCCTCGAAGAACAGAATATCCGCGCCGTTGATTCCGTTGCCGGGATCAAGGACAAAAAAGCCACGCTCGTGCTCCGCGCCCACGGCATCCCCCCCGAAGAAGAAGCCGCTATCCGCTCGCTCGGGCTGAAAGTAGTGGACGCCACCTGCCCGCTGGTGAAGCACGTGCAGGAAAACATCCGCGCCCACGCTAAAAAAGGCTATTCCACTATAATCGTAGGGGACCGGGACCACGCCGAGGTTCTGGGGCTGATGGGCTATACCGAAGGCCGCGGCTACGTAGTGAACGGTCCTGAAGAAGTTAAAAAACTCCCCCGTCTAAAAAAAGCCAACATCGTGGCCCAGACCACGCAGGAAGGCGATATCTTCCTCGCCGCCGCCGAAGAGGCCAGGAAAATCGCGGACGAGCTGGCCGTCTCGAACACCATCTGCAACCCCACCCGGCAGCGCCAGAAAGAAACCGTGGAATTCGCGAAGGAATCGGACCTGGTGATAGTGGTCGGAGGAAAGAACTCGGCTAATACGGCGCGCCTTTTCCAGATCTGCGAAAGGCTGGCAAAAAAAGCCGTGCACATAGAGCGGGAAGACGAATTAAAAAAAAGTTTTTTCAGGAACGCCTCGAAGATCTTCATCACCGCCGGGGCCTCGACCCCGACGTGGATGACGGAAAAGGTGCTCGAAAAGGCCAGGGAGCTGGCCGGAAAGGAGATCTCGATAAAGAGGCGCAAGCCGCGCTGACTATTTCAGCTCGACGAGGCTCTTTTTAAGGGTCTGCCGGGCCCGGAAAAGCCGGGTTTTAAAAGCGGGAACGGTTATCTTAAGCACGTCGGCGGCCTCTTCCATGCTGAGGCCCTGCAGGTCGGCCAGAGTCACCGCCAGCCGGAAATCCACTGAAAGTTTCCCCAAAGCTTTCGCCACGCTCTCGGAAAGTTCCTTCTTCCTGATATCCTCGGCGTGGGTCAAATCCTTAAGCTCGGTTATATCTTCGAGGCTCACCAGCTTCTCGGTCTTCTTTTTTCGGAACTTCATCCAGCAGTTATTGGCGGCGATGCGGTAGAGCCAAGTGCTGAAGCCGGATTTTCCCTTGAAGGACTTGATGTTCTTGAAAGCGGAAATAAAAGTTTCCTGGTAGACGTCGTCGGCCTCGGACTTCAGCCCCAGGCAGACGTAATTTGCCAGGCCGTAGATCTTCTCCTGGTATTTTTTCACCAGGACCTCGAAACTGGCGGTGTCGCCGGCCTTCGCTTTTTCTATAAGTTCTTTGTCGCTGTCGTCCATACGCCTATTATAACAAAGGCGCCGGGAATTTCAACCTTCCGGCGGGCCGCGGTTTTGCTTAGTGCCCCCTCTATTGGTAGAATGTATTGTCTTACCGCGCGGTTAGCTCAGCGGTAGAGCGCCTCTCTTACACAGAGGATGCCACAGGTTCAAATCCTGTACCGCGCACCAGTTTTTTCCGATCAAACTTGCGGCCCGGGGGAACAATAAATGTCCGAAGAAGAAAAACGCGACGACCTTCCGCTCGAGGATATGCGCTCCGAAGAGGGCGTTGAGCTGATAGACGAGCCGAAAGAAGAGCCCCACGTAGCGGGCCTCTCCCCCGAAGAAAAAGAACTCAAGTGGTACAAAGAAGTCTACCAGGGCGACAACATGGCGCAGCTGACCCTGCGCTCCGTCATCATGGGCTCGTTCCTCGGCGGGTTCATGTCGCTCTCCAACCTTTACATCGGCCTTAAGACCGGCTGGGGCCTGGGCGTGGCCATCACCGCCTGCGTGCTCTCCTACTCCATCTGGAAAACCTTGCGCACGCTGCTGCCGTTCCTGTTCAAGACGGACATGACCATCCTCGAGAACAACTGCATGCAGTCCTCGGCCTCTTCGGCCGGGTACTCCACCGGCGGAACCATGGTGTCGGCGATCTCGGCCTACCTTATAATAACCGGCCACCATATGTCCTGGCAGGTCCTTTCGTTGTGGACCTTCTTCCTGGCCTCCCTCGGCGTGTTCATAGCCATCCCGATGAAGCGCCAGATGATCAATATCGAGCAGCTCAAGTTCCCCAGCGGCATCGCCGCCGCGGAGACGCTGAGAAGCCTGCATGCCGCTGGCAACGAAGCCTCCGACAAGGCCAGGGCTATGGGCATAGCCGGCGTGTTCGGCGCGGCCATCTCCTACCTGCGCGATAAAGGCATCATGGGGTTCCAGCTCCCCGGTATGATCCCCTTTAAAGGTTTCATCAAGGGCCAGCCCCTGGAAAGATGGACCTTCTCCTTCGAAGTCAGCGCGCTGATGATAGCCGCGGGCGCGATCATCGGTTGGAAAATGGCCTGGTCCCTGCTGCTGGGCTCCGTCATAAATTACGCCGTACTGGCCCCCTGGGTTTCGGACATGGGCGCCATCGACATGTCCAAGCTCGGCTACAGGGCTATCGTACAGTGGAGCACCTGGGGCGGCGCTTCCATCATGGTCACCTCGGGCCTTTTCATGTTCGCCCTCCAGTGGAAGACCGTGCTGCGCGCCTTCGGCGGCCTGACAAACATCTTCCACCAGCGCCCGGACACCGCAGCCGACCCCTTGGCGCACATCGAAGTCCCCTCTTCCTGGTTCCTTTCCGGCACGGCCATCTCGGGCCTGGGCTGCATCATGGTGCTGCACTACGCCTTCCAGACCAGCTGGTGGATGGGCCTCGTGGCCGTGATCATGACCTTCTTCCTGGCCATAGTGGCGGCCCGCGCCACCGGCGAATCTGATATCACCCCGATAGGCGCCATGGGCAAAATAACCCAGCTAACCTTCGGTATGCTGGCCCCGTCCAACATGACCACCAACCTGATGACCGCCTCGGTCACGGCTGGCGCGGCCGGCGCCACCGCCGACCTGCTTACCGACCTGAAGAGCGGCTACCTGCTGGGGGCCAACCCGCGCAAACAGTTCCTGGCGCAGTTCTTCGGCATCTTCGCCGGCACCCTGGTAGTGGTTCCCGCTTTCTATATCCTGGTGCCCGACGCATCCGCGCTGGGCTCCGAGCAGTGGCCGGCCCCGTCGGCGCAGGTCTGGGCCGCCGTGGCCAGGCTGCTCTCCAACGGCGTGCACTCGCTGCACCCCGCGGCGCGCATGGGCATGCTGGTCGGCGGCATCGTCGGCATAGTCATCCCGCTGCTGGAGCTGGCGTTCCCGAAGCACCGCAAATATATCCCCTCCGCCATGGGCCTGGGGCTTTCGATGGTGATCGGGTTCTATAACTCCTTCTCGATGTTCCTCGGCGGCCTGATAGCCCTGCTCTTCGAGAAGAAGAACCGGGCTATGGCCGAGAAATATATCATCCCTGTCAGCTCCGGCATAATAGCCGGCGAGTCCCTGATGGGCGTCGGCATCGCGCTCTACGACGCCAGGGCCATGTTCTCCGCTTTCCTCGCCCCGCTTAAAGCCTTAATGGGCAACAAACCGTAAAGCCCGCCAAAGAAAAAATGGGGACAGGCTACTTTAAAAAAGTAGCCTGTCCCCATTTTTCTTACCAGGTATCGATTATTTTATCAGGCCGGGAACCAGCTTCAGCATCGCCGGGCTGAAGGCTATGGTCACGTGGTTCTCGTTGACTATGAGCTTCTGTATCGGCTCGGTGCGGGCCGGGTGGGTGAGATCGGCGGTATGCGAGGCGCTTTCAACGAAGACCAGCCCGTCGGAAGGGCCGTCCGTTTCGCTCTGCGGCACGCCCTGTATCTTATTGTTGTTGCCGGCGATGATGGTCACCGAAATATTAGCCGGCACCGGGTAGCCCCTGAAAGCGTTCATAAAGTTCCCGCCCTTCATTATGGCGGCGTTTATCCCCAGCGAGTGGCTCATCAGGCCCTGCCCGCCGTGTATAGTGGTATAGGAATCGGGGGACAGCGCGCTCATCGGGTACTTCCCGGTCCAGTCATAAAGCACCTGCTGCTGCATGGGGAAATTATCGCTGTAGATGCTGAATTCCAGCGTATCCTGCCAGACCCCGTAAGCCAGGATCTTATCCCAGCTCATCGGAGCGTTGGCGGCCAGCTCGTCCTTCATGAAATAATAATTGAACTCGGGGTGGCGGAAGGTGAAGTCCTGCCCGCGGTGCGGGGCGGCCAGGGTGATAAGCTGCTCGACGTCGCCGCGGTAGCCCGTCCAGTTCCCGTTCAGGTGGAAACTCGAAACGTAAGCCCTGGCGGCCAGCCCGCCGGCGCTGTGGCCTATCAGTATGACTTTGCCCGAGCCCGTGGCCTGCCGCGCGATCTCGATGGAGTCGGCCAGATACTGCGACTCGTAAAAAAGATTGCCGTGTTTATGCGGGAAGGTGACCGCGAAAACCCTGAAGCCTTTGGCCTCCAGCGCCTGCAGCAGGCCCGGGGCGTTGGCGTCGCCGAGAAGTATCGCCGGGGTAGCCCAGGCGCGGTTGGCGTTATCCGAAGCGCCGTGGACCAGCATTACCACTTTCCCCTTGTTGGTCTTCCACTTGGGTCCGTAATGCAGCAGGAAGTTGGAGGTCTGGGGTTTATTGGTCCCGAATGCCGAGATGATCTCCGGCGTCTCATGCCGCGACTTATCCAGCATGGGCTCCAGCGCGAAAGGGCGGGCCGTATCCTGCCAGCATTCTATTCTTTCCCAATATTTAGACTGTATGGAGCGGACAAGGCGCAGGCCGGCGGCGGCGCGCTCTTTGCCGGGGTCGGACGCCGGAACTGCGGCTGGGGCGGTCGCCACCTCCGCGGAAAGCTGCGCAAAAGCGCCGGGCTGGCCGGCTATGGTCTTTGACGGCATAAAGGATAAAGCGATGAGTATAAAAATCGTTATTTTCACAGGTAGAATATCTTACTAGTTATATATCTGCCTCATAAGAGGCGTTAGGCCCAGATTCCCCTGGGCACTGCGGCCTATTACGCCGCAGCGCCCGGGAACCGATCAGTAGATGAACGTAGTGCAGGCCATCGAGTAGCCGCCGCCGGAGGCGCACAGCACCACGCGGTCGCCGCGCTTCACTTTGCCCTGCTCGGCCATGTCGTGGAAGGCCATCGGCACGCAGGCGGAACCCGTGTAGCCCCATTTCTCCATGATGGTGTGGGTCTTCTCCATCGGGAGGTTGAACTTCCCCATCACTTCCACGATGGTGGGCTTGCGGATCTGCGTGAAGACGTACGCTTGGGCGTCCTTCGGCTGAAGTCCGATCTTCGCCAAAGTCTTCTCGATGAGCGGGGGCCATTCTTCGCTGTTCAGCGTGGCCGGGAATTTCTTGGGAACCTTCACTTTGTGCGTCCGGTCCAGCAGCACCTGCTCGTCCACCGGCAGGGCGCTGCCGCCGCCGTAGATACCCATGAAGTCCCAGAAGGAGCCGTCGGATTTAAGGGTGGAAGCCGTCAGGCCCTGGTTGGGGGCGTATTCCAGGATGAAAGCCCCGGCGCCGTCGCCGAACAGGATGGCGGTGTTGCCGTCGTCGTGGTCGAGGTGCTTGCTCATGGCGTAGGTGCCTATCACCAGGGCGCGCTTATAGTCCTCGCCGTTAAGATACCGGGAAGCCATGTCCACCGCGGTGACGAAACCGGCGCAGGCGCAGTTCACGTCGAAAGCCCCGGCGCACTTTATGCCCAGCTTGTGCTGCACTTCCGCGGCCGTGGCCGGCGAAAGCTGGGAAGGCGTATCAGTGGAGATGATAAGAAGGTTGATGTCTTCGGGCTTCAGGCCCGCGTTCTTCAGTGCCTGCTCGCCGGCTTTTATCGCCAAGGTGGCGGAAGACTCGTCTTTCGACGCGTAGTAGCGGGCGCCGTGGCCGATGCGGTCGAACACTTTCCGCAGCGGGTCGTCGCCGAATTTTTTGTAGAAGTCCTCGTTGGTCTTCAGGTTCTTGGGAAGGTACATCCCCGTGCTTATAATTTTAAACATTTTATTCTCCTAACCTTTATTTTATCCCCTCGAAAACTACTTTCAGCAGTTCATTCTCGCTCATGCCGCGGAAGCCGCCCCACAGCACGCGCTTCATGCCCAGCATATGGCCCATGCCCATCAGCGCCAGGGCCAGAAGTTCATGGTCGTCGATGGTGAAATCTCCGGGCTTCGCCGCTTTCTTGAGCTGGGCCGCGTAGTTGCGCAGGATGTAGCCGTAATAAGCGTCGGCCAGTGCCTGGTCGGTGAACTCGGCTTCCTGCATGATGCGGTAGCCGTAAGGGTGCTCGCGGATGAAGTCGAACAATGCCCTGAAGGCCAGCGCCTCGGTCTCGACGCGGCTGCCCGCCCCGGCCGAATAAGCCGCGGCTTTCTTCACCAGGCAGTCGCGCATGCGCATAACCACCTTCTCCAGCGCGTCCTCTTTGGACTTGAAGAAAAGGTAGAAAGTTCCGGCGGCGAAGCCGGCTTTCTTGGCGATCTCGGAGACGCGCGCGCCGTTATAGCCGCAGCGCCCGAACACTTCCTCCGCCGCCGCCAGCATCAGCCCCTGGGTGTCCCCCGGAGCGGGTTTGGACCGGGAAGGCCCGGAGAGAGCGGGTTCCCACCAGGGAAAAGACTTCTGGCTTATCCCCCTGGCGCAGAGCCGAGCCGCGGCCTCCGGAGCCCGGGCGGGCGCTCCGCCCTTCTCCCAGACCATGAACTTCACGGCGTAGAAATACAGCGTCCCGAGCAGCGCCCAGGCGTGGGCCGAAGCTTTCGTCCCCGGCGCGAAACGGGCCAGGCGGCCCGCTATCACCTCGGCGAGCGGGCCGTAGAAATCGCGGGCCAGGGCCTCGTCGCCCGCCTCCGCCTCGCGCATCGCTTTGAAAGCGTCCAGCCGCCTGCCGGCCGTGGAGAAGAAAGCCCGGGCGATGGCCCGCGCTTCCGCCTCCGCGCCCTTTTCCTGCGGCAGTTCCGAGATAGCGCGTACCAGCTCGTCGCGCAGCTCGCGCGCCAAGGCCTGTATTATTTCCTCTTTAGAAGCGAAATACCGGTAAAAGCCGCCCACGGCGAGTCCCGCTGCGGCGCAGATGTCGGCCACCCCCGAAGCGGCGCAGCCCTTGCGGGCGAACACCGCCCCGGACGCCTCTATCAGGCGCTCGCGGGTCTTGAGACCTTTGGGAGTGGCCGGCGCCGCCATTATATTACAAGTCCGCCGTCGACGGAGAGCACCTGGCCGGTAACGAAGGACGACTCGTTGTTGGACAGGAAGTAGTAAGCGTTGGCGATATCTTCCGGCTGGCCCAGGCGCTTGAGAGGGGTCTTGTCGGAGATCGCGGTAAGGATCTTCTCGGGCACGGTGCCGAGCATCTCGGTCATGGTGTAGCCGGGGGCGACCGCGTTCACGCGGATTCCGTCGCGGCCCATCTCTTTGGCCCAGGTCTTGGTCAGGCCGATTATGCCGAACTTGGAGGCGGCGTAGTTGCTCTGGCCCATGTTGCCGTAAATACCCACCACTGAGGAGGTGTTCACGATGGTTCCGCTCTTGCGCGCCTTCATGTGCGCGGCCACGGCCTTGGTGCAGAGGAAAGCTCCCTTCAGGTTGACGTCCAGGACGAGGTCCCAGTCGTTCTCTTCCATCTTGTGCAGCATAGCGTCGCGGGTGATGCCGGCGTTGTTGATCAGCGTGTCCACGCCGCCCATCTTCTCGATGGTCTGGTTGATGGCGTTGTCCACGGATTCCTTGGAGGTAACGTCCACTTTGCAGTAGTTCACGTTCTCGGCGCCGTACTTCTCGCCCAGCTCGCGGGCCGCGGTCACCAGCATCTCCTCGTTCACGTCGAAAAGCGTCACTTTCCACTCGCCGGACTTCAGGAACCTCTCCGCGCCCGCGCGCCCGAGTCCCCTGGCCGCTCCGGTTATCACAGCATTTCTCTTTGTCATTTTAATTCTCCTTGAGTTTCCCCCCGCCGCCCGCCCAACCTCCGCGCACAACCGGGAGACCGCTTTTAATTTTATTCCGAACCCTCCCCACCCCGCCTCACCCTTTGAGGAATTGTGAATAGTGGTTCAGTATTCATTTTTTACCATAAAAGAGAAAACGCTGTCAACCTTTATTTTTTAATTTATTTTCCCCCTCCTTATAGATAGGGGGCGGCGGGTTCTATTTCTTGACCGTCCAGGATTTATCCGAGGATTCCGTTTCGCCGAACACGTCCATTATGATGTTGCGTATCCTTTCCATATCAAGGGGCTTGGTAAGATACCCCCTGGCTCCGAGCTGCAGCGTGTGGACCACTACATCGAGATCGTCCACCCCGGTGAGCATCCAGATCACGGGGCTCAAGCCGGCCGCTTTGATCGCTTCCAGGGCTTCAACTCCGGTCATGGCGGGCATTTTAATATCCATGAACACCAGCGCGGGGTGCTCGGTCTTAATGAGTTCAAGCGCGGCGGCCCCGTCGGCGGCGGTGAAAACCACGTATCTTTCCTGCAGAGCGGCTTTAAGGGTGAAGCGGATGGATTCTTCGTCGTCGACTATAAGTATCGTATGCGGAACATCGTCCAGTTCGCTTTTCATATCTTCCTCCATCCCCACGGCCATCTTACAAAATTATTCCGGGCTGTCAACGGCCGGCGGGAAAATCAAAAAGCCCCTCGGGAGAGGAGCTTTTCTTTGCCAAATCGCAGAAGACTGAAATTTGGCGGGCCTTTCAGGATGAAATTCGCGACTACTTTGCGCAACATCCCGAGGTTTCCTTATAAATACCGCCAGCAAGCCGTATAAGCTGCGGTATTGGGGATCTTATCCGCGAGATGCCGCACGGTCGGCCACGCCGCGCGGCCGCCCATGCTTCGCCGCTAGGAAGTGGGTCCGCAGGGCTCCGGCACTACGCGCCGTCGCACCTGCTCCAAAGGTGTTCTGCATCTTATCAACACCTCCGATGCGCGGCCGGACGGCCCCAAACAGGCCTTACCCGGCCGCTCCCGTCCGCCTTCGGCGTCCGTACAACGCAGAAAATTATTTCCCGCGCCCACTGCAAAGAGCAAATTGAACTAGTTTCATTCTATAAAGTATCTGCCCGCGCTAGCCAGCGGTGCGCCGCGCACCGCTCGCGGCGCGGGCTTGTTCTCTATATCTATCTCATGAATTATCCGGTGGCAGCCGTAATTATAAAACACCAGCCCGGCGTCCGCTGCTGCGGCCGCCGCGCTGGTCTTTTCTGTTAATAATATGCAGCCACCGGGGAGAAACTGCGGGGCATAAGGTAGGGGAGGGCCAGGCCGGTAGCGTCTTGCGCTCGGGAGGCGCCGCCGCCCCCGGCCTGGCCCGCCTCACCTGTTCCCGCCCATTCATGATACAGCGTAATTACCCACCCCGAATTAGACTGAAAATACTTGAAAATAGTCTTTTCTTACGCGACACACCTTAGTCGGGTTGATTATATATACTTGTATTATGGCCAAACACCATTATGTCTCGCAATTCTATCTTAAAAAGTTTTGTGATCCCAATACCCCTGTCGGACATACGCCGTATATTTGGGTAAACGACAGGAAGAATACAGGGTGGAAGAAAAGCTCTCCCGGTAATTGCGCATATGAGATAGATTTATATTCCATCCCGACAGATGGCAGCATTCCAGCAGATTCTGTAGAACAACTATTTTCAAGAATTGAGTCCGAAACAGCAAAGGCTTACCGTGGCTGCTTGGATGCCTATAATTTCCCAACCCGTGAACAGAAAGAAGTTATAGCGTTATTCGCTGCCTGCTTTGCCATTCGAACGCCAGCATATAGGTCATTTATCGAGAAATCCAGCAAAGAACCAATCGAAAGATTCGCTGAAATGCTTTGCTCTGTTCCTGGGGCAATGGAGAACTCCCTCGGGAACATAGGAAAAAGCACTACTGAAGCGGAATCAATGCGCGAATTTCTGGCTGATAAAAACAACTATATAATTAAAATAAAATCCGAGTGGATAACTGCAATGGGCCTTAGCACATTGACTACGATTGCGCAGATACTTCTGGACATGAAGTGGAAACTGCTGTTGGCTCCTTTTGGTGAAAGATTTTTAACCTCTGATTCCCCGGCGGATTGGGAAGATCCAACTATGAAGGGAAGCTTTTACGGAAATAAAGGCTTAGTGATGAAGAATACAGAGTTTATTTTACCACTATCTCCGAAATTAGCCTTGCTAGCCGGATGGAATTATACGGAAGGCGTCTTTCCGGTAAAAAAAGAAAAGGTCTGGGAGATAAGCAACAGGGTTATACGACATGCGAAGAAAGAAATATACTCGCAGGTTCCGGTAAATCTTATCCCGTTGCCAAAATGGGAGGCAACCCAACTATTTAATGCTGGCAATGGTATCTGCGGGGATATAAGGAAGCAGAGCACCAGGCCGGGAGCGTCTTGCGCTCAGGGGGCGCCACCGCACATTTATGATACTGCGAATTTGCCCATACGAGAAACAGATTGAAACGCCTTCAGTACAACGTGACCTTTGTTTGTCGCGCTCATTTAAAAATACCTTGGGTTTATGCGGAAATATAAAGGCAATTTGTGGTTTCTGCTGTCAAAACATATAATTACAAAGTGCGATAGTTGTTAATGTTAGGGGCGCAGGTTTAATGAATAGGGAATCTGAAAATGAAAACATTGCTTACAGTAAAAGTTATCGCTAGCCAGGGGTTTGTTAAAGTTGAAGTGTCTGGCGATGACCAACAACCAGAGAATATTCGGGCACTTCTGCTATGTTATGCAGCTAAGATACGGTGGCTAATAGTATCTGAACCTTCAGTTCTCCTAACAGTCTTTAGAAATATTTTCAATCAGACTTTTGCGAAATGGCCAAATATTCCAGCTGTTGATATGTTGGCCTCATTAAATAAAAATCCTTCGATTTTTGTCGTGAATCTTAATCTTGGGCGTATTTCATATTCTGATCCAAATCGTATCGGATATTCTATTGAAAACATACTGCCAGACACCTGTCAAAGCAATGATATTGTGACGCATTATTTCTTTTTGCTTAAGGAATTGCTTGCCCGATTAGATGATAAGAATGTGGAGGTATGCAAAACCGCCCTTTATACGTTTACACACAAGTGGATTCTTAATGATGCTAATTTGCCTGATAGTGTCGAGTCTTTGGTGGCGTTGAATGGTGAAGCCAATAGAATTCTCGATGATAGCAGGATTCAAGAAAAGATGAGTGTCAGTGCCCCGACTGTCAGTGTTGCTAATTCTGTCGCAAAGTTGGATAAACAGATAGAGAAAAAAGCCCTAAATATTTTATTCGAATTTATTCCAGAGGATACTTGGGGGATACTTAAGGACAAAATTGAGGCTAATCCTAAAGGCTGGGCGCAAGAAATGCATTTAGGATTTGGTATGAAGATACGAAACATCCTTAGAATGAATGACGTTTTGGATAAGGATAGCCCCACAGGAAGCCTTGATGACATCTGGCCGGAACTGGCCAGGGTTGCAGTATATTCCGAAAACAAGAGTGTTAGGTTGGAATTGCCTGAATATTTGAATTACGAACAAAACAATGAACACTTCTTCAGTGAGATTGGAAAAAATCTGTCCGCTATTATCGAAGAACATTCTGGAAACTTTGCGAGTAGTCTCAATTCAAAGATCCCTGTGGTTTCCTCAAGTGCCGCTAGCGAGGAGGAAATCAAAAAAGAAACTGCAATCTTTTCGGCATGGATAATTACCACAATACTTTCAAATGATCGAGGATTATTTTCGTCAATCTACTCTGCCTTGCTTCCCAGATTGGTGGATGGTAGGGGACTTGTAGCCTTAAAGAAAGATGTGAAGCTTCGGAATATGGCTTACACGCAAACTTTTAAAGCCATTTCGGGAACAGGAAATTATCTTCCACTCGCTATAAGTTTTTTTGACTTTTTAGGGCAACGGATAGAGTTAATGGGGATTCCAACAAACCTCCTGGAAAATGTCGTGAGATATTTTGGGGATTTTGTTTCTAACATCTCCAAACTGACTGCTGCTCCAGATAAATAATCTATGTCGGAAATGGCGGATGTGTTCATGGCCACTGAGTCAAACAATATACTGGGTTTGGGATACTCCCAAAATTTAAATGAGAAATAATGCTGCCTGGAACCCGGTTTTTAAAATCAGCCCGAAGATAGCCCGGGCGTTGATGGACATTGAGTCCGCAAAGACCATTGTGGAGCGCACGGCTCTGCCGCCTGCCGTTGAGGCGGAACTGCGGCGCGCGGCTATGGTGCGGTCCACGCATTTCTCTACCCGCATTGAGGGCAATCGGCTTACCCTGAAGGAAGCGCAGGACGTGATAGAGCGCAAGAAGACGTCTTTCCATGGCCGTGAGCGCGACATCAGCGAGGTACGCAATTACTGGAACGCAATTCTGAAGGTAGAAGAATGGGCCGCAAAGCGGGCGGAGTTCTCCGAGGATTTGATAAAGAAGCTGCACGCCATTGTGGAGAAGGGCAAACGCTCAAAGGCCACGCCCTACCGCACCGGGCAGAACGTAATCAAAGACTCGGCTACCGGCGCGATTGTCTATATGCCCCCGGAAGCTAAGGACGTGCACAAGCTTATGGCCGAAATGGCGGCCTGGGTGCGCCAGGCCGAGCGTAACGGCATCCCCGGCCCCATAATAGCGGCGCTGGCGCATTATCAGTTCGTTACCATCCATCCGTATTACGACGGCAACGGCAGGACCGCCCGGCTGCTGGCTACTTTCCTGCTGCACAGGGACGGCTACGGTATGCGCGGGTTCTTCTCTATGGAAGAACATCATGCCCGCGATATAGAGGCGTATTACAACTCGCTCGCGGTGCACAAGCATCACAATTATTACGAGGGCCGCGCCGATTCCGATCTTACCGGGTGGATAGAGTATTTTGTGGTGCTGCTTGCCGATGTTTTTAACCGCGCTAAGGACGAGGCCTTGAAGTATTCCAAAGAGGGAATGCCGGCCGAGCCTGCGCTGCTGCGCAAGCTCGACCGCAGAGCCAGGGTGATTCTTGGTCTTTTCGCCAGTAAAGACATTATTACTGCACAGGAGGTTGCTGCGGCGCTCGGGCTTTCCGACCGCATGGCAAGGAACCTCCTGACCGCATGGGTAAAAGACGGGTGGTTGGCGCTCGCCAACGCCTCGAAACGTGCCAGGGCTTATAAGTTAACGGCAATTTATCGGCAATTTAACGGCAATAAATCCCAAAAATAAGTTATAATAATCAGGCAGAGCGAATTGAGTTCTGCGCCTTACAACAGCAAAGAGTTGATGGGCGCGGGAAATAATTTTCTGCGTTGTACGGACGCCTGCGGCGAACGGTATGGCCGGGTAAGGCCTGTTTGTAGCCGTCCGGCCGCGCATCGGAGGTGTTGATAAGATGCAGAACACCTTTGGAGCAGGTGCGACGGCGCGTAGTGCCGGAGCCCTGCGGACCCACTTCCTAGCGGCGAAGCATGGGCGGCCGCGCG
>Ga0208789_1001248_pt1 | contig 15459 bp, 17 predicted proteins | sample Methanotroph_Enr_FD_187368 | JGI IMG/M metagenome (GOLD analysis project Ga0208789, IMG submission 187368) | Enriched soil microbial communities from Old Woman Creek wetland in Ohio, USA - Methanotroph_Enrichment_5 (SPAdes) (version 2) | ecosystem: Environmental > Terrestrial > Soil > Wetlands...
GTGCTTCCCTGTTGGGTAGCTACCGGCAGTTTCTTTGGACACCCTTGCCTTCGACTACATTTTCCCTTCCCACAGGGCAATGGCTGGACTTCCACCAGCTAGCTGACTACCATGCCAGTCGCACCGCCACCTCGCGCTACGCTTGGGTGGCCTTATTCCGGCCTACGTCTGCGGCATTGATTTTACCGCCTACTCTTTAAGGATAACGACTTACAGTTGATAGCTAATTGATAGTTTTATTTTTTTCGTGCTTTTCGTGTTTTTCGTGCTTTTCGTGGACAAAAATGATCTTCCGCCAGCTGAACATCAATAAAATCCGTCTAATCCGTGCCGCCCCGGCAACAATTAAATACCCGCAATGTCGCCAAGCCTACAAAAGCGGGCGAAATGTTCGAAACACGACGTTATTTACCTTTTAACATAACACTAATAATCAATATACTCGCTACGTACAATCACCTACTCAACAACTGGCATAGCATTTGCTATTAAAAAATCGTCAGTGTTATGTATATGACTATATAACGAGATAAACTAGAATAGCTCTTTACTTTCAGTTTTCCCGAAAAAGTTCCGCAGCCTCGCTTAAGCGGCGTCGATGCGAACGACAACATTTTATAGGTCAATGATGATGAAAAAAGCTCTTACCGACATCACTGCCAGCCATGCGCTCGGCCTGCTGGTTGCCGCCAATGTTGTTGCCGGCATCGCCAATGTTGCCGCGGCGGAAGACAAAAAAACCAACGCGGCTCCGCCTAAAACCTACACCAAGCCGCCGTTCGCTGCTTTCGAAAGCCAAATGTCCGATCCTTTGCTGGGTTCGGATAAATACGAAAAACCGGTCTGGAATCTACACGATGCCCTGAACTTGCCGAAATGGCTGTCGCTGTCGGTAGAGCAGCGCACGCGCTACGAAACGATGGACGGCAGTTTCAAAGCGGGTGGCAGAGGCGGCGATCAACAAATTCCGTTGCAGCTCGATGTGTTTCTGGAGGCTCGCTACAATCATTTTCGCGCCGGAGTCGAGTTTCTGGATGCCCGGCAGGTCGGCTCCGATAGCGGATCCGGGATCAATAACACCCATGTCGACGAGGCCGATTTCATCCAAGGCTATCTGGCCTGGGCCGATCAAAACGTCGCCTACAGCGGTCTGGGAGCGGAAGTCATTGTCGGCCGGCAAACGCTCAATTTCGGCAGCCGCCGCTTGATTGCCCGGAACGCGATGCGCAACACCATCAATAGTTTCGACGGCGTGCGGCTGCGTTTGCTCGATTACAACAACTGGCAATTCAATGCTTTTGTGACCAAGCCGGTCGGCCGCTATCCGAATAACGCGGCGCAACTGCTCGATGGCTTCCACAGTTTCGACGAACCCGAATACCAAAGCTGGTTTTCCGGCGGAATCCTGGAAAAATACAACATCGCCTGGGGCATTAACGCCGAACTGTATTTGTACCATTTGGACGAAGGCGACCGTAAACGCAACCCGACCGCCAACCGCCGCTATTTTACGCCCGGCATGCGCTTTTACATGAAACCGGCCAAGGGCGCCTTCGATTTTCAAACCGAAACCATCGGCCAATTCGGCACGGTGCGTTCATCGACCGCCGCCAACAATGGTACGGACATGGATCATTCCGCCTGGTATCAACACCTGGACGTCGGTTATACCTTTGATATTCCGTGGTCGCCGCGTTTGGCGCTGGAATACGATTATGCCAGCGGCGATCATGATCCCAACGATAGAAAAGATCAGCGTTTCGATACCCTGTACGGCGCGCGGCGCTTCGAGTTCGGCGCGACCGGCATTTACGGCGCTTTTGCCCGCAGCAATATCAATACGCCGGGCTTACGCTTAACCGCCGCCCCCCGAAGCGACGTACAACTTGGCCTCAGCCACCGCTTCTATTGGCTCGCGGAAGACAAGGATAGTTGGACCTCGGCCAATCTGCGCGATGCCACGGGCAGAACCGATAACTTTATCGGCCAACAACTCGAATTGACCGCGCGTTGGGACGTCAACAGCAGCCTGAATTTCGAGACCGGCTATGCCCACCTGTTTAAAGACACGTTCGCCAAGGAGACCGCCAATGCGCCGAGCGATAAGGGTGACGTCAATTACTTCTATGTGCAAAGCATGTTGCGCTTTTGACGGATCGATGAGCCGATGAAAACAGATAAGTTGAGCGTATTCAGCAGCGGAGCCCTTATCGGCACATTGGGCGGCCTGATTGGATTGGGCGGCGCGGAATTTCGCCTGCCCTTGTTGATCGGACCGTTCGGCTTCGCCGCCCTGGAGGCCGTGATTGTCAATAAGGCGATAAGTCTTATTGTCGTGGCCTCGGCGCTGCCGTTCAGGATGGGAACAGTTCCGCTCCATGAGCTGGCGGCGCATTGGAGCATAATCCTGAACCTGCTGGCGGGAAGCCTGTTAGGCGCGTGGTTCGGGGCCGGCTGGGCGATAAAGCTGAAAACCGAAAGCTTTTCGCCGTGTTATTGGCAGTAATAGCTTTGTTGCTTGTATTCGGCCATAACCCGGCAAACGCAGGCCTGCCGCCGTTTTCCGGAACGGTCCGGATTATCGCCGGTATCGTTGCGGGCTTTGGCATCGGCGTAGTCGCCTCGCTGTTGGGCGTGGCGGGCGGCGAACTGCTGATTCCCACGCTGGTATTACTGTTCGGCGCCGATATCAAGCTTGCCGGCAGCTTGTCGTTAGCGGTCAGCCTGCCCACCATGCTGGCCGGCTTCACCCGCTACAGTACCGACAGAAGCTTTGCCGTATTGGGACAAAACCGGGACTTTCTGTTGATGATGGCCGCAGGGTCGCTGTTTGGCGCTTTCTTGGGCGGGCAGCTACTCGGAATGGTTCCGGAAACAATATTGCTGCCGTTATTGGCGTTAATACTGCTGATCTCGGTAATTAAGGTTTGGCGGCATGAATAAATTTTTTAGCTACCGGGAACGGTATTTATACGCACAGCAACACACCCTTTAAATTACTGGAGTAATCTTATGTTAGATAATCGCTTTTTCCGCTCTATCTTCGCCTCAGGGCTGCTTTTAATCGCTCCTGCAACCTGGGCCGAAACGGTGCTGGTTGCGGTCGCGGCCAACTTCACCAAGCCGATGACCGAAATTGCCGCGGCTTTTGAAAAATCCACCGGTCACAACGCCAACTTGTCGTTCGGCTCCTCCGGCAAGTTCGTTTCGCAATTTGAAAACGGCGGACCGTTTGAAGTGTTTTTATCCGCCGACGATAAAGGCCCGATCAAGCTTGAGCAAGAGGGATTGGCGGTGGCCGGCACCCGTTTCACTTACTCGCTGGGCAAATTGGTACTCTGGTCGGCCACGCCGGGCTTGGTCGATGACCAGGGGCAAATCCTGAATAAAGGCGGTTTCAAGCATATCGCGCTGGCCGATCCGAAACTGGCGCCTTACGGTGCGGCGGCGGTTGAAGTATTAAAAAAACAGGGCGTGTTCGATAAACTGCAACCGTTGTTCGTACAAGGGGAAAACATTGCGCAAACCCACCAGTTCATCAGTACCGGCAATGCCGAACTGGGTTTTTTAGCGCTCTCGCAAGTCATCGATAACGGCAAGATAGCCGCAGGTTCAGGTTGGATCATTCCTAAAGATCGTTATCAGCCGATCCGTCAGGATGCGATACTGATGAAAACCGGTGCTGAAAACCCGGCCGCACCGGCATTGTTGAAATTTTTGAAATCGCCGGAAGCGCTTGCGATTATCCTTAAATACGGTTACGACTTGGCTGAGTAGAATCATGTTAAGCATTGCCGATATTGCCGCATTAATAGTTCCCACGCTCCGGCGTACCCTCTGGAGCATAAATGGAAACTCAGACGTAGGCCGGAATACCCACAGGGCACAACGTAAGCCTGTCCGCGCGTTAAGCGCAGGACTGGCGTTTCCGGCGCTCCGATTGCCGGAAACGCCCACCCTGGCTGACGCCGGGCGGCCTTATTCCGGCCTACGTCGAGATATGTATAACGATGCCCCCCGGAGCTTGGGCACGAACAAAATAACCACCGGAGCGCTTTTATGCTAACCCCTTCCGATCTCGGCGCATTATTTTTAACCTTCAAAGTCGCCACCATCGCAACCGTTTTGATGCTGCTGCTCGGCACTCCGCTGGCCTGGTGGCTGGCCCGGACGCGTTCTTCGTGGAAAGGCATCGTCAATGCCGTCGTCGCGCTGCCGCTGGTGCTGCCGCCGACCGTACTGGGCTTTTATTTGCTGGTGCTGATGGGACCGGCCGGGGCGGTTGGGAAATTCACTACTTGGCTGGGTCTGGGTACATTACCGTTTACCTTTCCCGGTCTAGTGATAGCGTCGGTACTGTATTCGCTGCCGTTTGTCGTGCAACCGCTGCAAGCCTCGTTTACCGCGATCGGCGAACAGCCTTTGGAAGCCGCCGCGACTTTGCGCGCGAGTCCGTTGGATACCTTTTTTAGCGTGGTCGTGCCGCTGGCGAAACCCGGCTTTTTGACCGCGGCGATTTTAGGTTTTGCGCATACAGTCGGGGAGTTCGGCGTGGTGCTGATGGTCGGCGGCAATATTCCGGACAAGACCCGCGTGGTGTCGGTGCAAATCTACAACCATGTCGAAGCGCTGGAATACACCGAAGCGCACTGGCTGGCCGGCGGCTTGCTGTTGTTCTCGTTCAGCGTGCTGCTGGTGTTGTACACCGCGCTGAAAACGCAGCCTGTCGCGCATCCGCTTAAATAGCTTTAGATATCAGGTTCCTATACAAATTTATACTACACCGTCATCCCGGCAGGGAATGCCGGGATCCAGCTGCCATGGATGGCAATCTCTAATTTCACTACTGTTTTTTAGCGTATGGAACGATTTTTTGAGTTACTTTTCACATCCCTGTGTTCTCGGCAACTGCTCCTGCGTCGCCTAGAGGCGCCTACTTTTGGTGCTCTACCTCCTGCATCCTTGCAGTCGTGGATCCCGGCACAAATCTGTCTGGAACAGATTTGCATTAACCCAAAGGGTGTCAGGCAGGATAGCCTGACATGAATCCCTGCCGGGATGACGAGCTACGTTGATAAACCTAATACACAAATATAACTAAGTGCGTACATGACTACAATCCAAGCCCGCTTCCAACTCGACTACGGCGACTTCAAACTGGACGTCGATTTAAAACTGCCCGGCACCGGCATTACGGTGTTGTTCGGCCATTCCGGTTCCGGCAAAACCACGCTGCTGCGCTGCATCGCAGGCCTCCAACGCGCACCGAAGGGATTTCTGGAAATCAACGGCCATGTCTGGCAAGACAGCGAACGCAATATCTTTTTACCCACCCATCAACGATCATTGGGCTATGTGTTCCAGGAAGCCAACCTGTTTCCGCATTTGACGGTGCGGGACAACCTGAATTACGGCTTGAAACGAATCAAACACAATTCGGGCACGGTCAAGCTGGAGCAAACTATTGAATTACTCGGCATCGGCCACTTAATGGAGCGCATGCCCGGCCACTTGTCCGGCGGCGAACGGCAGCGGGTCGCGATAGCGAGAGCCTTGGCGCTTAATCCCGAAGTCCTGCTGATGGACGAACCGCTGGCATCGCTGGACTACAAGCGCAAACAGGAAATCCTGCCGTTTTTAAGCCGCCTGCACCAGCAGTTGGATATTCCGGTGCTGTACGTCACCCATTCCCAGCAGGAAGTCGCGCAACTGGCCGATACGCTGGTAATCATGGAAGACGGGGTGGCATTAGCATCGGGGCCGCTGTCGGAAACTCAAAGCCGTCTCGACGTGCCGCTGGCGCAAGACCGCGAGGCCGCCACGGTTTGGCAGGCGACCGTCGCCGAACATGAAACCGGCTACCACCTAACCCGCGTCGATTTCGCCGGCGGCTCGCTGAGCCTGCCGGCGGTCGATGCCCCGGTCGGTACGCTATTACGGATACAGATTTATGCCCGTGATGTCAGCATCGCGCTTGAAACGCCGACCGCGACCAGCATCCTGAACGTATTGCCTGCAACGATCACCGGCATCGCCGATGGCCGGGAAGGCCAGACTGTGGTGCAGGCTCAGGTCGGCAATCAGGCGCTGCTGGCGCACATCACCCGCAAATCGGCGCTAATGCTGAGTTTGCAGATCGGCATGGCGGTTTATGTGCAGATCAAGGGTACATCGATATTAAATTAACAAATCCTTCGACAGGCTCAGGATGAACGGTGTGTTGATTCCGTTCGTGGTGAGCCTGTCGAACCACAAACGGAATCAACATATTCAATGATTCCTTAATCAACCCCAGGAGTTCATCATGAAAGCAAGCGCACGCAATCAATTTACCGGAACCGTCAGCGAAGTACTTATCGGCGCGGTCAACGCCGAAGTCCACGTCGGCTTGAAAGGCGGGGAAACCATCGTCGCCTCGATTACCAAGGAATCCGTCGAAACGTTAGGCATCAAGACCGGCCTTGAAGTTATCGCCCTGGTCAAGGCCCCTCAAATCATCATCGTCACCGATTTCGGCGGCTACCGGCTTTCGGCGCGTAACCAGTTGCAAGGCACCGTAACCCAGGTTAAACCGGGGGCTGTCAACGCCGAAGTCGATATCGAGCTGAAAGGCGGCGAGCAGGTTGCCGCTACGGTAACTAACGACAGCGTCGAAGCGTTGGGCTTGAGCAAAGGCAAACCGGCCACGGCGGTGTTCAAGGCCGGCGCGGTGATTTTGGCCGTCGCGGGTTGATTAACTTCACTTTTCTCGTTTCCACGTGTTTTTCTCGTTCCCACGCGCCGCGTGGGAATGCGATATGGGACGCGCTGCGTCCTATGTTGAGGTACTCTGTATTTTGACGCATTGACCACGATTCGCGGCGCAGCGCGCCTTGACTGCATTCCCACGCGGCGCGTGGGAACGAGGAAAAACGGAAATATTCCTTAATTAACGGAGGTAACGATGCTGCTGGAAATGAATGTAAAACTGCACCGCGGCCATTTCGACCTGACCACGCGCCTGTCGATCAACGACACAAGCGCCGGCCTGTTCGGCAAATCCGGCGCCGGTAAAAGTACTGTGCTCGGCCTGATTGCCGGCACTATCCAACCGCAAAGCGGACATATCGCTCTGGACGGTAAAATCCTGTTCGACAGCCGCAAAGGCATCATGATGCCGCGCGAACAGCGCCCTATCGGCGCTGTATTGCAGATCGACTGCGCCGATTCGACCGAAACCGTTTGCGACAATCTAACCGCCGCCTATAACCGCACGCTAAAACAGCGCCGTATTTTCAAACTGGATTTTTTAATCGGACTGTTAGAACTGGGGCCTATCCTCAACCATGTCATCGAACTGCTTTCCGCCGGCGAACGTCAACGCGTGGCGCTGGCTCGCTCGCTACTGAAATCGCCGCGGCTGTTGTTATTGGATGAAACCTTTGCCGCGATCGGCAACGATTACCGGATACAGCTGCTGCCGATTCTGAAACGCTTGCAGAATGAACTGGGCCTGCCGGTGTTGTACGCCAGCCAGTCCTTGGGCGAGATTCTGGAACTGACCGACCGGCTGATCGTGCTGGAGCAAGGTAAAGTGCTGCACAACGGTTCGTTGCTTGAAGCCACTAAACAACAAGGCATGTTGCGCTATCTGGGCATTCGCCAGATCGATAACATTTTGCCGGTGACCGTTAGCCGTCACGATTATGTGTCCGGTTACAGCCTGTGCCACAGCTTCGGCCTGCCGCTGAGTCTACCGCTACGGCCGCATTTAGCTGTCGGCAATCAGGCCCAAGTCTCGATACGCGCCAACGACATAGCCCTATCGCGAAGCTATATCGACGGCATATCGATACAAAATCAAATCAAGGGCCGAATCTGCGCGCTGATTCCCAGCGGCGAAAGCTTGATCGTGCAAATCGATTGCGGCACTACGCTGTTGGCGGAAATTACGCCCGGCGCGTGCCGGGACATGGCCTTGCAGGAGGGTGATGTCATCTATTGCCTGATCAAAACCCATTCCATTGCTTACCTTGCAGAGCTTGACGCCCTGCCCTATCAGCGGGTCATCAGCCACGGCGATGGACACTATTATCTTGATACAACCCGGTAGCCGACAATGCAAGCTCACCCCCTCTCCGATCTCGATTTCCAAACCGCCCTGACGACCAACGCAACGGCAGCCAAAAAACCGACCGTCGTCAAGGTAAAGCTCAATCCCGCCTGAAACGGAAAATGCGCTTCGACCGGAACCGCAACGGTAGGCTTCGGCGTCAGTCCCCTGAGCAAAAATGCCAATGGATTAAAAAACGCACCGAAGCAACAGGCGGCAACGACCCACATTGGCGGATTGATCGCATACTGCCGAAACAACAGGAAAAAGATGAACAGAAATTGAGCCATCATCAGATAGTCGACATGCGCCCTGATAATATCGGCCCGCTCGACCAAAGCGCCGGCCAAAACGCCATCGGGAAAAAACAGCGTAATGCCGAGCACCCAAGCTATGGTAAGCGCTATCGCCAGGCACAGCCCGGCAAACGCCAAAAGAAACAGGTTTGTCGTTATCTGTGGGAGTGAAATTTTCCGGTTGGTCATGGTTATCCTCATCGTTATAGCGGAGCTTTCGCTCCATTTTATTAAACGCCAATATCGGCGAATTGCTCAAGCCACTGTCAGTTGTTATTCACCGGCGATTTGACTAGACTGCATGAAAAACGCCTGCGTGAAGACAGGGTGGATCGAGACGGTAAGGAGTATAAATAATGGCGAGCAACCCGCGCTTGTATGAACGTGCTGCGACGGAAACCGTCGAGTTCGACGCGCTCTGGGACATCAGCGGCGGACGCACGCTTTTTACCGGACCGCTGAACTACAACACCAGCCACCAACTCGGCGCGCCGGTTTTCCTGGCCGGGATTTACGGCAGCTTCCGGCTGCGGTTGCAGGGCGGCGATTGGCAATCCTGCCGCACGGCGCTGATTCCGGCCGGCGTCCTGCATGAGCTCGATGTCGGCGGCGATCCGCTGGCGGTGTTTTATATCGAACCGAATATCGCCGGGGCCGATGCGTTGAAACCGCTGATCCGTAATACGCGCCAGGTAGACGGCGCGCTGGTCGGCACGGCCGGCGAGATTGCGTTCATGCGCGACCTTTACGAAGACCGCTACAATCCCGATTGGTCTGCCGAAGCACTGGACGACCTGCTCGGATTCGGCAAACGCCGGGCAAATGCCGAACCGGTCGATCCGCGCATCGCCGCCGCAGTGGAATCGTTATGCGCGGACGGCGACGATCTTGCTCCGGTTGCAACCCTGGCCGCAACGGCCGGGCTGTCCGCCTCGCGATTCCAGCATGTGTTCACCCAGCAAATCGGCGTCCCGTTCCGCCGTTACCGAAGCTGGATCCGGGTGCGGAAAGCGATATGCGAAATCCTCAAAGGCAGCAACTTCACGACTGCGGCCCACGCGGCAGGTTTTTCCGACTCGGCCCATTTCAGCCATGAATTTCGTAAAACTTTCGGCGCGCCGCCGACGGTAGGACTGCAAAAACTGGCGCGGCTGCAACGTTAAGCCGCCAAGTTATGCTATTGAGTCCAACAAATTGATAAGAACCTGTACGCGCAAAGGCGCGCACGGCACGCCCTACATTGAATAACAAACGGAAAAAATAAATGACTGCAAAATATGAACTTGATATTTCTTCAATGGAAACCGGCGACTTAGGCGTGCTGCACTTGCGCCGCTATTGGCGCAAACGGCTGCTGGAAGTCGAAGGCCGGCTTGATTCGGATAGTCTGCGGGACGAGTACGGACTTGATTTTACCTTAATGCAGGGCCTGGGGCTGGGCATTATCGAACCGCCGGAATATCTGTTCCATCAGCGTCCGAGCTATACCGAATTCGAGCAATGGATTGTACAAAAACTCGGCGCCGCCCCTGATCGCGCCTTGGTCGAGCGCCTGAATAAAATGGTTAGATCTTATCTGGAACAAGCGCATCGTACCTATCCGATTGAAGGAAAGGACATTCAAGAACCGGTCTTGTCGACGGAGGACTTAGCATTTTGGCAGAAAAACGGCTACGTGGTGTTGCGCAACGCGATTTCAGTAGAGGACTGCCGGGAAGCCGAAGCGGCGATATGGGACTTTCTCGGCATGGACCCGCAAAATCCCGAGACTTGGTACGACGGCAGCCATATGTTTTGGGTATCGCTGTTCCAGCACCCCGCCCTGAATAAAAATCGCGCCGCGCCGCGCATCCGCAAAGCTTTCGAGCAGCTCTGGGGAACCGGCGACTTGTGGGCTACTGTGGACAGCTCCAGCCTGAACCGGCCGGAGCGAGGCGGCATCAATATATCCGGCCCGAGCAGCCTGCACTGGGATGTCAGCATTGCCCAGCCGATTCCTTTCAGCGTTCATGGTTTGCTGTACTTAAGCGATGTCAGCGCCGAACAAGGCGCTTTCCGTTGCGTGCCGGGCTTTCATCATCGTATCGATCAATGGCTGGGAGAACTCGCGCCGGAGCAAAATCCGCGCGACCAGGATTTGGAAAGCCTGGGTCCGGTGCCGGTCACCGGTTGCGCCGGGGATTTCGTGCTCTGGCACCACGCCTTGCCGCACGGCAGCGGCCGTAACCTGGCGCATTATCCACGGGTGGTGCAGTACATTACGATGTTTCCCCATGATTACGGCATTCATCCGGTTTGGAAATAATCGCTTCGTCTAGCGCATGGACGCCGCTAATGCCGGGTAAGTAAATAGCAAGAAATGCAGCGAATTCAAACTGAAATGCGTCAGAATCGAAGCTTCTATACGCCCGGTACGGCGGTAAGCGCAGCCATAGCCGATGCCTGCAACCGTAGCCAGCAGAATGTAGTTAATGCCGCCCATGTAATGCCTCAATCCGAACAAAACCGCCGCAATCGCTATCGCAAGCGCATCGCCGTAACGGATTCTCGACAAGCCCTGCATCAGGTATTTTTGCATAAAACCGCGAAAAAACGCTTCCTCGACCATACAAGTGAACAACAGATTGCCCCAGGCCCAAAGGAAAAATAGCGGCGTCCATTTCGGTTGCCATTGCACGTAGCCGAGCAATAGCGACAAGCACATCACTGTAAGCCAGGTCATCGGCGTAATCAGCGCCATTCTTTTTAGCGTCGACCGCCATTCCGAAGCGCTGCCCAGACGTTGATGACCGAAACCCAAGATGAATAACGCGATTAACGCGCTGTCGAAATTCAGGTATTTATTGTACGGAAGAGCATCTTCGCTCAGATAAAAATTCGAGATGATTTTCGGATTGCTAAACCCAGGCAAATAGTGCATTAGCAATCCGCCGGATAACAGGAAAACGCCAGCTAACAGCGCGCCTTTAACGGCTAATCCCAAGTCTTTTTGAGTTAAAGCCCAAACGCTAGCGCCGAGTAGAACGATCCACAGCAAAGCCATAGGCTGCAATAGGTTGAAAAACAACCCGGCAATGATGGCAAGGACAAGAGAGATAACCCATGAGACATACGTTGCTCGCGGCAACCATAAACTGAGCAGCGCCAAGGTTAAAAGACCATAAGTAATATGTGTCGCGGAGTTTAACTGGATCATTACTCGCTTATTATTCAGTTGATGGAAGATGAGTTGGCCGGAACGGTATGATATTGTACACGTTGCCTTAAGTAGGGCGTGCCATGCGCGCCGCAAGAGTTTGGTCTGGCTGTTTGCATAATACGGGATTCAGTAACCCTGATGCCCGTATTCCGTTGTACTTCATACAGGCTACTTGCTAGAATTCAGAAATACAAATTAATGGGTAAAGTGGCTATGAACATTAATCAAGTTTTAGAAAATGCGCAGCAATTGAGTGTTAAAGAGAGGGCTCTGATTGCTCATTGTTTAATTTCTTCGCTTGAAACCAAACAAGATGAAGGCGTCGATCAAGCTTGGGCGGAATTAGCTGAGCTTAGGTTTCAAGAACTGGTTTCCGGCAAGGTTGAGTCCGTATCTTGGAACGATATAAAGAAAGAAGTTAAAGGTTAACAAAGTTGTTAAGGTTTCATCCCGGCGTTTCTTCTGAAATAAAAGCCTCCTATGTTTGGTACCAAGATCAGGCTAAAGGTTTAGGGGATGACTTCTTGAATGAACTCGAATCGGCTTATCAAGCGATTATTGAATTTCCTCAGACATGGCCATTTTTCAAAAACGGTTTTCGAAGATTCTTACTTTCCAAGTTTCCATTTTCTGTAATTTACCGGGAAACTGACCGGTCAATTTACGTCGTTGCAGTGATGCATAACAGTAGAAAACCGGATTATTGGTCAAGTCGCATATAGTTGAATTAACCACCCGATAGCGTGCATCATATTTACGGCAACTGCCGGGCCAGCAACTGCAAAGGATGCTCCACCCTGCCCCCATCGGCATTCAGATAAACCGCGCAACCGAAATTTCCGCTAACCACCAAATCCGCTTCGGAATCGCTGATCGCCCGCCGTTTCAAATCGCGTAACTGTCCTGCATTGTCGGGATGAGTCAACATGTAGCTGCCGCCTGCACCGCAGCAGATGTGGTTGTCGGCCAATGCAGAAATACTTAGTTCGGGGATTTTTTGCAGCAGCGCATAAACGGCTTGCTGGTTTTTCAGTACGTTACGCTGGCTGCAAGGCTCATGGACTGCAACTTTCAACGTGGACGCCGCCAGTTGTAGACCGTCCGGCCAGTGTTTCAGCAAAAATTCGTTGATGTCGCATAAGCGCTGCCGAAACAGTTGTCCCGCTTCATCATCGGTTTGATATTCGCTTAACATAGCGCCGCAACCGGTGGCGGTGTGGATCACGGCATCGACGTCCAGCGCGTTGAACACGGCGATATTATTGTCGATCAATGCGGCGGCGGATTGGCCGTTGTGCTGGTGTATCGCTCCGCAGCAGCCTTGTTGCGGCGGCACCAGCACTTCGTAGCCTATCGCGTTAAGCAGTTGGATTACCGCCTGCAAGGTTTCGCGGTCGAAATGCTCGGCGATGCAACCGGTGAACAGCGCGACTTGGCCGCGCTTTGTTGCATTAGTAGGATAAAAAACCGCCAATGGTCGCAATGCCGGTTTACCCAGCAAAGCTTCGGCCTCCGCCAAATGCAGTTTTTTCAGCAATCCGCTAAAGCGTAACGGTTTTTGCAGGCCCGATTTCAGGTAAGCGGCCAATAGCGGCATTAAGCGCCTCAACCAATCCTTGTTTTCAATCAGCTTGAACGCCAGTTTCGCCAACCAGTTCGGCTGAACCTTTAACTCGGCTTGAGCCTGATCGAACAACTGCCCGTAAGCCATCCGGCTCGGACAAACGCTTTCGCAGGCCCGGCATTGCAGGCAGTTATCCAGATGCTTGCGCTCCTCGGCGCTAATCAGCTGGTCTTCAACCAATAGCTTGCTGATAGTGCGAATGCGCCGACGCGGAGTTTCTTCATCAACCTGGAACAAACGAAAAGTCGGACAACTGCCGACGCAGACGCCGCAACGCATACACTCCCCGGCATCCGGGATATACGGACCCGACCCTATCGGCTCGCCGGGTTCATCAAAACCCATATCCATGAAATCGAACATCTCAGATCTACATCACTTTGGTATAAGCGCGGCGCAGCAACTCCATTTCCGCGGGCGGCCTGCCGCGCAGTTCCGGCAGGGTTCGCATCCGGCACTCCCGGCTTTGCATCAGTTTGTGCGGCGGATCGAGCAGCATGAAGCGCGCCATATGGACAGTGATAATGCCGCCGGGCGCGTCGATTTGCTCGCTAAATTCCGGTTCGACACGCAACAGGTCGTTATCCAGTTGCAACAGCCGATTGATATTGTTGACCAGCGCGGCCGGATGGGTACTGACCTTGCCGGTCTGAAATTCTTCCGGCTCCAATGCGCTGGACAACGTCGGCAGCGCCTCCGGAAAACAGATGCTGCCGTTGCTGTGTTGGGCGAACAGGATCAACGCGCTGATGTCGCCTTTGTAGTAAAGCAGCAGGCGATGATTGGCGAATGCGTCGGACTGGCTCATTAGACAAGCACGGTAGCCAGTAGCTCTTCAACATCCGCATCCAGGATTTCCAAGCCTATTTTTTTGCAAAACCGCTTTTCTTTATCGGTCGGATTTTTGTTTAAAACCCAACCTTTTTTCTCGGCCGCGCCGTAGACGATGTCGCTCATCACCATGCGCTCCGAGTCCCTGTTTAGCGGCATGCCTATAAACAGGTATTGTTTGCCCTTGCGGTACTCTTTAAGAAAATCGGGAATCGCAAAGCCGCCCATCAACTCGGTGATGTAATCGACATAATCGGCATCGGAAGCGATGTAGTTGGCTTCGGGCCTGGGCGTACCCATCGGTTTAAATAAAATGGGTATTCTGTGATCGATCTGTTCCTGGGGTATTTCAAAATAATCGCTGCCGTCATAGTGATATATCCTAAACCGGAACTGGCTGGCGCTGATTCTGGCGACGCCGACAATCAGCGTATGTTCTTCGTCGGAATAGCTGTCTTGCAATTGGGTATCCCGATTGATATCGACGACATAAGCGGGCCGCCATTCCGCCAGCCAATCATGCACTGCCGCGCGCGTATATTTGGTCTCGCCGTATAATCTGGTCAGGAACTGTCCGAGGAAATTCCTGCCTCTTTTAAGCTCCTGATTCATCGCCGCCCTGGGGAACTCATACATCAGTTTGGGCGCCATCGGGACGCCGTTATTCATCGCCAAAATCAGGCTGTTGCTATCGGCCGGCATCGGTGCTCCGGTTTGTTCATTGGTTGCATCGAAAAGCGCGCCCGGCCCCAAGTAAGGTACGACTTTGTTGTCGTACAACCCTTCAAGTATTTCAGAAAAATCAGTGGAAGACATTGCAAACTCCATTATTAAGTATGTGTATCTTTGTACTTAAGCAATATTCAATCCAGTTTCTCCTGCTTTTTAAAAATCAATATAAGGCGTTGATTTACGTGCATTTAAATATCTTTATTTAGTGCTGAATGCAGCTGCTGTTTTGTTCTGTTTATAACAATCCTTATGCCATCTCACCTATATAGATACACAAAATCTTCAATACATTTACTTCTTAGAACAAAAATCACCACGAAGGCCCGAAGGACACGAAGTGTTTTCTTCGTGCCTTCGTGGTGAACAGGTTTTTAAACCGATTGTTTATCGTTCCCACGCTCCGGCGTGGGAATGCAGTCTCAGACGCTCCAGCGTCGTCTTCCTTTGTGCTGTTCAGAACCATGAAGTGCGGCGTATCAGCTTCAAGGCTTATTTTTTAAGGCTGTGGCTTAGTGGAACGCGACGCTGGAGCGTCCCGAACTGCATTCCCACGCCGGAGAGACTGTGAAAATATTCAAAATCCAAGCGGATCTTAAGCCGGTCTCCGTAACATTTTTTGAAAAGTCGGAGCTGGGGTTTCATATAGCAGCTGATTTTCATCCAAACCAAGCCAAAATCAGTCATT